>Ga0268266_10002525_pt1 | contig 19476 bp, 14 predicted proteins | sample KBSS13metaG_FD_190356 | JGI IMG/M metagenome (GOLD analysis project Ga0268266, IMG submission 190356) | Switchgrass rhizosphere microbial communities from Kellogg Biological Station, Michigan, USA - KBS S1-3 metaG (SPAdes) (version 2) | ecosystem: Host-associated > Plants > Roots > Rhizosphere...
GGAAGGACAATATCCGGGTGAACAGCGTGATGCCCGGCGCGATCCAGACGGAACGTCAGACGAGGCTGTGGCTGACCGAGGAGTACAAGGCGGAGATTCTGTCGCGGCAGGCGCTGAAGCGAATGATTCTGCCGGAAGAGGTCGCGCGACTGGTGCTGTTTCTCGCGTCAGACGACAGCTCTGCGATTACGAACCAGAGTTATGTGATCGATGGTGGATGGGTGTAGGAACGAGCCTGCCGAGAAAACCGTCGGATGTTTCGAAGAGGAACATCTTCTGTCACCGACGAGAAGACGACATATCGTTATCAGTTCCAGTCTCGATGAGTGCATTGGCGATTTGGCACCCACCGAAACGGTCCAAGACAGAGGGCCTTTTCTGTTGCAAGTTTCCGAAAACCACGTTTTCAGGGAATACTTGAGGGCGGCCAACGCTGTTTCGCATGTATGTCGGCTGGCTGGTGATGCGATACTCAGTAGGTTCTTAAACAGCTGGACGCGAAATCAAACGAGGGTTGACGGGGACGATGTCTGCTGCAATCGAAACGCATTCGCTAACAAAGCACTACCGCCGCACAGTGGCGCTAGATCGGGTGACGCTGGAGATTCCAGAGGGTGCGGTGTATGCGCTAGTTGGGGCGAATGGTGCGGGAAAGACGACGCTGATCCGCCTACTGATGAACATTTTTCCCCCGAGCGCCGGAAGCGCGACGGTGCTGGGTGTCGCATCAGGCGAAGTGGGTGGGCACGTCTTTGAACGCATCGCCTATGTGTCTGAGAACCAAGAGATGCTGGACGCGCTGACGATTGGTGGGCTGTTAGATTATGTGCGTCCGTTCTATCCGCGTTGGGACTCAAAGCTTGAGGCGCAACTGGTGCGCCAATTCGATTTGCCCTTGCAGCGCAAGCTGAAGCATCTTTCGCGGGGCATGCGAATGAAGGCGGCGCTGGCCAGCGTCTTAGCCTACCGCCCTGCCTTAATCATGTTGGATGAACCGTTTTCGGGATTGGACCCTTTGGTGCGCGATGAGCTCATCGAGAGCCTCAGAGAGCGGTCGGGAGAGACGACGATCTTTCTGTCATCGCACGACATGTCAGAGGTTGAGAGCTTCGCGACGCATGTAGGATTCCTGGAGCAGGGACGGCTGCTCTTCTCGGAGAGGATGTCGGTGCTGGCGGATCGCTTCCGTGAGGTCGAGGTGACGATGAGCGCGCCGGCCAACATGGAGATGCCTCGCGACGCTCCGGCGACGTGGTTGAATACACAGTGTTCGGGAGCGACGGTGCGGTTTGTGGATTCACAGTTCTCGGGCGAGACGCCCGCCGCGCTTACGGCACTATTTCCAGATGCCGCGAAGATCTCGATGCAGCCGATGACACTGCGATCAATTTTCGTAGCGATTGCGCGGTCTGGTCGGACGCAGAAAATCGAGATTGCGAGCGAAGGAGAGGCGGGATGAAGCAGGCGCTCCATATCTTCGGGAAGGACGTTCGGCTTTACTGGATCGAGATACTGGCAACGCTCACCGTGACCGCGTTGTTTGTGTGGATCTATCCCTTGGGCTGGGGCGATTTAGTAGGGGTCTCGGTGTGGCCTTGGGTACCGGGAGCCGTTACAGGGTTGGTCCCGGTGAGCTGGTTGGTGCTGATCACGCGGGTAATCCATGCGGAGAGCCTAGTTGGGGAGCGACAGTTCTGGATCACGCGGCCTTACCGCTGGCCGCAGCTACTCGGAGCGAAGGCGCTGTTCATTGCGGCATTTATCTATGTGCCGTTCTTCTTGGCGCAGTGCATGTTGCTGCGAGAGGCCGGAATGCATCCTCTGGCACACTTGTCCGGCCTGTTCTTCAATATGCTTCTGACTACGGGGATTGCAGTGCTTCCTATGGCTTGCCTGGCAGCGGTCACCAGCAATTTCGCGAAGATGCTTCTCGGTCTGCTCTGTTTGATCCTGTTTGTTGCCGGGGTCGCGTATCTTAGTTCGTTACTGCTAAGCTCTAGCACGACGAATTCCTTCGGTGATGTTCTGGGTTTCATTGGGCCGGTTAGCATCTTTGTCGCGGTACTGATCATTCAGTACGCGCGGCGACGGACAATGTTGGCGCGGGCGCTGCTCACTGCACTTGCGGTGACGATCAGCGTCATGGGGCTGTTTGGGCCGGAGGATTTCGCGATGGGGACCACGTATCCGGTTAGTACGGACGCGACGGGGCTACACCTTGTGTTTAGGCAAGCTCCAGCCGCTGCTTCCGTGACTACCTCCGATTCGGTTGACCCGCGAGAGTTCACAGTGGTGTTTCCCGTTGCGATCTCAGGGATTGCACCCGATACGGCAGTGAAGGTCGACAACGTACGAGTCGGCCTCACAGCTGCGGGCGGGGTTCGGTGGACCTCGCACTGGCAGGGCGTGTACCTAACTTGGTTGCCGGGACAGACGAACGGTACGGTGGCTCTCAAGATCAGCCGCGCCTTCTACGAGCGGATGAAGGACAAGTCGGTCACGGTTGAGATGTCCTTAGCCTTGACGATGCTCAAATCGGGCAGCGTGACACAGTTGATGCTGCCCGAGTATAGATTCGAGCTCCCGGGAGGAAGCGTCTGTAGGAACTCGGGTGTGTGGGGAAACGACATTTCATGTCTTTCACCGATGAGACAGCCGCCGCTCATGTTGGTCACAACTCGTTTTACGACAGAGGACTGTTCGGCTGCGGTGCCGTCGAACGATGGGGATCGGGGAATAGGCTGGATTGGAACGCTGGATACGCAGCCAGCAGAATTTGGACTGACGTCGGTGTGGGGATCGTCTGTCTATTTTGAGCGACTCTCGTCGGCGCGGTCTTCGGAGCGACAGCATCTCTGTCCCGGCTCGCAAATCTCATTTGCGCCGTATACAGCGGTGTCGCGAAGTCAACAGAAGATCATGAGCCAACCGCTGAATCTGAAGAGTCTGGTGCCCTCTCGATTCTGAATAATTTTTCGTCCATTGCCGTCCGTCCGCTGCACCGTTGTTTCCCAAAGCCCCGTTTTTCAGTCCTAATAACGTCGCAGACATTTAGTCATGGTTCGTGTTGTAGACTTCTGTCGATGATCTTTGATGAAGTGGAAGAAAGCGACACTCCTGAGTCGATCAGAACGGCAAGAGACGATGCTCAACGGCTTGTCATACTCTGGGACCGACGTGCCCTTTATGCGACACTCGCGTTTGCTCTAAGTTGTGCGTCCGTCGTTCCGTTCTTGGCAGGTCATACACTTCACGCCTACTGGGACTCATTCGGCAAGTATCTAGTGCTGGTATCTATGGCTTTGCTAATCCCGTCGGTCGCGTGCGTCGGGACCGCCATCAGCACTCGACTTTATCGGCGAAGCGTTACTCGGATCTCTCTCGACTAGCTGCTCTTCGATTGTGACCTTTTGGATTGAGGAGTCTTCCTCCCAATGCTAGTTCCATCAAAGTCGGATTTGCGGCAACTACAATTCTCACTTGGCGATAACAGGGCAGCACTCTTCCAGCTTTACAAGACACGCGGGTGAGTGCATTGGCGATCTGGCGACAACTGGCAAGAGATGGATGGATTGGCACTTTATTCGTTTCGTAAGGCCTGCATTGGGTCGACGCGCGTGGCGCGCAGCGCCGGAAGCCAGGCGGCTGCCATCGACACCGCTGCGAGGAGGAGTGCGGAGACTCCGAAGATGAAGATGCTGAATCCGCGCAGAGGCAGCGCAGACGCAAAGAATCGGTCGAGCGTCCACATTGCAGGTCCTGTGAGCGCTACTCCGCACAGAAGGCCGAAGGCAGTATTGCGAAAGGCCTGGCTGGTAACGGAACGGAAGATGGTGACGCGATCTGCGCCGAGCACCATCTTGATTCCGAACTCGCGGGTGCGCAGGCCGACTCCAAATGAAAGAACACCGTAGACGCCAATGACAGCCATGAGTAATCCGATGGAGGCCATGGTGAGAACGATCCCGGCCAGCGAACGCATCTGTTCGGCGTCGGCTTCGAGGGACTCCCACGTGGTCTCCGGGGAGATGATCTGCGTACGGTCGAGCGCTCTCACGGTGTCTCGTATGGCGTTCTCGACGGGCTTCGGATCGCCGGAAAAATTGACGTAAAGTCTGCCGTCCAGCGCGGAAGGATCGCGGAGAGTGTAAAGGCGCGGGCCGTCGGTGACGGTGAAGGTCTCAGACTGGGTGTCGGCTGCAATGCCGACGATGGTGAGGCGTCGGTTATCGGGGGTAATGACAGAGTTGCCGAGGGGATCCCCTGTGGGCCAGAACTCTCTTGCGAATCCTTGGGAGACGATGGCGACGGAGTCCGCGTTATGCGAGGTTGGATCGGAGGAGCTGAAGGCACGGCCCTTGATCAGCGGAATGACGAAGGTGGAAAAGAAGCTGGCCGATACGTTGTTGACCGAGGTGGGTTTGCCCTGTCCTACGGTCTGTCCCGGGAGGCGGATTTCGATTGGAGGAGGCAGCCGGAAGAGGTCAAGGCTGGCATAGGTAAACGATTGTACGCCGGGAATCGCGAGTAGGCGTGATTGGAGTGTGCTGTTGAAGGTGAGTGCGTTGGCGTGGTTTGCGGCAGAGGTGTCGACTTTGAGGGGCACGCCTATCGTGTGGCGGATATCGAAGCCTGGATTCATGCCGGTGACGAGGCTGGGTGCGCGGCCAAACATCACGGCGGCGCAGACGAGCGCAAAGCCAAGGGCGATCTGCACGACGATCAGCCCACTCGTGGTGCCGGAACGTACGGTAGCGGAGCCCTCGCGTCCCTTCAACGCGGTCAGCAGGTCGAGCTTCCACGCGGCGCGAATCGGCATCAGCGAAGAGATAACGGTCGCCATGACAACGAGAACGGCAAGATAGCAGAACACCCGCCAGTCGGGGTGAATCATCAACACATTTCTAGCCTGGTGAGCGTCGATGGTATTCATGATCAGCAGCGGGACGCGGTAGACGAGCAGGATACTGATAGCGCCGCCAAAGACCGCTATCAGTAGGCTCTCGGCGAGAAGCATACGGGCGAGCTGTCCGCGTGCGGCACCCAGCGCGAGACGAACGGCGATCTCGCCGCGTCGTGTGACGGTGCGCGAGAGAAAGAGCATGGTTACATTGCAGCATGCCAACAGCAGAATGAGTGTGAGCGGTCCCAGAATCAGCGCCATCAGCGCGACCACGCGATTGCGAATGGCAGGGTTCTGGATGAATGATCCATTGGTAAGGACAAGAGCCGTCCTGCGATTGAAGGTGGAAACCTGACGCTTGACGTAGGCGCGGTCCTGCTGGCTCAGGATGGTCGATAACTCGGATTGCGCATCGACCCGGGAGAATTCCGAATGCAAACGTCCTGCCACGGCAAGCCAGGGTGCGTTCGGACTGTTGAACGAGTCTCTGCCCTGATCGAGTAGCGGTTCTGTCGTATAGGGGACGAAGATACCGCCGGGCAGGAAGTTGGCGGCGTCCGAGGAGACGATGCCGATGACCTGGAAGCTCGACCCATTCAGATGGATAGTCTGTCCGATGACGCTGGCGTTACCGCCGAGTGCGTTCTTCCAGGTGGATTCGCTGAGCACCGCTACCTGCGCGGTGGAACCTCGGTTGCAGTCGCCGGCGGTAAAAAGACGTCCGAGGAGCGGGCGATCGATACCGAAGACATGGAAGTAGTTGCAGGTGGCCATCAGTGTCGCATTCGGCTTCCCCTCTTCTAGCGTCGGGGAGGAGACCTGCCATGCCGCAACGTCTTCAAGTGCTTTTGAGCGGCTGCGAATGGCGTCGTAGTCTTCCGTGGTGAACGAGGAGTACTGATCCTCCCGAAGAAACCAACCCGTATAGCGCGGATAGACCTGCACGAAGCTATGCGGGTCTTTGAGGGTCGGCGGTTCAAGAAAGAGTGAGTTCAGCAACGTGAAGACGCCGGCATTGAGGCCGATGCCAAACGCCAGTGCGAAGACCGCTACAGCGGAGAGCAAAGGCGTACGACGTGCCGCGCGCAGGGCGTGGAGGATGTCCTGAAGGAAGCGCTCGACTGGCTGCACGCCCCAGGCTTCATGCGTCTGCTCGCGGATGAGAGAGAAGTTTCCGAAGGCACGGCGGGCTGCGTAGACTGCTTCTTCCGATGGCACGCCACGTTCGCGCTGCTCCTCTTCTTCGAGCTCAAGATCGGAGCGCAACTCGCGCTCCAGATCTGCATTCCGGTTCCGGATCTGCCACCATCGCATCTCAGCTCTCCTTGGAGGAGGCAGGCCACATCACGCGGGCGACTGCTTCCATCATCTGCTTCCACTGCGACTCTTCAACCAGGAGCTGCTTTTTACCCTTTTCCGTCAGCCTGTAGTACTTGAACTCGCGGTTGCGATCGGGAGCCGTCTCCCATTTCGCAGTCACCCAACCCCGTTTCTCGAGACGGTGCAGAGCTGGATAGAGCGAACCGTGCTGCATCTGCAGGAAGTCGTTCGTCGTTCGCTGGATGTGCTTTCCAATCTGGTGCCCGTGGGCAGCGCCGTAGAGCAGCGTCCTGAGTATCAGCATGTCCAGCGTTCCCTGTAGAACGGCAGCGCGCTGCTTTTCGTGTTCTCTGATGGAAGACATTCGACCCTCGACGAACGAAGGTAGTCATCCGACCATCGATTGTCAAGCCGCGGTGGCTGGCGCTGTTTCTTGAGTCGAAATCTCTAGGGGATCAAGCTGACCTTTAGTGCGCGTTTGCGATCGCTGGCCAGAGCAAAGGCACTCTCTGCTTCGGTTAGTGCGATCTGTGCGGAGAGCAGTGGCTCAGGATTGAGTTTGCCGCTTTCGAGCATGGCGACTGCCGCGCCGTATTCCTGGAAGAAGCGGAAAGATCCGAGTAGTTCGATCTCGCGGGTAACAAGCAGATTCATCCGAAGGGAATCGTCACTCTGTGCCGGTAGCGAGCCGAGCTGAACGACGCGTCCACCTGGACGCACGGCGACCATGCATTGGGTGAGCGCCGGCAGCGCGCCTGCGGCCTCGATGGCAACGTCAAACGCTCCGTTCAGTGAAGACACCTGATCGCCTGCCGGATCGAGTGCAGCCGTATTGAGCGTGCGGTTCGCGCCTAATGTCCGTGCAGTCGCCAGCGGCTCTTCCATACGATCGGTGATGACGATCTCACTGGCTCCCGCAAGGTTCACTACCATCAATGTCAGCAAGCCGATGGGACCGGCACCGGTGATAAGAACGCGTTTGCCGAGCAGGTTGCCAGCGCGTTTGGCACCGTGCAGTGCGACGGCCAATGGCTCGGCGCAGGCAGCTTCGGCATACGATAAGCGGTCGCTGATGGGGAAGCACTGCGCCTCATCTGCCAGGAAGACCTCAGCAAATGCGCCATCTACGTGGGGAAAGCGGGCTGCACTTCCGTAAAAGTAAACATCGGCGCATAGATTGCCGAGGCCTGAACGGCACTCGCGGCATACACCGCATGGTCGAGCGGGATTGACCGCGATGCGGTCGCCCACATTCAGCTTAGTAACATCGGTGCCGGTCGCGATGATCTCGCCTGCCACCTCATGGCCCAGAATCATGGGTTCACGTACGATAAAGGCGCCGACTCGGCCAGCGTGATAGTAGTGAAGGTCCGATCCGCAGATTCCGCCGGCGCCAAGCCTGACAGCTACCTGATGCGGGCCTGGTACAGGCCTCTCGCGCTCCTCGATCACTAATTTGTTTGGCCCATGAATTACGCAGGCTCTCATGCTGTCTCCTCGTATACGTATGCCCAAACAACCGGGCCGCGCGCGTCGATCATAAACCAGTAGAGCAACGATCCGGCGCAACAGAGGTTCTGACCGAAATCCTTTCGCGCCGGCGGACTATAGCTTCACGCGCGGTCGTGTTGGTGATCACCGTCCGGCAAATCCTTACGGATCAGGCTCGCCTCCACTCTCCTCACAAAGCCGGATCAGCAGCGCCTAGATGCGAGGCACAGCCACTGCCGAATGAGAAAATCGGATGAAATGGTTATGCTGAATCACCATACGATATTCTAAAGCGCCGCCAGAAATGACCAAGCCGCATTAGGAACGCGCTAACTCTATTTGAGGAATTCGGGCGACCATTAGATTTTTGACCAGGAAGATCGGAGTCGGTTCAGGACGACTGGCACCGTTCTAAACAGATAGGTAATGTATCGCCTATCAAACAATTACGGTGGGGTGCATTGCGGATTCTGTTGGTTGGAAACTACGCTCTCGACGCTCAAGAAAGCATGTTGCGATTTGCATCATTACTGGAACACGAGTTTTCAAAACGCGGTCATTCTGTCCGATTGATCCAACCGCAACCTCTTTTCGGAAAGCTGGGCCGCGATTCGTCATGGGTTCAAAAGTGGTTCGGATATGTGGACAAATTTATCATTTTCCCTCTGCAACTCCGGCGCTCTAAAAAGGGATTCGATGTTGTTCATATATGTGATCACTCAAACTCGATGTATGTACGACACGTCGCTGATTTGCCCAATGTTGTGACGTGCCACGATATGCTCGCTATTCGAAGTGCGTTGGGTGAAATTCCTCAAAATCCAACCTCGTCTACAGGCAAGATACTCCAACACTTCATTCTTAGAGGTCTAACCCGCTCACGCCAAATCGTGTGTGTATCCGCGAACACGAAAACGGAGTTGTTGCGAATAACGGAGATATCCGATAGCAAAATATCGGTCGTGCCTCTAGGCCTGAGCTATCCGTACGCGCCGATGGATCGCGGTCCCGCTTTACAACAACTTGATCGGTACAATGTTGTTGCGAAGAAGCCCTTTTTTCTCCATGTGGGTGGACGAGCTTGGTACAAAAACAGACTTGGAGTGCTGCAGATATTTTGTCGGCTAAGGTCGCTCGAACCCTTCCGCGAGCATCGGCTAGTAATGATCGGACAATCGTTCGAGAGCTCCCTAATCGAGTTCATCGCTTCCCATGGGTTGAACGAGGTCGTCTCTTGCATTTCAAACGTTCCGAATGAAGATCTGAGGGCTGCATATTCTCTTGCTACCGGCCTGATATTCCCATCTCTGCAAGAAGGCTTTGGTTGGCCCATCCTTGAAGCCCAGTCTTGTGGATGTCCAGTATTCACTACAAATCGAGCGCCGATGACAGAGGTTGGCGGTACCGCTGCGACCTATTTTGATCCCGATCATTTGGAAGAAGCAGCGCAGATCATCTCGTCTGCTCTCAATGAGAAGAACCTTCGAGAACGAAGCCTGATGAATGCGTCGCGGTTCAACCTCCATCAGATGATTGAAGGATACCTAGCGGCATACAGCACTGCAGTTGGTGAGACGACCTCGCGACATCCCGAACGCTTCTGAGCTAAAGGTACAGCGTCAAAACTTTCAAAAACGGGATTATCGCGCACTGTTCAGCGGAGGGCATTCGCCTCACTCACACTGAAAGCCTTAGCTTCGCTCACGAAGCGGCGTTGCCGATTCGTGAGCGAAGAAGTACGTCGTGTCGAGCACACTGGACCGGGTGGATTGGAACGCGGAGCTTGTGCGTGGGGATCTGGGGAAGGTCGTTCAGGAGCTCAAGCATACGAGGCGCTCGGGGCCAACGCCGTTTGCGTGCCAGCGGTCATAGGTCAAGATTAAACTCCCGGGGACGTCGCTTCTCATGGGCGTTCTCTATAAGTCGATCAAGCGTGGCCAGATAACCAAAGAGGATGCGTTCGCTCGTGAGCTTGAGCGCGACGAGGGGAGCAGTTTTCGAGCACTTGTCGTTAGCTATGACCTTCAGTCTGTAATTCTTTTCCTGGCTCGCGCGGCGCTTCGGCATTAAGGACATGAAATTCAATATTTCTCTCAACAGAAACAGCCGCTAAGATAATCAATTCAAGGAGCTCTTTTATGAGTCACACGACATCTCAGGGACCAAGAGGCGATACGCCCATGGAGGCAAAAAGTGTTCTAACAAAGATCGCATCCTTCGTTATCAACCGAAACATGCCCTTCCTTGTCTGCAGTGTTGGAATGATCGTGATGTTGCTATGGGCGGGGAAGTTTAAAATGACAACGCCCGGAGCAGAGGGAATTATTCCGCTGGTTATGAACAGTCCCTTGATGAGCTGGAATTACAAGATCTTTGGGCCGTATATTGGCGGCGACATCATCGGTTTGACGGAATGGACAGCGGCACTTCTATTAATTGTCGGCTACTTCAAACCCAAAGCGGGAATTGTGGGGGCAATTATTCTTGTGGCTATGTTTTTTACTACGAGCACCATGCTAATCACAACCCCAGATGACACGATCGTAGTCCATGGCATCCACTACATGAACAATCTCGGATTGTTTCTTTTCAAAGATGTTATCTCTTTAGGAGTTGCGTTTTACCTGATCAGCTATTTTGGTCAAAAGGCGATGAACGCCGAAAATCAAAGCTGACGATCTGTGTGGAGAAAGCGGCTTCGTTTGATCGTCCGTTGAAACACCAGCTTTATCCGATGGCTAAGCGTAAAAGGTACGCACTCCACTCAAGCGGCTATGACACGCTCTATGTACCGTCGATTCTAACCTCGTGAGTCCAGCGTCAGAGGCAGACGGAACGCTACTTGGGAACGCCTTCATTGCGCGGCGCCTGACGACGGCCGGGGGTACACTGGCGAGCGATGGAATGGTCAAACGATCATTCCTGCTTACGTCATGCGATCTCTTCGATATTCCATCAACGTCACCCTGGACCGTGCTGCGATCATCGTGCGATACCCGCGGACGATGAATTACATCGTCACGCGATCGAGAACCTCAACCGGGCCGATGCGCTGCTCTTTGGGCGGGTGACGTACGAGATGATGGAGACAGCGTTTCGGCCGTCGGCGGATACGAGCGCGAGGCCGGAATGAATGGAACCCTTCGCCCAGACGCGTTGTTCGCGGGGCTATCGATACATGTCGACTGAAGCTCGTGAGCCGGCTGGAGCTCGGTTCGGGGGCCGTGGCGATGCGGTATGAGCCGAGAACGCCGAGCGTTAACCGTACGTGATGGTGGTGCTCTCTCCGATTTCGAAAAGATAGTTATCGCTTCTTCGGTTTTCTCGACGCAACTTTGCGCTTCGAACCAGAAGCTTTCTTGTGGCCTTGCAAGTCCTCTGCGGTCTGGCTCAGTGCCAAAGTGAGGTCTTTGGCTGAAAGGGCGTTCGTGGGATCGATGAGCCACTGAAGGAGCAACCCAGAGAGAAGCACATGGTGGAATGTGCCAATCGTCCTTGATGTCTCATTGCTGATGCTGCTCTCTTCCCGATTAAGAAACATTGCGGCCAGCCCAGTGCGCGCGGCGTGGAGATGACTTGCCAGGAACAGGCGGGTCTCGGGCTGGCTGATCATTTGGGTGAAGATCTCGAAGTTGGCGATCCACAACGGACGATGAGTCTCGAAGGTGGCGATGAGTTTCGCCCAGGTGGCCTCAAATCGCTGCGCCGGTGAAACGTCGGACGAAACGCCCGTCTGCAAAGCGCTTTGGAGTTCCTGGTCCCATTCTCCAAAGGCGAGTACAAGCGCTTCGGTGAGGAGCGCGTCCTTGGAAGAAAAGTGATAGCCGATGGCGGCCAGACTGACGCCTGCTTCGGACGCAATATCCCTCGCGGTGGTGCGGTTGTAGCCCTTTTCCAACAGGCACTTCTTGGCAGCCAGCAGCAGCGCCTCCCGATTTCCCATGAAAAGAGTTTAGAGCATAGATGGAACATTTGTTCCAGACGAACGTATAGTACATATGTATTAGACATTTGTTCTATTTTTTATAAGGGTGTTTGATGGAAAAGAAGCGCATCTTGATCTCAGGCGCAAGCGTCGCCGGCCCGGCTTTGGCTTTCTGGCTCAGCCGATATGGATTTTGTCCAACCATTGTGGAGCGCGCGCCGGCGGTGCGTCCTGGTGGGTACGCAATCGATTTTCGCGGGGCCTCCGTTCGGGTGCTCGAACGCATGGGGCTGCTGGCGGAAGTGCAGCGGAGACAAACGCGGACCGGAGCGATCACGATTGTGGATCGGCATAACAAGAAGCTGGCAAGGATGCCGGACGGTTTTACCAGTGGCGAGCTTGAGATCCTGCGCGGCGATCTTGCGGAGATCTTTCACGAAGCTACGCGCAAAACGACCGAGTACATCTTCGATGACAGCATTACTTGTATCGTGGAGCGTGACGCTGGCGTGGATGTAACGTTTGAGCGAGGCGGGCAGCGCAGGTTTGATCTGGTCGTCGGTGCTGATGGGCTGCATTCGAAGGTGCGATCGCTCGCGTTTGGTGATGAAGCCGACTTTACCCGTTATCTCGGTTACTACATTTCAATCTTCAGCATTCCTAACTATCTGAATCTTGATCGGAGCGGACTGTACTACGGGACGCTGGGTAAGAAGGTCGGCATCTTCGGTGGAGGAACTCAACACAAGGCAACAGCCTCCTTCTTTTTCGCGACACAGCCGCTCCAGTACGATCGTCGCAATACGCATCAGCAGAAGATCATCCTACGCGATCACTTTCGGCAGGAAGGTTGGGAGGTGCCGCGTCTGCTCGAAATGATGGAGATCGCGCCAGATTTCTATTTCGACTCGGTCAGTCAGGTTAAGATGAGTCGATGGTCCGCGGGACGCAGCGTTCTGCTGGGCGACGCTGCACATTGTGCCTCGCCACTGTCTGGGATGGGAACCAGCATGGCCGTCGTAGGAGCATATGTTCTAGCAGGCGAGCTTGCAGAGGCTGACGGGGACCATGCGTTAGCGTTTACGAGATATGAGAGTTTGATGCGAGAGTTTGTAAACAAATGCCAAGGACTGGCAGACGGAGGAGCTGATTGGTTTATTCCGCAAACGCGCTTCCGGCTCTGGTTAAGCAATCAGATCTGGAAGGTTTTGCCTTATACTCCGTGGAAAAACATGATGATCGAGATGCCTCTAAAGATTGGAAACTCAATCAGTCTGAAGGACTACTGAGGCAAGGTGGAAGCGATCAACGATCCGTGGTTAGCATGGATAAACGCTCTTCTCGTGACCGAAGCGGTGCTGTTTCAGCATAGGACAGCAGCTCGGCGATTGCGAATCAGAAGTGTGCGATCGATGGAGGATGGTAAGAGCATCCTCGGACTGCGGAAGTGATCACCCTTTCGAGTCATGTTGCGGCGACGAGTGACACGAGACAGGCGACTTCCTTGACACGATAGTCGGATGGCGATATAGTCGGATTCCGATATAGAGGCTTGATTTGAGAACCGATATCTGCTTTTTCAGAGTTGTTCTTGTGATGTTGTTGTTTGTTACAAGCGGCTATTGCCAAGCCCCAATCCCTTCCACGCCTGCGGGCCGAACGTTGCAGGCGTGGCTGGATGCGTTCAACAGTGGCGACCGTGAAAAGGTTGCCGCTTACGTGAAGACCACTGATAAAGCGAACTCAGTGGAGGGAATCATTGCGTTTCGACAGCAGACGGGAGGGTTCGACCTGTTGTCGATCGAGAGCAGCGAGCGGTTGCATATCCGGTTTCGCGTGAAGGAAAAGGGTGGACCCACGAATGCATTGGGGAACCTGATTGTGAAGGATGAACAGCCGCCAACGGTGGAATCCTTCGCACTGCGTGCCCTGCCGCCAAATGTGGCGATCGAGAATGTGACGCTGGATGCCACTCTACGGAAGAAGGTGGTGGACGGGGTTGCAGAGAACCTGACCGAGTCGTATATCGATGCTGCACTTGCAACGCAGATGGTGGACGCGATGAGGATGCACTCGGCTAAGGGAGAGTACGATTCGATTACTGACGGGGATGTATTTGCGGAACGGTTGACGAAGGATCTGCGAGCGGTGAGCCGCGACAAGCATCTTGGGGTAAGCTTCAGCCCGTTCAAGATACCGCAACGTAAGGAACCAAGTGCTGGGGATGAGACACGAGCCCATCAGCAGATGGAGCGGAATAACTGCTTCTTCCAGAAGGTAGAGATTCTTCCGAACAACATAGGCTATCTCAAGTTCGATGCTTTTGCGGACGCGTCGTTCTGTGGGCCGACCGTTGTGGCGGCGATAGGGTTTGTGGCGCACACGGATGCCTTAATCTTCGACATACGCCAGAACGGCGGAGGACAGCCTGCGATGGTGACGATGGTTGCGAGCTATCTCTTCGACAAGCCGACGCACCTGATTGACATGTACAACCGGAAGGAAGACAAGACGACACAGAACTGGACGCTATCGTACTTGCCTGGGCAGAGGATGGTGAAGCAACCGGTGTTTGTGCTGACGTCGAAGCGGACGTTCTCTGGTGCAGAAGAGTTTGCATTCGATCTGAAGAATCAGAAACGAGCGACGATTGTTGGAGAGACGACGGGTGGAGGAGCGCATCCTGTATCGGGCCATACCGTGGCGGATTACTTCATGGTCGGCGTGCCGTTTGCGAAATCCCTTGACCCGGTGACGAAGACGAACTGGGAGGGGACTGGAGTGGAGCCTGATGTGAAGGTGGATGCGGAGGATGCTCTGACGACTGCGGAGAAGATGGCGCTGGAGAAGATTCGCGCGAAGAACGTGAGTAGATAGTGTGATTACGTGTTGGGTATAGAGAGGCTGGATGAAGCACGCGGCGAGTCTATGTGCAGGATTGTTGCTGATGAGCGGGCTAGCCTTCGCCGAGTCAGCGGAGGTCGAAAATCATATCGAGGCGGTGACCGAGTGTCTGCATACACCGGTGATTCTGAAGGGCGATCCCTGCATCACGCTGGAGAAGCGGATGGAAGAGTTGCATGTGCATGGGGTGAGCATCGCGGTGATCCACGATGGAGAGGTGCAATGGGTTCGCGGGTTTGGAGTGGTGGCGACGGGCGGGGCGAAGGTGACTCCGGAGACGATGTTTCAGGCGGGTTCGATCAGCAAGCCGGTGGCGGCGATGGCCGCTCTGACGCTGGTGGAGAAGAAGAAGCTGAACCTGGAAGCAGATGTGAACAGCGAGTTGATTACATGGAAGCTTCCGTCGGCAGATGCGGCGAAAGGCAAGCCGGTTACGCTTCGGGAGCTACTGACGCATACAGGGGGAACGACGGTACATGGGTTTCCGGGATATGCGAAGGGCGAGCCGGTGCCGAGCCTGATTGAAGTGCTGAATGGAGAGAAACCGGCGAACATGCCTGCGATCCGCATTGAGGCGGAGCCAGGCACGAAGTGGAACTATTCGGGTGGCGGGTTCACCATCATGCAGCAGATGGTTGTCGACGTAACGAAGGAGCCGTTTCCGAGGGTAGTGCATGACGCGGTGCTGGGACCAGTTGGGATGAAGCACAGTACGTATGAGCAGCCGTTGACGGAGACGATGGGTCCAGCAGCAGTGCCGTACGAATTCGACGGAACTGCGGTGAAGGGAGGAGCGCACACGTATCCAGAGATGGCGGCAGCGGGTCTATGGACGACGCCGAGCGATCTTGCCGAGTACGTCATGGAGGTGCAGCGATCGCTGGCGGGCAAGTCGAACCGCGTGCTGACGCAGGCCATGACGGAGGAGATGCTGAAGCCGGGGATGGGGGGCTGGGGGTTGGGAGTGCAGATTGGCGGGGCGGAGGGCGATCGCTACTTCTCGCATGGTGGTGTGAACGCAGGTTTTGAGGCGCTGTTTGTGGGCTATGAGAAGCATGGCGACGGTGCGGTGGTAATGACGAATGCTCAGGGAGGATCGCGGCTGGCTGATGAGGTGATGCACAGTATCGCGACTGAGTATGGCTGGCCGGACTTCAAGCAGGTCGTGAGGGCTGAAGTGAAGGTAGATCCGGCTGTGCTGGCGAAGTATGTGGGGACGTATGCTCTGATGCCGGGGTTCGAAATGACGGTGACGGTTGACGGAGATCACCTGGCGACACAGGCGACACGGCAACGTAAGGTCCCGATGTTTGCGGAGTCGGAGACGAAGTTCGGCACGCGGGTTGTGAATGCCGAGATTGAGTTTGAGACAGACGCGGATGGTAAGGCGACGGCGATGGTACTGCATCAGAACGGACGGGATCTCCGAGGGGAAAGGAAGAATTGATCTATCTTCGCAGATGATGGTTAGAGGGAGATTTACTCACCGGAGGTGCGTAATGTCTGGTAGTCTTGCGCGCATATGAACGTACGAAGCGCGACTCTTCTCGCCGTAGTCTGCTTCTCTCTTCCCGCCACCGTCTGTGGGGCCGCTGCGTCTGATCCGATTGCGGTTCGCCTTGCCTCGCAGAACGCTCTCTTTGAGGAGTACTACCAGGATCAACTGAAGGAGTTTCCAGAACGCGCTACCGCCTACGGGGATTACCGTTATAACGATCGGCTTAGTGATTATTCTCTTGCTGGCGTTGCGCGGGAACATGCGTCCGACGTCGCTTACCTCGGCCAGCTGAATGCAATCTCAACTGCGGGATTCTCCGAACAGGATCTGCTCTCGCATCAACTTTTAAAGCGCACCCTTGAACAGCGTTCTACCAACTACGAGCTGAAAGAGTATGAGATGCCGGTCGACCAGATCAATGGCGTCCACACAAGGCTTGCGGATCTCGCGCTCTCTGTGCCCCTCGATTCGGTCAAGCACTATGAGGACTACATCGCGCGACTCCGCCAGATTCCGCGGGTGCTCGACCAGACGATCGAGGTTCTTCGCGCGGGCATGAAGGACAATCTGATGCCTGTCCGGTTTCTATTGGAGAAGGTTCCCGGACAGTGCAACGGAATCATCGAAACGGATCCCTTCGTCATTCCCACAAAGAAGTATTCCTACAGCATCACAGCAGAGGAACAGAAGCGCCTCACCGCTGAAATCACGGAGGCCGTTGAGAAAGATGTCCTCCCGGCCTACCGCAGGTTCGCTGCGTTCATCGCGACCGACTATGCTCCGCATGGCCGCAGCGCGCTGGCCGTTACCTCGCTATCGGATGGAGCGCGTCGCTACCAGAACGACATTCAGGCGCAGACTACTACGCACCTCACACCCGATCAGATTCACGCGCTCGGGCTAAAGGAGGTAGCTCGCCTGACCGGCGAGATGACTGACCTCGCCCATAAGGCAGGGTTCAAGAGTCTTGCCGAATTTCGCGCGTCCATACAAAGCGATAAGAAGCTGGTGCCCACGTCAGAGGAACAGATCGTAGATGATTTTCGCCGCTATATCGCCCAGATGCAGCCGAAGCTCCCGCAGCTATTCACTGTGATTCCGGCAAGTCCGGTCACGGTGGAAGGTATTCCACCCTTTCAGGCTGCAGAGTCTACGCACTACCAGACCGGCACTCCGGATGGTAAGCGTCCAGGCCGTGTTGTGGTCGCCGTCGCCGACTATGCGCACCGCACTCTCTTGTTAGATGAAGCTGTTGCTTACCACGAGGGAATCCCCGGACATCACATGCAGCGTTCGGTGCAGCAGCAGCTGAAGGGATTGCCTAAGTTCCGTCTCCACACCAACGCACCCGCGTATACGGAAGGCTGGGCGCTGTATGCGGAAGAACTTGGCAAGGAGGTCGGGTTTTATCAAGACCCGGTAAGCGATTATGGGCGTCTGAGCTCCGAGCTCTTTCGCGCCGTTCGGCTGGTTGTCGATACGGGACTTCATGCGAAGGGGTGGTCGCGCGATCAGGTGGTCCAGTACATGCGCGATAACGACGTCAACGAACCGCTTATTCAATCGGAGACGGATCGGTACATCGCGTGGCCAGGGCAAGCCTGCGCTTATAAGCTGGGTCAACTGAAGATCATTGAACTTCGCGAGAGGGCAAAGAAGCAGCTCGGTGCGAAGTTCGACCTCCGCTCCTTCCATGACGAGGTGTTAAGTGGAGGCGCGTTGCCGCTCGACATGCTCGATGAGCGGACTGAGAGCTGGATTAGAGCGCAGAGCTCATCGCAGGTTGCCGGGGCGAAAAACTAGAAGCGTGAAGATGTAATGAAAGAGGTTCGATCCAAGCAACAGGCTTGAGCTTCGCACTGCGGGGGGCCGCTGGTATTATGCTCCCCAATCCGGGACGGAACGCGCGATATTCCACATCATCTGATCCAGTGCTGTATCGATCTCGTTTGAGGGCTGCGATCGCGTGTTGGTCAGAGCGGCCCAGCACATTCCTGTTGATGTGCGAACCATGATCGTAGTCGAGCCGGGCAGGCTTCCATTGTGCCACCAGTTGCCGGCACCATTGTCCCTCACCATCCAGCCCCGGGCATATCTCGCCTGTGCGTTGGGGTCATAGGCTGCTGCGGGTGTCGTCATCGTCTTGATCGTTGCCGGTTTCAGAAGAGCTGGAATTCCCGGAGCTCCCGCGACGTGGTTTAAAAATTTCACCAGATCACCTGGGGTTGCGATCCATCCTCCGTGCGAATCCATCCGGGTTACGTTTATTCCATACGGATTCTCGCCAAACTGTCCGTAGTACACGACCTCATTCTCAGCTTTCTGGCTCTCTTTGTTCTGCGCAATCTGCATATCGGTAATGCCGCATGGAGCGAGAACATTTGCCTGCACCCAATTCGCATACGGTTGTCCCGTCACGGCCTCGATAACTCTTCCCAAGACGCAATAGCCGAAGTTTGAGTACGCCCAGTGCTGTCCGGGTGGATAGGTCAACGGCAGATTGGCAATCGTCCATGTGATCAGCTTGTCGTGATCCCATCCGTCATGGCTGAACATAGGATCGGTATTGTCATTAGGCCAACCTCCGGACGTATGGGTCAGCAGGTGGTCCACCGTCACGTCTGTTACATAGGGTTTGTAAGGGCCCTTGCCATATTTTGTTCCGAGCACACCCGACGGCCCAAATACCTTGTCGGTGAGATTCAACTTTCCTTGCTCCGCCAGCATGAAGATCGCCACGGATGTGATCGGCTTGGTTACGCTTGCGATCCGAAACAAGCTCGACTCTGATGCCTGCGATGCATGCTGTTTATCGGCCATGCCCGCGGCTCGGTCATAGACGAATTGTCCGTTGCGTGAGATCGCAATCGAACTCGCCGGTACTTGAAACTTGCTGCGAAATGCCTGGTCGATGCGGTTCATCTGGCCCATCTGCTGGCCGGTCGGACGTCCATCGCTCCTTGTCTGCGCCAGCAGAATCTTTGCGCCACTGGTTACGGACGCACCGCCCAGGCTGAGCATTCCTAGAAGCATCTTTCTGCGATCCAGCAGATCTTTCATCGATGTTTGTCTCTTTCCAGAAAACTTGAAGTATTTCGCTTTGAGACCGGAGCGGCCGCATGGAAGATGCGAATAGGAATGCTATATTGAGTTCCCGAGAGATTCCACTTGGATATTCGCGGAATTTTTCTAATAGCGGGCCGCCGCTAGAAGGAGTTACTGTGGACCGTTTTACGCGCCGCATTTTGTGTCTCAGCCTTGTAGTTCTTTTTGCAGCATCGAACATGCTGGTCGCTCAGCAGGCGCCCTCTGACGCGTCCCCCGCGCAGGCGGCGGGTAAATGGAACTTCTACTGTCACGATCCCAACGGCACGACCTCTACCAAGTCCGTCGAGATTCAGCAGAAGGGCAGCCAAGTGAGTGGACACTTCAAAG
>Ga0268266_10002526_pt1 | contig 19458 bp, 20 predicted proteins | sample KBSS13metaG_FD_190356 | JGI IMG/M metagenome (GOLD analysis project Ga0268266, IMG submission 190356) | Switchgrass rhizosphere microbial communities from Kellogg Biological Station, Michigan, USA - KBS S1-3 metaG (SPAdes) (version 2) | ecosystem: Host-associated > Plants > Roots > Rhizosphere...
CATGGCCCAGATATCAAGCAGGAGGACGATCACGCCCGCGATATTGTAGAACATCCGCAACCGACCTTTCGCGCATAGCGCATGAAGAAAATGTGGTTACGAAGCGAACCTGCGCAATGCGCCGGAGGTTCCGCATTTATGCGCCGTGGAACATTCCGGGCTCTCTCGAACCTCACTATACCGGAAAAACCGCGTGCAAACCCGATCGGCAGACAAGTGACCGCGCAGACCGCCATCCAAGCCCATGCCGGCGACACCGTGCTGGAGCCGGCTGAGGCAAGGCTGAAGGCTTGCCGGGCCTGCGGGCTGGTTCAGTCCCTCCCCGCACCGCGCCCCAGCCATGACCGCAAATGCCGGCGCTGCGGCGAGACGATGGGCAGCGGGCTGGTCCATCTCGACGTCGTCTTGCCCATCCTGGTGGCCGCCGTCATCGCCTTCGCGGTGGCGCTGACCGTGCCGCTGGCGCGGATCGAGCTCTCGGGCCAGCATGCCGAGGCCGATCCGATGACCGGGGTTTATGGCTTTCTCAACTACGGCAACTGGCCGATGGCGCTGTTCACCTTCGTCGGCGTCACCTTCGCCCCGCTGGGCCGCACCGTCGGCCTGCTGTTCGCCGTCCTCTGCGTCCGCATCGGGTGGCGGCCGCGCGCGCTGCCGCGCATCTACCGCTTCGTCGAAGACCTGAAGCCCTGGAGCATGCTGGACGTCTTCCTGGTCGGGGCGCTGATTTCGATGACCAAGCTGCACGACCTGGTGCGAGTGGAGATGGCGGCGGGCCTGTGGGTGCTGATGGGGCTGGTCTGGATGCTGGCCCTGTTCGATAGCCTGTTCGACCGCCACCGCTTCTGGGACTATATCCAGGCGCCGGTCGAGGTTCCGGCAGGCACGGATGCAGTCAGCTGCAACCATTGCGGTCTGCTGCAGGAACCGGCCTTGCGCTGCCGCCGGTGCGCGGCTCGGCTGCACCGCCGCAAGCCCGACAGCGTGCAGGTCACCTGGGCGCTGGTGATCTCCGGCGTCATTCTCTACATCCCGGCCAATCTGTACCCGGTCTTCACCATCGTCTCGTTCGGGCGCGGCAACACCTCGACCATCCTCGGCGGGGTGCGGCAGCTGCTGGATGGCGGCGACTGGCCGCTCGCCATCATCATCTTCGTCGCCAGCATCGTCGTGCCGCTGATCAAGCTGATCGGCCTGGGCTGGCTGCTGATCGCAACCAGGCGGCCGCAACCGCGCCGTCTGATCGCGAACACCAAGCTGCACCGGCTGATCGAGGCGATCGGCCGCTGGTCGGCGACCGACGTGTTCGTCGCAGCCCTGCTCTGCGGCCTCGTCACATTGCAGAATCTGGCGACGGTGGTACCCGGCCCGGGCGTATTGGCTTTCGGCGCCGTTGTGGTCCTGACGATGGTCGCCACCATGACATTCGATCAGCGTCTCCTCTGGGATGCGGCGGAGACGAACGATGAGCAGCACTGAACCCCCGGAACAGGAGCAGGTGGCGCAGGCCACATATCGCGCCCGGCCGCTTCGCATCATCTGGCTGCTGCCGATCATCGCGCTGGGAATCGCGGCCTGGTTCCTGGTGGGCAGCCTGCGCGAGCGCGGGCCCGAGATCGTCATCCGCTTCGAGACCGCCGACGGGCTGGAAATCGGCAAGACCCCGATCAAGCACAAGGACGTGGTGCTGGGCACGGTCGAGGGCCTGAAGCCAATCGACGGCTTCAAGCATGTCGAGGTCACCGCCCGGATGAACCATCTGAGCGAGGAGTATCTCAACAGCGGCACGCAGTTCTGGATCGTGCGCCCGCGCGTCTCGGTCGAGGAGATCACCGGCCTCAGCACCTTGCTGTCCGGCGCCTATATCGAGATGGCGCCGGGCGCCGGCGACAAGGTCGACGAATTCACCGGGCTGGAGCAGCCGCCCGCCGTCAGCCCCGACGCCAAGGGCAAGTCCTTCACCCTGCTGACCGACGATCTGGGCACGCTGGAGCAGGGCTCGTCGGTGATCTATCACGGGGTGAAGGTGGGTGAAATCCTTCGCTATACGCTGTCGACCGAGAAGCCGCCGGTCGCGGTCCAGATCTTCGTCAACGATCCCTATACCGGCCTGATCCATACCGGCACCAAGTTCTGGAACGCCTCGGGCGTGCAGGTGACGGTGGGCGCGCAGGGGCTGAGGGTGAATGCACGGTCGCTGCAGACCATCTTCCTGGGTGGCGTGATGTTCGACGTGCCGCCGAACGGGACTGCCGGACCTACCGCCAATAACGGCGACAAATTCACACTCTATGCCGATCAGCGCCATGCCGAAGATGCGGTCTTCAGCACCAAGGTCCGTTATCTGCTGAAGCCCCAGGGCTCGATCGCCGGCCTCGACGCCGGCGACGACGTCACCATGTTCGGCCAGAAGATCGGCCAGGTCGACGACGCCCATATCGAGTTCGACGCCGCCGCCGGCAAGGCCGAGGCGATCGTGCTGATCGGCATCGAGCCGGAGCGGCTGGACTTCAAGGACCTCGACGCCCACAGCCCCGACCTTGCCGCCAAGACCGCCACACTGTTCCAGCGTCTTGCCGAGCAGAAGCTGCGGGCCCAGCTGGTGCCGAGCAACCTGCTGACCGGCCAGAAGCAAGTCGATTTCGACTTCGTCGAGGACGCGGAGCCGGCAAAGGTGATCATGGCTAAAGGGCCGGTGGCCAATGGGGCACTGGATTGGGCTTATCCCGAATTCCCCATGGTGCCGGCCGACGACCTGGGCGCCGCAATCAAATCGCTGCGCAAGACCCTGAACACGGTCGACAAAACCGTCTCCTCGCCCGAGACGAAGCATGCGATCCAAGAGCTGGACAAGACGCTGACCAACCTGGACGGCATCACCAGGCAGACCAACGCCCAGATCGGCCCGCTGCTCGACAAGCTGCGCGGTTTCGCCGACACCGCCGACGACACGCTGAAGAAGGCGAGCTCTTCCGGCGGCCAGGGCGGCGACCTGCCTGGCACCCTACGGGAGCTGAAGGACGCCGCCCGATCGGTCCGCATCCTGGCCGATTATCTCGAAAACCACCCCGAATCCCTGCTGCGCGGAAAACCGAAATGACCTGGATCGTACGAACGGGCGCCGCGGCCTTGGCTCTGGCGCTGGCGGGCTGCGGAAGCCCGGACAACAAATACTTCACCCTGAGCACCGAAGGCCCCGCCGCGCCGGCCTCGCAGGCAGTCATGAGCCGCACGGTCTCGGTCGACGAGGTGACCATCCCCGCCTATCTCGACCGCCCCCAGATCGTCATCCGCCAGGATGCCAACCGCGCCGACATCCGCGAATTCGAACGCTGGGTGGAACCGCTGGACAGCATGATCCGCCGGGTATTGGCCGCCGATCTCGCTGCACGGCTGGGCGCCGGCCGGGTGCTCGACAGGCCGGCCAAGGACACCGCACTCATCGCCGTCACGATCGACGAATTCGGCCAGGACGGCGACCGCGTGGTGCTGCGCGGGCAATGGACGGTGAAAACCGGCGGCAAGGACGCGCCGGCGGTGCCGCATAGCTTCAGCCACGAGGAACCGCTGGGCAAGGCCGAGATGCCGGACATGGTGGCGGCGATGAGCCGGCTGGTGGGGGCACTGGCGGATGAGGTTGCGGGAGCGGCCGCCCACTAGCCTGCCGGACGGCCATTTTTCCGCCCCATTTCCCACCGATAAACTTCTTCCACTTTCCATTTCGAATCAGTTAGATTCACGATCATGTGGAGATTCTGGATCAGCTTCGCCGTCATGGCCGGGCTCACCGCTTGCGGCAGCGACCCCAGCCCTTCGGCGGGAAGCGGCGTCAAGGTTGCCAGCCTGACGAATGTCGGGATGCTGCCGCCGCCGACGCAGTGCGTGCTGTTCGCACGGGATTTCACCGGGGCGCATTTGCGTGGCGACGCCTGGGCCTGGTGGGATGCGGCGGCGGGGGTTTATCCGCGCAGCGACGTGCCGCATGCCGATACGATCCTGGTGCTGAAATCGACCTCGCAGCTCCGCCTCGGCCATGTCGGCGTGGTGAAGAAGGTGGTCGGCCCGCGCGAGATCCTGCTGACACACGCCAACTGGGGCAGCGACGACCCGACCCGCCGCGTGGTGCATGATTCCACCGCCGTCGTCGATGTCTCGCCCGGCAACGACTGGTCCCAGGTCCGCTTCTGGCACGCGCCGTCGCATGCGTTCGGCAAGGTCTATGCGGCGTACGGGTTCATTTATCCGAAGCGGTTCGATGGGGACCAGGCGGTCTGGTAGCCCCTCATAAATCTCCTCCTTCATGAAAACCCTCGCCCTCCGGGAGAGGGTTACGTAGGCTTAGCGAACGCATGTGAGCTTAGCCGGAGTTGGGTGAGGGTGACCCTGCCGCGGGACCGTACCCTCACCCTCCCAGCCTTCGGCCAGGCCCTCCCTCTCCCGGGGGGCGAGGGGCTTAGAGACGGGAGGACACTCATGGATATCGTCGATGTGCAGGTCCACGCCAATGTGCTGGGCACCGAGACAACGCTGGCGATCATGGATGCGCTGGGCATCCAGGCGGTGCTGTTCGATGAATATGTGGGGGCCGGCAAGGACGGGGCGTTGCATCCCGGCTATCGGTTGCCCAACGGCGCCTTTCGCTGTGTGGGCCCGAACGCGGAGGCGGCGGCGATGGCCCATCCCGAGCGCTTCGGTTTCCTGATGCGGGTCGACCCGCTGGACCCCGGTATCGAAGGCTGGATCGAGGTGCTGGCCGCGGCGCCCGGCTTCAAGGCGCTGCGGACCATCACCTTCACCCCGGCCGAGGGCAAAATCTTCGAGGGTGGCGGCCATGACAGGCTGCTGAAGGCCGCAAAGGCGCACAATCTGCCGGTCTTCGTCACCTGCCCGCGCCGGGTACCGCATCTGGCGCAGTATGCCGAGCGCTTCCCCGACGTGCAGTTCGTCATCGACCATTGCGGCGTGGCGTTCGATGCACCGCGCGGCGAGGCGACGATCGACGATGCGGTGGCGATAGCCCGCTATCCCAATGTCGCCTACAAATGGGCGCACGCCCCGTCCTTCCTGTCGACAGCGCCCTATCCCTTCCCCGACCTGGAGCCCAAGCTTCGCCGCGCCGTCGACGCCTTCGGGCCCGAGCGGGTGATGTGGGCCAGCGACTATACGGTGACCCGCCGGCGGACGAGCTGGGGCGAGGCGCTGTTCTCCATCCGCCATTCCCCGGTGCTCTCCGAGGACGAGAAGGCCTGGATCCTGGGCCGCACCGCCCGCAAGATCCTCAAATGGCCGGGCCCGGAGAAACCCCGCAAGCCCGCCTCCCTGCATCCCGGACACGCAGACTAACCATCAAATCCGCAACCTGAAGTCGCAATAAACAGTAGACTGTCCCCATATTTGTGCGACTGTAATCACGTTCGCCGACTGGTTTTTACCGGAGGGTTGCAATGGGTGACGCGCATTATGACCTGATCGTGATCGGGTCCGGCCCGGCGGGGGAGAAAGGTGGGGCGCAGGCCGCCTTCTTCGGCAAGTCCGTCGCCCTCGTCGAAAAGGAATCGGGCTATGGCGGGGCCGCCACCAACACCGGCACCCTGCCCTCCAAGACTCTGCGGGAATCGGCGCTCTATCTCTCCGGCTTCGAGAAGCGCGGCCTTTACGGCATCAACCTCGAGATGAAGGACAGGGTCACCGCCCGCGACTTCTTCTATCGCGAGCATGAGGTGGTGCACAGCGAGCAGGCCCGCATCACCGCCAATATCGAAGCGCACAAGATGGCGGTTTATCACGGCGCGGGATCGTTCATTGACGACCACACGCTGTGCGTCACCGCCGCCGATGGCGCACGGACCCTGCTGACGGCCGACAAATTCCTGATCGCCACCGGGTCGTGCCCGACCCACCCCGGCAATATCCCGTTCCAGGACAAGCGGGTCTTCGATTCCGACACGATCCTGAAGCTGCACGACATGCCGCAGACCATGCTGGTGATCGGCGGCGGGGTGATCGGCAGCGAATATGCCTGCATGTTCGCGGCGCTGGGCATCAAGGTGTCGCTGATCGACGGACGCGACCGGCTGCTCGGCTTCATGGACGCTGAGATCAGCGCGGCGCTGGCGCGGGCGATGGGAAAGCTCAACATCGACCTTTTTCTCTCAGACTCGGTCGTGACGATCGACCCCGCCGATAAGCTCCACATCACATTGAAGTCAGGCCACAAATTCCCGGTCGATATCGTGCTGGCCGCCACCGGCCGCGACGGGGCGACCAAGGATATGGGGCTGGAGGGGATCGGCATCGTGCCGAGCAATCGCGGCCTGATCGCGGTCAACGAGCATTACCAGACCGCCGTGCCGCACATCTACGCAGCGGGCGACGTGATCGGCTTCCCGGCGCTGGCCTCGACCTCGATGGAGCAGGCGCGCATCGCCATGTCCCACGCCTTCGACCTTAAGTTCAAGGAGCGGATGGCGCCGATCCTGCCCTATGGCATCTATACCATCCCGGAATGCTCGATGGCCGGCGAGACCGAGGAGTCGCTGACCAAGGCCGGCGTCGATTACGTCTGCGGCCACGCCTACTACAAGACCAACGCCCGCGGCGAGATCATCGGCGACGAGGACGGGTTTTTAAAACTGCTGTTCCGCACCGACGACATGAAGCTGATGGGCGTCCACGTCATCGGCGAGCAGGCGAGCGAACTGGTCCATATCGGCCTCACCGCCCTGCTGTCGAACGCCACCGCCGACCTCTTCATCGCCACTTGCTACAACTATCCGACCCTGTCGGAGATCTACAAATACGCGACCTACAGCGCCTTGCAGGCACGCCTGAAGAAGCTGGCGGCGTAAGGGTTCTTCTCATCGTCATTCCCGCGAAGGCGGGAATCCAGGAATTTTCGAACCGCAAAGACGCCAAGGCGCAAAGCACGAAAAGCCGTCATTGCGAGGAGCGCAGCGACGCGGCAATCCAGGAATGCCCGTGCCTTCGCTCCGCTCGCAATGACGAGCACTGACGCCTTGGCGGTTCAAAACTTCAAAAGCCTCCCGCTGCGGCAATTGCGTGCAATCCAATCGCGCACAATATGGGTTACACTGGATCAGAGTTTCAGCCCCAGGAGGCGCCCATGACTGAGCAAGCCGCGACCATCGACATGCAGTCCGCCGCCTTCCGCGCCGATCCCTATCCGTCCTATGCGCGGATGCGGCGGGAGATGCCGATCTTCCAGACCGTGGTGCCGGGCATGAGCCGCAGCACATCCTGGGTGGTCACGCGCTATGACGACATCGTCGGCGCGCTGAAGCACCCCGCGCTCTCCAGCGACATGATGCAGCTGCGCTCCCAGGGCAACGCCGCCCGCTGGGTGCCGCGCGCCTTCAGGATCCTGGCCAAGACCATGGTGACGATGGACGACCCGGACCATGCGCGGCTGAAGAACCTGGTCCATAAGGGCTTCACCCCGTCCCGCGTCGAGCAGATGGCCGGCCGCATCCACGAGATCACCGACGAGATGCTGGCGGCGCTCGAGGGCCGCGAGACCATCGACCTGATCGAGGATTTCGCCCTGCCCCTGCCGATGGCCGTGATCTCGGAGATGCTGGGTGTGCCGGTGGCCGAGCGCGCCAAGTTCCGCCGCTTCATGCTCAACCTGCTGGACGGTCCGCCGCCCAGCCTGTGGCGGCTGATCACCGGCCTCAGGAACAACCTGCGCATGATCCGCTATCTGGACGGCCTCATCAATCTGCGCCGCAGCGAGCCCGACGACGGGCTGATTACGGCCCTGGTCAGCGCCGAGCAGTCGGGGGATCGCCTCAGCCAGGACGAGCTGATCGGCATGGTGTTCCTGCTGCTGCTGGCCGGCCATGAGACCACGGTCAACCTGCTCGGCAACGGCATGCTGGCCCTGATGGACGACCGCCCCGAGCTGGACCGGCTGCGCGCCAACCCGAACCTGATCAAGACCGCGATCGAGGAGCTGCTGCGCTTCACCAACCCGGTCCAGCACAGCGTCATCCGCTTCGCCAAGGAGGAGCTGGAGATCGGCGGAACCAAGATCGCCAAAGGCGATCGCGTCATCCTGATGCTCGCCGCCGCCAACCGCGACGAAGCCGTCTTCCCGAACTCCGAGCAGCTGGACATCGGCCGCGACCCCAACCGCCACCTGGGTTTCGGCCTCGGCATCCATTTCTGCCTGGGCGCCCCCCTGGCCCGGATGGAGGGATCGATCGCACTGAACGCCCTGCTCCAGAAATTCCCGGACATCGCCCTGGCGATCCCGCGCGACAAGGTACGGTGGCGGCCGAACTCACTGCTGCGCGGGCTGAAGGACTTGCCGGTCAGGCTCGGCAAGGGAGCGGAGGAAAGAAGGCGGGCGGCTTAAACATCAAGCCCGCAAGCCGACCGCCGGTGGAAAATTGTCCGGAGGCAGGTCCAGACCCGGCACCGGCTCATAGCTATAGAAGTCCATTGAGAACGAAGCTCGGCCCTGGCTTATGCCGCTGAGCGTCTTCGCGTAGCCGATCATTTCAGCCAGCGGCACAGTCACCGCGACCGTGATTGCCGAACCATGCGCCCGCTCGTCCTCGATCTGGCAGCGGCGGCCGATGTCGGCGATCACAGCGCTGAGGCAGTCTTCGGGCGTCACGATCTCGAGCTTCATCACCGGCTCCAGGATGATCGGGCCGGCCAGGCGCAGCGCCTCGCGGAAGCAGGCGCGGGCGGCGATTTCGAAGGTCAGGGCATTGGAGTCCACGTCGTGATACTTGCCGCCCACCAGCGTGGCGCGGAAATCCACGGTCGGATAGCCCACCCGAATGCCGTCTTCCTTCTGGAACATCAGGCCCTGCTCGACCGCCCGGATATAGTCGCGCGGTACCGCGCCGGTGACCGTTCGGTCGACGAACGCGAAGCCCTGGCCGCGCTCCAACGGCTCGAACAGGATCGACACCTCGGCATACTGGCCGGCGTTGCCGCTGATCCTCTTGTGCGTGTGCGTGTATTCGACCGGCTTGGTGATCGTCTCGCGATAGGCCACCCGGGGCCGGCCGATATCGATGGTGAGCCGCTCATTTCGGGTGAGCACCGACAGCGCGCGTTCCAGCTGTTCCTCGCTCTGCCCGCCCAGAAGCAACTGCCCGGTGTCGCGATCGATGCGCACCCGCAATGACCGGTCCTGCGCAGAAAGTTCTCCGAGGGCCAGGCTGAGCCTATCCTGGTCCCGGCCGGCCCTGGTCTGCAGGGGGATTTCTATCAGCGGCCACATGGTGACGTCCTGAACGACGGTGACGATGCACTTAATACGATGAACTGGCTGGCGCCGCCCGAGGATTCATGAAGAATTGAAACACAAAGACCACCAAGAGGCCGGTGCCCACTGGGAGGCTCCGGCGTGCCCGGTTGCTCCGCTGTCTTGGTGATCTTGGTGTACTTGGTGGTGAAAATTCATGCGTCCCTCGCCCGCGCGGGCGAGGGGATACTCTAAGATCACCGACCGCACTTCGACCGGTCGAACCAGAAAACCTTCGCCTCATGGTCGTAGACCAGGCGGTAACCGGCCATCAGGTCCAGCCCCATGATCATCGCCGGGCCATCGCCGAAGCCGAAGCTCTTGTAGACCGGCATGTCGATCACCCGGAGTTCCGGGCCGGAGACTTCCAGGCCGGCGAAGCGGACCGTGCCGACCGGGCCCTTGCGGGACGGTGTCGCCTTGCCGGCCACCCCGAAGATCGGCTCGGCGTCGCGGAAGGCGGCGGAGGTGGGGTCGATACCGGCGGCGCGCAGGAAGGCGGTGTTGACCCGCGTGTCGGACGAGCCGGTGTCCAGCACCGCCACGCCGCGCACGCCGCCGATCTCGACCGGGAAGGACAGCTGGGTCCCATCGGTCACACCGCCGGCCGCGACCTTGTGCGCGTCTGGGGTCAGGATTCGCGCCATGTCGACCGGCTTCGGCAGTATCTCGACTGTCTTGCAGGGAAAGTCGAAGATCGCGACGGCGCCGTCCATCAGGTCGTTGCCGACCGCGCCGGCCTCGACCTCGACATCATGGCGGTTGGGGAAGCTGTCGGCGATCACGTTGCGGATGGTGCGGCTGTCGACCGAAACGCTGTCGAGCTTGTAGGTGGGGTTCCTGGTCGTGCCGGTCATGCCACCGACCTCGGTTTCCGGTCCGGGCGCGAAACCCTGTTTCTCGGCGAACCAGCGATAGATGCCGGTCCCGTCCGCGCCAGTATCGAGGATGAAGGGAAACGGCCCCTGCCCGCCGATCGTCGCCGGGACCACCAGATGGACGGTCGCCGCCGGCCGGAGCGGCACGGTGGACCAGGCCGCGCCTGCCAACAGGCAGTACAGGGCGACAAACGAAAGCACGCGCAGCATCATCTCACTCCAACGGAAAATGGTCAGGCCGTTCGCGACAGAGCCGTCTCAGCGGCATCGTCCTCAAACTCAAGGATGTCGCCGGGCTGGCAGTCCAGGTGCCGGCAGATCGCATCCAGAGTGGAAAAGCGGATCCCCTTGACCCTGCCCGACTTCAGCATCGACAGGTTGGCCTCGGTGATTCCGATGGCGCGGGCGAGGTCGTTCGAGCGCATCTTGCGCAGCGCCAGCATGACGTCCAGCCGCACGGTGATCGCCATCAGACGAAGCCTGCGCGGTCGCGGTCGATCTCGCCGCCGAACGCCATGACATGGCCGACGGCGAACAGGATGACGCCGATCACCGCCGCGTCGATCTGGCGGACCTCGAGCTTGACCGCGACCGGGCTCAGGCCCATGGCGAACAAAGCGGCGTGGGTGATCAGCGGCACCGCGGCATAGGCAAGCAAGGCCCAGCCGATACGGCGGATCTGCGCCGTGTTCGCCGGAGTGAAGATCAGGCCGCTTGCATACATCCGGAACAGCCGGTGGAGGCAGGCCAGGATGACCAACCCCGGCAGCAATCTCAGCGTCAGCAGCCCGGCCGCCATCAGCGACTGCCAGACCGCGAGCCGCGACACGGGGATGAAGCCGGCGGGCAGGCTCTCCGCCGTCTCCGAAAGCGGCGGCAGGTCGATCACGAAGGCGAAGCCGCCATTCAGCAAGCCGCAGCGTGCCCCGTCGCGGAATAGGAACACAGCGATCTCCACAAGGTCGATCAGGGCGGTGACGGCGAGGGCCAGCAGGATCAGCCCGGCCAATATCCGGCTCTGGCGGCCGAGCCGCTTGTCCGGCGCGACCGGCGCCTCGGACAGGACAGGGGAATTCATGCGAGCATCCTTTCGCTGCTCGCTATACAATAATTTCTTATCGTTCTACAATAAATTTTTATCGTTCAAGCTAATTCAGCGCCAACTCCCAGGTCTGCCCCACCAGATCGTGCCCGAACGAATGGTGCCGTTCCTCCGCCACCAGCGTGAAGCCGGCGGCCTGGTAGATTTTCCGGGCGGAGACCAGCAGGTCGTTGGTCCATAGGGACAGCCTGGTATAGCCCAACGCGCGGGCGCGGGCGATGCAGGCGGCGACCAGGGTGCTGCCGATGCCGAGGCCGCGGGCAGAGGGTTCGACATAGAGCAGGCGGAGCTTGGCCGTGGCGGGGTCGTCGCCTTTCATCAGAAAGATCGAGCCGGCGATCCGTCCGTCATGCTCCACCACCCAGGCGTCCTCGCACGCGGGGTCGAACTCGGCGGCGAAGCGGGCCATGATGCCACTGACTAGGCCTTCGTAGCGCCAGTCCCAGCCATATTCCTGGTTGTAGAGAACGGCTTGCCGGTGGGTGATCCAGCCGAGGTCGCCAACTTTCAGGGAGCGGAGCTTAACCCCGGCATTCACCCCCACCCCACCCTCCCCCATCGAGGGGGAGGGCTTAATCTTCTCATGCCCCTCCCCCTCGAGGGGGGAGGGTGGGTGGGGGTGAACTGTTTCCGCTCCGCTCAGCACCGTCCTGATCTCCCGCATCGCCGAGAACAGGCGGTGCTGCTTGTCCTGGCCGAGCGGCGTCAGCATCGCCTCTATCTGCGTGCGAGTGCCGGCGTCCAGTTGGGTAAAGGTTTCGCGGCCGGCGTCGGTCAGGGACAGGATCAGGCGCTTGCGGTGCGCCGTGTCCGGGCGGCTCGACACGTAGCCGCGCGTGCGGAAGCGGGACAGGATGCGGCTTAAGTGCGCCTTGTCCATGGTGAGGCGCCGCCCGATCTCCGCCGCCGTCTGCCCGGCCTGCTGCGCCAGCTCATACAGCACCCGCGCCTCGGCCAGCGACAGGTCGCTCGCCGGCAGATGCTCGTCGAGCAGCCCGATCTCGCGCGTATAGAACCGGTTGAAGCTACGAATTTCATCGATCGCGGTCATTGCGCCCCTCCGAATCAGTGTTGTCTGTGACAACATATAAGACATAGAGTGGGTGGAAAAGACCCTCCGCCTCGTTCCCTCAGGCGATGACTGGAAAGGTGAGGGAAAGCCGGGTGCCGCGGTCAGCGACCTCGCGGAGGATCGTGCCGCCGATCTGGCGGGCGAGGGAGTTGATCAGGCCGGTGCCGGAGCCCGGGACCGCGTTCGGCTTGGTGCCGATGCCATTGTCGCTGACGGTGAGCCGTGCCTCGCCATAGGCCAGCCCGCCGACCAGCAGCACCCCGATACGCCCGCCGTCCTTGCCGGGGAAAGCATATTTGATGCTGTTGGTCGCCAACTCGTTCAGGATCAACCCCACCGGGACCGCCCGGTCTATGGCGAGATCGATCTCGTCGAGCGCCAGGTCGAAACCGATGCCGTCGGCCTGCTGCTCCAGCGAGCCGCACAGCGCCCGGATATAGCCGTCCAGCCGGATCGCCTGGCCCTGACGGGGCGCCAGCTGGTCGTGCGCGAGCGAGATGGCGTGGATGCGGCTTTCGACATGGGCGAGGGAGCGCCGTGTCTCCTCGCCGCGAAACCGCCGTTTCTGGATGGCGATCGAGGCCAGGATGAGCTGGAAATTATTCTTCACCCGATGCTGCAACTCGCGCAGCAGCAGGTCCTGGTGCTGTGTCTCGATCATGGCAGTCTCGCCGCGCGCCTCGCTCTCAGCCCGCGCCGCCGCCTGTTTCTGCAATGTGGTGCCGACGATTCCGCCCACCGCCATCAGGAAATCGGTTGTGTCCTGGGTGAAATCGCACCTGACGGTGCTGTCGACCTCCAGTACGCCAGTGGCCGCCCCGTCAGTGAAAAGGGGCACATTGCAGACCGACACAATATCGTGCTCGAGCAGCATCACCGGAGTTTGAAACTCGCTGGTCCGGAGGTCGACCGCCGTGACCGGTTCGGCGATCTGGAAGGCGCGCCCGGCCGGCGAGCGCAGGTCGGCCGACAGGGTTGTGGTCCGCACGACCCCCTCGTGCCAGCCATAGCCGGCGGCGACGATAAAGTCGGACGTTGCCTGGCGATAGAGCAGAAGCTTCACATGGTCGATCTCGACCGCCCGGGCCACCTGTACCACCACCTGGTCTAGAAACTTATCTGTGTCTGCGGTGGCGGCGAGCCGCCCGATATCAGCCAGAATCGCGACGTGCCGACGCAACTTGGCCAGATCGATCGCCTCCGCCTTGGGAGCGCTGCGTTTAGCCATGAAGCACCAACCCGGCAAGGGGCCGGTTAGTGCCCTCCCCACCACCGCCCGGGTTGGCGCATGCCGATTACCCTATGGGGGGTAAATCGGGGGCAGAGTTGAAATCATGGCGCAGGTAAAGCTCCAACGGAGCCCATCGCCCCGTTCTCATCCCAGCCCCTTAAGGAACACGAACACAGCCCTGTCGTTGGAAGACTATGAAAGCCCGGCTCAGGGCTATCGCCGGCAGGCCGGGCGCTCTTCAGCCAGAGGAGGAAATCGGCATGAAGACGATCCTGGGACTTTTGATGTCCGTCGCGGCGATCGGTGCGGTTCCCGCGATCGCGCAATCGACCAATCCCGACGAGCAGAAGCAGAATCTGCCGGGCGTGGGCGGCATTTCCAAGCCGGGGGTGCCCGGTCTGCCCGGCAGCAAGTCCGGCGCCACGGCCACGCAGTCAGGCCCGGCCCCGTCCACCACTCATCAGGATATGACCAAGTCGCGCGACGAGAGCAAGGTCCCCGGCCTGCCGGGCAGCAAGTCCGGCCCTGCGGTCAACCAGCTGGACCCGCCCCTATCCACGCGCGATAGGGATATGGAGAAACGGCCCATCGCCCCGCCGTAACGCGGCGACGCCCGGCCCTATCCCACGGGAATCTCGGTGCCCTTCAGCTCCGTCCGCTGCAGCACACGGCGGTACTTGGGGTCGTAGGGGGTCACGCGATGCAGGGTCGGGCGATTGTCCCACAGCACGACGTCGCCGACGGTCCAGCGGTGCTGGTAGACGAACTGGGGCTGGGTCACCCAGTCGAGCAGGTATTTGTGCAGCGCCTTGCCCTCCTCCAGCGGCATGCCGGAGAGGTAATAGGCGACGTTGCCGCTGATATAGAGCGACTTGCGGCCATCGGCGTGGATGCGCACCACCGGGTGGGCGGCCGGCGGGAAATTGCGGCGCTCCTCCAGGGTCAAGGGCGGCAGGCGCGGCTCGTAATGGCGGGTGAATTCATAGGAATGCACCATGTATTTGCCGGCGACCTGCTGCTTGATGTCCTCAGGCAGGGCCTCATAGGCGGCGATGGCGTTGGCGAAACAGGTCTCCCCGCCCTCGGGCGTCACCTCCAGCGCGTGCAGCATCGAGGCGAAGCTGGGGATGGCGCGGTAGGAGCCGTCTGTGTGCCAGGGCGTGGTCAGCGCGGTGAAATACATCGGGATCGGATGATCGGGGTCCAGCTTCTGCCCGCCCTCGCCGACATTGCCAATGCGCAGGACCTCCGGGTTCTTCGATGATTTCTTGTCATCCTCGACCGTGACGTCGAGCTCGCCGAAATTCCGGGTGAAGGCGATCTGCTGATCCTCGGTCAGCGACTGGCCGGGGAAGACCAGCACCAGGTGCCGGCGCCACAGCGCCTCGATCTCCTTGAGCGTCGCAGGGTCGAGCGGCCGGGACAGGTCGACGCCGGTGATCTCGACCCCGATATTCGGATGCACCTTGCGCGTGCGCAGCACCCCGCCGGTTCCGTCAGCCATGACCCTTCCCCTGAAACCTTATGCCGGCAGTTTACAGGCCAAGCGGCCAAGCCGTTAAGAGTTTAACGCGGAGAACGCTGAGGTTTCGCGGAGGGCGCGGAGATAATAGTGATTTCTCTCTGCGACCTCTGCGAAACCTCAGCGCCCTCTGCGTTAAAACAAAGAATCATCGGGTCGGAATTACGCCCTTTAGCCCCGCCATATCCACCGGCTCCGTCGTCGGACGGCCGGCGAAATCGAGCCAACGGCGGTTCTCGTAGTCGTAGAGCTTGCAGCGGCGGACCGTGTCCGCGAAGGACGCGATGGAGAAATCCTCTTTCACCGCGAACGGGCCGATCAGTGCGTTGAACCGCGCTTGGGCCTCGGCCAGGTGATAGCTCGGGATGCGCGGCTGCACATGGTGCACGGCGTGGTCATAGACATTGTGGACCAGGAATTTCAGCCAGCGCGGAAACTCGATATGGGTCGAGACCACCTCCGGCGCGTCGACCCGGAACTTGTCGGCCCGCGACCTGGGATTGGCGTCGTCGAACCAGGCGATGCGCGGGTGGGTGTGCTGGACATAGACGGTGAATCCGACCAGCTCCATCCACACATAGTGCGGGACGACGAAGCCGAGCAGGATGGCGGTCAGGCTGCCGGTCGGCGAATAGAGCGGGGCGGCGGCCAGGATGCCCAGGAACAGCATCAGATAGACGGAAAGGAAGATGAAATGCGGCCAGGCCGCGCTCTGTACCCGGGCCGGCATGAAGGCGCGGGGGAAGAACTTCACCCCCAGCCAGCGCTCGACGATCTCATAGAGCGCAAAGCCCAGGCCCACCGGGGCGCGATAGATCCGCTCCAGCAGCCGGCGATGGGCGGGCAGTGCGTTGTATTCGGCCTTGGAGAACGGGGTCATCGCGTCGCGATGGGTGCCGTTCACATTGGCGTGGTGGAGAACGTGATGGTCGTAGACCCAGAGCTGATAGTTGAACAGGCCGGGCATGAAGGAGAGGATCGCCAGCAGCTTGTTGAAACCGGCTCCCCTGACCAGCGTGCCGTGGGCGAATTCGTGGCCGAGGCTGGACAGGTTGGAGATCTTGAGGCCGGCGATCAGGCTGCAGACGATCTTGGCCCAAAGCGGCTGCAGCCACAGCACGCCAACCACGGCGGCCATCCAGACGGCGAAATCCGCAGCGAAGACGGTAACGCCGCGCCAGGTTTCGGTCTTCACGAACGGCATCAGCGCGGCCTGGATCTCGGCCCGGGTGGGATAGGCGGTGGCCTGAATTTCGGCGCACGCGGTCGCAGTCTGCATCATCTCTCCATGGCAGGCGGCGATCCTATTCGCACGCCGAACCGGCTGTCCAGCCGGGCAGGATCATGCGCATCCTAGCATCGCGCCACGATAACCTTGTTATCATGCCACCTCACGCAACCGCCCGGTCACGGAATTGATGCACACACCCCAACCGAGATTGATCGGGCTCGCCGGCTGGAGCGGCTCGGGCAAGACCACGCTGATGACCCGGCTGATCCCGGCTTTGACCGCGCGCGGCCTCAGAGTCTCGACGATCAAGCACGCCCACCATGCCTTCGACATCGACCAGCCGGGGAAGGACAGCTGGCTGCACCGCGAGGCCGGCGCCACCGAGGTGCTGGTCGCGTCAGCCAACCGCTTCGCCCTGATCCACGAGATGCGCGGCGCGCCGGAGCCGAGCCTGGACGAGCTGGTCGCGCGGCTGGCCCCGGCCGACATCGTCGTCGTCGAGGGCTTCCGGCACGGCGCCCACCCCAAGATCGAGATCTTCCGGCCCGATGTCGGCAAGCCGCCTTTGCATCCCGACGACCCGAACATTATCGCGGTCGCCGCGCCCGAGCCGATCGCGGGCCTGTCCCTGCCCTGGCTGCCGCTGAACGACGCCGAGGCCATCGCCGACTTCATCCTGTCGCGCTAGGCTGCCCCATGGCCGGCGACAACCACCCCGACAAACCGATCAGCCTCGCCGAGGCGCTGGCCGCAATCGAACACGCATTCGTCCCGGCCACGGCAGTGGAGACCATCCCGCTGTCCGACGCCCATTGCCGCATCCTGGCCGCCGAGATCGTTGCGCCCATCGCCGTGCCGGGCGCGGATAACTCTGCCGTCGACGGCTATGCCTTCCGCCACGCCGACCTGGCCGGCCCGCTCAAGATCGTCGGCACCGCCGCGGCCGGCCGTCCCTATGCAAAGCCGGTCGGCCCCGGCGAGGCCGTCCGCATCTTCACCGGCGCCGTCATCCCGCAGGGCGCCGACACGGTAGCGCCGCAGGAGATCGTCACCGCCTCCGGCCCGTCGCTGACCGTTCCGGCACATCTCAGCCTCGGCGCCAATCGCCGCCTGGCCGGCGAGGATATCGCCCAAGGATCGCGCATCCGTGCTGTGGGCGAGCGGTTGGACGCGCCGAAAATCGGGGTGATCGCGTCGGTGGGGATCGCGGAAGCGACGGTCTACGCGCCGCTGAGACTCGCGGTGTTCTCGACCGGCGACGAGCTGCGCGAGGGCGCGGAGCCGCTCGGCCCCGGCCAGATCTACGATTCCAACCGCCCGGTGCTGCTCGCCATGCTGCGGAACCTCGGCATCGAAGCCACCGATCTCGGCATTCTGCCGGACAGGCAGGACATCATCGCCGCCCGGCTGGCCGAGGCGGCGCGGACGCATGATGCCGTCATCTGCTCGGCCGGCATGTCGGTCGGTGACGAGGACCATGTGAAGGCGGCGGTGCGGTCGCTGGGCGGGCTCGATTTTTGGAGCGTCGCGATCAAGCCGGGCCGCCCGATCGCGGTCGGAAGATTAGGCGGCGCGCCGTTCTTCGGCCTGCCGGGCAACCCGGTGGCGATGATCGTCACTTTCCAGACCATCGTGCGCCCCGCCCTGCTCCGCCTCGCTGGCGCCACGGTAACGGAACCGCGCCGGTTCCCGGTGACGGCGGATTTCCATCTCACTCGCCGGCCCGGCAAGCGCGAATTCCTGCGCTGCATGCTGCATCCGGGCGAAGGCCATTGCCTCCTCGCCCGCCGGTTCGAGCGCGGCGGCTCGGGCGTTCTGTCCTCGGTCGCCGACAGCGAAGGGCTGCTGGAGGTGGCGGAGGACATCGCCCAGATCACCCCCGGCATGACCCTGCCCTTCATACCGTTCTCGAGCCTGGGCCTGTGAAGCCGCCAGCCAGGACGCCCATTGGCATCCTGCTCGCCGGGGGCCTTGCCACCCGGATGGGCGGTGGCGACAAGTCGCTGAGGCTGCTGTGTGGCAAGCCGATCCTGGCCCATGTGATCGCGCGCATCCGCCCGCAGGTCGCGGCGCTGGCCCTCAACGCCAACGGCGATCCGGCGCGGCTGGCCGAATGGGGCTTGGCCGTCGTGCCAGACGCCATCCCCGATTTCCCCGGCCCCCTGGCTGGCATCCATGCCGGAATGGTCTGGGCCAGGGCGCATCATCCGGGGGCCACCGATATCGTCTCGGTCCCGACCGACACGCCCTTCCTGCCGGCCGATCTGATCGATCGGCTGTTGGCCGCGCGCGGCGACGCCGACATCGCCGTCGCCGCCAGCGCGGGCCAGCCCCACCCGGTGGTGGCGCTGTGGCCGGTCCGTCTGGCAGACCAGCTGCACCGGCTGGTGACGCAGGAGGGCATGCGCCGGGTCACCGATTTCGCCCGTCGCCACACGGTCGCCTACGCCGACTTCCCGGTCGGCACTATCGACCCGTTCCTCAACATCAACCGGCCGGTTGACCTGGAGCAGGCGGAACTGCTCTTTGCCGCAGACACCGCAGGAAAAGGGACCACCGAATGACGGCCTATCTGGAGCCGACCCAGGAAGCCGGCCGTGACTTCGTCATGCGCGGCATCGAGGGCGGGGTGGTGATGCTGAATCTCCTGCGCTTCCGCGAAGTCGCCGACTATTCCGCCACCCCCGAGCTGGCGCCCGAGACGCCGATCAGCGGCGCCGCGGCCTACGACCTCTATATCGCCCACACCCTGCCGTTCCTGAAGGCGAGCGGCGGGGAGCTGATGTTCCTTGGGGCGGGCGGTGCGTTCCTCGTCGGGCCCCAGAGCGAACGCTGGGACATGGTCATGCTGGTGCGTCAGAAAAGCACCGCGTCCTTTCTCGCATTCGCGTCCGACGCGGCTTATCTCGTGGGAACGGGCCATCGAACCGCGGCCCTGGAAGATTCCCGCCTGTTGCCCCTCAGTGAAATAAGGCCAGCCTGATGTCCCCTACCCTGCTGCTCGACCTGGACGGCACGCTGATCGATTCCGTGCCCGACATTGTCGCGGCGGTGAACCGGATGGGCGCCGCACGTGGCTTCCGCCCGTTCGACCGTGCCGAGGTGACGCCGATGGTGGGCGACGGGACACGGACCCTGC
>Ga0268266_10002528_pt1 | contig 19454 bp, 11 predicted proteins | sample KBSS13metaG_FD_190356 | JGI IMG/M metagenome (GOLD analysis project Ga0268266, IMG submission 190356) | Switchgrass rhizosphere microbial communities from Kellogg Biological Station, Michigan, USA - KBS S1-3 metaG (SPAdes) (version 2) | ecosystem: Host-associated > Plants > Roots > Rhizosphere...
AGCGTTGAGCCGCATCTCCCACGAGATCCTCGAGCGCAACAAGGGCGCCGGCGACCTCGTGCTGCTCGGCATCCCGTCGCGGGGGGTCCCGCTCGCCGACCGCATCGCCGAGCGGATCGCCGCCGTGGAAGGGGCGTCCGTGCCGAGCGGTTCGCTCGACGTGACGATGTACCGCGACGACCTGCGCCTCAAGCCGGCGCGCACGTTGCTCCCCACCCAGATCCCCGACGGCGGGATCGACGACAAGGTCGTGGTGCTGGTCGACGACGTGCTCTTCTCCGGGCGCACGATCCGGGCCGCGCTCGACGCGCTGAACGACGTGGGCCGGCCGCGTGCGGTCCAGCTCGCGGTCCTGGTCGACCGCGGGCACCGCGAGCTGCCGATCCGGGCCGACTTCGTCGGCAAGAACCTCCCGACCTCGCTGGTCCAGCGGGTGCGGGTCCATCTCACCGGCGTCGACGACGAGGACGCCGTGATCATCGAGGGAGCGGCCTCATGAAGAAGCACCTGCTGTCCGCGGCCGACCTGACCCGCGACGACGCCGAGCTGGTCCTGCGGACCGCCGAGGAGATGCGGTCGCTGGCCGACCGGCCGATCAAGAAGCTGCCGGCCCTGCGCGGGCGGACCGTGGTGAACCTCTTCTTCGAGGACTCCACGCGCACCCGCATCTCGTTCGAGGCCGCGGCCAAGCGGCTCTCGGCGGACGTCATCAACTTCTCCGCCAAGGGCTCGTCGCTGTCGAAGGGCGAGTCGCTGAAGGACACCGCCCTCACGCTCGAGGCGATGGGCTGCGACGCGGTCGTGATCCGGCACGGCGCGAGCGGCGCGCCGCACCGGCTCGCGAACTCCGGCTGGGTCCGGGCCTCGGTGGTCAACGCCGGCGACGGCACCCACGAGCACCCGACCCAGGCCCTGCTCGACGCCTTCACGCTCTGCCGTCACCTCGGGAAGAGCCACCTCGGGCCGGGCAACGGCGGCGACCTGGACGGCCGGCGGATCGCCATCGTCGGCGATGTCCTGCACTCGCGGGTCGCCCGGTCCAACGCCCTGTTGCTGCACACCCTCGGCGCGGAGGTCACCCTGGTCGCCCCGCCGACCCTGCTGCCGGTGGGGATCGACAGCTGGCCGGTCGAGACGTCGTACGACCTCGACGGCGTGCTGCCCAAGGCCGACGCGGTGATGATGCTGCGGGTCCAGCGCGAGCGGATGGACGGCGGCTTCTTCCCGACCGCGCGCGAGTACAGCCGTCGCTACGGGCTCGACGGCCGACGGATGGCGACGCTCCAGGACCACACCATCGTGATGCACCCGGGGCCGATGGTCCGGGGCATGGAGATCACCGCCGACGTCGCCGACAGCGACCGCTCGGTGATCGTCGAGCAGGTCAGCAACGGCGTCGCGGTCCGGATGGCCGTGCTCTACCTGCTGCTCGGCGGCAGCGAACCCGCCGTCGGGACGACGGAGACCGCGCTGGTCGAGCCCGTCGAGCCGGTCGAGACCCCGCTGGCCGAGGAGGCCCACGCATGACCAGCTACCTGATCAAGGGCGCCCGGATCCCTTCGACAGGCTCAGACCACCGCCCCGGCGAGGAGCACGCCGACGTCCTGGTGCAAGAAGGCCGGGTCGCCCTCGACGGTGACTGGGACGAGAGCGACCACGAGGTCGTCGACGCCAGCGGGCTGATCCTGCTGCCCGGTCTGGTCGACCTGCACACCCACCTGCGCGAGCCCGGCCGCGAGGACGCCGAGACCGTGCTCACCGGCACCCAGGCAGCGGCGATGGGCGGCTTCACCGCCGTCCACGCGATGGCCAACACCGACCCGGTCGCCGACACCGCGGGTGTCGTCGAGCAGGTCTGGCGGCTGGGGCGTGAGGCCGGCTACTGCGACGTCTACCCGGTCGGTGCCGTCACCGTCGGGCTGGCCGGCCGGCAGCTGGCCGAGCTCGGCGCGATGGCGGACTCGGCGGCCCGGGTGCGGGTGTTCTCCGACGACGGCCACTGCGTCGACGACGCCGTCCTGATGCGGCGCGCGCTGGAGTACGTCAAGGCGTTCGACGGGGTCGTCGCGCAGCACGCGCAGGAGCCGCGGCTCACCGAGAACGCCCAGATGAACGAGGGAGAGCTGTCCGGGCGGCTCGGCCTGGGCGGCTGGCCGGCGGTGGCCGAGGAGGCCGTGATCGCCCGCGACTGCCTGCTCGCAGCGCACGTCGGCTCGCGCCTGCACGTCTGCCACGTCTCGACGGCCGGCTCCGTGGAGCTGATCCGCCAGGCCAAGGCCTCGGGCTGGAACGTCACGGCCGAGGTCACGCCCCACCACCTGCTGCTGACCGACGACCTGGCCGCGTCGTACGACCCGATCTACAAGGTCAACCCGCCGCTGCGGACGGCCGCCGACACCGAGGCCCTGCGTGCGGGTCTCGCCGACGGCACGATCGACGTCGTCGCCACCGACCACGCACCGCACCCGCACGAGGACAAGGACTGCGAGTGGGCCGCTGCGGCGTTCGGGATGCTCGGCCTGGAGACCGCGCTCTCGGTGGTCCAGGAGACGATGGTCGACCCGGGCCTGCTGAGCTGGTCCGAGGTGGCCGAGCGGATGTCCTACGCCCCCGCGCGCATCGGGCGGGTCGCCGACCACGGTCGCCCGATCGAGGACGGCGCCCCGGCGAACATCGTGCTCTACGACCCCTCGGGACGCCGGGTGGTCGAGGCCTCGGAGTCGGTCTCGCTGTCGCGCAACACGCCGTACGCCGGGATGGAGCTGCCCGGTCGGGTCGTCGCGACGTTCCTGCACGGCCGGCCCACGGTGCTCGACGGCAAGCTCTGCTAGATCCGGGTCGTCCGCCTGAGCGGGTGCTCTGGTACTTCGTGGTGCGGACGACCGGTCGGGCTTGCCGGGTCGTCCGCCTGAGCGGGTGCTCTGGTACTTCGTGGTGCGGACGACTGGTCGGGCTTGCCGGGTCGTCCGCCTGAGCGGGTGCTCTGGTACTTCGTGGCGCGGACGACCGGTCGGGCTTGCCGGGTCGTCCGCCTGAGCGGGTGCTCTAGTACTTCGTGGCGCGGACGACACGGTCGCCCGGATAAAGATTGGATCACGGCGCTGGGGGCGGGTGAGGATGTGCCCGTGATGACTCGGTGATCCGTCTGCTCGGCCGCATCCTCCCTCCGACGAAGCTCGAGCGCGACCTGGCACTCCAGTGTGTGCTGTCGGCGTTCGCGACCGGGTCGTTCCTGACCGGCACCGCGGTGTTCTTCACCCAGTACGTCGGGCTCTCCGGCTCGCAGGTCGGTCTGGGCATGTCGATCTCCGGCATCGTCACCCTGCTGCTCTCGCTCCCGCTCGGGCGGCTGTCGGACCACGTGGGTGCCAAGCCGCTCTGGGCCGCCGCGAGCCTGGTCGAGGCGCTGCTCTACTTCGCCTGGCCGCTGGCCGGCGGCATGGTCTCCTTCGTCGCCCTGCTGTCCCTGCTGGCCGCGATCAGCACCGCCGGCAACACCGGCCGGAACGTCTACCGGATCGCCGTCTTCCCGCGCGAGGTGCGGGTGCGCGCCCTGGCCTACATGCGGTCCGCGCGCAACGTCGGCTACTCCCTGGGCGCGCTCGCCGGCGGCATCGCCCTGGCGATCGGCACCCGTGAGGCGATCATGGCCGTCCCGATCCTCACCGGCGGCCTGCTCGTGCTGAACGCGGCGATGGTCTCCCGCCTCCCCACCATCGAGCGCCCCGACCGGCCGGTCCACGAGGACGACGCGAGCGCGACCCCGGCTCCGCCGGCCTGGCGCAACCTCGGCTTCGTCACGCTGTCGGTCTGCAACGGCGTGCTGAACTCCAACCAGGTGCTCCTCAACGTGGTCGTCCCGCTCTGGCTCGTCGAGCGCACCGACGCCCCCCACACCCTGCTGGCCTGGCTTTTCGGCACCAACACCGTGATGGCGGTGCTCCTGCAGGTGCGCGCGTCGCGCGGCTCGGAGACCGTCAACGGCGCACTGCGCGCCGTCCGGCTCTCGGGCTGGGCGTTCATCCTGTCCTGCCTGGTCATCGGAGTGACCCATGAGACCGTCGGCTGGGTCTCGATCGTGCTGATCTGGCTCGGCCACGTGACCATCACCGGCGCCGAGCTGTGGCAGTCGGCCGCCGATTGGGGATTCCAGTCCGAGCTGTCCGACCACCGTCGGCTCGGCGACTACCAGGGCGTGTGGGGCCTGGGCTACCAGGCCCAACCGATCATCTTCCCGGGCCTCTTCACGTTCCTGGCGCTCCAGTGGGGCGAACCGGGCTGGGCCGTGATCGCGGTCATCGGAGTCGCCGCGGCCGCCGTGTCGCACCCCGCGGCTCGCGCGGCCGAGCGGTTCCTCCAGCGCACCTCCGCCGTCGACCCCACCCTTGCGGGCGAGGGCGCCGTCACCGGGTGAGGAGGATGCTCGGGGCGTGGATCCTTCGGACTGGCTGCTCACCCGCTCCGAGCGCGGCAACCCGAGCACCGTCCTCGACGACCACCACGAGGGCGAGCAGGCCTGGTCCACGGGCAACCTGGTGCGTCCGCTGGTCCACGGCGCGACGTACTTCCCGGTGCTGTACGACGCGATCGAGGCCGCCCGACCGGGTGACCTGGTGCTCTTCACCGACTGGCAGGGCGATGCCGACCAGCGGCTCACGGGTGCGCCCGGCAGCGAGGTCGTCGAGGTGCTCGGGCGCGCCGACGAGCGTGGGGTCGACGTCCGGGGCCTGGTCTGGCGGTCCCACACGGACCTGACCGGCTTCTTCGCCTCCGAGAACCGGCACCTCGGCGAGCAGCTGCAGCACCGCGGAGCCGAGGTGCTGCTCGACATGCGGGTCCGCGCCGGCGGCTCGCACCACCAGAAGTTCGTGGTGATCCGCTACCGCGACGACCCGGCGCGCGACGTCGCCTTCGTCGGTGGCATGGACCTCGCCCACAACCGTAGGGACACGGCCGACCACGAGGGCGACCCCCAGCCGCAGGCGCTGACGGAGGAGTACGGCGAGCACCCGCCCTGGCACGACGCCCAGGTCGAGATCCGCGGCCCCGCGGTCTACGACGTGGAGACCGTCTTCCGCGAGCGCTGGGAGGACCCCACACCGCTCTCGCGCAGCCCGGTCCGGAAGGCGGTCGACCTGTGGCGTCACCACGACACGTCGCCCGACGCCCTGCCCGAGCAGGCGCCGCCTCCACCGCCGGCGGGCCCGCACACCGTGCAGCTGCTCCGCACCTACCCGGACCTGCGGAGGGGGCGCGACTACCCGTTCGCCAACGGCGGCGAGCGCAGCGTCGCGCGCGGCTACTCCAAGGCGATCGAGCGGGCGGAGCGGATCGTCTACGTGGAGGACCAGTACTTCTGGGGCCACGGCGTGGCCGAGCCCTTCGAGGAGGCCCTGTCGGCCAACCCCGAGCTGCGGCTGGTGGTGGTGATCCCGCTCGTGCCCGACATCGCCGGGCTGAACCGGGTCCCGCAGGTGCTCGGCCGCGAGCGGGCGCTGGACCGGCTGATGCGGGTCGCGCCCGGCCGCGTGGCGGCGTACGGCCTGGAGAAACACGCCGGGACGCCGGTCTACGTCCACGCCAAGGTCTGCGTCATCGACGACACCTGGGCGAGCACGGGCTCCGACAACTTCAACCGGCGCTCGTGGACCCACGACTCCGAGCTCACCGCAGTGGTCCTGGACCAGGACTATGCGCGGGACCTCCGACTGACGCTCGCGGCCGAGCACCTCGACCGGCTCGGCGACGTGGCCGAGCGCGGCCTGGCCGCGGTGATGGCCGACTGCGTCGACCCGGCGGGCATGTACGACGCGTACGCCGAAGCAGCCGACCGGCTCGAGGTGTGGCACCGGGGCGGACGTGAGGGGGACCGGCCGGCAGGACGCCTGCGACCGATCCCCCTGCCCCCGTTGAACCGACTCACCCGCGCCTGGGCGAAGGTGCCCCTGGACCTCGTCCACGACCCCGACGGCCGGCCCCGGACCCTGAGGAGCGAGAACCGCTACTGAGCTCGCGCTGCTGGCGGGCCAGCAGCCACCAGGCCGCGGCCCTCACAGCCGCGCCTCGTAGACGTTGTTGAACGGCGTCTCCGCCACGCGCCGGAACCGGGTGAAGCCGGCGTCGGTGCAGACCTGGCGGATCGCCTGCTCGCCGGCCTGGGCGCCCAGGGCGTACCCACCCGACTGGGAGATCGCGTTCGGCACGCACAGCAGCGTGGAGAAGTTGTAGTACACCCGGCCGACCGGGTTCAGGTTCTCCGCGACGGTGTCCCCGGCGGCCGGCTCGACGATCAGCCACGAGCCGTCGGCCGCCAACGTGCTGCGCACGTGCTGGGCCGCACCGAGCGGGTCGCCCATGTCGTGCAGGCAGTCGAAGCTGGTCACCAGGTCGTAGCCGGTGCCCGCGAACGACTGGGCTCCGGCCACCTCGAAGGTGACCCGGTCGGTGACGCCGGACTCGGCCGCGCGCTTGCCCGCCTCGGCGATCGAGCCGCCGTGGTAGTCCGAGCCGACGAACGTCGACGACGGGAACGCCTCGGCCATCAGCACCGTGCTGGCACCGTGCCCGCAGCCGATGTCGGCGACCTTGGCCCCCTGCTCCAGCTTGGCCTGGGCTCCGTCGAGCGCGGGGATCCACTCGGCCACGAGGTGGGCGAGGTAGCCGGGTCGGAAGAACTTCTCGCACCCGGTGAACACCTGGTCGTCGTGCTCGTGCCAGCCGAGCCCGGCACCGGTGCGGAACGCCTGCTCCATCCGGGGCACCGCCGCGATCGCCCCGATGGCCAGCTCGAAGGCGCCGGGCAGGAACAGCGGACCGTTCGGGTCGGTGAGTGCGAACGCCTTCTCCGCGGTCATCGAGTACGTGTCCGTCTCGGCGTCGTACTGGATGTACTCCCCGGCGGCCTGCCCTCGGAGCCACTCGGTGACGTAGCGGACGTTGGTGCCGGTGCGGTCGGCGAGCTCGGAGGCCGATGCGGGTGCGTCGGCGAGAGCCCGGTAGAGCCCGAGCCGGTCGCCGAGCACGACGTTGCCGGCCGCGACCGTGGCGCCGAGGTCGCCGGCGAACTGGCCGACGAAGGCCATCAGCTTGTCGGTGTCGATGGCTGTCTGAGTCATGGTGTGAACCCTTTCCTGGGTGGATGCTTGGCACGGAGCATCGGTCGACCCCCTTGCAAGTGGATTGCAACCCGGCTGCAAGAGGTGCCCGGCAGGGTGAGCGCCGTGACCACGACCGACCGTCAGCTGGGGGAGCACCATGCGCGCACGAGAGCCTGACCGATCCGGTCATGTCGGCCGCGACGGAGTGCGCGTCCACTACGAGGTGTACGGCGACGGTCCCGACTCGATCGTGTTCACCCCCGCGGACACGATCGTCGACGGCCGGATGTGGAAGGCCCAGGTCGGCTACCTGGCGCGCCACCACCGTGTCGTGGTCATCGACGCCCGCGGCAACGGCGGCAGCGACCGGCCGGTCGGGGCGGAGTTCTACGGCGACCTGATCGCGGTGGGGGACCTGCTGGCCGTGATGGACGCCTGCGAGATCGAGCGGGCGCTCCTCGTCGGCCTGTGCGAGAGCTCGTGGTTCGGCCTGCTCGCGGCTGCTCGTCATCCCGACCGCGTCACGGGGGTCGTGGCGATCGCGCCCGGCGCGGTCGACGGGACGCCGAGGCACGACCGCGGCATCGACATGGCCGCGAACTGGGGTGCCGACCTCGCCGACCCGCGCGGCTGGGAGCTCTACAACGAGGGCGTCTGGCGACGGGACTGGCCGGTCTTCCCCCGCTGGTTCTTCTCCCAGATCTGCAACGACCCGCACAGCACCAAGCTGTACGACGACGTCGTGGAGTGGGCCGACCAGACGTCCGGCGAGGTGATGATCTCGACGTACTACGCGGACGACGTGGCGGACTCCCCGGAGTCGGTCGCCAGGGAGCTGCGAGCGATCCGCTGCCCCGTGCTCGTCGTGCACGGCACTCACGACCTGTGCCAGCCGGTCGGGCGCGGAGCCCACATCGCTGCCCTCACCGGTGCGGAGCTGCTCGTGCTCGGACGTGCCGGGCACCTGCCCCAAGCCCGCTACCCGGTGGTCGTCAACCACGCCATCGAGGACTTCGCCCGCCGGGTCGCGACCGGTGCGGCCGCCCCACCCGGAGGACCGCGTCGGGTGCGGATCGTCCCCACGCCGCTGGAGGAGAGCGCCATGAAGGCACGAGAGCCCGACGCGACGGGATACGTCGAGCGCGACGGCGTACGCGTCGCCTGGCAGACGTACGGCGACCCCGCACGACCGGAGGACCCGGCGGTGCTGCTCCTCCCGACGTGGAACATCGTCCCGGCCGAGGTGTGGAAGTTCCAGGTGCCGTACCTGGCTCGCCGAACGCGGGTGATCACCTTCGACCCGCGCGGTAACGGGGCGTCCGACCGACCCGCCGACACCGCGGCGTACTCGCGTGCCGAGATGACCCAGGACGCGCTCGACGTCCTCGACGCGACCGGGACCGAGCGAGCCGTCGTCGTCGCGCTGTCGATGGGCAACCTCTACGCGCTCGACCTGGCCGCGGAGCATCCGGACCGGATCGCCGCTTGGGTCGCGCTCGCTCCGGCGATCGGCGATCTCGCACCGTTCCCGGAGGACCGGCAGGCGGCGTTCGACCACTGGGCCGAGGACACGGGGATCGACGAGGGGTGGGGCCGGTACAACCGGCACTCCTGGCTGCGCGACTACCCCGGCTTCCTGGACTTCTTCTTCGACCAGATGGTGCCCGAGGCGCACTCGACCAAGCTGATCGAGGATCTCGTCGGGTGGGGTCACCGGACGGATGCGGAGACGCTGGTGCGGGCCGAGATCGCGAAGGCCCCGGGGGACCGTTCCGTCCGCGAGCAGTGCGCGGACGTCCGGTGCCCGGTCGTGGTCGTGCACGGCACCGACGACCGCGTGATCCCGTTCGCGGTCGGCGAGCGGCTGGCGGAGCTGACCGGTGGCACGCTGGTCACCTTCGAGGGCTCCGGACACGGGCCCCAGGGCCGGGAACCGGTCGCCCTCAACCGGGTGCTCGACGACACGCTGGTGGGCGTGAGGGGGCCTCGCCCCGTCGCCCGCCGGGAGCGGGCGTCGCGGCGTCCGAAGCGAGCGCTGTACCTCTCGTCCCCGATCGGGCTCGGGCACGTACGCCGCGACCTGGCCATCGCCGAGGAGCTGCGCGCGCAGCACCCGGGGCTGGAGATCGAGTGGCTGTCACAGTCGCCGGTCACCGACTTCCTCGAGCGCGCGGGCGAGACCGTGCACCCGGCCTCGGCCTGGCTGGCCAACGAGAGCGGCCACATCGAGTCGGAGTCGGGTGAGCACGACCTGCACGCCTTCCAGGCGATCCGGCGGATGGACGAGATCCTGGTCGCCAACTTCATGGTCTTCGACGACCTGGTCCGCGAGCGCGAGTACGACCTGTGGATCGGCGACGAGGCCTGGGACCTCGACCACTTCCTGCACGAGAACCCCGGCCTCAAGCGCACGCCGTTCGCCTGGCTGACCGACTTCGTCGGCTGGGTGCCGATGGCGGACGGTGGGGAGCATGAGGCATTCCTCACCGCCGACTACAACGCCGAGATGGTCGAGCACGTGGCCCGTTACCCGCGCCTGCGCGACCGGTCGGTCTTCGTCGGAGACCCCGAGGACCTGGTGCCCGACGCGCTGGGTCCGGGGTTGCCGACGATCCGCGACTGGACGCTGGAGCACTTCGCGTTCTCGGGCTACGTGATGGGCGACCGGCCGGGTCCCGAGGAGCGCCGTGGCCTGCGTCGTCGCCTCGGCTACGGCGACGACGAGGTGGTCTGCATCGCGAGCGTCGGTGGCTCGGGTGTGGGTGCACCGCTGCTGCGCCGGATCATCGACTCGTACGACGCGGCCTCGGCGCGGGTGCCGGGCCTGAGCATGCACGTCGTCACCGGCCCGCGACTCGATCCCGCGTCGTTCCCGGCACCCGCCGGCGTCCACGTGCACGGGTTCCTGCCCGATCTCGACCGGCACCACGCCGTGTGCGACATCGCGGTCGTCCAAGGTGGACTGTCGACGACGATGGAGCTGACCGCGAACCAACGCCCGTTCCTCTACTTCCCCCTCCGCCACCACTTCGAGCAGCAGGTGCACGTGCGGCACCGGCTCGAGCGGCACGGCGCGGGCCGGGCGATGGACTACGAGACGGCCGACCCGGACGCCATCGCCGACGCGTTGGTCGACGAGCTCGCGCGGGAGGTCGCCTACGTCCCGGTGCCCTCGGACGGCGCGGCGAAGGCGGCTCAGCTGATCGGCGAGCTCCTCTGAAGCAGACCGGCGTGCACCGCGTCCCAGCGGCCGGCACCGGTCGCAGCGAGCAGCGGTGAGACGGCGGCGCGCGCCCGCTCCAGCTCGCCGACGCGAGTCCACGCCGTGGCCATCGCGCCGTAGACGTCCGCGCCGGTGACCCACCCGGAGCCGGTCGGCGTGCTCACCGCGGCCAGCAGGGCGTCGACCTCCTCGACCCGGTCGCCGGTCGCCGCGGCGAGCGGTGCGAGGCAGCGCAGCCGGTAGGCCGCGCCCGCCTCGGCACCCAGCGCCGCCAGCCCGGTCGCGCTGAGCGAGGCGGCCTCGTCCCACCGGCCGAGCTCCAGCAACGTCGTCGCCTGCACGCCCACCGCGCTCGCGTACCACCACGGGTGCGCCGTGGGGGACGCGTGGGCTACGGCGTCGCGGCCGTCCGCCAGAGCGGTCTCCAGGTCGCCCGACAGCCGCGCCAGCCAGGCCCGCTGGGCGCGGAAGTAGCCGGCGTACGCGTCGTAGCCCGTCTCGCGGTTGAGCTCGAGCGCGCGGTCGACCCGCGCCAGTGCCCGGGGCCACTCGCCGGCCGATGCGGCGACCAGCGCCGACTCCAGGACCGCCCACTGCTGGAGCCAGGTCACCCCGAGCCGCTGGAGCAGGGGCAGCAGCTCGTCGAGCAGGCTCGCCAGCGTGGTCGCGTCGCCGAGGTAGGCGTGCACCGTCTTCAGGCCGTCGAGCGAGCGGGCGAGCGCCTCGTCCGATCCCGACCTGCGCGCCTCGGCGACGCCCGCCGTGGCCAGCTGGTGCGCCTCCGCCAGCCGGAGCCGACTGCACTCGATGATCACGATCCTGGTCCGGAACACGGCCGCCCCCACCGTGTCGCCCAGCTCGCCGGCGCGGAGCGCACCCGCGTTGTTGTGCCCGACGACCTCGTCGAGCGAGCGCCCGCGACCGACCGACACGTCGCCACCCAGCACCCGGAGGCTCCGGAGCTCGAGCCGGGACTCGCGGGTGCCGGCCACCAGGACCCTGGCCACGAAGGCGTCGTCCTCGGCGGGCTCGTACGCCGCGCAGGCCTCGTGGGCGCGGGCGCGCTCGAGCAGCACGGTGGCCTCGAGCGCGGTGTCGCCGGCCGCCCGGGCGTCCTCGAGCGCGAGTGAGAGCAGGGCGATGGCGTCGTGGAGGGCGGCGGCTCGCCGCGCCGTACGACCGGCGTGGAGGTAACCACCGGCGGCGCGGGCGGGCTCGCCCGCCGCGTGAGCATGGCCGGCCATCGCCTCCGGTCGGTCGGCCATCAGGTCGGCGGCGCGACGGTGGTAGGCGACGGCGATCGGCTCCGGCACGCCGGCCAGCACCGCGTCGCGGACCAGGTCGTTCACGAACGCGTAGCGCCCCTCGTGCAGCCCCATCAGCCCGGCGGTCGCGAGCCGTCCGCACGCCACCGCCACGTCGACCTCGGCGCGACCGAGCAACCCGCCGACGAGGAGCGGCTCGACGCGGGTCCCGAGCACGGAGGCGGCCCGGCCCACCTCGGCGAGCTCGGCATCGATCCGGGCGAGCTGGCCGGCGACCGCGTCGGCGATCCCGTCGGGGATCCCCGCGGTGCCCGACGCGAGCGCCTGGAGGCTGGCCACGACGCTCAGCGGGTGACCCTGGGTGCGTGCCTGCACCTCCGCGGCGCGACCCGCGAAGCCCGCGGCGACCGCCAGCGCGTGGACGGCCGACGGCTGCAGCAGGTCCAGGTACAGCATCCGTGCCTGCGCGGTGACCTGCCCGAGCAGGGGGAGCGACTCGCTCCGCACACCCGCCACCAGGAGGACGGGGGAGGAAGCCAGTCGGGAGCGGAGGTGTCCCAGCAGGTCGGCGGTGACGTCCGCGGCGTACTGCAGGTCATCGAGCACGACCAGGAGGGGTCCGCGGGTGGCCAGCCCGGCGAGCACGGCCACGACGGCGTCGAAGGAACGCCGGCGCGCCAGCTCGTGCGACACGTCCGGCTCCGACGGCAGCTCCAGCACCTCGCCGAGCTCCGGCAGCAGCCGGCCCCACGTGGCGAGATGCGGTCCGAGGAGGGTGGCGAGCCCGCTCACGGGCATCGTGAGCAGCACCGGGCGGAGCACGTCGAGGAACGGCTGGAGGAAGAGCGAGCGCTCTCCGGGCCGGCACACGGTCTCCAGCACGACGCCTCCGGTGCGGGTGGCGAGTGCTGCGGTCTCATCGAGGAGCCGGGTCTTGCCGATGCCCGGGACGCCGACCACCAGGACCAGCGAGCCGTGACCGGCCGCCGCCTCCGCCCAGGCACCGTCCAGCGCCGCCAGCTCCGGTTCGCGGCCGACGAGCACGCCGGACGACGCGGTGCGCGGGGCAGCCGGCGACTCGTCCAGGGAGTCGCCCCGGAGGATCGCGAGATGGAGCCGCTGGGTCTCCTGGTCGGGATCGACCCCCAGCTCGTCGGCCAACCGGGCCCCGAGCTGGGCATAGGTTTCGAGGGCAGCCGAGGGTCGGCCGTCGGCGACGAGGGCACGCATCACGTCGCGGTGGGCCCGCTCGTCGAGGGGATCCGCCGTCGCGGCGTCCGTGGCCGCGCTGAGGGCCAGGTCCGGGCGACCGGAGACGGTCGCGGCCCGAGCCAGGAGGTGGCGTGCCACGCGACAGCGCTCGGTGGCCTCACGCTGCAGGGCTTCGGCCCACGCGCCGTACTCGTCGGCCAGGCGCCCGTCGCCGAGCAGGTCGAGGGCGCGGCCGGCGGAGGCGACCGCGAGCGTGGGTTCTCCGTTGCGCAGACGTGCCCGTGCCGTGGCGAGATGGCCCTCGGCCACATCCAGGTCGAGCTCGACGCGAGGGCCCAGGGCGTACGACGACGCGCCGGGCACCACGACGTCGTCACCCGCGACGCGGCGGAGCCGGCTGGCGAGTGTCGCCAGGTTGGCCTGGGGGTCGCGCGGGGGAGCGTCGGGCCAGATCAGCTCGGCCAGGCGATGGGTGGTGACCGGAGCGCCGCGAGCGGCCGTGAGCAGGGCGACGAGCACGCGCGCCTTGCGCGTGCCCAGTCTCGGACCGCTGAGCTCCGTGTCGTCCCGAGTCACCGTCAGCGTGCGGCACGTCAGCACCCGCACTCCCACGTCGGCGAGTATCTCGCAGCCTGTCCAGCGGAATTCACCACCGGCGCTCGCTGGACGGCGGAGCAGGCGCCCGTCCAGCCCTTCCGGCGCAGGGCCGCCTCTGCACCTGCAACTGACCCGCAAAAGCGGTGGTGTCCCTGGGTGGCGCCACCTAACCTGGTCGCACCATGTACTTCGCACGCTGACCCGACTCGCGCCCGTGGCACCGCCCGGCGAGTCCTCCTCTGCAGCAGCGAAGGGTCGCGGATGGCCGCCACCACTCTCCCCACGCTCCACCTGTCGGACCTCGATGTCTGGTTCGGCACCCGCCAGGTCCTCCACGGCATCGACCTGACCGCCCAGCCCGGCCGCCGGATCGGTCTGGTCGGCGAGAACGGCTCGGGCAAGTCCACCCTGCTCCGGGCGATCGCCGGCACCCTGCCGATGCGTGGCCTGGTCACCGGCGGGATCGACCGGCCCGACGACCTCGCGATGCTCGGGCAGGAACCGGCCTTCGGCGACGACCAGACCATCGGCGACGTGCTGACCGGTGCCCTGTCGCCGCTGCGCCGGATGGTCTCCGAGGTCGAGCGGCTCTCACGCGAGCTCAGCGACGACTCCGACGAGGCCGCCCCCACGGCGTACGCCGAGGCCCTGGACGTCGCGGTCGCCCACGATGCCTGGGGCGCGGACCGGCGCGCGGAGGAAGCCGCCGAGCGGCTCGGGCTCGGCTCCCTCGCCCGCGACCGTCGGATCGGGACGCTCTCCGGCGGACAGCGCACGCGACTCGCCCTGGCGACGCTGATGACCACGCGGCCCGGCTGCCTGCTGCTGGACGAGCCGACCAACCACCTCGACGACGAGGCGATCGAGATCCTGTCGGTCTTCCTGCGCGGTCTGCCAAATGTCGTGCTGCTCGCGAGCCACGACCGGGTGCTGTTGGACGACGTGTGCACGGACCTGTTCGACCTCGATCCGCGACCGGAGGGAGGGCTGGGCACCGACGGCCGCGGCGGGCGCCGGTTCGGCGGTGGCTGGACGGCGTACCAGGAGCACCGCGCCGCGGCGCGCCGGCGCTGGGAGGAGACCTACGCCGAGCAGCAGGAGGAGATCGAGCGGCTGCGGGGTGCCACGAGGATCGGGACCTCGGCCATCGCTCACAACCGGCCGCCGCGCGACAACGACAAGTTCATCTACGGCTTCAAGGGCGCGCGCGTCGACCGCACGCTGTCGCGGCGCAAGAAGGACGCCGAACGCCGCCTCGAGGCCGCCGAGCGCGTCCAGGTGCGCAAGCCACGACCACCCCTGCGGTTGCGTGCCGACCTGACGGGTGCCGGCGGTGCCGCCGGCCGCGTGGTGCAGGTGCGCGACCTGGTGGTGGCCGGGCGGCTGGCGCTCGAGCGGCTCGACGTGACCGCGGGGGAGCACCTCCTGGTCTCGGGACCGAACGGATCCGGGAAGTCGACCCTGCTCGGCGTGCTGGCCGGCCGGCTCCAGCCGACGTCCGGCTCGGCGTTCATCGCCGCCCACCGGGTGGCCGAGCTCGTCCAGGACGTCCGCTTCAGCCAGCCCGGCCGCTCCGCGCAGGCGACGTACGACGCGCTGGTGGGCGAGGAGGGCGCGGCCCGGACGCCGTTGCGGGAGCTCGGTCTGGTGCCGCCCGACCGGCACGCGACCCCGGTGGCGCTGCTGTCGGTCGGGCAGCGACGCCGGCTCGGTCTCGCGATCGCCATCGCGGCCGAGCCGGACCTGCTCCTGCTCGACGAGCCGACCAACCACCTGTCCCTCGCCCTGGCCGGCGAGATCGAGGACGCGCTCGGCGCGACTCCGGGAACGGTCGTCGTCGCCTCGCACGACCGTTGGCTCCGACGTCGCTGGGACGGGGTGGAGCTGCGTCTCACCGCTCCAGCGTGAGCCCCAGCCAGTCGGCCAGGGCGACGATCTCGTCGTCGACGGCCTTCGTCATCGCGGTCGTGAACGGCACGTCCTCGTGGACGGCGTCGACGAAGAAGCGGCCGGCCTTGCGGTCGGCGGTGGCGTCGAGCTTCCCGACCAGCCGGTCGTCGGACAGGATCGGCAGCGCGAAGTAGCCCCACCGGCGCTTCGCGGCGGGCTTGTACATCTCGAGGACGTACTCGAACTCGAAGAGGTCCTCCATCCGGACCCGGTCGCGGCACACCGGGTCGAACGGCGAGAGCAGCGCGGTGCGCCCCACGAACGCCTGCCCGAGCAGGGCCGGGTCGACCCGCCACTCGCCGTCGGTGCCCTCGACCACCGCGGGCTCTCCCGCTCCGCCGACGTGGATCGGCTCGCCGGGAAGGATGGTGCCCTTCGCCCGCGCGATCCCCAGCCCGCTCAGCCGCATCTCGTCGCGGCGTGCGGCTGCCTCGTCGCGGGGCACCGCGACGACACCGTCGGGGTAGACCCGCTCGGCCAGGTCGTACTTCTTCTGGGTGCCGGCGCGGCCGTTCACCGCGACCTCGCCGCGGGCGAGCAGGCAGGACAGCATCGTGCGCACGTTGCGGTCGGCGTTCCACCCCGACGACTGCCACGGCACCTGGGCCGTCGCGTGCACTGCGCGCGAGGGCAGCGGACCGTCCGCGTCGAGAGCGTCGAGCACCTCGGTGCGGAACAGCTCGTTGGCCTCGAGCCAGTCGCGCATCCCTTCCCACGGCGGCCAGGCCGCCATGTCTGCCAGGTGCAGCGCCAGGTCGGCCATCGGCCGGATGCCGTTGGAGTCCTCGTAGAGCTCGCGTTCGGCGAGCAGGTCGTCGAGGTCACGCGGCTCGTAGGCCGACCCCAGCCGTGACCAGCTGACCAGGTCGTAGCTCGGCGCGATCGCCCGCGTCGGCTCGGTCGGCAGCGCCGTCAGTCGTTCGACGACCGTCATCAGGTCGGTGGGCCGGTCCGCGTCGAGCAGGGTCGCCGAGACGACGATCCGGCGGGCCTCCTGTCGCGTCAGCTCGTGCACGGACGAGCCTCGTGCTGCCGCCGAGCGTCTGCGGTCACCGGCCGGAGACCGTGAGGAGGTCGCCGTCCCCGACGAACGAGACCAAGGCCCGGCCAGTCCGACGGACGGAGGCCGTCAGGTAGTGCGTCTGGAAGGTGCCGTGGGCCACCTTCAGCGTGCGCCCGAGGCGACCGTTGTGAACGCGGGTGACGAAGATCCTCACGGGGGTCCCGAACTGGTCCCGGGGCACCCCGGTCGAGGTCACGACGCCGTCGCCATCACGGGTCAGGGCGATGTCTCCGCCGTCGCCATAGCTCAACCGCCGCGGTCTCCCCAGCGAACCGGAGGGGGACACGGACCGCGCGTACGTGCCGTCGGCGGCATCGAAGGGGTGGTCGTAGAGCCAGGAGACGATCGCCTGACCACCCGGAGCTACGCCGACCCGGACGGTCCCGGCCGCGATGTCGCGGCGATGCGGGGAGACCGCGCGCAGCTTCCCGATCAGGCGCAGCCTCGGAGAGACTCGCGCGATGCAGGCCTGCCCGCGGTAGTCGGTGCCGGCCGGACCGGTGATCCGGGCGGCACGGTGGGCGGCGATCACGGCGACGCCGTGACGGTCGAAGGCCGCCTCCTCGACGGTGGGCTGCTCGCCCGGGTACCGCTCCCCACGCAGCCGGTGGATCGGGAACAGGTGACCGCGAGCGCCGAGGTGACGGGCCATGATGGCGTCGTTGTTCCACAGCAGGAGGGCACCGCCCGTCGGCTTCATGAGCACCAGGGGTGCGTCCGCGTTCGGCCCGGGCCCTACCTGCTTGATGTGGCTGCGCCCACTGCCGAGCCCGACCAGCCGGAGGTACGGCCGATAGCCTGCGCCGGCCTGCAGGTTCCAGGTGACCACGGCCCGGCCGCCGGGCTGGACAGCCGCGTGCACCCCGATCACCGACTGGTCGACGGGGGTGTGCTGGCTGATCCGGACGACGGGTCCGAGGTGCCCGGTCCGGGAGAACCGGCGCGCGAACAGCCGCGCGTGCGGCAGGAGGTCGTCCTCCTCGTCCCAGACGGCGATGCCGTCTCCGTCCCGGTCCACCGCGACCGCGTGGAGGCTGGAAAGGGCGACCCTGGTGCGGTCGACGACCTGGACCGGTGGGCGCAGGGTGCCGTCCGCCTTCCGCACCCGGATGTCGAACCCGTCGGAGCCGGAGTAGAAGAAGGTCGTGTCCCCTTGTCGATCGGTTGCCTGGTCGAGGGCCACGACGCTCTCGGACCGCGGCGACACCCGGTGGGGTGCGGTGAAGGCGGCGTACGCCGGAGCGGGGACGGTCAGGGCCGGGACGAGGAACACCCCGAGCAGAGCTCTCTTCACGCGCGGATCATGTCACCCCCGGCCCCGCCCGGAAATTGTTTGTGGTGCCTCACCGGGACCGGTTGACTGGCGCTCACATGGAGATCACATCCGGCAAGGCCACCCTGTCCGCGGAGTCCTCGGGCTCCGGCGTCCCCGACGTCCTTCTCGTGCACGCGGGCGTGACCGACCAGCGCAGCTGGCACCACGTCATCGAGCGCCTGCCGGACCACCGGTGCGTGACCTACGACGCGCGCGGCTACGGCCGGACCACTTACCAGGAGGAGGACGGCTGGTCGCAGGTCGACGACGCGCTCGCCGTGCTCGATGCGTACGACCTCGAGTCGGCGGTCGTGATCGGCTGCTCGATGGGTGGCCGTACGTCGATCGACCTGACGCTGTCCCACCCCGAGCGCGTCCGTGCGCTGGTCCTGATCGGACCGGCCGTCAGCGGCGCTCCGGAGCCGACGTACGAGCCGGAGGTGCTGACCCTCGACGAGGAGTGGGAGGCGGCCGAGGAGCGTGGCGACCAGGAGGCCGTCAACCGGCTCGAGGCCCGGGTCTGGCTGGACGGGCCCACGGCGCCCGAGGGCCGGGTTGAGGGCCCGGCTCGCGACCTCTTCCTGGAGATGAACGCCCGAGCACTGGAGGCCGACGAGCCCGGCGAGCGGCGCGAGGACGCGTCCGCTTGGGACCGTCTCTCCGAGATCGCGGTCCCGACCCTGGTGATGGTCGGCGAGCACGACCTGCGCTACATCAAGGAGAACTGCGCCCGGCTGGGCGCCACGATCCCGGGTGCCCGCCTCGTGGAGCTCCCCGGGGTCGCCCACGTGCCGCACCTCGAGGGGGACCCGACCACGCTGCGCGAGATCGCGGCGTTCGTCGCCGGCCTGTGAGCCCGGCCCCCGGCGTGGAGTCCGCGGAGTGGTCGCCGCGCTGCTAGGGTCGGCAGCGCTCGACATCCTTTAACGATCCGTCCCGTGAGGCGGAGAAGGAGGTACGGCGTGCCCCTGCATGCGCCCGCTCTGCTCGTCCTCGAAGACGGCCGGACCTTCCGCGGGGAGGCCTACGGCGCCGCGGGTGAGACCTTCGGTGAGGCGGTGTTCGCCACCGGGATGACGGGCTACCAGGAGACCCTGACCGACCCGTCGTACCACCGCCAGGTCGTGGTGATGACCGCTCCCCACATCGGCAACACCGGGATGAACGACGAGGACCCCGAGTCCTCGCGCATCTGGGTCGCCGGCTACGTCGTCCGCGATCCGGCCCGGGTGCCGTCGAGCTGGCGGGCGCGGCGCTCGCTGGACGAGGCGCTGCGTGAGCAGGGCGTGGTCGGGATCTCCGGGATCGACACCCGGGCCCTGACCCGACACCTGCGCGAGCGCGGGGCGATGCGGGTGGGCATCTCCTCGACCGAGACCGATGCCCCGACGCTCCTCGAGCGGGTCCGGTCGGCGGCGGAGATGGCGGGCGCCAACCTCTCCGACGAGGTCTCGACCCACGAGCCGTACGTCGTCCCCGCGGTGGGCGAGCGGCGGTTCACGGTCGCGGCGCTCGACCTCGGGATCAAGGCGAACACCCCGCGGATGATGGCCGAGCGCGGGATCGAGACCCACGTGCTCCCCGCCACGGCCACCCTCGACGACGTGCGCGCCGTCGGACCCGACGGCCTCTTCTTCTCCAACGGCCCCGGCGACCCGGGCGCGACGACCGGCCAGGTCGACCTGCTGCGCGGTGCGCTGGAGCTTGGCCTGCCCTACTTCGGTATCTGCTT
>Ga0268266_10002529_pt1 | contig 19452 bp, 19 predicted proteins | sample KBSS13metaG_FD_190356 | JGI IMG/M metagenome (GOLD analysis project Ga0268266, IMG submission 190356) | Switchgrass rhizosphere microbial communities from Kellogg Biological Station, Michigan, USA - KBS S1-3 metaG (SPAdes) (version 2) | ecosystem: Host-associated > Plants > Roots > Rhizosphere...
GGCGAGCGGCGGTTTCGATGCAGTGATTCGACACGGCGCTCTGGGTGATTCGCGGCTGGTTGTCTGGCGGATCACTACCAGCCGGCGTGTGTTGGTCGCATCCGGGGACTATCTCGAGCGGGCTGGGACGCCTGCGTCGCTCGATGATCTGCGCACACACCGTGGAATCTTCTATACGAATCGGGGTGCCGATGACTGGCGATTCGATGGCGCTACCGGCGTGATCAGCGTTCGAGCCCGGACCAGCCTGCGCGTAAACAATGGAGACATGATGCGCGATGCGGCCATTGCAGGCCTGGGTGTTGCATTCCTGCCGACGTTTGTTGCGAGTGCCGCCGTCAAAGCGGGCTCGCTAAAGGCAATCGATGTTGGCGCGCTGGCGGCCCAGGAGCACATTGTCATTGCCCATCCGGAAGGCCGACGGCCCTCGGCCAAACTCAGGGCGCTGGCTGATTGGCTGCGAACTGCGTTTGGCGATCCACCTTACTGGGAGCGCTAGGGAGGCGGGCCTCGAGCACCCGCCCTCGGTTGGTTACCGCATAGCAGACTCAGGGATTGCAGCTGACCGGGTTGGTGGAGCGATTCGGATCGGTGCACAGAGGTCCCAGACCGGTGTTCACATCGGTCGCACTGATCATCGCGAACGGCCCGGCATGGTGCTCGCCATTGAACGGTGTCACCTTGAGGGGCCCTCCGTTGCAGGCAGCATCTTCCGGGTTGTTGAACCAGAACCCCACCTGAAAGGTATTCGTCGGGTTCAGGCCCACGTCGGAGTCGAAGCCGAAGATCTGATCCAACAGGATGGTTTTGATGCGCACATGGCCGTCGTCACTGCGTTTACCGATCTGAATATCCGATTGATACCAGGCCAGTCCGAAGTGATCGGCGACGAAGGTGGGGTCCGCTGATCCGTTGGAGAGAAAGGGGCTGTGTTGCACGGTGAAGAGGTCAAAAGCCAGACCCGGCTTGATTCCGTCCAGATCGAGAATCAACGTGTCGTTGAGCTTGCCGCGAATGACCGTGGCGCGGGCCCGCGGTTGTTCGTACGAGTTGGCGCGCAGGCACTCGAGGGTCTTGGGATTCGCGATCAGATCGAAGCTGATCTCGTCCTTCTTATCCGAGACAGGAGGAACAGCAGCACTGACAGTTGCGAGCGCTCCTAACATTCCTACAGCAGCGAAAGCTGCCTTCCACTGGGTACGTGTAAAGATCTTGGTCACAAACAGGTCTCCTCGGTAATGGATGAGTTGGGGATCGAAGCGATCCGCGCTGCGAACCCAGGAGTAGAGTGGGTGCAAAGTACTCAAAAGGTTCTTGGAAATTTGCAAAAAATCTATTTACGCTGCCAGGCGAAACCGATCCTGCAGGACGCACGCACTCACCACGGCCATCAACACCTGATCGTTCGCAATGCGCGAGCCTTCGTCCATCGTGTCCAGGTTATCCAGAAGGCCGATGACCTTTTTTTGATCAAAGAAAGGCATCGAAGCCAGTGTTGGGCCACGCAGGGTGTCCTGCATGAAGGTGCTGAGCTTCTCTCGAGGATTCAGCGTGGCCGGCGGGCTCAGGAACGGGTGTTTCTGTCTTCTGTAGACAGTGTCGGTGATGACATCACGGACTGACTCGCGAAGAACATACTTCTCAGTCATGCCGTTGATCTTCTGGGTCACCGGCTGCGAACGGATCAGTTCCACGAGCGGGTGATCGAGGAAGGGCACGCGTCCCTCGACCGAATGTGCCATCTCCATGCGATCACCCAACATGGTCAGGATGTAGCCCGGCAACATGGTCTTCGACCAGAGATAAAGCGATTGGTGGACCGGGTCTCTGCCGGTGAGTTGGCCCCGGACATCGATGCTGCTGAGGAGCGCATGATATCCGTCCACCCGCCCAAACTGGCTGAGATAGTCGCATGCCAGCAACTGTTGCATTTTGGCTGACCGGGCTGAAAAGGCTTCGATCCAGGACGGAACAAACCCCAGCAGCCGCTTTACATTGTCCAGCGGTTTCGCGGCTCCGTGCGGCAGCAGCAATCCGCGCGACACGGGGTTGAGCCTTTCCAAGTCTTGCAGAAGGGCTCTGACCTGTGCCGGGTCCTGACCGTGCTGATTGTAGAGCAGCATGTCACGACGAAAATGCGCGTAGCCGCCCAGGATCTCATCGGACCCTTCTCCGGTCAGCACGACTTTAAAACCGGCATCTCGCACGGCACGACTGAGAAGGTATTTGGCAACACCGTGGGCGTTGATGCAGAAGGTCTCCGATTGCAGGATGGCGTCCGCGAAATGGTCGGCGAGATCGTCCTGACGGATACTGATCGGGAAAAAATCAGCGCCGGCTTTGGCCGCCATTTCCCTTGCTTCCTTCTCTTCATCGTAGTCGGGTCGGTCGAATGTCAGTGTAAACGCGCGGATCGGCTGTGAATGGTGCCGAGCCGCCAAGCCCAGGACCGCACAGGAGTCCAGTCCACCGCTGAGGTAACAACCTACGGGAACGTCAGCGCGCAAACGAAGTCGCACGGATTCCTCGAGCGCATGGCGGAATTCCGCGACGTAGTCGGCGCCCGGGCGCGGCGTTGTGCGGTGGTCCGCCTTGGGATAGTTGAAATCCCAGTATTGAACCAACTGCAGGTGCTTTTCGGTCGCGAGCAGGTAGTGACCGGGAGGAATCTGGAAAATGCCGTCAAACAGGGTCCGAACCGGATGTCCGCCGAGCTCAATGGAGTGAGAGACGGATTCGGCATCCCAGCGCCTCGGTACGCCGGCGGCGAACAGCGCCTTCACCTCCGATGCCAGATACAGTGTCTCCCGGTGGAAGGCATAGAAAAGGGGTTTGATCCCGAAACGGTCACGGGCGGCGAAGATTGTCCTGTTCTTTGCATCCCACAGCACGAACGCAAATTCGCCCCGCAAGCGATGCAGGCATTGGGGACCGAGATCTTCGTAGAGATGCAGAGCGATCTCGCTGTCCGATCGTGTACGGAGGCGATGGCCCGAGCGCGCGAGCTCGTGCTGTATTGCCTCATAGCCATAGAATTCGCCGTTAACGACGATATGCGTCCGACCGTCCTCGCTGGCTACAGGCTGATCTCCGGTCGTCAGATCAATGATGCTCAGGCGCGCATGCCCGAGAGCAACCCGGCCGTCAGGGGCGATCCAATGTCGCTGAGCGTCGGGTCCACGGTGATGCAGGCTCTTCGTCGCCCTTTGTACCACCGCGGTCGGGATCGGTTCCTGTCGTGAGAAAACACCAACAATTCCGCACAAGTTGATTTACTCCTCAATGTAATGGGGGAACGCCTTCCATTCAGGAGGAGCACAGCCGCAGAGTCCTTAAAAGGTTCTTGGAAATTTGCAAGAATTCTCCAAAGCGCCCTGGATGGGCGCTCACACCCGGGGAATCGCCTTTGTACGAATTCGGCAAATTCCGCTTCGACCCCGCGAACCATCTGCTGTTGAGCGAGGGAATATCTGTCTCGGTTACGCCTAAGGTTCTGGAGATCCTGTGGGTCCTGGTTCAGAATGGCGGCCGGTTGACGACCAAGGAAGAATTGATGCGGCGAGTGTGGCCGAACAGCTGCGTCGAGGAAGCCAACCTGACGGTGAACATCAGCATCCTTCGCAGAATTCTCGGCGCGACGGCGGAGGGCGGCCCTTATATCGAGACCGTGCCCAGGAAGGGGTACAGATTCGTTGCGCCTGTGGCCCAATTAGCGGATGCAGATGCGAATGAGGTACCGCCTGCGGTGGAGGAACAGGGCGGTGATGTTCCTTCGAGCCTGTGGCGGCGGTTCAGTGTCAGAGTTCTTGGAGTACTTCTACTGGTCGTAGTCACCGTCGTTTTGTGGCCACATCACGTACCCTCGACCCAACCACCTCATTCCGGAACGCCCCGCAGCCTAGCGGTGTTGCCGTTCCAGAATCTACGGTCTGATAGGGAGAGTGAGTTCCTCGGGTTCTCGCTGGCTGACGCCGTCATAACCAAACTGGGCTACGTGAGTGAGCTTGCCGTCCGACCCTCCTATGCCGTGCAGAAATACAAGACCCCGTCCGCCGATATGCGGCGAGTCGCAACTGAGCTCAATGTGGATGTTCTTCTAACGGGAGCGTTCCTGCGCGACGGCGACGATCTCAGGATTACCTGCCAATTGATCGACGCCAAGGCCGAAAACATTCTTTGGAAGGGCAGCTTCGATCTGAAGTATGAAAAGTTGTTGACCGTCCAGGACAGCGTCGCCAACCGCATCATCGAGGGACTGGAACTGAGCCTGTCTCCTGCAGAAGCTGCGCGCCTGCACGAGGACGGGCCCATCAGTTCGCTGGCCTACGAATACTACCTGCGGGGAATCGATCTGTACTCGATGAGCGACTTCCCCATGGCGATCCGGATGTTGGAAAAATCGACGCAACTGGCCCCTGACTATGCGCTGTCCTGGGCCAACCTGGGCAAGGCCTACACGGCCAACGCCTCCTTTCAGTTCGGCGGAGGTGAGCAATATGAAAAGGCCCAGCAGTCCTTTGAGCGTGCGCTCGCCTTGCAGTCCGATCAGATCGATGCGCGGATTTACATGGCAAACCTGTTTACGGACACCGGCAGAGTCGAGAAAGCCGTGCCGCTGCTCAGACAGGCCCTTGCAACCAACCCGAATCGGGCCGAGATTCACTGGGAGCTCGGCTACGCGTATCGTTTTGCGGGCATGCTGCGGGAATCAGTGTTGGAATCGGAGCAAGCCCGGCGGCTCGACCCAGGCGTAAAGCTCAACAGCTCGACTCTCAACGGTTATCTATACCTGGGGCAATACGCTGCATTTCTCGACAGCCTTCCGAGGGCCAACGACCATGCATTGATCGCGTTTTATCGCGGTTTCGGCGAGTACTATCAAAAGAATCGAGAGGCGGCCGCGAAGGATTTCGATCACGCCATGGAGCTCGATCCGTCACTGTTCCAGCCGCAGATCGGCAAAGCCCTGAGCCTCGGCATTCGGGGGCATCCATCTGAGGGGCTACTCATCCTTCGCGAGCTGGAGACGAAGATCAATCAGCGTGGAGTCGGCGATCCCGAAGCGACGTACAAGGTTGCACAGGGCTACGCCGAGTTGGGCGACCGGGTGTCCGCTTTGAGAGTCTTCAAGCAGAGCATCGACAGCGGGTTTTTCCCATATCCCTACTTGTTGACCGACCCGCTTCTGGACAGCGTGCGACACGAGCCCGAGTTCGAACAGCTCGTCGCTGCGGCACGCCGGCGACATGAAGCTTTCGTGGGTGCTTTCGCCGCCAGGCGGCAGAGTCCCACCGAGTGACTATATGCCTCCCAGATAGAAGCTCAGCATCCCGTCCGAGCTGTCAATTTCCACGATGTCCATGACCCTCTCGATGAGCATTCCGAAGTGTTCGCGTGCTTCGGTGTCTTCACGCGCGACCTGCTCGAGAGCGGGCTGGATTTGCGCCATGAACCACTGCTTGCGTGGATTGGACGCGAGCCCTGCAATCACCTGGTCGAGAGCGCCATTGAAGATAGCAGTCAGCCGTTGCCGCTCGGCGGCCGTATCCTTGCCAGGCAATTCCAGAAACTTCTCGGCACGGCGCAACTGGGTCAGCGCACGGATCATTCCATCTGACACCGAAAGTGGTGCATCAACGACTGCCGACAAGGGATCGTACGTCATAACGGTTTCCCGACGAATGGGCCATGGATCAATGCAACACGTCCATCGCCAGTGGCAAAGGCGCGCTTTGTACTTCCTCTCAACCGACTATACCAATGGAAATGTCTGGAAGACAGATGGAACCGCAGTGGGCGCGACGGCATTCATACCGCCAACCAATCCAAAGGCTTTCGAATCGGTCGCGTTGGTTGCGCTGAACGGACAGACGTGAAGGGCAACCTGATAGACCCCAATCCTTTGTTCAGCGACGGTACGCATGCGTATTTTTCGGTGAGTCCGACGAACGGCTACTACGCCGCCCGCGAGCCATGGGTGACCGACGGAACCAGCGGTGGAACCTTGTCTCAGCCTGCAACCGTTCAAGTCAGCGTGACGGCCGCGAATAGCGGCGGGTCCGGGTCCTCCGGATTGGGCTCATCAGGATCCGGCGATGCCGGCGGAAAGTCCGGCGGCGGGGGGCCCTTGGGGGCGCTGGAGATCGGTCTGTTGATGGCCGTTGCGCTGGTGAGATCCGCCACGTCCCGTAGGATCACAGGTGATGACTGATGTGCCGATGCGGGGCATCTGACATCAACTTCAGGAAATCCCTGCCGCTGACATGAACGAGCGAAACGTGATCGCCGGCCTCGAAGTACACGTCGGGAATGTCTCCTAGACTTTGATCCACGACTGCCTCGATGCCGTAAGCGGGTGCGAGCGGAGGGATGGCTCCAGGCTCGCAGTCGCTGAAGAGCGCAGCAATCTCGCTCTCGGTGGCCAACCCAACCGGCCGATGGAGCTCGTCCCGAACAGCTTGCATGTCGAGTCGATGACTGGCGGGCAGGACCGCCATCACGTAACCGTTCTCATCCTCCAGCACAACACACTTAGCGAGTTGGTCGCCAGGGACGTGAGCGGTTTGTGCACTGTGCGCGCTGTCCTGAGTAATGGGGTGTACGAGCGTGTCGTACGGGATCCCTTCGCGGCTCAGATAGTCATACACGGATGCTGCGATGGTCATGACGACTCTCCTGATACGAGGCTGTCGGTAGTATCGTTTTCCCTCATCTGGAAATCGTCAACCTGGACCCTGGGCTAGAGCTGGTCCTGATGACGATCGGGCCGGCCGGAGTACAATCGGTCGGTAACCCCCTGGGTTTCGGAGCAGAGCCGTGTTCAGGACGCTGGAAGTGTTGACCGCCGGTGCGGTGCTTTTTTCCGGTTTCGCATGGAGTCAGGGGGCGCCTGTTCACGATGAGGCTCTGCCTGAGGGTGCCGGCAAACGCATTGCCGCGGCAAGCTGCGTCAGCTGCCACGGTGCCAGCCGGTTGCAGACGCCGGGCTATGACCGTGAAGGCTGGCAAGATGTCATCAGCAGGATGATGAACATAGGAGCCAAGGTTGATCCCGGCGACGTACCGATCCTGGCTGGCTATCTAGCTCAGAATTTTCCGCAGAAACCGCAGCCTGCGCCCACCTTGGTCACCGGCAGCGCACAGATCTCGGTCAAGGAATTTGCCGTCGCAACGCCGGGCGCATTTCCGCACGATCCACTTGCAACCGCGGATGGGGCGATCTGGTATACGGGCCAACACGCCAGTGTGCTCGGCCGGGTCGACCCACGCACGGGTGCGCTCAAGGAGTACAGAACGCGCATTCCAGACTCGGGCCCGCACGGATTGGTCGCAGATGCGGCCGGCAACATCTGGTTTACCGCGAATTATGCGGGGTACATCGGCAAGCTCGACCCCCGGACGGGCAAAGTTACCGAATACAAAATGCCCGATTCGCGAGCCCGCGACCCGCACACGCCCGTCTTCGACCAGAAGGGTGTGCTGTGGTTTACGGTACAGGCGGGTAACATGATTGGACGACTGATACCGCGTACCGGGGAAGTAACTCTAGTTGCCGCGCCTACTGCGCACGCATTGCCTTACGGTCTGGTGGTCAATTCAAAGGGGATACCGTTCTTCGCCGAGTTCGGTACGAATCAAATTGCCAGCATCGATCCGGGCACGATGGCCATTCGTGAGCATGTTTTGCCGAACACGGATTCTCGACCGCGCCGGATCGCTATCACCCGCGACGATGTCATCTGGTATTCGGACTATTCTCGGGGATACCTCGGTCGTTTCGACCCGAGTACCGGCGCGACCAAAGAATGGGCGTCTCCGGGCGGCGCAGGGTCGCAGCCCTACGGCATCACAGTATTGAACGACATCATCTGGTATAGCGAATCGGGTGTGCGCCCAAACACGCTCGTACGGTTCGACCCGAGGTCGGAGAAATTTCAGACCTGGCCGATTCCCTCAGGCGGCGGTGTCGTACGCAACATGATGCCCACTCGCGACGGGGGGCTGGTGTTGGCTGAGAGCGGTGTCGGTAAGGTTGCTCACGTTGAGGTGAAATAACGGGATACCGGCCTCGGTGCGCACTCGGTCAAATCCACTTGAAACCTCGGGCCAGCACGAGGAGGACGGAGCCTGCGAGCGCGAAGTACAGCAACAGGGCCCAGATTTTGGCGGACCACAAGGAGTTTTTCACGGCGCTGATCTCCTTGTTGACGGTTTCAAATTTCTGCTCGAATCTGTCAGATAGAGCCCGGGTCTCCTCTCTGAGCACGCGCATATCAGCTTTGACGTCCGTGACGTCCGACTGTATGTGGCGCACATCAGACCGCAATTCCGCAACCTGGATCGCGAGATTGTTATTTTCACCATCCGGCATACCCGCGTCCTCTGTCAGATCGTATTTGCGCATCACCGCACTCATACACGTTCATACCTCCTAAGTTGGAATGTTGATCGTAGGCGCTCTGCCACAACGAGGGAAGCTGGTTGGGCTCGGAAAACAAACTATTTTGTAAATCCAATATCGCGCTAAGACAACATCTTGCGCGGCAGATCTCACGCCTAATTTAGACGTGCTGAGGCGCCGTCGTTATCGGACGTATGAGTCAGCGTGGATCGGACGCCGTGCGCCGCTGCGCAGCATATTTTAGTAGGCCGAATGTTATTTGCGGCTGCGAAGAGCTTGGATATTCCTTCCCAAGTAGTTAAGGTGCGCGCGCCGGTCTGCGCTGCATGGGGGCGATTTTTTCGGGATGAAGAAGATCAGTGCCATTGAAGGATTTCGCGGCTGGTTGGCCTGGATGGTCGTTTTGGCACATGTCGTCGAGGTCGTTGACGCCCAGGGTGTGTGGCGCATCTTGGGCGAAATCGGTCATCCCGCAGTGATCATGTTCGTAATTGTCAGCGGATATGTCATCACACATCGGGTGATAGAAAGGCCTGAGCCGTATCCAATCTACGTTCTCAGGCGCTTTATGCGCATTTTCCCCCTATTTTCCGTCACATGTTTTATCGGCTATTTCACCTCGCAGATTTATGCCAGCTCGCTCACCCGGTTGCCCTGGGCGCATGACGACTCTTTCGTCACCCGCGTTTTGCTACACACTGAGTTTGCAAAGTCTGCGAGGGATTTCCTCTGGCAGAACATCGCATCGCATGCAGTGATGTTACACGGGATCACTCCTCCCGTGATTGCCCCACTTTCAGCAGTAGTTTACAACCCTCCCGCCTGGAGTATTTCTCTGGAGTGGCAGTTCTACCTGGTGGCGCCATTCGTAGTCGCTCTTGCGCGCCGCGGATTGGCCTCGCTCTGGGGTGCCGGCGTGCTGGCTCTGTTGGAAGCGGCGTACCGACTCAAATTTCACACCGAGGGTCCTCTCATTGGGGCAGCAGGCTTTTTCGCCCTGGGAATCGCCAGTCGAATCTTCCATCCTTGGATGATGGGGCGACTCGAGCGTCCCAATTTTGTGTTGGCCGTCATTCTGGTCTTGATGCCGCTGTGTCCGGCGGCCTTCCCGATATTCTGCTGGGTCGCGTTCATGTGCGGGTTGGTTTTCGTTCCTCCCAAAGCTCAGACTTTCGCCCGTCTGTACCGGGTGGCGTTTGCGAGCCGGGTCATGAATTACCTGGGCTCCCGATCGTTCTCAACCTATTTGTGCCACTTCCCCATCCTGTCTGTATGTTTGGCACTCTGGGTGAAGCTGGCCCCGGGGTCCGGCCGCGTGGCAACTTTTCTGGCGCTTGCCGCGGCGATGGTGCCGCTGACGATCGCGGTGTCCGAGCTGTTGTATCGGTTCGTTGAAAAGCCCGGCATCTCTCTTGGGACTTGGCTCGTTAGTCGCCCGCGAATTTCATTTCCCGGCACGGTCACGTAGACTGGAGCCATGCAGGCGTTCGATCCCAACCGGTTGGAGCCTTCGTTCTACGAAGATCCGTATCCAACCTACCAGGCCTTGCGGGAGCTCGACCCGGTGCATGTCTGTCCGGACGGAGCCTATTTCCTCAGCCGGTATGCCGATCTCGATCAGGTCTATCGGGACCGCCAGCACTTCAGCTCTGACAAGAAAGCCGTGTTCGGGCCGAAGTATGGGGTCGATTCTCCCCTGTTCGAGCATCACACCAGCAGTCTGGTATTCAACGATCCGCCATACCACACCCGGGTCCGGCGGCACATCGTCAGTGCCCTGGCGCCGCACGTACTGCAGGAGATGGAGCCTCAGATTACAAGTCTGGTGGAACGGCTCCTGGACCAGCTCGCGCAGCGGACCCGATTCGACCTCATCGAGGAGTACGCCGCCGCGATTCCCGTCGAGGTGATCGGCAATCTACTGCAAGTGCCGCAATCAGACCGCGGCCCCCTGCGAAGCTGGTCTCTCGCCATCCTGGGTGCGCTGGAGCCGGTGTTGACCGAGGAGCAGTTGGCAGCGGGAAATCGCGCTGTCAGCGAGTTCACGGACTACCTGGGATGGCTCGTGAAAGAACGGCGACAGCATCTGCGCGATGCGGATCTGCTGAGCCGACTGCTCCTGGAGCCGGACTTCTCACTGCCGGAGTTGCTTCATAATTGCGTATTCCTGCTGAATGCGGGCCACGAGACGACGACCAATCTCATCGGTAACAGCGTGGCTCTGTTGCTGAGTCATGCGGATGCTGCGGCGAGCTTGCGACGCGAGCCGCAGTTGATCGCCACCACGATCGAAGAATGCTTGCGGTACGAGAGTCCGAATCAGCTCGGCAATCGGTTGGTCGTGCAACCGTGTCGTATCGGCGGCGTTGAGCTGGCCAGCGGCTCGTATCTCAACCTGTGTATTGGGGCAGCAAACCGCGATCCCCGCGAGTTTCCTCAACCTGACATCTTCGACATTGCGCGCAAGCCCAATCGGCATCTTGCTTTCGCTGCCGGTGGTCATGCGTGTGCAGGCATGTCGGTAGCGCGACTGGAGGCACGGATCGCAGTACTCGGGCTGATTCAACGGTTCCCACAGCTACAACTCACCGGTCAGCAGGCGCGGGCGCATCGGGCTCGTTTCCGGGGATTCCGGTACCTCATGGCCCGGATCTGCTGAGCGAGCGGACCAAGCCAGGGCCGGGAGTTGCTACAGCGCTTGGCATGCCAGAAGGTCCGTCACTCGTCATCCTGCGTGAGCTCACGCAGTCGTTTGCCGGCAAGCGCATCCGGAAGGCGGAAGGTAATTCGAAGATCGACCAGGCGCGGCTGGTTGGGCAGCGCATTGTCGCACTGCGAACGTGGGGCAAGCATTTCCTGATCGAGCTGGATGGCTTTGCCATCCGGATTCACTTTCTCATGTTCGGCAGTTACTGCGTCAACGCGCGAAAGGATCGACCGCCACGGCTCTCCCTGTCGTTCGCGCGCGGTCGGGAGCTGAACTTCTACAGCTGCGCCATTCGCTACATCGAGGGTACCCTCGATGATGAATATGACTGGCGGGCGGATGTGATGTCGGATGCATGGGACCCCGCCTTGGCCCGTACCAAGCTCAAAGCCATGCCGGAAGTGCTCGTTTGTGATTGCCTGTTGGACCAGAACGTGTTTGCGGGAGTCGGCAACATCATCAAGAACGAAGTGCTGTTCCGGATTCGCTTGCACCCGCTATCCCGGGTCGGAGCAATTCCGCCGCGAAAGCTGAGCCAGCTGATTCAGCAGGCGCGGCGGTACAGCTTCGAGTTTCTCGAGTGGAAGAAGGCGTTTGTGCTCAGAAAGCACTGGCTCGCCCATAACAAAAAGACATGCCCTCGATGCCAGGTGCCATTCACGAGGGTGTACTTGGGAACGACGGATCGACGCAGCTTCTTCTGCGAGCGGTGTCAGGTGAGATACGGCAGTGTACGGACGCGGAAAAAAGCGCGGACAGTCCGCGGCAGAAGGAAGGGCACTGGCCGGAATGGAGCTTGACCGGAATCGCAACCAACGCGAATCAGCGCCTGTATCCCTGAGATATTGACTCAGAGGTCGACACGGTCCAGAGTGCTTGTCAACAGGCCGGCTTTGACAGTCACTGGAGCCCAGTATGCGGCGGTCGCCTGACACTCTACTCAAACAGTCCTCCTGCCATCTCATGTTGGGGCTGTTGATACTTTCGGCAGCGGCCGGGGCGACCGCGAGCGCAAACGAGGCGGCATTCAACAACGCCTGCCGCACTTGCCATTCCGTCAAAGCGAACGACAATCGCGTCGGTCCGTCGCTGCATGGAGTTGTGGGCCGGAAAGCGGGCACGGCACCCGGATTCAACGGCTACTCTCAAGGCATGAAGAATTCAGGAATCACCTGGGACGAGTCGACTCTCGACAAGTTCATTGAGAACCCGGAGGCGGTTGTGCCGAACAACGGCATGAAGCCGTTCAAGGGAGTGCCCGACAAGTCAGTTCGGGCCGGCATCGTCGAATTTCTGACAACCGCCAAATAGCGCCCGCTCAACCATAGCCAGTGAGCCATTTGCCGAAATAAAGGCTCGCATGGCCTGGAGGATGGTCTTGAACGACCGCCTCCTGTTTGTATCCCAGTCGTTCGTAGAAGGCAGGCGCCTGAAAACTATGCGTGGCCAGCAGCATGCGCGGGCACCGGACCGATTTCGCGTACTCTTCAGCTGCTTTGACGAGCGCAGAACCGATGCCGCGTCCCCGTTCACCTTCATCTACCCACAGGTAAGAGATATAACAACAGCCTCCCCAGGTATATCCGCTGATACCGGCCCTGATTCGACCGGAGTGATCTCGCTGGACGGACGAGTACGTCCTTCCGTCGAAGTATCCCGTGGCTCTCGCGTTATAGTCGTAAACCCGCTCTGCCAGAAATGCCTCGATCTCGAGTGCTTCGCCCACACCCATGCGGACGGGCGCGAGAGTCTTTCGCATGGCGCACCGACCGGGCCAGCCACGCTCCGATTCGGTTCGTACCAGAGCTGCCAGGCGCTCATCATCCCGGGACCGGACAAATCCGAGCCGCTGATACCAGGGCGCATTCCATGGGACGTTGCTGAATGTGGTCAGGGTCAATGAGCGGAGGTTCCGTTGGCGTGCATACGCGCACGCGGCCTCAATCAACTTTCGACCAATACCCTGGTTCTGCACGTCAGATCGTACAGCGAGCTCCCATACATGCAGCTCTGCGCCGACCGTTTCCGCCGCAAGGAACGCGACAATCTCCTCGGTCTCACTGAGCGCGACCCATTCCGTGCCGAGTGCGATGTAGTGTCGATGCCATTCGACCGGCCGGTCATCACCGTCAGCAAGGAAAGCAAGGTCCGGAATGCTTCGGAATCGCATGCCCGCGGAGCGCTCCACCGCCGGCAGTGCATCCGCGTCTTCGAATTCGGCCACTCTGATTGTCCAGCTCATGGAGTAGGCAGACCGCCGGGACGCGCAAAATATTTCGGTGCTCGCAGTACGACGATACTTTAACCTGGGATATCGAAAGCCGCGCGCACTGCAGGGACAATGACCCTATTCATCAACAGGGTGTCACATGACTACGGATGAAAAGCATTCGGCGCAGGAGCAGACTCGCGGACGTTCCCCCGGTGACCGCTCCGCTGATCCAAAAACCGAGACCGAGGCGGTAGTGAAGGGGGATGCTGAGACAGCCAAGCGCGAGGCTGAGCGCGATTGGCAGAATAGCTCGAAGGAATCGGGCGACTGAAGCCCGAACAACTCAGGTCAGGCGAGCCGCCGTGTCTGCGTGGGATCGTGAGGATGTCGAAAGCCACCGTGCCAACAGAACCAACCCGACCCCAACGTACACCACAGACCCCGGAATCCACATGATCAATCCCCCGAGCTGTTGATCCTCCAGTGCACTGAATTCGAACATCGGAGCGGTTTCCCGGTAATGAGGAAACCAGGGGCGTGTCGCACAGGTGATCAAAGCCCCGAGCACGCCGCTGTGCACAGTGGTTGTGAAGAGATAGAGAACCGCAGCGCCGTCATTGTGCCTCGCGCCTGAGCGAAGCAAACCATTCCAGAACAGCAGGGCGGTCAGCAGAAACGTCAAATGCTGCAGATTGTGAATCCAGGCATGTTCCAGCGCCGCTTCAAAAAGCGCCGGCGCATGCCAACCCCAGAGGGCGCACGCGTGGAGCAGCCAGCCCGATAACGGGCGGGTCAGTGCGGCCCACACGGTTCGCACAACTTTCAACCGGCAGCCCGAGGCAATGGTCCGGCGCGCGGCAGCGGGAAATGCCCACAGAAAAATCGGCAGCGGATGGCCCAGGACCAAAAGCGGCGCGGCCACGAGCATCAGCAGCTCGTGCTGAACCATATGAACCGAGAACAGCATCGACCCTTGTGTGTCGATGGGTGACAGCAGCGCCAGGACCAAAGCCAGCCATCCCAAACCGAAAGCCGCGATGCGTCGGCTTCGGGCCGTGTCCCATCCGAGCCGTGCGCAACCGGCTGCAAACAACACGGCGGAAGATATCAACGGTAGGAGTGCCCCGAGCTCCAAACCGGACTCGGATGCAACCGCCGGGCCGGCGCTGTGTGCATACGCACCCACGGACCACAGCAGCAAACCAGACATCGCGAAGGCTGCGCGGGTCATCATGTCGGGCAGGCGCTCAACCAGAGCGCCGGGATCGTTGTTACCACAATCAGGAGTAGAAACATCGAGCCCAGTCCCGCGGCCAAGTTCAACATGAAGCGAGTGCGCGCAACGTGCAATGAAAATCCAGCACCGACCAGCCGGCTCATCCGGAAGTACGCCGCGGTCGCGGCTCCAAGTGCAATCACTGCACCAAGGCCGCCGATCGTCAGCAACCATCCGACAGGCTCACGTCCGCAACCATGATTGACGAGAACAATGAATACGCAGAAGACGCCGAGCCACGCGGCTGCAGGAATCGCCATCGCCGCCCACAGAAAGGCGAGTTCTCGGCGTTCGTGCGCAGGGGTGAAGTTCATAACATCCGAGGTGCAAGGTAGAGGGTGCAGTAGATCGGAATCCAACTGAGTACGACGAACCACCAGTACAGCGAATTCTCCGCCACATCCACGAACCGCCGTCCTTCCAGCGGGCCGGTAAACATCAGAACGGTCAACACGAGAGTGTCGACGGTATCGGTTACCAGGTGAACGGTATGGAGGATCAGAATCATATAGACGACCGATCCGTACGCATTGGCATCGTAGTGAGTGTTGAGCGCAGGAAACTCGAATCCCCGGACTACGATAAACGCAACGGAAAAGAGCAGACCCACGACCAGCCAGATTCGGACCGCCCGCAAGTCTTCCCGCTCCGCCGCCTTCTTGGCCCATTGATTCGGCCAGCCGCTGGCCAACAGAATGACCAAATTGAGGGTACCGAACAACAGCCGTGGCGGATCGCCCTCCGGCGGCCACGTCTGGGAGAAATCACGCAGGTAGTAGTAGGTGACCAGGGCGATGACGAAAACGGTCCCTTCGATGAGGATCATTCCCCACGTTCCCCACCACATCAGGCTCCGGTTACCGTACGCATAGGTCGGTAGTTTCGAGACATCGAGAACACGCTCGGTACTCATCGGGCAGGTGACTCCGGCTTGATTTCCAACCGGCGATTGATCTCGGTTTCACGGTGCGAGGGCCAGAACCAGCCAATGAGGCCAACCGCTACGGGTATCGAGCCCCACAGAACGGCCCAGGGTGTGAATATGCTCCCCACAAACAGACCCGTCGTAGCCAACGCCGAGAGCAGCGGCCACAACGAGGGTGAAGGGAACGTCGTGGTGTGATCGGGCTGCGCATCGTGGATAGCCGTAATCAGGACCGACCGAACTTCGTTGCTCAGGCCGACGACATGACGACGCTCGCCCTTCTGCCACAGTGGATCGCGCGACTCGACGACCGGAATAAACTGGAAGTTGTAAGGTGGAGGAGGGGACCGGGTGGCCCACTCCAATGTCGAGGCGTTCCAGGGATTGTCTCCCGCCAGGGCACCCCGGCGCAGACTGACGATCACATTGACAATAAACACCAGAACACTGATCGCCAGAATAAAGGCGCCCACGGTGGCCACGAGATTCAACTCCTGCCAGCCCCGGTCCGCGCCGTAGGTGTAGATCCTGCGAGTCATGCCATCCAGGCCGAGCGCATGCATCGGAAAGAACGTGACATGAAACCCGATGAAAAACAGCCAGAAATTCCACTTCCCCAGGGACTCGGATAACAGCCGGCCCGTCACCTTCGGGAACCAGAAATAAAAGGCGCCGAACAGCGGCATGATGGCACCGCCGATCAACACGTAATGCAGATGAGCCACCACGAAATATGTGTCGTGTAATTGAGAATCCAGAGTGGTGGATCCGAGCCACACTCCCGTGAGCCCTCCGATGATGAATGTGAAGAAGAAGCCGATGACGAACAGCAAGGGCGTTGCGAAACGCACCTGGCCGCCGGTCGCCAGGGTGGCGATCCAACAGAAGATCTGCAGCCCGGTTGGAATCGCAATGAGGATGCTGGCTGCCGTGAAGAAGCTCATGCCGAGCGGCGGCAGCCCTGTTGCAAACATGTGGTGAACCCACAATCCGAACGCCAGGAAGGCGGTGATGACGAGCGCCATCACCAACCCGAGGTAGCCGACAACGGGACGTCGCGCGAATGTGGGAATGATCTGCGAGATCATCCCGAGCGCCGGCACGAAGATGATGTAGACCTCCGGATGACCGAAGAACCAGAAAAGGTGTTGCCACAGCAAAGGATCGCCGCCGCCGGCCGGATTGTAGAAGTGAGTGCTGACCAGGCGGTCCGTGATGAGGAAAGTGCTGCTCAACATCACCGCAGGCATGGCAAAGATCACCATGAAGGCCGTGACGACTTCCGCCCACACCAACAGCGGAATCCGATCGAGCGACATCCCGGGCGCGCGCATCTTCAGCGCCGTCACGATGATCTCAATCGACACCACGAGCGCCGACAGCTCCGTAAAGGTGATCAATTGCGCCCAGAAGTCGGTTCGTTTCCCCGGGCTGTAATCCGGACCCGCCAGCGGCACATAGCTGAACCACCCGGCCTCCGGTCCGGTGTTCAGCAGGAATGCCGCAAAGAACATGAGTCCACCGAACAGAAAAATCCAATAACTGAACGCGTTCAGGCGCGGGAAGGCGATGTTGCGCGCGCCTACCATCAGGGGCACCAGGTACACACCCACGGCTTCCATGATCGGAACCGCAAAGAGAAACATCATCACTGAGCCGTGCATGGAAAACAGCTGCGAATACCGATCGGTATCCAGGAAAGTGTTCTCCGGCCGAGCCAGTTGCAGTCGCATGAGCAACGCCATGATGCCCGCGGCGACAAAGAACAGGAGCGTCGTGACCAGGTAGCGCTTCGCGATCGTTCGGTGGTTTACCGCCATCAGCCAACCCAGCCAGCCCGGCCGCTCGGACCAGGTCCGATGCAGCGCCGCCTCGTTCTCTTCCGGATAACTCATTTCAGACTTGCGAGATAGGTCGCGAGCGACCGAAGGTCTTCGCCCGAGAGGGCCGCGGACGGCATCGCGGTCCCCGGTTTGACAGCGGACGGATTGGCGATCCACAGGACGAGCGTCTGTGGCGTGTTGGGTAACGTACCGGCGGCGATCGAGGACCGACTGCCCACATGAGTCAGGTCGGGACCGATCGTGCCGCTGGCGAGGCTGCCCTGGATTGCGTGACACATCACGCAAGTGCTGTTCTCAAACACTTGCTTGCCGCGCCGTTCCAAGTCGCTGACCGGTTCTCGCGCCGATTGCAGTTGCACCTGCCGCCACGCATCGAAGTCAGCCGGTGACTGCGCATCCACCACGATCCGCATTTTCGCGTGCTGAAACCCGCAGAACTCGGCGCATTGGCCCTCATAGCGGCCGGGCTGATCAGCCACGAGCGAGATGTGAGTCGTGCGTCCGGGGATCAGATCGCGCTTGCCCTGCAGATTCGGCACCCAGAAGCTGTGAATGACGTCCTGCGATGTCATTTGCAATTGCACCGGCCGGCCCACAGGGATGTGCAGCTCATTGGCCGTCTGGACCTGTCCGGCGCCGCTATCCGATGAATATTGGACCTCCCACCACCACTGGTGCCCAATGATCCGCACATGCAGCGGCTCCCCGGTGTCCTGTTCCAGCGACCGTCGGGTTACGAACTCGCTGATCGCGAGAGCTGTAACGACCACCGTTGTTATACCGACCGCCACTCCCACTCCAATGAGCGCCCGTCGCTCCGACCGGCTGAGTGTGTTGGGATCCGATCCCCGTCGGCGCCGCCGGATGAGCACGGCCAATAAGACGCCGATCACCATCACATACACGGCACAGCTCACTATGAGAAATGTCAGCCCCAGGTGTGCGATCTGTGCAGCGTGCAATCCTGCGGGGTGTAAGGCGGAGTGGTTCATGTCACTGGTGTTGAGAAGACGCGGGCGCGGCCGGTTGCATCTGCTGACGAGGCTGAGACTGCTCCGCCTCCTTCAATTGCAAGCTATCTGATCGCGAGGGCGACGCGGACTTCGAGGCCTGACCCGACAGCGAACGAACGTAAGCCACCAATTGCCATGCCTGAGTCTGCGAAATCCGGCCATTGAAGGCCGGCATTCCGTTCGGTCGGCCCCCGAGGATGGTTTGATAAATAGATTGCGGATCGTCCCCGTAAATCCAATCGGCATCCATCAATGCGGGTCCGATACTCCCTCCGCCATGCGCATGGCAGCCGACGCAGTTGAACCATTCAAACAAATGCTTGCCCTGTGACATGGCGTAGGCGTTGCTTTGATACTGCCTGTCATATTGACTCGGAGTGAGTCTTGGAATGCTCGCGGAGGGTGGTACGTCGCTGAGATCTCGTCGCTCCCGAGTGCAGCCGCACGTGCCTGTGCACACGACCGCCAGGGCCAGCATCTCAGGGAAGCGAAAACGCATAGATCATCCCGCCGAGGTTGGTATGAGCCGGAAGGTCCCCCATGGCGCTGCCCCATCCGTTGCCCGCGCTGGAGTCATGCGTATCGAGCTTGCCGCTGACGACACCTCCGGCCCAGCCACCCACCCCCGCCAGAACGGCAACATACTGCTTACCGTCGGGCCCCCGGTAAGTCGTCGGTTGTCCTATGATTCCGGAGCCCGCTTTGAAGCTCCACAGCAGCCTGCCCGTCTGCGCATCCAGCGCCTTGAACCAACCATCCATCGTTCCGTAGAAGACCAGGTTGCCGGCGGTGGTGAGTGCGCCGCTCCATACAGGGAATTTCTCGTGGACCTCCCAAGCCGCACGCTCCGAGCTCGGGTCCCAGGCGGTTACGGCGCCCCGATAGCCGCCCGCGCCGGCAAACATCTTGACGTTCGCGCCGACATAGGGCGTCCCTGCAATGTAGTTCGCCGGTCGCACCTCTTCGTCCTGACATAGGTTTTGATGGGGAATATAAATGAGGCGAGTGAGCGGCGAGTAGGCTGACGGCTGCCAGTCCTTGCCGCCGGCGGCGTGCGGACAGATACCATGAACA
>Ga0268266_10002530_pt1 | contig 19430 bp, 9 predicted proteins | sample KBSS13metaG_FD_190356 | JGI IMG/M metagenome (GOLD analysis project Ga0268266, IMG submission 190356) | Switchgrass rhizosphere microbial communities from Kellogg Biological Station, Michigan, USA - KBS S1-3 metaG (SPAdes) (version 2) | ecosystem: Host-associated > Plants > Roots > Rhizosphere >...
TGTAGCGAAATCTTCTACGACATGGGCGCTGCCGCCTCGGAAGAAGGACACACGGATTGTAAGTTTCCCTGCGAGTGCGGGCGCTACGTCGAAATCTGGAATTTGGTGTTCATGCAATTCAACCGTGATGCCAGTGGCACGCTGACTCCCCTGCCGAAACCGTGCGTGGACACCGGTATGGGTCTCGAACGCGTCGCCGCTGTCCTGCAGGGAGTCATCTCGAACTACGACACGGACATGTTTGTGCCACTGATGAAGCGCGCCGCTGAATTGTGCGGCGTCGATTTCGCCCAGGAAGAAAAACTTGAAGAAGGAAAAGGAGGCGCGGCTTCCCTTCGCGTCATCGCCGACCATACTCGCGCGACAACGTTTCTGATGACCGACGGCGTGCTGCCATCCAACGACGGCCGCGGCTACGTACTTCGCAAAATCATTCGCCGCGCCATTCGCCACGGACGCCTTCTCGGTGCGACAAAGCCATTTCTTTCCGAGACCGTGCAGACCGTCCGCGAACTCATGGGCGGCGCCTATCCAGAGCTCAGTGAACCGGAAGCGGCACGAGTTCCCGAAATCGTTCTCTCTGAAGAAAAACGCTTCGGTCTGACACTGGACGTCGGCCTAAAGAAACTCATCGAGGACTTCAATCCCCTTTTTGGCGAGAAGGCGCGCTACGACTATCTGAATTCGCAGATCTCGCGGACGCAAGATGAAGCGCAGAAACAGGACCTCGCCCAGCTGCGCGCAGACATCGTCGACAAGATGACGTATTCCGGTGAACAGGCATTCCGGCTTTACGACACGTATGGATTGCCACTTGATTTTATTCGTGACGCCGCCCGCGACGCGGGCCTTCCCTTTGCCGAAGAAGGTTTTGAAAGGGCGATGGAAGAGCAGCGCACCAAGGCGCGGGCGTCGTGGAAAGGCACGCACAAGGAAGCGGCGAATCCGGCTTACGCGAAGATTGCCGAGACGTATAAGACCGAGCCCGGCTTCTACTACGGTACATGCGCGAAAGACTGCCGGATTGAAGCCATTATTCTTACTAGCGGCGCTAACCGTAACATGAAGGGTGGCTCGGTCAACGAGCTGAAAGCCGGAGAGTCCGGCGAAGTGGTGCTGGACCGCACGACGATCTACGGGGAATCGGGCGGACAGATTTACGACGTGGGCCTGTTCTACGATTCTACGCAGACACAACAGCTCGCGGAGGTGACCGGCGCGTACTATCCCGTCGCGGGACTCGTGGCGCATCGTGTCACGGCAAAGGAAGACTTGCACGTCGGCGATCGCGTCACGGTTGTGGCCGATGCCGAGCGACGCGCGCGCGTAATGCGCAATCACACCGGCACGCACCTGGTTCATGCGGGGCTGCGTAACATACTAGGTACCCACGTGAAGCAGGCCGGTTCGCTAAACGCGCCCGACCGGCTCCGTTTCGACTTTTCCCACTTCGCTCCGGTGGACGCGGAGGAACTGCGCGACATCGAGCAGCAGGTGAACGAAGAGATTCGCCTCAACAGCGAACTCGAAACCAAGGTCACGACGTTGGACGACGCGCTGGCCTCCGGCGCCCTGGCTTTTTTCGGCGACAAATATCCGGAGTACAACGTGCGCGTGGTGACCATTCCCGATGCGCGCGCGCCGCGCGGCTTCTACTCCAAGGAGCTATGCGGGGGCACTCACGTAAAGCGCATTGGAGATATCGGTGTGCTGAAAATCGTCAGCGAAGAATCCGTTGCCGCCGGTGTCCGCCGCGTGGAAGCCATCACCGGCATAGGCGCCATGGAGCACTACCAGCAGCAGGCCAGTGTCCTGGCGTCGGTCGCGAAGCAGCTGAACGTCGGCGAAGACGCCGTCCTGGCTCAAGTCGAAAAGCTGACGCAAACTGCCCGGCAACTCGAAAAGCAGCTTACCGATCAGCGCCGCAAAGGCGCTCTGAACCAGCTCGACGACCTGGTGGCCAAAGCGCAGACCATCAAGGGCACTAAGGTGGTGGTCAGCGAAGTGGAAAATGTGGACCGGGAAGCCCTTCGCCAGCTGGTGGACAGCCTTCGCCAGAAGTTGGGTTCGGGCGTCGTGGTCCTCGGCCAGGCCGAAGACGGCAAAGTGGCCCTGATTGCAGGCGTTACAAAGGACCTCACCGCTAAAGTCCATGCCGGCAAGGTGATCCAGACGCTGGCGAAACTGGTCAACGGTAGGGGTGGCGGCCGGCCTGACCTTGCGGAGGGTGGCGGAGAGGACACAAAAGCCCTAAATAGTACTCTTGGGGGAGTGCCCGCCCTGCTGGAGCCGTTGCTATGATCGGGTTGCGCCAGAAGCGTGTCTATTCGGGGACAGTCGCCCCGCCAGATAAGGCTTCTTCTTACAAGTTTAAGTGCCTTCCCCAAAGGCAAGTAGCCGCCGAAACGCGGCCACTGACAACGCAATGGGCAAACGAAGCTCCAACCCGGTCCTCGTCGCTACGGCGATCCTCGCCTCCTGCGGAATATTCTTCGTTGGTCCCGCAAACGCGCAAATCGCCAAGGTTTCCAAGAACGATGGCCGGCTACTGTTCGTCAACGCCGATCCGCCAGCTAGTCTGAAATTGTCGCCGCGCAAGCCGCGTGGAATCTTCCTCCCGGCTGAAGTTTCGTTTAGCGGCGGCAACCGCCCCGCGATGGATTTGAATCGTGACGGCGCGGAAAAGCTGGTACGTGAAGCGGCGGAACGCCACAGGGTAGACCCTGCCCTGATCCGCGCGGTCATCGAAACGGAATCCAACTGGAATGCAGGCGCGATTTCCCGCAAAGGAGCCGTCGGCCTAATGCAGTTGATTCCCACAACCGCGCAGCGCTTTGGGGTGAATGACCTGTACAGCCCGCAACAGAACGTCGACGCCGGTGTTCGATATCTGAAGACGTTGCTGGAACGCTACAACGGCAATCTGGAACTGGCCCTTGCAGCGTACAATGCGGGAGAGGGTGCTGTGGACCGTGCTCATGGTATTCCTAGGTTCAGGGAAACACGGGATTACGTGCAGCGGGTGCAGAGTGCATATTTTCGGCCGGGCTCGGGACGTCTGGATGGCGCGTTTATCAATCCTCGTGCAATCCGCAAGACCAACGACACCGCCGGACGCATCATATTCACGAACGACTGAGCCCACCCAAGGCATGGTTTGTGCACCAGCAAAGGATTTTTCTATCGACTGAGCCAGTCGAGCGGTTAAGATTATCTCGGCGATGGGTTTGGGGATGAAGTTGGGGATTCACGCTGAAAATCTGTGCTGTGGCTCGCCGTGCGGTGGCGAGTTCAAAGCCGTTTTCGCCGCTATTTTTTTCAACAGGGGCTTCGCCCGCGTTTCGCCGGTTTTTGCTGTAGCCGCTTTGAGTCTCGCTCTTTCCAGTTCCCTTCCCGCTTTTGCCAATTCTGATCATTCGGGAAATTCTGGGAACGCAGCCGGCGACCCAGGCGCCGCAGAACGCCGGCAGGCGGCAAGCTCGCAATTTGCGCGCGCCGAAGAACAGCGCGCCGCGCTTAATGAAAAGCCATCGGCAAAGCGGACCCTTAACGATTACAAACAGGTGGTGAGCAGTTATCGCCGCGTGTATCTGATCACGCCGCATGCGAGCGAAGTCCCCGACTCGCTCGTCGCAGTGGCGGAGCTGTACACGGAAATGGGCGATCGCTTTGGCCGGCCCTATTACCAGTCCGCAGTGGATTCTTACCAATTCTTGATGCGCGAGTATCCGACCAGCCACTTTGTGCAGGATGCGTACTTGCGCGCGGGGAAACTGCAGAAGGATCAACTCGGCGACTTGGCTGGCGCGACAAAGACCTATGACACGTTTCTGAAAAAGTTTCCTCACTCCAAGCAGCGGCGAGAGGCGCAGGAAGCACGCGCGGAATTGGCTCTGCTACAGCGAGCCAGCGCACCAAGTTCGCTTTCTGCAAGCTCCGGAGAAGCAACCCCGCTCTCTAAGGAGGGCGGCAATGCGGGCGGGTCGACGGGCAAGGGCGCAATTGCCAGGAGCGCAGGTTCCGACCCTGCGAATGACAATCGGCCGCCTGTAGTTTCGCGGGATGTGCCGTCGAGAGATATTCCTAAAGAGTCGCCGCGGACGACCCCAAAGCAAGCTGCGGCAGAGACAGCGCAGGCCCAAGATTCGGACGATGAAGATGATGCGCCGCCCGCGACTTCTTCCGGAAAGATTCCACAGGTTCGCAAAATTAGTGCGAAGGCAGCAGCGGATTCTACGCGCGTGACGATTGACCTTGAAGGCAGTTTGCAGTACGTCTCCGGCCGAATAGCGAATCCTGATCGGATCTATTTTGATTTGCACGCAGCGCGACTGGCACAACCCCTACTGCACAGGAAAATTGAAGCGGAGAGCCCATTGATCGCCGCGATCCGTACGTCGCAGAGCCGGAACGGTGTGGTGCGAGTCGTCTTGGAAGTAAACGGAGTCGTGGATTACAGCGCTTCTCTGCTCAACAATCCTTCGCGGCTGGTAATCGATTTGTACGCCGGCGACAATCCCGCGCAGCAGACGCAAACCGCCAAGGCCAATACAACGAATGCGGCTGATGCGCCAAGCGACGCACCCGCGAAATCGGCCGCGAAAAACGCAGCCACCGACAGGCCGCAGCCTGTCCCGACTGCCTCGAATGCAAAGTCCGCGAAAGATGACGCAAGTATTTCTCCGGCAGCAGCAGCGATTCCAGAACCGAAGCGCACGTTGGGTTCCGCCAAAGGCAACAAGAAGCCGGATCTGGTGCAACCCGCTTCAGCGCCACAGCCGACGCGTGATGGCCAATCGACTCTAACGCGGGCGCTGGGACTGAAAATTGGGCGGATCGTGATTGACGCAGGCCACGGCGGCCACGATACGGGAACCATCGGTCCGACCGGCCTCATGGAAAAGGATTTGTGTCTGGACGTCGCGTTGCGTCTCGGAAAAATCGTCAAGCAGCGGTTGCCCAGCGCGGACGTGGTCTTCACGCGTTCCGATGACACGTTCATTCCGCTGGAAGAGCGCACGCATATCGCAAATGAAGCGCGTGCGGACATGTTTATCTCGATCCATGCAAACTCGAGTCCAGACAGCGCGGCGCGAGGAATTGAAACCTACTACTTGAATCTGAAAGGCTCGGCGGAAGCGATGGAAGTTGCCGCGCGAGAAAATGCGACGTCAGATCAAGGCATCCATGAGCTGGAAGATATGGTAAAGCAAATTGCGCGCACGGAAAAAATTGACGAGTCGCGGGAATTCGCCGAAGACGTACAGGAATCGCTAGCGAAGCGTGTGCAAAAGACCGTGAAGCCCATCAAGAATCGCGGCGTGCGCAAAGCGCCGTTTGTCGTGCTGATCGGCGCGGACATGCCGTCGATCCTCACCGAGATTTCGTTCCTCAGCAATCCCGCGGACGAAAAACTGCTCAAGCAACCGGAACATCGTCAGCGTGTCGCTGAAGGAATTTTCCAGGGTATCGCTGGCTACCTGCAAAGCCTGAATAGCATGACAGTGAACCAGAGCACTTCCCCCGCAACGCGCAAGACCACTGCCTCAGCTTCGACCGTGGAAGCTTCTCGCAACCGAAACTAGCCTTCTGGTGTCTAATAGAGCTAACGGGATGAGAACTACTCAAAAAGCGTTCCAAGGGCTGTTTGTTGCCGCGTTTCTGATGGCTGCCTCGGCGGCTTCGCAGGCGCAACGGATTTTGCCCGAGCAGTTCGGCAAATGGACTGTCGGCGGCTGTGCCGGTGGGAAAGACAAACTGGTTTTCCAAGACACGCCCGTCTCCAAGGAATCGAATCGCAAGACTGTTGATAACGAGTTTTATTGCAACGGCAATGCCGGCATTACGGCGATTGTTCACGAATTCAACGATCCCACCGGTGCATACGAATTCTACACTTCGGAACTGAAAGTGGGCATGAACGCCACGACCGTGGGCGGAGCCAGCGCGGTGGACAAAGAGCGATTTGTGACGCTGTTGGGCAACTACGTGGTTTCCGTCGAACCGCCAAAGCCGATTTCCGATGCAGATCTCCTGCTTTTGCTAAAGCCGATCCAGGCCAAGGCGATGTCCACGCCTCCACCGCCCGTTCGAGCCTTCTTGCCGAACGACGGGTTGATCCAAGGAACGCAGCGCTACGCGATGGGCTCTGCGGGTTTCCAGGCGGCGCTGGCAGCGCTGCACCAAGAGAAATACTCCATTCTGGAAGCTGAAGCGGGTTTTCGCGTCGGCGCGGAAGCGATGCTGGCGAGCTACCTCGCAAAAGGCGGCAGGACGCAGACGCTGCTGTTGCTGGCGTACGCAACACCACAATTGGCTGAGCAGCACTTACGTCACATTCAGTCGGCGTTGAGCACCAATCCGGAGCTTGCCGGCACGACGGTGGAACGCAAGGGATCGTTGCTGTCACTGGTGCTCTCACCTGCATCTGAATCGCTAGCCGCCGACCTGCGCAATCAGATCAACTACGAAACGCAAGTGACGTGGAACGAGGGATCGCACACTCTGACTGATCCACCGTGGGTCTCGGTGCTAAAGAACATTTTTCTGGGCACGTTTGCGTTTTGCGGTCTTGCCATAGTACTGGGGCTGGCGTTTGGCGGAATTCGTGTTCTGACCAAGCGGTTTCTACCCGGCAAGGTGTTCGACCGTCCACAAGACATGGAAGTGCTGCAATTGGGCCTCTCCGGCAAGCGCATCGATCCGCGCGATTTCTACTGAACCTGCCTGTCTTTTTTTTTGATATGATAATTGCTGGCAGCACCCCGTCACCTCTCACCGCATAATCTTTGGCTGTTTTGTGGGCAAATCTGCGCATCCGTGTCGATTTGCGGCGTGACCAAACGTCTTAAGAGTGGCGGCGCGTTGTCACACCTTCCAGTAGAAGGCGGAGTTTCACTGGCCGGAGGCGGTAAAACCATGTAACGGCTGAGTTTGCAGCGCGTCTAATCAGAGACCGCGCGGCTCTTCCTTTGCCGCTTGCCGCAGTAACATTTTTGCGTTGGAATTCGTTTTAAAGACGGAGAACCCGGGCAGCATGCTATTTCTATATCCATTTCGCAGACTAATTGGGCTTTTCTCGCGCAGAGCCATCTGCGCCATGGCGCTTGCGGCACTGGCGGCCGGCTGTGGACAAAAACCCGCCGCGAACCCGAATGCGGGCGGCGCGATACCCGTTCAGGTGCAGCCAGTCAAGGCCACCACGATTCCCGATACCACCGAGTACCTTTCGGTGCTGAAGTCGCGGCACTCCGCAAACATCAATCCGCAGGTGGAAGGGCAGATCGTGCGGATTTTCGTGAAGTCTGGCGACCACGTGAAAGCTGGCCAGGCACTGCTGCAGATTGACCCATTGAAGCAGGAAGCGACAGTGAGCAGCCAGGAAGCATCTCGCGCCGCGCAGGAAGCCAATGTCGCCTTAGCGAAAGTTTCGTTTGAGCGGTCGAAGAGACTTTTCGAAGCCGGCGTCATCGCCCAGGCAGAATTCGATTCGGCGCAATCCAACTACGATGCTTCCGTAGCGCAGTTGAAGGCGCTAGAAGAACAAGTGAAATCGCAGCGTGCGGAACTGAAGTACTACTCTGTCGGTGCTCCGATGGACGGCATTGTGGGCGACATTCCGGTGCGCATGGGCGACCGCGTCGCCGTCACAACTTTGCTCACCACGGTCGACGAGCCGGGCGCTCTGGAAGCCTACATCTACGTGCCGGTCGACCGGTCGCGTTCACTGAGGCTCGGTTTGCCGGTGAAACTGCTCGATCCGACTGGGACGCTCTTGGCGACCACCACGATTACGTTTATTTCGCCGCAGGTCGATCCGGACACGCAGACCGTATTGGCCAAAGCGGCCGCGCCTAATGCCCAGAGCAAGCTGCGCGTTTCGCAACAAGTTCGTTCGCAAGTCACCTGGGGCCGGCGCGAAGGCGCAACGATTCCCTTCCTCAGCCTCAATCGCATTAACGGCCAGTTCTTTGCGTTCGTTTCGACCAACGAAGGCAAAGGCACCATCGCCCGCCAGAAGCTGATCAAGATAGGCGATAACGTCGGCAACGACGTGGAAGTGCTCGACGGCATCAAGCCCGGCGACCACTTGATCACTTCGGGAACGCAATTCTTGCAGGATGGAATGCCGGTGGCGGAACAGGCGCCACAGACGAACGCGCAAACCGCGCAAAGCAATTCGAAAGAGTCTTCCAACTAGTTTTTTTCGGAAGAGATGAAAGCACGGCGCTAGAGGTTTACTCAGAGTTTGTAAGTACAACTTACTTTTTAAGGTTTGTAGAAAAAACCCGAGTTGTGACGGAGCCTCTCAGTGTTCGTTGATTTCTTTATCAAGCGGCCAGTATTCGCCACGGTATGCGCCATGGTCATCGTGCTGGCCGGTGCGATTTCCATCCCCACCCTCCCCATTGCGGAGTTGCCGGAACTCGCGCCACCGCAGGTCATCGTCTCCAGCTCATACATCGGCGCCAACGCACAAGCTGTCGAATCGGCGGTGACGATTCCGCTCGAGCAGGCCATCAATGGCGTGGAAGGCATGAAGTACATCACGTCGTCGAGCAGCAACAGCGGCGTCAGCCAAATCACCGTGGTTTTCAATGTGACCCGCCCCATCGATCTCGCAGCGGTGGACGTGCAAAACCGCGTCAGCCAAACGCTGGCTCGTCTGCCGAACGAAGTAAAAAACACGGGTGTCATTATCACCAAGCAGACCAGCGGCTTCGTATTCGGTGGCGGCGTATATTCGGAAACCGGCCAGTACGACAGCCTTTTCCTCAGCAACTACATCGACGTCTACATTAAGGACGCGCTGAAGCGCGTACCCGGCGTCGGCGACGTGATTATCTTCGGCGAACGCAAATACGCGATGCGCCTGTGGCTCGATCCGGCGAAGCTGGCGCAGCGCGGGCTGACGGCTTCGAATGTTGTCAGCGCGTTGCAGGAACAGAACGTACAAGTCGCCGCAGGCCAGATTGGGCAACCTCCCACGCCCACAGGTCAGGCATATCAGGTCAGCGTGCGCGCAGTGGGCCGCCTTTCGGAAGCGTCCGAGTTTGACAACATCGTCATCAAGACCGGCTCCGACGGAACGCTAGTGCGCCTCAAAGATGTCGGCCACTCAGAACTGGGCGCAGAGGACTATGGCTCGCTGCTGCGCTTCAATGGGCACGATGCCGTCGGGATGGGTGTCACTCAGCTTCCCGGCGCCAACGCGCTGGACGTGGACCGTTTGGCGAAAGCGGAATTAGTTCGTTTGTCGAAGAACTTTCCACCAGGCCTCAAGGTGGCGGTGGCCTTCGACACCACCACGGTCATCGGCGAATCAATTCGCGACGTGCTGGAGACTCTGCTTATCGCCATCGCCCTGGTTATTTTCGTGATTTATGTGTTCCTGCAGGACTGGCGGAGCACGTTCATTCCGGCGATCACCATCCCGGTATCGCTCGTCGGAACTTTTATCTTCGTCAAGGCATTCGGATTTTCGATCAATACGCTGACACTATTCGGAATCACACTGGCAACGGGTTTGGTGGTCGACGACGCCATTGTGGTGATCGAAAACGTGGAGCGCCACATCATGGAAGGCATCACCGAACCGCATAATGCGGCCTTCGTGGCGATGAATGAGGTAGCTGGCGCCGTCATCGCAACGTCGCTCGTACTTGTATCGGTGTTCGTGCCGGTGGCTTTGTTTCCGGGAACCACAGGCATTTTGTTCAGGCAATTCGCACTCACAATTGCGTTCTCCGTGTCGATCTCAGCATTTAATGCGCTGACCTTGACACCTTCCCTTTCTGCCATTTTCCTCGGGAAGCATCGCGAACGCGCCAAGGGGTTCTTCTTCCGCTGGTTCAACAAGGCTGTAGACGCGGGCACACGCGCCTACGAGCGTACGGTCGAGCACGTTCTGCAATGGAGGACGGTCTCGCTTATCGTATTCGTGGCCACGCTCGGTTTGACCTACTGGGTATACACGCGCGTCCCCACTGCCTTCATTCCCGAAGACGATCAAGGCTATTTGATGGTCGTGGTCCAAGCACCACAAGGCGCTTCCCTGGAGTACACGGCGAACATTTGCACCACGATCGAAAAAGAAGTGTTGAAGATGCCTGACGTGGAAGGCACGTTCTCGGTTGTCGGTTTCAGCTTCAGCGGAAGCGCTTCGAACCAGGCCATCGTTTTCGTCCCGCTGACATCCTTTGAGAAGCGCAAGGGCGACGCGCACTCGGCGGCAACAGTGTTGCAGGCAATGCGCGCGCCACTCTCGCAGATTCAAGGCGCGCTGGTTGTTCCGTTCAATCCGCCCGCCGTGCAGGGCCTAGGCAACTTCGGCGGCTTCACGTTCGAAGTGGAGGACCTCGGCCGCAACTCCGTGCAGCAAATCGCGAACGCCGCCTACGGATTGATCGGCCAAGGGAACGCCAGCGGAAAGTTGACCGGCCTTTTCACTAGCTTCACCGCAAACGACCCGCAGTACCTGGTGAAGATCGACCGCGAAAAAGCAAAGAGTCTGCAAGTTCCCTTCACTCAAATTACCGACGCCCTGCAGGTGTACATGGGATCGGTATACGTGAACGATTTCGACTTCAACAACCGTTCCTATCGCGTTTACGTGCAGGCGGAAGGCAAATACCGCGCGCAACCAAAGGACATCAGCCAGTATTACTTGAAGTCAGATAAGGGCGGCCTGATTCCTCTCGACAACTTCGTAAGAGTGGAGCAGACGGCGAATCCGCAAGTCATCACGCACTTCAATTTGTTCCGCTCGGCCGAGATTAACGGTTCGCCGGCGCCGGGGCGCAGTTCGGGGCAAGCCATCAAAGACATGGAAGAATTGGCCAGGAAAACGCTGCCCAACGGTATGACCTTCGAATGGAGCGGCCTTTCGCTCGAAGAAATCGAGTCCGGAGGAAAAGCTGCAATTTTGTTCGGGTTGGGGCTGGCGTTCGTTTATCTGACGCTGGCAGCGCAGTATGAAAGCTTCATTCTGCCGTTCATTGTACTTCTCGCCGTGCCCGTCGCCCTTCTCGGCGCCGTGGGAGCGCTGGCGTTGCGCGGCTTGGACAACAACGTATACTGCCAAATCGGTCTCGTCATGCTGATCGGCCTCTCCAGCAAAAACGCGATTCTGATCGTTGAGTTTGCTGAACAGCTCCGCGCGCAGGGCCGCTCGATCGTTGAAGCCGCCGTTGAATCGGCGCGCATCCGGTTGCGGCCAATCCTAATGACTTCGCTGGCATTCATCCTTGGCGTCGTTCCACTTGTCTTTGCCACAGGCGCCGGCAAAGCGGGGCGCATTTCCGTAGGAACCACGGTGTTCGGCGGAATGATCGCCGCGACCTCACTCAACTTGATCTTCATTCCTTTGCTCTACGCCGTGGTTCGTACGTTGATTCCCGGTGGCGGCAAAGCAGCCGCTCTGCGCCGCGACGAACAGCCGCTCGCTTAATCTCGCTATGCATTTTCTCGCGCGACTTTTTTCCGTGTCGCTTTTTCGATGCGCTGCATCGGTTTATTTTCGCGCGCGCAGCGCATGAATCGAATCCATACAAAATTTGCGTTGGACACTTCTGAGCGCTGACCGTACTCTTCGCGCAACCTTGTGGTGGCCAAATTGGCCTTTATGGGGCACTCCCCCAATTAGCTCGGTGACGCTCCGCCCTACTCCCGGTGGAGCGTCCCGACAAGGCCTCTGGTCCTGCATTCGAGAGAACACGCGAGCGCACAAAGGGCAGAAACGCTCTTAGGGGATTTGTGTCTCTCAACGCGGAAAACCACGTCGCGCAGCGGGTGCATCGCTTCGCGGATACCCACGGTGCCGCCGAATTCTGCACTTGAGAGGACTTAGAGAATATGAAGCAATTGCTCGTCGTGCTTTTTCTGGTATTCGTTTCGGTTTTACCGGCCAATGCACAGACCTTCCGCGGAGCGATCAACGGCACAGTGACGGATCCTTCGGGCGCAGTAGTGCCGGCCGCGCACGTCAAGGCCACCAACAAAGCCACTGCGATTGATTACGCCACCGAAACTACGTCCGACGGACAGTTCGCCTTTCAGGACTTACCTGTGGGTGCATACAAAGTGAGCGTGACGGCCGCAGGCTTTCCTTCACTGGAAGTCGACAACGTTTCGGTCACGCAGGGTGCGATCTACACGCTGGCCGCGCAGCTGAAAATCTCGCAACAGTCGACGACCGTGGAGGTCTCTGCCGCCGCGTTGTCCCTCGATACGACGACGTCAACGCAAACCACGCTCGTGGCGGGGACCGACCTGCAAGAGTTGCCTCTGAATGGGCGCGACTTTACTCAACTCATCAGCGTCACGCCCGGATTCGGTGGATACTCTGCGGGAGGATTCGGCTCGCTCAATGGTACGCGCGCCAACCAGGTCAACTGGCAAATCGACGGTGTCGACAATAACGATTTGTGGCACAACATTCCCGCGGTGAACCAAGGCGGCGTGTTGGGCATCGCCGGCATTGTCCTTCCGATTGACTCGATTGACCAATTTACCGTGCAAACTCAGGCCGCGCCGGAATCTGGTCGTAACCCGGGCGGCACAGTGGATTTGGCGCTGCGTTCCGGTGGAAACGCCTTCCATGGTTCGGCTTACTATTACGTCCGAAACGAAGCGTTCGCGGCGGCTTCGCCCTTCTCCGAAACGAAAAAGGAAAATCGCAACCACCAGTTCGGTTTTTCTTTCGGCGGTCCTTTCATCAAAGATCGTTTGTTTTTCTTCACTACGTTTGAGAAACAGAAGTTCACCATCGGCCTTCCCGGTCTGGCGACCGAGCCGTCGCAGGACTATCAGGCCGAAGCGCTCGCGGAGATGGCGAAGTTCGGCGTACCGGAAAATTCCGTTTCAGCAAACTTGATTGCCAATCTGTGGCCAAGCTACGCCATGAACGGGCCGGCCGCTCCAAACAACTATTCGAGCCCCGATCCTGAATACGGCTACAGCTACAACGGGCTCGCGAAACTCGACTTCAAGATCAACGACAAGAACACCTTTTCGTTCCACTACTTCATTGGCCAGGGCAACCAGGTCGCGCCCGTCGGCTCGGCCGTAAAGGACTACTATGAAGTCGCTCCACTGCACGTTTCAAACTACGCCGCGGCCTGGAACTCAACACTTTCGCCGCGTTTGTCCAACCAACTCCTCGCAGGCGTCAACTACTTCCGCCAGATTTTCAGCGACTTCAACGCCAGCTTCGACCTTAGCTCCTATGGCCTCAACCTCTATAACGGCTTCGCCTTGCCCGGCGCGCCGAACATCGCCATCACCGGCTTCGATGCGATCGGTTTGACTCCGCCCGAAGGTCGCGAAGACATCACCGGCCATCTCACGGACGTTGTTTCTTACACGGTCGGCAAACACCAGTTCCGCTTCGGCGGCGAATTCCGTCGCGCACAGCTCGAAGAGTTTTATCACCGCCACGCGCTCGGCAATTTTGTTTTCGATGGATCGCAAGGCCCATGGGCTGGTGACACAAGTGTTGACAGCAACGTTCTGGCGCTCGCTGACTTCCTTTCCGGCGACGTCTCCCGCTCCAGCATCGCGGTGGGTGATCCAACGCGCCTCGTCTTCGTAAAAACCTTTGCTCTTTTTGCTCAGGACTCCTGGCAAATCAGCCCTCGGCTTAGCGTGAACTACGGCCTGCGCTGGGACTATGAAGGCCCCCTCGGCAACGACGAAAAAGATTTGTCCGTGTTCGTTCCGAGCAAAGGTGGCCTGGTATTCCAAGGCAACGGCATCGACTCCGTCTATCCCAAGTACTACAAAAACTTTTCGCCGCGCGTCGGTTTTGCCTACAAGCTTGGCTCGCGCAGCGACCTCGTCATTCGCGGCGGCTTCGGGATGTATTTCGATACTCCGAACCTCAACGTCTTTCTGGACAACCGCCCGTCCAACGGTGCTCCGAACGGGCTTGAGGGCAATCCCGCCGGACCTACGCCCGTTCAAACCATCCCCGCAAACGGCTACACCATCTCCTCCGGTGTACCGGTCTTCAACCCGTCCACGACCGACTGCGCCACCGGCAACGGTTGCGGCCAGATTTACAACATCTTCTCCGTCAACCAGAACTTCCGCACTCCGTACAATTACAACTACAACCTGAACATCGAAAAATCTCTCGGCAGGTCGCTGCTTTGGCAGATTGGCTACGTGGGCAGCGCCGGCCATCGTTTGATGACCACCTCCGACATCAACCAGACTCCCGCGGGTATCTACGCCACAGCGGCCGACCTGCAGGCCGCACGCCCTTACTTCTCGCAGTTCCCGGACTTCGGCGTGATCAACGAAATCGCCACCAATGGCAACTCGAATTACAACTCGCTACAGACGGTGCTCAAGATTCGCGAATGGCACCGCTTTACGAGCCAATTCACTTACACTTGGGCGCATGGCCTCGACGACATGACGCAATACCGCGGGACCTTGCCACAGGACAGCATGAACTTGAAGGCCGATTACGGCAGCATGGACTACGACACCAGGCACAACTTCACTGCGGTTCTGAACTATGAACTCCCGAACGCTTCACGTTTGAGGCCCTTGTTAAATGGTTGGTCGCTGAGCAGCCTCGTTTCCCTTCACACCGGTCAGCCCTTCAGCGTGTTTTCATCGACCGACACCAGCGGCACCGAAGAAGGCGCTCAACGCGCCGATTTGATCGGCGATCCCTTTGCAGGCGTCTCTCACGCCTTCAACAAGGGCGGCGTAACGTGGATCAATCCGGCGGCATTTGCTGATCCTGCCGCCGGCAGCTGGGGCAGTAGCGGCCGCAACGCCTTCTATGGACCAGGCTATTCTTCCGTCGACTTCTCGGTTCTCAAAAACACGAAAATCACGGAACGCATCAACACACAGTTCCGCGTCGAAATGTTCAACCTATTCAACCGCGTGAATCTTGCGCCGCCAAGTACCACCAACGGCAGCGGCCTCGGAATCACGGCAGACACCATCGGCGATTGGAACGGCGCTCCGGGCATCGGACCGGGAGAAGCCTTCAACCTGCAGCTCGGCTTGAAAATTATTTTCTAGCTTACTTCGCAGCCTTCGGGATTCCGGCGGTGCTGAGCGCTCGCCGGAATCCTTTCTTTGTGCCACACTTTCGCGCGGCGGAACCGCGCACCCAACTGGAGGGACTCGTGTCAGACGATTCACGATGTAACGTTAGCTTTCTCCCGTCTCGCAGGACTCTTCTCCATCTTGGCGGCGCGGCTTCGGCTGCCGTCGCGTCTGGACTCTTCGGTGAATCCTTCCTTGCCGTCTCCGCTCGTGCCGCCTCCCTTCCTCACGGCCCTTTCCCTAAAGACGCGGTCATCATCGACGCCAACGAAAATCCCCTTGGCCCTTGTTCCGTTGCGCGTGACGCCATTGCTGAGATCACGGCAAACTCGGGCCGTTATCAGTATTGGCTCACCGAAGATCTCACCAAGCAGTTCGTACGACAGGAAGGCCTGAAACCAGAACACATCCGCGCCTTTCCTGGCTCCGGTGAGCCGCTGCACTTCAGCGTTCTCGCGTTCACCTCAGCGACGCGTAGCTATGTCACCGCCGATCCCGGCTACGAAGCCGGCATGCACGCGTCAAAAATCTCCGGCGCGCGCGTAGTCAAGACCCCGCTCACGCCAACCCTTGCCCATGACGTCAAGTCCATGATCGCGTCGGCGCCCGATGCCGGTCTCTTCTATGTCTGCACGCCGAACAACCCCACCGGCACGCTCACGCCGCACTCTGACATCGAGTATCTCGTCGAACACAAACCCAAAGGCTCCATCGTCCTCGTGGACGAAGCCTACATCCACTTCTCTGACGCCACTTCCGCACTCGACCTCGTCAAAGCGGACAAAGATGTCGTCGTCCTCCGTACCTTCTCTAAAATTTATGGGATGGCCGGATTGCGTTGTGGCCTGGCAATCGCGCGCCCGGATCTCCTTGAAAGAATTTCGACGTTTAGCGGTTGGAATAGTCTGCCGGTCACCGCCGTTGCTGCGGCCATCACCAGTCTTGGTGACCCTTCGCTCTTGCCAGCACGAAAGAAAATCAATGCCGACGTGCGCTCCGAAACCTTTGCTTTTCTGGATCGTAATGGCTACAGGTACACGCCGTCAGCTTCGAACTGCTTCATGTTGGATACCAAGCGGCCGACGAAGGAAATCATCGAAGCCATGGCCGCCCGCAACGTCTTCATCGGCCGCGCCTGGCCTGTCTGGCCCACACACGTTCGAATTACGGTCGGCACCAAAGCCGAAATGGAAAAATTCCAAGCCGTGTTCCGCGAAGTCATGCTGGCTAAGCCGGCACAAATCGTCGCGCCCCGCCATCGCGAGCTTTGGGCGAATCTCGACGGCATTCGACTCCCTAACAAGGTCGCCCCAAACTCGTAGCACGAGCAGGCGGCGCTCAGAGCGCAAGTTCAGAGGATTCAATCCGTGAAATGCGCCAGTACATGCCGTATTCCTTCGGCAAATTCCTGTTCCGGCACGATCAAGCTGATTACAATGTGCCCCGGTCGCGCAAAATCGTAGAAATGCCCTGGATGCACCAACACGCCTCGCTCCTTCAACAAGGTGATGGCAAGAGCCTCATCTGATTGCAACGCAGGCACGCGGAGCACCGCCATCCATCCGCCTTCACACTTCAGCCTCTTGCAACTTTTTTGCAGAGCCAATTGGCGGTCTAGTTCGCTCAGGTTTCTGCGAACTCGCTTCGCCACTTCTTCCTGAAACGTGCCGCGCATTTCGAGCAGCTTTGCAGCCGCCAATTGCACCGGCGCGCCAACGGACAAGTACGCGTCCGCAACAACTTCCAGTCGAGCCAAAGCTTCGCGTTTTTCTTCGGCCGGCCCACTAACCGCAATCCACGCCAGCTTCATCTGAGGCAGCCCGCAAATTTTGGAAATCCCGCTCAGCGTGAACGTCAGCGTCTCGTTGCTCCCGGCGAAACTCCGCGCTCGCTTCTCCTCTAGCGAAAAATCCAGGAACACTTCATCTACGATCAGCGCCATACCCCGCTCGCGACAAAATCTTGCCAGCTGCTCCTGCTCAACGCCCGCAACGCACTGCCCTGTCGGATTATTCGGGTGCACAACAATCACCGCGCGAGTTCGCTCTGTCATCGCCCCAGCCAGCGCCGCAAAATCCATCTGCCAGCCGTGGTCATACGCCAGGGCAAACCGCGCCAGTTTCACATCGCAAAGATCCGCCAAGAAATCGAACAGCGGATACCCGGGAGCCGGAATCAACACCTCGTCTCCAGCATTGCAAAGCAGCCGAAACAGAAACGAATACGCCTCGCTCGTTCCCGACGTCAGTAGCAAATCATCTGCGCCGATAGCCACACCGTACTCGTTCTTGTAGTAGCCGGCGATCGCTTCGCGCGCCGCGGCCATCCCGCGTGCGTCTGGTTTATATCGCAGCACTTCGCCGCCAGCGCAGGCGCCTCGGATTCCCGCTTCGTCGTACGCGAAACCGCACTCCGTGGGATTCGACCGGGTTAAGTCCAACATCCGTCTGCCCGAAGCGCGAAGTCGCCCCAGCTCTACGGTCAGTTCATTTTCTTGACGATTCCAGCGTGTTCGTTCCGAAAACATGTAGGTGGGCTGCATTATAGCGAATACAGCGGCCGCGCTCTATCGTGCTTAGTATCAGCTACTTACGGCAAAGCTGGACGCGACAACTTTTTTCAGTCACCTGTGTTTGACTCCATGTAGGCCGCTTCCCCAGGCGAATCTGCCGGGAAGCCCACCGGCGGCACCCGCTCGATCGGCCTGACCGGAACAGGTAATAAGATGCGCTATCTCAAGTACGCAGCTTTGTTTGGCTTGTTGCTTTTCGTTTTTAGCGGCAATGCGAACGCCCAAGTGCGTGTCGCGGTCGGCATCGGCGGTCCAGTGTACGGCCCCGCTCCCGTCTGCTCTTACGGCTACTACGATTACTATCCTTATGCTTGCGCTCCCTACGGTTACTACGGCCCCGATTGGTTTGTGAACGGCCTCTTCATCGGCGCTGGTCCCTGGTTCCACGGTTACTATGGTCGCGGCTACTATAGCCGGCCTTGGGCATACTACGGTCGCGGCTACTATGGTCGGCCCTATTACGGGCGCGGCGGATACTACGGCCGCGGGTACTACGGGCGTCCGGGCTTCAATCGCGGATTCGCTGGCCGGCCCGGCCCCGCGTTTCGCGGGGGCTTCAACGGCGGAGGCTTCCGTGGCGGCAACGGCTTCCACGATGGCGGCGGATTCCATAGTGGCGGAGGCGGTTTCCACGGAGGTGGCGGATCCCGCGGCGGCCATCGCTAATCGCGCGACCGCGATCTAAATCGCCAATTCTTCTGGCGCCGGTGAACATATCGCTCACTGGCGCTTTTTTTTCCGTGCCGTTCAAGAAACTTCGCAACGCCCGCGAATTGCAGAAACCGCCGCGCGAGTGCTATCGTAAATAAATCGCGCCGAGGTAGCTCAGTGGTAGAGCAGCCGATTCGTAATCGGCAGGTCGCGAGTTCAACTCTCGCCCTCGGCTCCACTTTCTCCTGATTCCTCAATTAGTTTAGACCGGACTTGTATTTTCGGCCTTCGCGCGGACTCTCCATTTCGCCCGAAACTGCCCCGTTTTCTAATTTGGGTAATTTGTAAGTCTCCGGCAATGCGGTTTGCCAGGCGCTGACAACAGAACGCGTGAAAGTGGCCTTGTTAGTGGGCTACCATCGCTACCCATGAAGACTCTTCTTGGTGGTTTCACTATTTTGCTTTTCGGTCTTTTCTCTCTGGGGCAAGCCTCGACTTCCAATTCTTCGGACCCTATTGTTGTTAAGTTTGTGGCACCGCCGTACCCACGCGCAGCGAAGGACCAGCGAATGATGGGTACGACAGTCTCAGAAATTAGCATTGGTCCCGATGGGTCCGTTCGAGATGTCCAGACGATTCGAGCACACCCAGTATTCGCGAATCCTGTGAGAGATGCGTTGAAGCAATGGCGTTTCAGAGCTGAAAATCAGGAATACAGGATGGAGATGACAGTAAGCTTCGAATTTGATGACGCTTGTGAGGGCACAGACAAGCATCCAATATCAACGCCACTTAATCTTTCCGGTCGGAGCTCGATACCTCTTTGCACGGCAGACTGGTGACAATGTGATAAAGCCCGCAGATCCAAGAGTTCTTTCGAAGGTAACCAGATCGCCGGAAAGCGATTTGCTGCCAGCGGCGACAGAATTAGTTCTGCATCTCGGCGATCGTGTTTTTGTTTTCGCGGTTCGGCTGCTCGAATTTGGGTCGGATGACCCACCAGACACTCGATCCCCAGTTCTCCCATGAGGTTCAAAAACCACTGCATGGATCCCGTTGCTTCGATCCCCACACGAACCGGTTTTGCAAGGTGGGAATAAAACTCTCGCACGTTGTTGGCTTCGTGCTTCAGAAT
>Ga0268266_10002535_pt1 | contig 19405 bp, 14 predicted proteins | sample KBSS13metaG_FD_190356 | JGI IMG/M metagenome (GOLD analysis project Ga0268266, IMG submission 190356) | Switchgrass rhizosphere microbial communities from Kellogg Biological Station, Michigan, USA - KBS S1-3 metaG (SPAdes) (version 2) | ecosystem: Host-associated > Plants > Roots > Rhizosphere...
CGAGACCTGCCGACAAGGTGGGACCACTGTGCATGCAGATAATCAATACCGCGGACAATGGTGTGGGTCCGCCGCCGGACAGTGAGGACTGCCTGAATCTCGATGTCTACGCGCCTGCAAAGCACGGCAAGGCCAAGTTGCCTGTCATGTTCTGGATCCACGGTGGCGGGTATGTGAACGGCTCGGGCACCGCCAATCTGTACAACGGCACCGAGTTGGCCAGGCAGGGCGTGGTGCTGGTGTCCATCAACTATCGTCTCGGCCGGTTTGGTTTCTTCGCCCACCCGGCGCTCACGAAGGAAAGTCCCGACGGACCGCTCGGCAACTACGCCTTCATGGATCAGATTGCCGCGCTCCAATGGGTCAAGCGCAACATCGCCGTCTTCGGCGGTGATCCCGGCAACGTGACCATTTTCGGCGAATCCGCCGGCGGCGGCTCCGTCATCAACCTGATGATCTCGCCCGCGGCCCAGGGTTTGTTTCAGAAAGCCATTTCCGAGTCGGGTATTGCGCGCATCGATTTTCCGTATCTGAATCGCGAGAATGAGTCGGGCATGGCCTCGGCCGAAGACAAGGGTGTGGCTTTCGCTGCGAGAATGGGTGTCCTGACCGACGACGTGAGTGCGCTCAGAGCTATTCCCGCGAGCCGGATCATTGCGGCCGGCAATCCGGAAACGGCCGCGGAAGGGCCGATGATTGATGGAAAAATCCTGACATCGCGGGCCGACGTTGCTTTTGCCAAACACGCGCAGTCGCGCATTCCCTTCCTCCTGGGCAGCAACGCGTCGGAGTTCCCACCTCCGCACCCGAAAGACCGCGAGCGCGAGCTGTTGCGTTTCCCGGCCGTCGAGGGTGCCAGGTTGCTGGCGGCTTACGGCTCGGAAGACGCATACAACACCAACATCGCAAGCGACATCCTGTTTACCGAGCCTGCGCATTACCTGTCGCGCACCCACTCGGAAGTCGCGCCGGTATTTCTCTACCGCTTCAGCGTGTTGTCAGAGCAGGCACCGAAGGACATCAAGGCGGCCCCGCATGCTTCCGATCGCCAGTACGTTTTCAAGACGTTGAGCACCTCACCCTGGCCGACGGGCCCGATGGATGAGAAGGCGGCTGCGCTGATCAGCGCCTACTGGGTGGCGTTTGCGAAGACCGGTGATCCGAATGGAGGCGGGCGGTTGAAGTGGCCGGCCTACAGCGTCTCCGCCGACGAGCTGATCAACTTCAAGAACGATGGCCCGGTGGTTGAGAAGACACCGAACGTCGCCGCTCTGGAGGCCATCGCCGCAGGTTATAACTAGCTGCAGCGACCGGCGCCGACCGGAGTCGGTCGGCGCCGTCAAGAGCCATCAGCTGCGGAAGAACGCCAACAGATCTTCGTTGATCGTTTCCGCCTGGGTGGTGATCATGCCGTGCGGGAACCCCTTGTAGGTCTTCAAGGTCCCGTTTTTCACGAGCTTGGCGCTGAGCGGGCCGGCGTCGGCGTAGGGGACGATCTGGTCGTCGTCGCCGTGCATGACGAGAGTCGGCACACTGATCTTCTTCAGGTCTTCCGTGAAGTCAGTTTGCGAAAAAGCGACGATGCCATCGTAGTGCGCTTTGGCGCTGCCCATCATGCCTTGGCGGAACCAGTTCTGAATCGGACCCTGGGTCACCTTCGCGCCCGGACGGTTGAAGCCATAGAACGGGCCTGACGGCAGATCGAGATAGAACTGCGCACGGTTGGCTGCCAGCTGCGCCTGCAGTCCATCAAACACTTCCTTGGGAAGTCCGGCCGGGTTGTTAGGTGTCTTCACCATGATCGGCGGCACGGCGCTGATGAGAACCGCCTTGGCGACGCGGCTTTCGCCGTGCCGACCAATGTAGTGAGCCACTTCGCCGCCGCCGGTGGAGTGACCAACATGGATGGCTTTCTTCAGATCCAGGTGCGCGGTCAGCGCTGCCAGGTCGTCCGCGTAGTGATCCATATCGTGTCCGTCGGCTACCTGCGACGAACGGCCATGGCCACGTCGATCGTGAGCGATGACGCGGAAGCCCTTGCTGACGAAGAACAGCATCTGCGCGTCCCAATCATCGGACGACAGCGGCCACCCGTGTGAAAAAACGATCGGCTGACCACTACCCCAGTCCTTGTAGTAGATCGTCACGCCGTCTTTGGTGGTTATGGTACTGCTGCTCATGCTGCTGCTCCGAGTACGTTGTTGGATTCGCGAGGACCGCTTTTTAGCATGACCCGCAGGGCGTTCTATTGAACATTCCGCCGGTTATATTGTTATGGAAATTCGGTCTGGGGCGGCAGGAGTGTAAAGCGGGGCAGGCAGGTAAAATTCCCCGATGACAGACCCCCTTCTTTACGTCGTGGCCGGCCTTTTCGTGGGCACGATGGTCGGCCTGACCGGCGTCGGCGGCGGCTCGTTGATGACCCCGATCCTGGTGCTCATCTTTGGCCAATCTCCGGCGGTCGCCGTCGGCACCGACCTGGTCTTTTCCGCCACGACCAAGCTCGTTGCGACAGCATCCTTCGGATATAGCCGCCGGGTCGACTGGGCGATTGTGGGGCGCCTCGCGCTCGGCAGCATTCCAGGCGCGGCGGCCATCGCCTATTGGTTCTGGATCTCGCATCGCACACCCGGCGTCATTGAGCACGTGATGGCCCGCGCGCTCGCGATCATTCTGGCGGTTGCGGCTGTTGCGATGTTGTTGCAGTACCCGCTGCGTCGGCTGGGGCTGAAGGTCACGTCTGTATGGATGAAGCGTGCAGAGCGCGCCACCCTTCCGCTGACAATAGTCACAGGCCTCGTGCTGGGTGCCGCAGTGACTCTGACGTCGGTGGGCGCAGGAGCGTTAGGAGTCGTTGCACTGCTGGCCCTCTATCCGCTGCGGCTCACAGGCGATCGCCTGGTGGCCACGGATATCGCACACGCAATCCCGGTAACCGCCATTGCCGGGGCGGCTCATTTCGCGTTAGGGCACGTAGATCCGGGCCTGTTGGGATATCTGCTGTTGGGTTCGATTCCGGGCGTGTTCATCGCCTCGCGGGCGACCGTGAAATTGCCCGCCTTCCTGACCAACACGCTGGTGGCGATCATGCTGGCCTTCGTCAGCCAGAAGATGCTCTTCGGGAAATAAACTTCCTACTCGTGCAACCCGCACTCGCGCTTCAACCCGAAGAAGCGCAACTCTTCCACACTGTCGACTTCCGACATGGAACGGGTCGTGTGCCAATCGCCGATCGACAGGTAACCCTTGTCCCACAGCGGGTGATAAGGCAGCCCGTTCGCCTTGAGGTAACGTCCCACGTCGCGATCGGTCCAGTCGTACAGCGGATGCACTTTGAAGCGACCGCGCTTGAGCTCCACGGGCGCAATGTTCTCGCGCGTCTTGCCCTGCGCCCGGCGCAGGCCTGAAAACCAGGTGGCAGCCCGCAGTTCCTTCAGGGCCCGATCCATGGGTTCCTTTTTGTTCATCTTGTTGTACTGCTCGATGCCCTCCAGGCCCTTGTCCCACAACTTGCCGTAGCGGGACTCCTGCCAGGCGGCCGAAGCAGCCGGGCGGTAGATCTTCAGGTTGAGGTTGAGCTTGTCGGTCAGCTCGTCAATGAACTGATAGGTCTCCGGAAACAGGTAGCCGGTGTCCACCAGGATCACCGGAATCCCCGGAACGACCTGATTGACCATATGCAGCATGACGGCCGATTGGGCGCCGAAGCTCGAAGACAGGACGTGGTTGCCGGGCAGGAGCTCCACAGCCTGCTCCACGCGCTGCACGGCCGGGAGCGGTTCCAGGGCTCGATTTACAACCGAAAGTGCTTCTAAATCAGCGACTTCCTGATTCACCGTAAACCAGCGGACCAGGGTCGCTATCGAAGTCGTCAATGACGATGCGGTCAGATTCACGTTCTGCCTCTCCCACGGGGAGGCTGAAATATAGTCACCCGTGGCGAGAGACAGAACGAAGCGTTTCTACTGAGTTCTTCCGATCTGGTTATAAACCGGTCTGCGAACTGAGGCCATGCAGGCGGCGGGCCTATTTGAGCTGGCAGATATCCAGGACGTTCATGTCCGTGTAGTCCAGGTTCTCGCCACCCATCGCCCAGATAAAGGCGTATTTTTTCGTCCCCGACCCCATGTGGATGGACCAGGGCGGGCTGATGACCGCCTCCTCATTCGCCACGGTAATGTGCCGCAGGTTGTCCGGCTGCCCCATGTAATGGAAAACGCGGTCGCTCTTGGCGTCCGGCAGGTCGAAATAAAGGTAAATCTCGCTGCGCCGGTCGTGAAGGTGCGGCGGAAGCGTGTTCCACACGCTGCCTTCCTCTAGAACGGTCAGCCCCAGCAGCAACTGGGCGCTCTCGCAGACGCCGGGAATGACCAGCTGGTAGATCGTGCGCTGATTGGAGCCGGCCAGATCGCCGCGCTTCAGGGGGTTCGCTTGGTCGAGACGAATGTGCTTGAGGGGGCAGGCCTTATGCGCCGGCACGGACACGATGTAGTAGCGCGCTGCCTGGCCCGAGAAAGTGACCTTCTTCGAGCCCATCGGGATATACAGGCAATCCTTGTTCTTCAGCGTAAATCGCTGCCCGTCCACGCTGATATCGCCCTCGGAGCCGATATTCACGACGGCCATTTCGCGGCGCTCCAGGAACGGCTTGCCGACGGCGCTCTTGGGCTCGGTGGGTTCCGGGAGGCTGATCTCGCGGCCGGCCGGGGTCGCGCCTCCGATCACAAAGCGCTCATTGTGGGAGTAGTTCAGGACGACCTTGCCGTCCAGGAACAGGCCGGTGACGAGGTAGCGGTCGCGCAGCTCATCGTTCTCCACTCGGGTCATCATGTCCGGGTGAGTGGCGTGGAAGGTTTTCTCAAACATCGTCGGCTCCGTGTGAGCGGTTCGACACCGGTGTCAATCCGCGGGCAGGAGCGATGATCGCATGAGCGGATGCTCAGTGCAGCGTGTACTTCACCCTGGCGTACACGAATCGCAACAGGGGGTCGCCATAGGTTATGTCGTAACCGCCGACGAAATTGTTCGTTGACGAGGCGTAGTTCGCATAGGGCGGCACTTTGTCGAACAGATTGCGCACCCCGACGGTGAAAGTGAACGATCTCAGCCCCGTATAGGCGGCCTGCGCATCGACCGTGTCATACGCGGACACTCGGCGCGGTTGCAGCGAGATCGAGCCCGCCGAATCGCGATACCGCTTCTGGTAGTTCTGTGTCAGCGAGACGTTCCAGGTCCTGGCGGCGTACAGGGCGGTTGCGTTGTAGCGGAATCGCGAAACGATGCCGCCGTTGGAAACAGCATTGAGTCCCTTGTCCAACTGTCCGGTCCAGGTGCCATCGGCGTTCTGCGCATCGTACTTGTAGAAATAGCTGCCATTGCCCGTGAGAGTCACGGTGCCGGCGTCGCCCATCGGGATGGCGTAGCGCACGTCGAAATCCACGCCACTCACTCGAGTCTTGAACAGATTTGCGTTGACCTGGCTGATGGCCGTGATCGTCCCTGTAGCATCGCGGGTGATGAGGTCCGCGAACTGCGTTGCCGTCTGTGCGTTCTGCAGGATCGCGGCGTAGTTGAGTCCGCCGACGACAATCTGATCCTTCAGGTACAGCCAGAACGAATCCACATCCACGGTCAGGTTGTGAACCGGTTCGATGACGGTGCCCAGTGTGAAGGTGTGGGACTTCTCCGGCTTCAGGTTGGGATTGCCGCCGGTGAGGGTCGTGAACTGGAAGCTGCAGGATGGATTGTTGGAGTTGAAGGTCGCGCACTGAATGGGATCGCGCGTGCCGTTGCCCGTGACACTGCGCCCTTGCGGTGCATACAGATCGGTGAGCGAGGGGGCGCGGAACCCGGAACCCACCGCGCCCCGCAGCAGAAACCATGACACCGGCTGCCAGCGCAGTGAGCCTTTCGGATTCACGGTACTGCCGACGGTCTGGTAATGGTCATAGCGCACGGCGGCATCCGCTTCCAACCCGGAAAGCAGCGGCGCGTTGAATTCCAGAAATCCCGATTCAACCGTGCGCGAGGCCGACTCGGGCAGGGTGTTACCGCCCTGGCCGGCAATATCGCCCAGCTGAACCGCGAGTGCGGGGTTGAAATCATAGGTTTCCCGGCGCAACTCGAGTCCGATCGCGCCGGCCAGCGGACCTGCGGGCAGCGTCAGCAACGAACGGCTGGCCGTGCCGCTCAGGCTCGTTAGCGAGGTCTTGGTGGAAATATCCTCGCCCCGAAATTCGGTGGCTTTGGCGGTTGCCAGGGCATTGGGGTCAGTGGTAGGGCCAAATGGATTGATCACGCCGCTGTCCAGCAGAGGCATGATCTGCGAATACAGCGGAAAGCCGGTCAATAACTCATCCTTTACCCTGACTTCGCTGTACAACACCGAAGTGTCGTAGTCCCACCCGGAGGCCGTTCCCTTGATGCCGCCGATGACGCGCACCGTGTTCGCAGTGTCCTGCTCGTTGCGCAAACCGTTCGCGAAGTCGCGATAGATGAGATTCAGCGGCTGGCCGTTTACTCCGTTGGCCGTGGCGAAGGCCACCGGGTAGTAGGGACTGTCCGGCCCGAGCAGGAACGCGCCCGTTCCGGGAACCACTGCCGCGTTCTTGTAGGTCGGGTATTTTGTCGCCAGCAGGTTGGCCAGGTACGTGTTGTAGGGATTGCCCGGCAGCAACGGATTCTGATACGACAGCGGCACCGGCTGCACGGTGGTCACGGTCTTCAGCTGCGAAAAAGCGGCATCTGCGTAGAGCTTGCTCGCATCGGTCAGTGCGAAGCTGCCGTTGAGATTGGCATTGAGCTTGCGATATTGCGGCACCAGCGAATCGAACGGCGAGTTGTCGAACCGGCATTGATTCGCAAAGTTCACATCGGCGAACGAGTCGGGGCCACAGTTGGGATAGCCCGGGCTGCGCGTGCCGCGTCCGCCGGTCAGCGCGGCGTTGGCGGGGAACGCAAACGAAGAGGTGACATCGTTCCCATAGCCCGGGCTGTAGCGCGTAGCGAAGGCGCGGCTCGACCCCATCAGCGCGTTCTGATGCTCGAAGTTGAGTCCGAGCTCCACGTTATAGCGGTCCTGTTTGATATCTCCAGTGCCGGCCAGGGCGGATATTTTTTCCTCGGTGCCGCCGCCGGAATGCGTAGGCGTGCCCCCTTCGGCTGTGACTTCCACTCCCTGGAAGCCCTTCTTGAGTATGAAATTGACGACTCCCGCGATCGCGTCACTGCCGTAGATTGCGGATGCGCCGTCCTTCAGTACTTCCACACGCTCGATCATGGATACGGGAATGGAGCCGATATCGACCGATGAGCCGGCGGCCCCAGCGGCCGATCCGCCATACACCGTGGAGCGCTTGCCATCAATCAATACGAGGGTGCGTGCGCTCGTCAATCCGCGTAGTGAAATGGTTGAGATAGCGCCCGTTTGTGCGCCGGTGTTCGAGGCCGCACTGCGGCTGCCGGCGCTGTCCACCGATGAGATGCTCCTCATCAACTCTTCAGCAGTGCTCGCCCCAGTTCTTTCGATATCTTCAGCTTTCAACACCTGGACGGGCAGCGCCGTTTCGGCGTTGATGCGTTTGATGCTGGTGCCGGTGATGACCACTTCTTCCAGGGGCGCGGTGTCATTTTCCGCCGCCGACGCTGTTGCAACAGTCAGGAATAAAACCGCGACCTTGGTCTTCATTCACCACCCCATGTGGCGGATCGACGTCCGCTCCTGTCACGGGGATTGTTAAATATCCGAACTGACTTTGACGATCAGCGGGAACTTTTTTGTTGTTCCCGTCCCAGGTCGCGATAACCGCCGCAAACCGCGAGGCTGGCGTCCACGGCGGCCCGAACTTCGGGGTCGAGCAGTGCCGCGAGCTCGTTGTTGTCGACAGTTGGATGCAGATAAATCTCGCTGACACCCGGCGGCAGGCGGCTGAGAACCTGAATGACCTGTTGGCTGTCGAGTCGTCCCGTCGCGGAAAGACCAAACACGTGGTCATTGCAGGTGACGCCACGAGCGCGAAGTCGGGACCGCATCAGCGTCAGCCACGGTGTCAGAAACGCAGCACCGGCAGCGCCGCCCGCGAGTCGGGAGTACCAGAATGGCTCCTGCGGAATGCGTATGGCGTTTACGCCGAATTCGCTGCCGATCTCGAGGATCAATTCCAGTATCAGTGGATGCAGGTGGAAGTGTTTATGGGCGTTGACGTGATCCAACTCGAGGCCGGTCTGCGCGAATGCCTGCAGCTGCGCACGGATTTCTGCCGCCAGCTGCGAGCGGATCCGCTTTGAAGTCACAAAGCGGAATGCGGGTAACACCATGGCATTCGAGAAGCGGCCGGCCGGATCGACCAGGTCCGGTATATGACGCGGGGACAGCACGGAATGTCCGTCAACCAACACGAGGTGCAGGCCTACCCGCAGTTTCGGCATGGCCTGCGCGAGCCGCACGGCGGCGGCGGTTGCCGGCTCCCCCATCATCAGACTGGCGGCCGTCAGAACTCCGCTCAGCGTGGCTTGCCGCACGGCTTCGTTGACCGAATCGCTGAGTCCGAAGTCATCCGCGGTGACAATGAGAAAGCGCTCGCTCACGGCGTTAAGGTATCACGACACGCTGCGCATGATCCCTTGGGCATCGACCGCGAACTCATTGCCCCGCCATATGACCACGGAGGTGCGCGATGCGCGCCACCAGACCCAACACAGCAGCAGGTCTCGCACCGGAAGCAACCACAGGTCGGTGAATGAAAGCTCCCGGCTGCGCAGCAGACGTGCGGCGAGCGCAACCCCGAACAGGGTGGCTCGCAGTGTTCCGGCCGATTGCAGTCCGCAGCTCATGACCAGCCCGGCCACGGCCAGCGGTAACCCGAAGCTCAGAAACAGGAACCGGAAGCTCTTCGGACGCAACACGCGGATGGTGCGCATCCACCGGGTCTCATGCGCAACCAGATGATCGAAATGCGGCTCCGCATGCCCGGTCCGCGGAATACGACTCGACAGCGCAATCTTCAAGCCCGTACCCCGTACCAGCGCCCCGAGCTCGTAATCGTCAGCCAGGTGGTTGCAAAGGCGCTGCAGGCCCCCGGTTGCCTTCAACGTCTCGCGGCGCATGCACAGTGTCAGGCCCGAAGCGTATTCGCGATGACCAAACAACCATGCCACGAGCACGGAGGGCATGTACCAGTCATTCACATACATGGCCCCCAGGCGCGACCAGACGCCGGAGCTCGCGATGCCACGATAGATGCAGGTAACCAACCCCACGGTGGGATCGTTCAGCGGAGCCACCATGCTCGAGAGATAGTCCGGGTCTACCAGTGCATCACTGTCTGCGATCATGAGCAGATCGTGACGCGCGCGGGGCAGCATGTTGATCAGGCTGCTGACCTTGCGGTTGGTGCCATGTTGCTGCCCGCTGACCACCACATCCATCGGTAGCGAGGGAAACTCCCGCATGAGTCGAGAGACGACGGCCAGCGCCGGGTCCGCCTCGTCCTGGATACCGAAGACGATCTGATAGTCCCCATACTTCTGCAGGCAGAAAGAGCGCAGGTTTTCGTACAGCCCGGGCTCCGCGCCGCACAGCGGCTTCAACACGGTCACCGGTTGTTGGACGCGGCCGGAAGCGAACCGCAGCGCAACGGCACGCCGGATCTCAAACACCAGCACGGCCAGGGAGGCCACCGACTCGTAACCGGCAGCCACGCACAACAGCCCGATCCCGAGCAGCCCGAGCAACTCGTGCAGCAGCATTCAGGCTTCCCGCGCGTTCAGGAAGCGGAAGAACTCGATGCCTTCACGCAGCCTGCGGCGCATCATCTGCGGGCTGAGCAGCATCTCGCGCACGATCTCCCAGATCTTGCCCGGCCGGAAATAGAACTCCCGGTAGAACACCTCCATGCTGTTGAAGATCTGTTGCTTGGAGAGGTGCGGATAGCTGATCACGGCCAGTTGCACACCCTGCTCGTTGACCAGGTGCTGGGTGTTGTTTTCCTCGAGCCAGCCCCGGGTGACGGCCTCCTTGTACAGCGAGGTGCCCGGATAGGGAGCGGCGAGCGAGACCTGGATGGTGTGGGGGTTGATCTCTTTCGCAAACTCGATGGTGCGCGCGATGGTTTCCTGCGTCTCGCCCGGCAGTCCCAGAATGAAAGTGCCGTGGATGGCGATGCCGAGCTGGCGGCAGTCCGCGCTGAAGCGGCGGGCGATGTCGGTTCGGAGTCCTTTTTTGATGTTGTGGAGAATCTGGTCGTCGCCGGATTCGTAGCCCACGAGCAACAGTCGCAGCCCGTTGGCCTTCATGATCTTCAGAGTGTCGTACGGCACGTTGGCCTTGGCGTTACAGCTCCAGGTCATGCCGAGCTCGCCCATGCCGCGGGCGATCGCTTCGACGCGGGGCAGGTTGGAGGAGTCCGTGAACGTGTCGTCGTCGAACATGATCTCCTGGACTTCAGGCATGTTCTCCTTGATCCAACGCACCTCGGCGAGCACGTTCTGCGCGGATCGCACCCGGTAGCGATGACCGCCGACCGTCTGTGGCCACAGGCAGAAGGTGCATTTCGAGCGGCATCCGCGGCCGGTATAAAGGCTGACGTAGGGATGCTTCAGGTAGCCGATGAAGTAATTCCGGATATTCAGGTCCCGCTGATAGACCGGTGCCACGAACGGCAGCTCGTCCATGCTCTCGACCATGGGGCGGGGTGGGTTGTGGATCACGCGACCGTGCGCGTCCCGGTACGACAATCCCTTGATTTCTTTGAGATCGATTCCCGCGGCGACGTCGCGGCAGGTGTAGTCGAACTCCTCGCCGCAGACGAAATCGATCGCACGGGTGGCCTGCAGCGAGCCGTTCGGATCCACCATGGTTTTGGCCCCGACCATGCCGATCAGGACGTTCGGATTCTGCGCCTTCAACAGCTCGGCGAAGCGCGCATCCGTGGGGAACGAGGGCGTGCTGGTATGGATGATGACCAGGTCGTAGAGCAGAGCGATCTGCAGGGTTTCGGCGACGGACAGCCCGTCGGCAGGGGCATCCAGAAGGCGCGAATCGGGCACCAGGGCCGCCGGCTGGGCGAGCCAGGTTGGGAACCAGAAGGAGCGCACCTCGCGCTTCGCCTGGTAGCGGGAGCCGGCCCCGCCGTCGAAGCCCGCAAAAGAAGGTGCCTGCAGGAACAGTGTCTTCATGAACTCTCTATCGCAAAGTAATGCGCTTGCAGGGGATCGGCAAGCGGCGGCGAGTATAGGACGCAAAAGGCTACATAAACCTGTCGCGAAATGTAATTGTCACATTTTGGAAACAGCTTTATAACGGAAAGCTAAACGAAAGGTGACCAAAGCTGCCTGAAAGGAACGCCGCGGGAGCCCAAAGTCGGCGCGAACAGTGCCTTACAGTTGCTCACCCTTGCGGGGGAACCAAACTGGAGCTCAGGGGCACCAACGGTTGTCGATCCGAGCTATTGAGGAGAGCCTCATGTCCACCACGGAACAGCGTCTACTGCGGGCCGCGCGTGCCTGCCTCGCGAGTGGCCGACTCCCGCGTGTGCAATCGCAGTGCATCTGGGGCGGCTATGGGCGGGGCGATGTCTGCTCGTTGTGCGGTGAGCCGATCCGTTCCAACGAGGTGGAATTCGAAGTTCCCGAAGCCGACTCCGGCACGCTCGGCTCTTTCAGGTTTCACATCACGTGCCACGATGCGTGGCAACTCGAATGCGCTTTGGACGAGCTGGACGCCCGCTGACTGTCAGTCAAACACGGGTCGCAGCGCTGTGTGATGTTTGTTGCGGCGTGTCTGATACCTTGAGGCGGCTGGGCTGCAGCTCGCCCGTGCCTTCGAGCACCCGGTAGGCGACCGAGCAGATGTGTGAGTGAATCCGCTTCAGGTCGCGCAGGATGTCCAGATGCAGCGAGCTCGACTCGAGGCTCTCGACGCGGCCTTCGCGAAGCCGGGCGAGGTGGCTCTCCGCCGCGGCGTGTTCCATGGCGCGCAACTGCGCCTTCTCGGTCACGAGCTTGCGGGCGACACCGACATCGCCCGACATGAAGACGCTGAACGCCAGCTTCAGGTTGTCGACGACTTCCTGGTGAAACGATTCCAACTCCGCCGCGCCTTCCTTCGAGAAGGCCACCTGGCGCTTGATCTTCTTGGCGGCGAGCTCCATGAGGTTCTTGTCGATGATGTCGCCGACGTGCTCCAGGTTGATGGAGAACGAGATGATCTCCATGGCGCGCAGGCCGTCCGCCTCGTTGAGGCTCTCGCGCGTGAGCTTGGTGACATACAACTTGACCGCCTCGTCGAGTTTGTCGACGGCGTCATCCATCTGGCAGATCTCCGCGACCAGCTTGCGATCGTCGGTCATGAGGGCGGTCTGGGCCCGGCGCAGCATGGTTTCGACGATGTCGCCGATGTGCAGTGTCTCGCGCGCCGCGCAGGCAAGCGCGACCGACGGAGTCGCCAGCGCCGACTCATCGAGGTACAGCGGTGTCGATGGATCGTTGGGCTTCGGGCGATCGGGCAGGAAGCGTGTCAGGAGCGCGGCAAGTCCGTTCAGCGGCAAAATGAAGACCACGGCCAACGCCAGGTTGAAGACGGTATGAAAATTCGCCGCCATGTGCGAGGGGTTGGGCTCGAGCCGCATGAACGTGGCTGCGATGGGATCCAGAAAAGGCAGTACGAGCGCGCAGCCGATCACCCGGTTCAGCAGATTGCCCAACGGCAGGCGGCGGCTGGCCGGATTGTCGCTGTGGCTGCCCTCCACCAGGGGATTGATCGCGCTGCCGAGATTGGCGCCGAGAACCAAGGCCAATGCGGCTACTGGCGTAATGAAGTTCGAGTACGCCAGAGACATCACCAGCAATACGACCGTCACGCTCGAGTGCGCGATCCAAGTCAGCGCCGCTGCGATCAGCAGACACAGCAGCGGCTCGTTGGTTATCGACTGTAGCAGGGCATGGACCCCGGGAGCATTCTCCGCGGGAGCCAGCGTATCCAGCAGAATGTGCAGCGAAAGGACCATCAGGCCTATGCCGATGGCAACGCGCCCGAGGTCGCGCGTACGCGTCGTCCCACCACGCTTGAATGCAGTCACCCCGACCAGAAACAACAGCGGTGCGACCGCCGAGACATTGAACGACAGCACCTGCACGATGAGCGTGGTTCCAACATTCGCGCCGAGCATGATGGCGAGCGCCGGAACCAGCTCGACCGCACCACCGGTGACAAACGAGGCCGTCATGAGGCCCGTCGCCGTGCTGCTCTGGAGGAGTGCCGTCACCCCCATTCCTGCGCAGAACGCGAGGAACCGATTGCGCAGGGCCGAGCCCAGAAAGTGCCGCAGATTGGACCCGAAGGCACGCGTGATGCCGCTGCGGACCATGTGCAGGCCCCACAGCAGCAGCGCCACGCCACCCATTAGATCTAAAAGAATCATGCAGCCTGAGAGTGAGTCCTCCTACCCAGCGGTGCAAGTGCAGACTTCTCACAGATCAGGAAATACGCCAACACGGCGACGACGTTGGGTATCCACGACGTATACGCCAACCAAACCGACATCTCGGGATAACCTGGATATCCCAACATGAAGCCGATCGGTATCTGCAGCCGTAGCGTCACGGCTCCGAAGGTCATCGCATAGCTGAGCGCCATCAGCAGCCGGTGCAACTGGAACCGGCGGCGCATGGCAGCAAACATCCCGCCGAGGGAGCTGGCCACCCACAACACCGCCAGGATGCCAAAACCCCAGCCGGCCACCGGCCCGCCCGAAGCCTGCAGCGCCGTGGCAAATCCTGCGATTCCGGCGATCACGCAACTGGCCACGTAGACACGTCCCATATAGCGGTGGAGGCGCGGCGCCCGCATGCGAATCGCGCTGATGAATTGAAAGGGTCCCAGCAGCAGAGCGAGCGGTGCTATCAGCATATGGGTGAGGGCGCGCACGGGAAATCCGGTGACCACCCCTCTGATGCCCGCATCGACCCCCATCCAGACGCCGCTGAAAACCCCGAGAAATCGCTCAGACCACAACGCGACGGCCACCGCCGTCACCACCATGAAGCCAAACCCCCACCGGGCCGCGACCGTTTGCATGACTGCCTCCGCGTAAGTTAATCTGAACAATGTTCAGATAGCTTACGGGGTCAATGTGAACAGTGTCAAGATCAAAAAGAGGAAGGCCTATCACCACGGCGATCTGCGGCAGAAGCTGATGGCGGTGACCGAGGAGATCATCCTGGAGAACGGCGTTGATGGCTTTACGCTACGCGAGGCTGCGCGCCGGGCTGGCGTGTCGCCTGCGGCTCCGGCGCACCACTTCACGGACGCACGCGGACTGCTCACTGCGGTCGCGATGTTGGGATTTCAGGAGTTCGGCGCGGCCTTGAGGCGTGCCGATGAGGAGGGCGGCGCGGACCCGCAGCGCCGACTGCAAAACCAGGGGCAGGCTTACGTGCGCTTCGCGCTCGAGCACCCGGCACGATTCCAACTCATGTTTCGCCAGGAGCGGCTCGACGAATCGAACCCGGATCTCGCCGCCGTTGCCAAACAGTCTTACGACGTGCTCGACGGTGCCATCCGGGCCGCGACCGGCACGCCTCCCGGCACCGAGCTGTCGGAGGATGCCCGTGGGTTTCTGCTGGCCACCTGGTCGGTCGTCCATGGGTTCGCGCACCTGGCCTTGGGCCGGCAGCTGCGCGATCCGCAGGGGCAACCGATTCCCGTCGACACTTTGCTGCAGGCCATCCTGCCGCCGGTGCTGCGGCAACTGGCAGGCGAAAAAAAACCCCGCTGACGCGGGGTTCTTTTTGGTCGCTTGCTCGTGTGTGAGGGAGCTTTTTTTGTTGTTATCCGAACTCGTCTTTTTTTCTTCGTACCCGGTATCCGCCCTTCGCAAACCCGTGTCTTCTTTTTTTAGTCCGCCAACCCTGTTGTTCTCGTGATCAGGTAGTTGCAACCCATGTGCCAGCGCTCGCCGCGCCCACCTCGATATAACATGTTGCAGAGCAGGAGCGCGGCAAATGTGACGTGCTGCACGAAATCGACCCGCTTCGGGCCTCGTTTCACCCTTTTGCAGCGCGCAAACCTCGGGCCAACGGCGCGCCGCAGCAGGTGACTGTCAAATACGTCGACACATTTGGCGGCCGGGCTGTGAGCGGGTCGGATCGCCCACTGGCAAGTCATTGAAGGGTCAGCGAAAACCGTGTTTCGTGCCCTGTAAACAGCATCGACAGGGTATTGTGTGACGCCATGAACAAAGGCGCTGACATCCTGGTGGCCGCCCTCGAAAACGAGGGTGTGGAGCGGATCTTCGGAATTCCGGGCGAAGAAAATCTCGACGTCGTCGAATCCATCCGCAAGTCCTCCATCCAGCTCGTGCTCACCCGGCACGAGCAGGCGGCCGCCTTCATGGCGGCGACCTACGGCCGGCTGACCGGCAAGCCGGGCGTCTGTATTACGACTCTCGGTCCGGGTGCATTGAATCTGACCACCGGTGCGGCCTACGCGCTGCTCGGCGCCATGCCGATGGTGATGATCACCGGCCAGAAGGGCGTGCTGTCTTCCCGCCAGGCTCGATTCCAGATCGTCGATGTCGTTGCCGCGATGCGGCCGTTGACCAAGCTGTCACGCCAGATCGTGTCGCCGAACACGATTCCGACGTTGGTGCGTGAAGCATTTCGAATCGCCGAGGAGGAGAGACCCGGCCCCGTGCATCTGGAGCTGCCCGAGGATATTGCCGGCGAGGCGTGCGAGCCGGTTGCGCTGGTGCCGCCCCATTCTCTCGAGCTGCCCATCGCCAATGCAGAGGCGATTGCGCGGGCGTCCGCGCTCATCATGAATGCCAAGGCGCCTCTGTTGATGCTCGGAGCGGCCGCCTCGCGACCGCGCTCGACATCCGACCTCGCGCAGTTTGTGCTGCGAACCAAGATTCCGTATTTCACCACTCAGATGGGGAAGGGCACCGTGCCCGGCGGCACGGAGCTTTACATCGGGACAGCGGCCCTGTCCGAACGCGACTACGTGCACGACGCCATCGAGCGCGCCGATCTCATTGTCACCATCGGCCACGACACGGTTGAAAAGCCACCCTTCATCATGGGCAAGGGCGGCCCGAAGGTTGTTCATGTCGGCTACCAGCCCGCCACGGTCGAGCAGGTTTACTTTCCGCAGGCGGAGGTGATCGGCGATATCGGCCCGTCGCTGCGGCTTCTCGCGGATCAGGTGGCGGGGAAGATTCCGAACGCACAGGTGCTGTTGCCACTGCGTGAGCAGATTCTCGGGCACATCACCGAACGGGCCACCGAGGATCGGTTCACGCCGCAGCGGATCGTGCACGACGTTCGTAAGGTCATGCCGGAAGACGGCATCGTTGCCCTCGACAACGGCATGTACAAGATCTGGTTCGCGCGCAACTACCGGACCCGGATGGCCAACACCCTGCTGTTGGACAACGCCCTCGCCACGATGGGCGCCGGTTTGCCGTCTGCCATGGTGGCCGCGATGTTGTATCCGAAGCGCCGCGTGCTGGCCGTGTGCGGCGACGGCGGATTCATGATGAACAGCCAGGAGCTGGAAACGGCGATCCGGCTGAAGTTGAACCTCGTCGTCCTGATTCTCGAGGATGGCGCCTACGGCATGATCCGCTGGAAGCAGGCCGTCGATCGCTTCGCCGACTTCGGCATGACCTTCGGTAATCCCGACTTCGTTCAATACGCCGCGGCGTATGGTGCCCACGGCACGCGCGTCACCGAAATCGGCAAGTTGGCTCCCGCCCTGGAGAACGCATTCTCCCGAGGCGGCGTACACCTGGTCACCGTGCCGATCGATTACTCGGAAAATGAGCGCGTGCTGGTGCGCGAGCTGCAGGAGCGCTTCAAGCCAAAAGCGTGAGGTGCATCCGTGATTCTCCGCCAAGCAATTCTGCTCACTCTGGTTGCATGGCCCGCTGTGGGGCTTTGCGCGCCCTCGAATGAACCTCCTCCATCGGGAAGCGCTGCGGCGTCGCTGCGCGCGGCCCTCGATGCCCAGTGGGAATGGCGAGCAGCGCAATTCCCGGAAGATTCGACCGCGCAGGGAGATCACCGCTACGACGATCGACTGACCGACCGTTCTGCTGCGGCGGTCAATCAGCGACGTGAGCATCACCGGCAGTTTCTGGCTGCCATTCGGGGTATCGACCGCAATGCCCTCGAGGGCGAGGATCGTTTGTCATGGGACATCTATTCCTACTTCGCCAACCTCGCGGTTCGCGAGGATGAGTTGCTGCTGTCCATGACTCATGGCTCCGTTGCCCCATGGTCGTCGGATGACTCGCCGCTCGCGGTCAATCAAATGCAGGGCCCGCAGTTCGAGCTGCCGATGTTGGTGCGATCGACCCGCTTTGCGTCGGTGGAGGATTACACGCACTACCTTGTACGGTTGCAGGGCATCCCGGTGAGCCTCGAACAACTGACGAGCCAGCTCGAGGTCGGACGCCGGGCCCATGTCACGCCGCCGCGTGCGGCTTTATCGCGTTTGCCCGATCAGTTCGCCGCGCTCGTGGATCCCGAGCCGGCGCAGAACCCGCTGTTTGCACCGTTTCTGAAGTTTCCCGAAGAGGTCCCGGCCGCGCGTCGCGCCGCGCTCGCGCAATCTGCAGAGCAACTTCTCCGGACGCGCGTCATTCCCTCGATCGCGCGATTCCGGGATTATCTCGCCAAAGTCTGGATTCCTGCGACGCGGTCCTCCCTGAGTGCGAGCGCTCTGCCCCGCGGGGCGCAGTACTACTCGCTGGCCATCGAGCGCGCCACGACGTTGCACAAAACGTCGCAGGAGTTGCATGAGCTCGGCCTGAAGGAAGTTGCCCGCATCGATGGTGAGATGCGGGAGGTGATGAAACAGGCGGCCTTCACCGGGACGCTGGCCGAGTTCCGGATGTTCCTGCGCACCGACAAACGATTCCAGTTCACGACTGCCGACGAGGAGCTGACGGCGTTGCGAGATCTCGCCAAGCGGGTAGACGCGCAGTTGCCGGGCCTCTTCGCCGTGCTGCCGCGCCTGCCCTACGGCATCCGCAGCATGCCCGCGGAGGAAGGCAACAATGCACCTCACTATCTGACCGGCGCAATCGACGGAAGCCGAGCCGGTTACTTCGAGGCCAATACTAACAACCTCGCGGCGTGGCCGCGGTGGTCGATTGAGGCGTTGTTCCTGCACGAGGCAGTTCCTGGTCACCATCTTCAAATTGCGCGAGGGCAGGAAATCATGGCGTTGCCGCCGCTGCGGCGGCGCAGCGGGAATGCTGCTTTCAACGAGGGCTGGGGGTTGTATGCGGAGGGTCTTGGACGCGAGCTGGGGCTTTATGCAGATCCTTACACGCGGTTTGGGCGGCTGTCTCTGGACTCGCTGCGGGCCTGTCGTCTCGTCGTGGACACGGGGCTACACCATTTCGGTTGGTCGCGCGCGCAGGCGATCGACTATCTGATCGCGCATGCGCAAGTTGATCCTGGATTCGCGGAGGCAGAGGTCGATCGTTACCTCGTCTGGCCAGGTCAGGCGGATGCCTACAAGGTCGGCGAACAGGAGATTCTGGCGCTGCGCGCGCGGGCGAAGTCAGAGCTGGGCGAGCGGTTCGATCTGCGTAAGTTTCACAACGCGGTCATCGACCATGGGTCTCTGCCCCTGCCTGTGCTCGACCAGGTGATCTCGACCTGGATCGATGCACAGCGCCAAACTACGGCCGGTTGAGTCCACTCGCGCCGCGGTCCGGTCACTGCGGTCGCCTACGCCTGAAGCGTGAGGTGCATATTCAACTCCTGCACCGCCCCGGGCGCGACTGTGAACGCGCCCAGCTTGTCTTTGAAATCACCGGTGAACCCGGCCGCATCGGCAATGCCATGCCACGGCTCGATGCAAACAAACGGCGCCGCGCTCGGCTTGGTCCAGATTCCCAGATAGGTCGCATCGGGGAAGTCGACGCGGAGACGGGGACCCGCGTCAGCGCCGTAGGTCACCGAACGGCTGTGCAAGCCCTCGAAAATCACCACGTCATCCTTGAACAGTGAATCATCCAGGACGAGTCGGCGGCCTTGCAGAGGTGTTGGATACCGCTGCGGCGACAGCAGACCCTGACTGTCGAGACGCCGAATGCTCGGACCCTCGTCGCGCTCGAACTCAATGAAGTGCGCTGCACGCGGTTGTCCGTAGGGCAGGGGCCAACGGAATCCCGGGTGATAACCCAAACTCGCCGTCAACGGAGTGCTTCCCAGATTGCGGACGGCGCTTTTCACCGCCAGGGTCGCGCCGCGCAACGCAAAACTGACATCCAACTGAAACTGAAACGGATACACCTTCAGAGTAGACGCGTCCGCGCTCAACCTGAACGTGGCCTCTGCGGCGGTTGCGCTGACGAGTTGGAACGGTTTGTTGCGAGCGAACCCGTGACGG
>Ga0268266_10002536_pt1 | contig 19401 bp, 22 predicted proteins | sample KBSS13metaG_FD_190356 | JGI IMG/M metagenome (GOLD analysis project Ga0268266, IMG submission 190356) | Switchgrass rhizosphere microbial communities from Kellogg Biological Station, Michigan, USA - KBS S1-3 metaG (SPAdes) (version 2) | ecosystem: Host-associated > Plants > Roots > Rhizosphere...
CACTGCTTTCAAGGCTCGAACTCCTGTTGGAAGGGTGACTGGTGTCATCCCCAAAGTTCGCTCCCATACGAGCTCGCGTTGTTAACCTGCATCAAGAGCCGCGTTGGGCAAATTCACGTGAGCGTCGCGCCATGCTCCAGAAGCTTTCGATCCGGATCGGCAACTCGCGCACACGGACGCCGGTCGCGTGAAACACCGCAGCGGGGACGAATGCGTGTCCGTTCAGAACTGTGTACTTCTGTGACCAGCGCCGGCGGACGAGCGAATGCTCTAGTGGTGCTCGAAGGGTGAGGTTTGTCCGGCAAGCCATGGGTCTTTTGTTTCGGCTCGCCACTCATGCAGCGCGGCACGCGACGCCAGCAAGACATCCCGGTGCTGCTGGAGGCTCGCGAGATTAACCAACTGTCGAGGATCGTTGACAATGTCATACAACTCCTCGGCAGGCCTTTGCAGATAAGCCTGCAGCGGGCGCTTGCCAAGTGGGGCTCGTCGCGCACTGATGGCCTGCCAACTCGGCGATGACGCCACATCCCCGGCAATGGGAAAGCTCAGCTCGTGTGCCAGATTCAAAATGTATGCATGCTTGCGTGTTCGCAGCGCCCGCATCGGATAATACTGATTGATCTCGTGAAATGAGTGAGATGCGAATACACGATCCCATCCTGTAGGTCGCCTCTCACCCAATACCGGCACCAGGGATCTTCCCTGGAGTTTATAGTTGGCCGGCGGAGCGGCCTGGGCCAGGTCGAGTATGGTAGGTGTAATGTCTACCCAACTGACCATAGCTTCACAGCGAACGCCGCTCGCTCCCTTGGGCGTGCGGATGATGAGCGGCAGGTGAATACCCTCATCGTACAAACATGTCTTGGCACCGGGAAACGGCCGGCCGTTGTCGGACAGGAACATGATCACCGTATCCTCGGTGTGCCCGGTACTTTCGAGCTCGGACAGGATCAGTCCGACGCCGCGATCCAGCCGGCTGACTGACTCATAGTATTCGGCCAGATCGCCGCGAACTGCCGGCAGATCGGGTAAGTGCGCGGGAATCACGACCGCGGAAGGTTGATATTGAACCCGCGGCACCTTGGGCCACGCCCGTGTATTGCCGAAGTTCACTTCGGCTCGATGCGGGTCACTGAAGCCAATGGTGATGAAAAACGGCTTCGAGCGCTGCGCGCGAATAAAACCGCCGGCCGCTTCCGCCAATGCGGCAACGTCGCGGATTCCCGGTTTCTCAGGGACCAGCTCCGCATCGTAGCTCAATGCTTTTTCGGGGCGCACGTGCTTCTTTCCGATGAGCGCCGTGGCGTAGCCGGCCTCACTCATGAGCTTCGGCACAGTCATCACCCAGTCCAGCAGCGACTGGTTGTGCACGTCATGAGCGAGTCCATACATGCCGTTGGAATGCGAATATAACCCCGTATACAGCACCGAGCGACTGGGACTGCACGAGGACACAGCAGCGTACCCCTGCGTGAACAGCGTGCCCTGCGCTGCGAGCCGATCGAGATTGGGGGTTTTTACCACGCCACCATAGCAGCCCGCGTCCAAGCCTTGGTCATCGGAAATGATGAGTAGTATGTTTGGGCGGGAGTCCCGTGCCGCAGCGTTGACCCTGGTTACACCTGAGACCGCCGCGGTTCCCAGCAAAAATTCGCGTCGGTCCAAGCCACTCACCTCTTGCTCACAGACAGATCGGCGCTTTGCATTTTAGCCCACCTGATGCGGGATCGGGCGGGTTAGGCCGTCCGCCGACACCGCTCGAGAGGTAGAGTATGTCGAGACAATGAACGCGCCCCTGCTTCCCAATCGGCTATTGCCGTTCGTGCTGCATTTTTGCCGACAGTTTCGTTGGGGGTGTATCGGGCTGCTGGTTTTTTCCGTGCTCGGCCGCGCGGTATTCGCCTCGATTGCCTATGCCACCAAGCGCCTGACCGACACCGTGCTCTGGATGCACGATCCTGCAGCCGAGGTGGACAGCCTTTATGCGCAGTTCGCGATGCGCGAGGCGAAAGACGCAATGAGCTGCAGCTAGGCCGTAGATCCCTGCGGAGTAAGAGGCCCCGGGGGTCATTTCCAGGCGTTCCGGCCCATTAATTCGGCACTTCATCCCGCTTCACCCGAATTCACCCTCGCTCATTGTATTTGGGCGGCGCTTCATGCACTGCCGAAGGGGGAGGCTCAGCGTTCTCCGCGCTTGCATTCCAACCCGGAGACGACCATGAACGCTAAAGCTTTCGTCACTCTCGTGAGTCTCGCTGTTCTTGCTACGACCTTCTGCGCGGCTTCGGCCGCCGATCACGCCTTCGCCAGCATTACCGTTAAATATGCAGACCTCGACCCAGGAAGCCCGTCCGGCGCGCGGGTGCTCTACCGGCGCATTCGAGCGGCGGCTAAAAGCGCCTGCGATTACTTCAGGTTCAATACGGACGCCGAAGAATCTCTTTGCGTGCAGAATACGATTGCGAAGGCGGTGTCCGAGGTCAACCGCCCGGCACTGACAGCTGTCTACAACGCGAAGTATCCCTTTTCGACCTCGCCTCGTCTCGTGTCAGAGGGCCGATAGCCGCTCGAGCGACCGACGTACCGTAGAATCGACTCACATGGAAGGCGCGAATGGCCCGGTAATGATCAACCCATGATGTCGCAGTCGAGGACTTCTGGTTCCGCCGAGTCCACCTCTGATCCCGTGGCTTACGGAGTCAATGATCTGATCATCGACCTGGCGCCGCGGCGGGTCAGGCGTGGTGACACGATCATCCCCCTGAAGTCACTGACGTTCGATCTGCTCGTAGCGTTGGTGCGCGCCGCGCCGGGCGTAGTCAGCTTCGATCAGCTGACCGAGCGTGTTTGGACCGGTCTCGTGATCACGCCTGAGACGATCACGCAGCGCGTGAAGCTGCTACGCGACGCATTGGGCGACGATCCGCGTGCACCCACCTATATCGAAGGGGTGCGGGGCCGTGGTTACCGCATGGTCGCGGAGGTTCGTGCACTCGAAGAGGTCGAAGGCCCAATCACCCAGGACGACCCAGCGCCTGCTGCACCCGCACCGTCGGTACCCACGCGACGTAACAGACTTGCATGGATCGGCGCGTCGATTGGCGCGGCGATCCTGATCGTTGCGATCTCGACGCTCGTTCACTTTCGCGAAACCAGAACGCCGGCTGATATCCGTTCGCTCGCGGTGTTACCGCTCGAGAATCTCTCAGGTGACAAAGAGCAGGAGTACTTCGCCAGTGGGATGACGGATGCGTTGACCACCAACCTCGCGCAGATCGGCTCGCTGCGTGTCATCTCGCGAACCTCTGCCTTGCACTTCAAGAACACGCGCGAGACGCTCCCGCAGATTGGCCGCGATCTGCAGGTCGATGCAGTCGTGGAAGGCACGGTCACGCGCGGGGAAAACCGGGTGCGTGTGACCACCCAACTCGTTGCAGCCCGCACCGATCAGCATTTATGGGCCAAAACCTATGAGCGCGATCTGAAGGACACTCTGGCATTGCAGGATGAAATCGCCCAGGACGTCGCAGAGCAGATTCGCGTAACGCTGACTCCCAAAGAGCGCAGCCTGCTCATCCAGGTGCGCCGCCCCGTAGACCCCGACGCACAGGATGCCTTTCTGCGCGGCGCGTATTGGATGAGTCAACTCAACGAGGAAGCCTTCGAGAAGGGGTGCGGGTACGTCCGCACAGCCGTCGCCAAGGATCCCAACTATGCGCTGGCCTATGTGGGCCTCGCCCGCTGTCAGGACAGCGACGAGAAGGCCAGGGAAACACTCAACAAAGCCCTGGCGCTGGACCCCTCGCTCTCCCAGGCCCATTCGATGCTCGCCGCCATGAAGTTTCAGTTCGATTGGGACTGGGCCGGTGCGGAGGCCGAAAACAAGCAGGCCATCAGTCTCAATCCCAACAACGCCCTGGCGCATCAAACCTATTCAACCTACCTGGTGGCCATGGGCCGGTTCGATGAGGCCCTGAGGGAGGCTGAGCTGGCCAGGGATCTCGACCCTTATTCCGCTGCCGTCACGATGTGGCTGGGGCAGGTTCTCTATCATGCGCGACGCTACGACGATTCATTGCGCGTAAACCAGCGCGGTCTGGAAATGCAGCCGCGCTCCGGCGAGAACTTCTACTGGAATATGGCCGACATCTACGAGCAGAAGAAACTGTTTGCGGACGCATTCGCCGCGCGCCAGCAGGCGTTGAGCCTGCAGAAGGATCCGCGGGTCGAGGAGCTCGCCGCCGAATACAAACGTTCGGGCTATCGAGGCTATCTGTTGAAGCAGGCGCAATTCGAGCAAACCCATAACACCGCGTACGCAGCCCACTGTTATTCATTGCTCAACGACGAACCCCGGGCCATGGCAGCCCTGGAGCTCGCCTACGACAAACACCATCCGGGCGTCCTGTTCATGCGGACCGCGCCCGAGTTGGACTTCATCCGCACATCGCCGCGCTTCCGCGACCTGGTGCGCCGACTCGGCTTTCCGCCGTTGCCGGGCGAGCGCAGCTGAGCGAGCTCGCGCCTCCTCGAGCGTCAGCTTTGCACTCTGGACTGAGTCTGATTCCCGTCCTCCGGAACCCCTTGGGATCTGCCCGCAACAGGTTCACAATAATGTCGTAGCACTGGAGGACGCACACATGACTACATGTTCCGTCGCGACCACCTCGATGCTGATAGCCATTGCCTGCGCCGGGTTCACCGGCTGCAGCAAGATCGAAGACAACCTGCCTCCGGCGGTTACCAGCTCCGTCACTCGCGACTTCAATCAAGGCGATGCCTTGCGGACCGCGGCTCACTACACGGACGACGCTCAGATCCTTCCACCCCGGCATCCACTCATCGAAGGCAAGCCCGCCATTGCCGCCTTCTTTGAAGCCAACATCGACAAGTACATCGGTTTCGGCAACGAGACGACCTGGAGCGTAGTCCGGGGCGATGTGGGTATCGAGCAGGGTATCTACCGCGTGAGAAACGTTCGCGTGGGACAGGAAGTCGAAACCGGCAAATACCTTCGGGTCTGGAAGAGAACCAACGGGGGTTGGAAGCTCTACCGCGACATGTTCAGCCCCGACAGCGTGATGACCGAGGCTGTGCTGGTGACTCCGGAGGACTCGACGACAGTCGCTTCAGGGGATGGACCTGTGAACAAGTAACTGCGGCATCCGCCGTTGGAGTTGGGCCATGACGAAGAGCAAACAGACGCTCATTGCCTGGTTGCGCGATGCGCATGCAATGGAGCGCGCCAGTGTCGACTCTCTGGACCGGATGGCCGATCGCCTGGCCCGCTTTCCCGAGCTGGCCGCGGGCCTGCGCGAGCATTGGCGCCTGTCGATCACCCAGGCGCAACGGATCGAGGTGTGTCTGCGGGGGTTCGGCTCCGACACCTCGACGTTCAAGGACCTGGCCAGCCGCTTTTTCGGGATTGCGCAATCCTTTGCAGCCGAAGTCGCCGCGGATGAGGTGGTGAAGGATTGTTGTGCCGCCTATTCCTGGCGGCACTTCGAGATCGCCTGCTACCTGTCGCTGGGAGCCGCGGCCACCGCGATCGAGGAGATGGAAGTCACTCACATGTGTGAGGAGCACGTACAGCAGGAACGCGCCATGGCCGCCTGGCTGGAGCAACAAATTCCCGAGGTGACGCTGGCATACCTGCGGCCCTAGGCTCTAAATTTGGGGGCAATGAAACCCCCCGCAGCATCCGCATTGCTGGGCGACAGCGCCGGCCGCGACTATTCCTCCAAACTGCGGCACTTCAACGCGTTCGCCCAGCCTGAGTTGAAAAACCTCATCGCGAGTCTCGAGGTGCGCCCGGGTTTCCGGGTACTGGACGTGGGCTGCGGCACAGGCGAAGCGGTGGGATGGTTCAAAGAGCTGACCGGCGAAACGGGGCGGGTGGTCGGAATCGACCTGTCCACCGCGCACACCCGTGCTGCCCGCGGGAGCGCGCCGGATACTGCGCTGATCGCGCAGGCGAACCTGCTGAAGCCGCCTTTCGCCCCCGGAACGTTCGATCTGATCTGGTGTGTCAACACCCTCAATCATCTTCGCGACCGGCTGGCCGGGGTGAAGACGCTCGCCGGATTGTTGGCGCCGGGAGGCCTCATTGCCCTGGGCCAAAGTGGGTTTCTGCCTGAAATGTTCTTCGCCTGGGACGCCCGCCTCGAGCGGGTCGTGAGAGAGGCAGACCGGGCGTATTACCTGGACCGCTACGGACTCGATGAGCGAGACACCGCGGCGGTTCGCGGGCTGGTAGGGCTTCTGCGTAGCGCTGGCCTCCAGGACGTGCGCGCGCGTACAGTGGTGATCGAACGGCTCGCGCCCTTGAACCGCTTTGACGAAGACTATCTGTTTGAGACGATCTTCAGGGGTACCTGGGGCGAGCGCCTGCAGCCCTATCTGTCCCCCGAGGACTCCACAGAGCTGCGGCGGTTGTGCGATCCACAGAACACCCAGTTCGCGCTGCGGCGTCCGGACTTCCATTTCCTGCAGACTTTCACTTTAATCACCGCTCATGAATGACGTCGACTGGATCAATGTCGATTCGTTCGCGGATCGCTTCTCGGCGGAAGCGCTCGTGGGCTTGCTCGCGGGCGAGGGCGTTCCTGCCTACATTGTCGCGGACGAGCCGATCCCCGGCCTGAGTCGCAACTTCGCCGTGTTGGTCCCTCCGGACCTGCTGCACAGGGCCCAGTGGCTCCTCAAACAGACAATTTCAGAAGATGAGCTGACTACGTTGGCGGTGGGGATGTCCGATCCGACGGGCGAATGACCGGCGACTCCCAACCATCGTATTCGCCGCCGGCCTCCGTGGCTGCTTCGTGCAACGGCCACGTTACGTCGTCGATGTTGGCGTAGCTGGGCACGTCCACCCGGAACATCCGAGCCAGGAACCCACGGTCCGCTTTAGAGCTAGCGTCGGGACGCAGTGCGTATCCGAGCTCGAGCGCCCGCTGCACGAACCGATCGCGCGCCTCCGCAGTTGGAAAGTAAGCCCAGTGATCGATTTCGCGCCCTTGCTTCAGCGCATCGCCGTTCTTCTCGAGAGACGCCAGTACGCGGCGATTCTGGATCGACTCCATTTGTTTGGGCGCGGGATACAGGAATTCCCGGTAGAGATCCCAGTTCTCATCGGGGCGTGTGCTCGCCTCGTACTCGTAGGCCGCGAAGCCGCGCATGACGTGTGCAACCTGCTCCTCGGAGCGCTCCGGCGCGGATGTATAAAAAACAAACGCCCGGTGCCCGTCGGTGGTCACTCGACCGGCATAGATCGCGGCCTGTTCCGCCGTGAGGGCTTCCTGCACCGCGTCTTCAATGGCCACGAGAGTATCGAACTCTTCCTGGGATGACAGGCCGTCCTCGCGGGGATGCAGGAAGTGCAGCCGCACGAGCAACAGGTGCGGATACTTCGCGACCGGCGGGTCCTGCTTCAGCAGATCCAGAGGCAGAAAAATGAAGGCCGGCTTGTCATCCAGCCGGCACATGTAAAAATCCCAGTTGCCATCGTTGTCCATGGGGCGATTCTACATGATGATGTTACGAGCCCTCGCGGCGAGCCTGGTCCTCACACTCGGTCTGCAGCAGGTTGCTGCCGCGGACCTGGCGACCACGGTGATCCGGGCAGGGCACCTCATAGACCCGGCGGCGGGCAAGCAACTCGGCCCGACCCTGATCGCCATCCAGCAGGGCCGCATCGTCGCGGTCGCGGCGGCAATGGACATTCCGAGCGGTGCCAAGGTCATCGACCTGAGCGACTACACCGTGCTTCCGGGTCTGATCGACTCCCATACCCATCTCACCATCAGCGCCACCAATCAGGACCCGCTCGCGGAGCTCGAGCACACAGCGGCCGAGCGTGCTTTCGGCTCACTGCCGAATGCCCGGGCTGTGCTGCTCGCCGGCTTCACGACGGTAAGGGATGTGGGCTCGTATCGGGCGTTGGTTGACGTCGCGCTGCGAGATGCCATCAATCGCGGCGATGTGGTCGGACCGCGCATGTTGGTTGCCGGTGCTTATATAACAATTACCGGAGGGGCCGGGGCCGTCACCGGCTTTGCTCCGGACGTGACGCTGCCTTGGGACCTGCGGTACGGTAATGCCAACTCGCCCGAGGAAGTGCGCGAGCGTATCCGCACTCTGGCCGGCCAGCGCGTGGACGTCATCAAGATGTTCGCGACGGGAGCCATTCTAACTCACAACAGCAAGCCGGGCGGCCGGGAGGCAACTCCTGAGGAGCTATCGGCAGCGGTGGATGAAGCCCACAACTTCGGGCTGAAGGTTGCCGTGCATGCGCATGGCGCGGAGGGCATCAAGGCGGCCATTCGGGCCGGTGCCGCATCCATCGAGCACGGTACGCTCATGGACGATGAAGGCCGCAGGCTGATGAAGCAACACGGCACCTACCTGGTGCCGACACTGGAGACCCGCGAGTGCGTCGGAACCAACTACCCGGCGGAGTTTGTCGAGAAAGCCAACCAGGTCATGACGGCGCAACTGCAGAATTTTCGCAAGGCCGTGGCGGCCGGGGTCAAGATTGCTTTCGGGACCGACATCGGCGTCTGCCCGTTCGGCCGCAATGCACGCGAGTTCAATCTCATGGTTGAGAACGGGATGACTCCCATGCAGGCCATCCGTGCGGCGACCGTGAGCGCGGCCGATCTGTTGGGAGTCTCTGCCCGCGTTGGCTCGATTGAGCCCGGTAAGCTCGCCGACCTCATTGCTGTGCGGGGTGATCCGCTCAGCAACATACGTGTTCTGGAAAGCGTACAGTTTGTCATGAAGGAGGGCCGGATTTATGAGCCCTAAAAAAACCAGGATAACGGATTCCATTGAGACGAACGTCTCAGTACATTAGGAGTGCCGAAACAAGGAGACGGACGATGTTGATCCTCACTCGACGAGTTGGCGAGACCCTGAAGGTTGGCAATGACGTCGACGTCACCGTCCTGGGCGTCAAAGGCAATCAGATCCGGATTGGCATCAAGGCGCCCAAGAACGTTGCGGTGCACCGCGAAGAGATATTCGACCGCATTCGGCGCGAGGCCGAGCTTGCGCAAGCGCGCGGAAGTGCGCCGAAGGCGGATTCACCAGCAGAGGAAACAACCTAGCGCGACAGCTCGCAGATCCAGTTGACTTCCCAGCTGCGGCCGCCGTCGGCCGAGAACGCCTGTTCCATCTTGGCGGCATGCGGCGAAATATCGGTCCACTGATAGCGTACGATGACCGCGCGCCCCTTCCATTCCTCCGAGTCGTAGAACTCGCCCACGCGCCCGTTGAACTGCCCGACGACCGGCGGCAGGCCCAGGGTGCCCTTGTCCACATCGACCAGGTAGATCCGCCATTGGCGCGACTCGGGGTCGTACAGGCGCAGGGTCTGTGCCTTCAGATGCTGGCTCTTGTCGGCGCTCCAGACCTCGAACTCCTCGAAGTTGGAGTTGCTGTCGAGGATCTTCTTGTGGCGCGAGATGCCGTCGTATTCGACCCACTGGTGCGAGCCGACCAGCCGCTCCGGCAGGCGCCGTACGTGCGCCTTCCAGTCCCCGATGAGGAAATCAAAGTCGTGGCCGCCGTCGCGCGGCGGGGTGCTTTGCGCGAACAGGCTCGTGGACAGCGCTGCCAGCGCGAGTAATCCGAGTCGCATCCGTTTCATCTGCCTGCCTCCCTCGACCAGTTGCGCGCATCCTAGGAGGCTCCCCAGAGGCCCCAAAGGGCCACTTCCGCAGTACAGTGCAAGCCAGTAACGGGCATCACGGAGCACCAGGCGTGTATATCCCTCCGGCATTTCGAGAGGAGCGGCCAGAGATTCTGCGGGCGTTCATACAGCGGCATCCGCTGGGGGCATTGGTATGCATGACTTCGGAAGGACTGACCGCCAACCACATCCCCATGATCCTCGCGAGCCGTGCTGACGGTGCGCAACTTCTGCGAGCCCACGTAGCCAGGGGCAACGGCGTGTGGAAAAGCGTCGACGCAGACGCCAACGTGCTGGTTATTTTCGGCGGCGCCGATCACTACATTTCGCCGTCCTGGTATCCGGCCAAGGAGGAGCACGGAAAAGTCGTGCCAACCTGGAATTACTCGGTCGTGCATGCGCACGGCACGATCCGCTTCAGCGACGTGAAGTCCCAGACGCTCGAGTACGTTACCGAGTTGACCAACACACAGGAGGGTTCGAGGACGGAACCCTGGCGGGTCGCGGATGCGCCGTCTCAGTATGTTGACACGCTGCTGTCCGGGATTCTCACCTTCGAGATTGTCGTGACGCGGCTCGTCGGCAAGTTCAAGGCGAGCCAACATCGCCCGGCCGCCGAGCGGGAGTCAGTCAGAGCGGCGTTGGATGGGGAAGGGTATGCCGCCGAGTCCCGTGATGAAGTGATTCGCGATCCCGGCTAACTCAGCACATCGGTGGCTGGAATCACATCCCGGCAGGTCACCCGCAACGTCTTGCCGGTCCGAAACGCAATCTCGTGGATGACTAATCCGTACTCTACGCGAAACTCGTGGGCGACCAGGTCACGATTGCCGGCACTGTAGTCAACGTCGATGTTGAGTGTGTATGCCTCCACGCCCACGTAGGTCAACACGTGCTTGCGATCGTGCCAGGCACTGAGGAAGGCCAGTACGACATCCTGGGCTCTATATCCCAACTGAACGCCGATCAGCCAGGCGCCCTGCAGCGTGTTGCGTCCCTCGGGAGAGTAGTGCTCGGGATTCGCCGCATAGGCGTAGAGCTCAGACGGAAAATCGCTGCGCGCCGACCTGAGATACTCAAAATACGCATCCCAGGTCGCGACCCCGGTATCCGGGTCGACTTCGACGTAATGCATGCAGGCAGTTTAGCCCTGCCCGCTAGCCGCTGTCCTCGTCCTCATCCTGCGCCTCGTCACGGATTTGGCGCGATTGGCTGATAAACCAGCGGACGTCCGCCGGTGGCTCCTTCCCACGGCTGCTTCTGGGGAGCGCGGTCGCCGAGGTCCGGTTCAACGGGGGCCGGTCGTAGGCGCCGGAGCCAGCCTGGGCATGGCGCTTCTGATGCAGGCGCGCGAATCCACGGGCTTTGGTCGCTCCCGGATCGAAAGCTCCCTGTTGCCAAAGATACGCAACGCGAGCCGTCTGCCGTTTCGCATCCAGAATGGATTTGCCGATGTTGTATTTGACGTGACCGTATTCGTCGAAGATGACTGCGTTGCCGCCATAGAGGGTCACGGACGTGTCATCCGGCATGCTGATGGGCTTCTCGATGTCGAGTGTGTGCAGCTCATGCGCAAACAATTTCAATGTCTGGTGATACTCGACGACGGTTTCCCTGAGGATGAAGCCGTCACGGCCCAGGCGCATGGAGGGGCGGACCGACAAAACACGCGTGTGCGCTTCGTTGTGCAATCGAAAGGCTTCCCGGTTCTCCCACAGGAAGCGAAACAACTCATCGGGATCTGAGCGCAGGCTCTCGAAGTGGGTCCTGTTGTAAACAAACGTTGTATCGGGCGGCGGTGGATTCCAGGAGCCCCGTTGCCGGCCGGGTTGTCCGGCAGACGAGGGCTCGATTCCATAGCGGGTGAACGCGCTCAGCAACTGCGAGCGCAGCTCGTAGCGGTTGTCCGCCGGATTGAGCTCCGCATCCACCGTGAGAAGCGCGCTCGCAAAATCTCCGAATTCGATGTCTGTGGGTGGGCAGTAGTCGATCGCGCGGATACACGCATTGAGCAAATGCTCAGCCAGCTCCGCGCCTTCTTCGGCCGCACGTGCACGATCCAGCTTCGACTCGTTGCCCAGGGCCTTCAGGCGCGCGACCCAGACGGCGACGAATGCATTCAGCACGGCGGCCACCAACACCTCGCCGAGGTTGTGCGCTTCGGTTGAGCCGGCACCCGTGAGGTAGGTTTTCTTCGGCGGCAGCGATATGGATCGGCGCAGCGCGTGCCCATGCACGCCGGCCAGCTCGGAGCCCATCTGTTGGGCCAACCCGAACAGGCCGGATTGTTTCAAAGCGGTCACCGACAGGTGAGCGCGATTGATGGCGCCCCCATCGGCCGGGGCAAGGCCGAGGTCCACGACCTTGGCCACGATCGAGGGCGCCGACAGAATCGACAGCAGTGCGACGATATCGGCGAATCCCTCGTGAAATCCCGCCTGCTGCGGGGAGGACGCATCGGTATACCGCTCCCGCAGTCCATCCAGCAAAGCGTGGGTGGTCTCGTGGGCAATAATCTCGTGTGACAGGCAGGTGTAGATAACCTGCTTGCCGTCTTTGCTCGGGAAGTACCCGAAGAACAATCCCTGCGCCTGATCCGAGTAGAAGGCATTCGCCTGCTCGAAGGCATGGGGCGAAACCTGTAGCTGATGGGAGTGGAAGCTCCACTTCACCCGCCTTCCCAACGCAAACTCGAACCGCGCGAGGGTCTGCATGACGATTCCGAAAGTCATGCAGGCATGGAAGTCGGGGCTCGCCAGCAGCTCCTCGTCGCTCAGGGTGGCGAACGGGTCGTCCGTCGGCGCTTTTTTGGGTGTGCGCACCGAGTCGCGGCTCGAGTCGTAATCGACGACGGACACCCGGTGGCCCCGGGGACCGGCTGCGAGCGGCTCATTGGGGATTTCAATTTCGGTGCGGAGGATCCGGCCGTCGCTACGGACACTCGGATCGAGCGCCAGCACGGTTAACCGCCTGGTGGGAAGGTAAGACACGATTTTGCGAACGCACCGTGACGGTTTTTACTGCAGGTGCGTCAGAGCTTACAACAGGTGGTAAAAAATACCGGCCACGTTTGGGCCGGACGGCATCAGTGGTCGCGGTGACTGAACGAATTCCACCAACGCGCAATGCCTGACCCGACTGCGACACCCACCAACCCAACCAGCCCGAAACGTTTGACGGCTCCAACAGCGAGCGCGCTCGGCTCATCGCGCAGCGGGTTCGTACAAACGACGCCGTCTTCCTGCTCAGTGAACGGCTGCGCTGTGTTTTCCCTGGTTTCTGCAACGGCATCCGCCGTGCTTTCATGACCGTGGGCGGCACCGATTGGCTCGTCCAACGAAAACTGTTCTACCGATCGTTCCACCCAGCATCTTCCTGAACCCCGTGGGGACAGATCGTACGCCTGCGCTGTTGCGAACCTCAAGGGACGCTGCGGCAACGAATGTTTCATGCACACCTCCACGGTCATAATGCTGCAGTTGCAATGTTAGTGCCTGCCGGAGCTGCAGCCTTGACGCAGGTTTAACGCCGCACGAAAAAAAAGCGCCAGAAAACCAGCGCTTTTACGTCTGTGTCGCCGTTCGTAGACGCTTGGAGCTTCAGCCTTTGCGGAAGTCGGCGCTTCCGTTTGTCCTACACCGGCTGCCGTGTTAGGGCGAGTTGGATGTGTTGTTATGGCCGGTTCAGGAACGGTTCAGGTGAGCTGGGCCGTATGCGAAAACGCCGTCACTGCCCGAAAAACCGAGCGAGCAGCTCGTAGACCTCTGTGCCGTTGATGTCAAAGTCGCCGTCGTGTGGGACAACCAGGGTCGTGACATCGAATGGTGGATCGAGCGGCACGGCGAGATGATCGAGGTCGGAGGTCGCAATCAGCATTCGCAGCCTGGAGATTCCCAATTGTCCCGGCGCCAGTGGATCGCAATCGGCGTCGGGCTGCAGAAGGGCGACATTGAATTCGCTGCCGGCGAAGCGGGCCAGGAGCGATGCGTCCTCAGCCAGCACTTGCAGCCCCGAGCACAGAACCCGGCAACCCAAGCTGTGACCGACCAGGTTGAAGCGCCTTGGCGCAGACCGCTCGTTCAGCAAACGCAGCAGCGACAGCCCGGCCTGCCGGTCGTCCAGATGGGTCCATTGGACGGGCAGGGCCACGGGGGCAAACGCTGCGTTGATCCGGGGCCATTGGGCGGGACTTGCGCAAATCAGTCCCTGCAGGGCCCTGGCGACCCCCAAGGCCGCCGATTTCGAGCTGGGGCAGTACAGGAAGACATCCGGAAGGGTGACAGATTGCTTCACACGAGCAATCTGTAGCGAAGCGGTAACCTATCGCATCGCGTCAGCGGATGGGCGTACCGATCCTTCCGAGGTGCGGCCAACCCGGAATCCGCCAGTTCATCCAGATCCGGATGGCATGCCCCACGAGGTGGTCCTCGGGCACGAATCCCACCTGGGCGAAGCGGCTGTCCTCGCTGTCATTGCGGTTGTCGCCCATGAAGAAATAGTGGTTGGGCGGCACGACGCCGTCGAAGTCGGCCGCATAGCGGTTCTGGGCCAGCATGATCACGTGGTCGCTGCGGCCGAAGGTTTCCTTCTCCAGCGGCGCGCCCGTAAATCCGAAGCCGCCTGCGTATTCGCCATCCGGGGCGCGTGGGACCGGCGTGCCATTGATGGTCAGTTGGTTGTTCCGGACGATGATGTGATCGCCGGGCAGGCCGACCAGGCGCTTGATCAGATTGATCGGCGGACCGGAGGTCGAGTGGAACACGATGACATCGCCCCGCTGCGGCGCGCCCGTCGAGAGGATCCTGGTGTTGAGCACGGGCAGGCGCAGGCCGTAGTTGAATTTGTTGACCAGGATGAAATCGCCTTCCTCGAGCAGCGGCATCATGGAGGCGGACGGGATGCGGAACGGCTCGAACAGAAACGAGCGAAACAACAATACGATGAGCAACACGGGAAAGGCGGAGCGCGCCAGGCTCACCACTGCATTGTCAGGTCGCTGCAGTACGAGCCGATCCACCAGCAGGATCACGCCGCACAGGGCCAGAATGGCCAACAGGATCGCCGAGTAGTCGAGGCTGCTCACCGCGTCTGTTCCAGGTGGACGTGATGGTGGGAAACACTGGTTTGTGCCAGCGCACTGCCGCCGACGATGATGCCCATCTCAATCAGGAAGCGCAGCACCGCATTCAACACCAACTTGGGCATCCTGACGCGGAACAACCGGGACGCGCTGATAGCCAAGGCCGCTCCGGTCTGCCGCCAGTACCAGATGCGGGAGCGATCCTGCTGGTACTCCTCCAGCAGGTCACCGACCAGCGCTTCGCGGCGATAGCTCGGGCCGAGGTGTTTCAGCAGCCAGGTGGCCAGGCGGGGCGGGGTTCGCAGGCTCATACCGCGCCACCCTTCAGGGCCGGAAGGTCGGCGCTCAGCCTCAGGAGCGTTGCATGCGCCTCCCGGGCCTCCTGGATTCCGGCCGCAGTGGCAGTGAAGTAGGTGCGGGCTTTGCCGCCTCGTTCAGCCGTAGGCTCTCCCAAGGCCGATTTCACCAGGCCCTTGCGCTCGAGGCGCTCCAGGGTGGCGTAGATGCTGGCGAGGGCGATGTCCCGGCCGCTTTTTTCAGCAATATTGCGCGAGATGTGCACGCCGTAGGCGTCGCGTCCCGAGCTCATGATGGCCAACAGCACCATGAGCTCCAGTTGGCTCAGGTAATCGCGCTTCCTCATAACTTCTACAATAGTGAAGAAATGGGCTCAGCGCAACTCCATCAAGGTGGCCTCCCGGGCGGTGCGCGGGTAAGCACCAAATTGAGGCGAATCGTACGGGCTCGCCACTCCGGGGCGGGTCGCATATTCAAACGCCTCGTGCACGGTCCGTCCGGCAATGGCGCTCATCCAGTTGCGTTGAAACGAGTCCCAGTTCGGATCCTCGAACTGCATGAAGGACTGCAGTTTTTCGCTGGTGGCGGTGGCAATGGCGGTTTGCCGGGCGGGGCTCGCCGCCAGCACGGCAGGAATGAAGCCACCTGAAAAACACTGCGCCATCAACACAACCAGCGAGCGATGTTCGGGCAGCAGCGCGAGATCCGCGCAGAAGGCATCGCGGCCGTAGCGCTTGCAGAACGGGTAGGTCAGCAGGTCAGGGCCATACTCCTCATCGCCGCGATGACCGCCGTGGCCGGTGATGTTGATGAACAGCTGGTCATCCGGTTTCAAACACGCGGCAACGGCTCGCAGCGCCCGTTGGAAGGCCCTGCGATTGCCTTCACCCTCGACCGTCATCCGGTAGTCGGTGCCGTCCCCGGGCCACACGCCGACGGGCTCATCCTCGGATTCACTGAAGCAGTGCAGGGTGCCGTCGAAGTTGAGTACATGAATCATCTCGGGGGCATAGCCGAGTTGGTCGACAAGCGTGCGGTAGCAGAGCTCGAGGCCATTCACGTGCCGTTTGAACGACATTCCCGAGAACAGGATTGCGTGCCGCATGGAGTGCTCCTTCGATCCAACTCGTGCTTCGCGCTCGTCAGTCGTATCCCAACACGGTGCCGTTGCCGTTGGTACAGTGAGGCTGAAACGGCTTGTAGATTACGAGCAGGCGTTTGAGTTTGGTGCCGTCCTGCACGACATCGGCAAACTGATACACGTGGATCCGGGTCGTGATCTGTTGCGGTTCGTGCGGGTCGGCGCCGCTTTCCTGCTCCTGGTGGGCGAAGCCGTGGCACGGGATCTTGATCGTGCCCTCGAGCCGGCGCACGGACGGATGCGTCTGGGCAAACACCTCGAGGCGGTCGGCAAGGGTGCGGTAACGGTGTTTGTGATGCTTGGAGAACAGCGGCAACGGATAGTCGCGCGAGACGGCATCAAAGCTGGGCTGCTCGCCGGGCACTTCCGTCAGGACGACGTCCCGGAAGTAATTCGCGGCTGCTGCCGCGCCCTTGTGCGAGATCCCGTAGCCGTTGCCGTTGCGGGTGAACGAAATCGTGTCCTGCGGTGCGAACACGTGCGCCATGTCGAGATCCGCTCGCACAATCTGCCAGGGCCGCTCCCAGATCAGTCCTTCATCGTTTGCGCTCATAACTGTCGTCCTCTTGTGTTGTATTGGAGTGGATGTCTTCCATGTGACTGAGCGTCAGCATGAAAGCGCCCCAGGTAGCCGGATCCGGGTAGGGCCCGGCCAGGGCTTCGCGACTCGCGGCACTCCACGCCGCGATCACCGTCGTACGCGGCTCTAACAGCCGGGTATAAAACTTCACCATCAGGGGCGCTGTGACCTGGTCGATCGCGGGCCACAGAGAAGACACGACCGAGCGTGCGCCTCTGGCCAGTACGATGTACTGCAGACCGATCAGGCCTTCGCCCGCGACGCTCTTACCCAGGGCCGTGTCGCAGGCGCTGAGCACAACAGTGTCGGCGTGCAGCCGCACGCCCATGAAATCGGCTGCATAGACACGCCCGTCAATCTCTTTGCCAACGCGGTCCACGGTGCTCAAAATCAACGCGGAGGCTTGCGGGACTTCGGAGTCGGTGGTTGCGTGCGTGGCCACGTGTATCAGCCGATAGTGATTGAGGGCCGCTGCCAGAAATCGATCGCGATTCGCGGCGAACCCATCCAGGCGGTCGACGCTGCCGAGGGGCATCAACGCGGCGATGGCCGTCGCTTCCCGGGCGGCTCCTGGAAGTCGCGGCAGATGTCCGTCACCACCCCTGACCAACGCGAAGGAACCGGTAGTGTCCAACGGATCGACATCCGCGAGGGCAGCCGCAGGATTTCTGACACGCGGGTCGCCTGCATCGTAGACGGGATCGTCAACCAACAACATCTGCTGCGACTTGCCGGCGCTCGGGCGCGGCACGGCGGGTTGCAGAAACATCTGGATGGATGGCGTGACCGCAATGTCATATTGCTCGACGAGAAACATCTTGCGTCCCGCGTCCGAGCTTCTCAGCGTGGCGAAGGGCACATAGTGCAGCGCGCCGTCCGGAGCAAAGATCAACGTGTGTTTGTCGGAGATCTGTGCCTCGAGCGGACGCAGTATCCGGCCATAGAGTCGCTCACCGGCGCTCAGCCGCTCAGCCCTGGGGACGGTGCCGAAGCTGCGCAACGCCGTGTGCAGCGTATTCGCCTCCGTGTTGATTTCGGGGCTCGCCCCGATTGCGGTCATTGTGACACCCGTGCGCGTGACCACCCAGGCAAAGGAGCTTTTTGCGCCCAGCCAGTATTCGATGATGGCTACGTCCGCGGGGATGTTGCCCAGGGGCAGGGTACCGGTCTTCTTCGCCGCGGAGCGTGACTTGTTGTGTGACTGGGAGGCGGCACCGATGCGCGCATCGATCTGATCCAGCTCCTGGCGCAGGCTCGCGATGTCGGAGCGGATGGCCTGACTCTGAGTGTCCGCGGTTCCGGTCCGATCCAGGCGCGCCTCGAGGCGGAAACGCCGGGCCGCGAGCTCCCGGTACAACCCCTGGCGCCGCGCCAGCAGCTTGGGATCGAGGCCCGGGGCGGTGAGATCGAGCGATTGGAAGTCAGCCTGGGCCCGCGCCCGCGCCTGCTCCGCCGTCTCGAGAGCGCGCAGGGCCAGTGTCGCCTGCTCGGCCGGCCGTCCCTGTGCCGCGCGATACTGATCGGACAGCATCGCAATCTTCAGATCAAACGCCGGTCGCAGGGGTTGCAACAGGGTCGAGCGCAGCTCGGGATTGGAGCTCTGCAGCCGCACTTCTTCCGCCAGGGCCAACGCCTGGTCGACGGCGGCAAAGGCTTTCGGCATGGCTCCCCGGGTCCGCTCCAACTCCGCGAGCAACAGCCACACCGTGAATTCGTCGGTGGGCAGCTCATAGGCCTTGAACGTTTTGAGCGCCGCGTTGAGATCGGTTGCCGCGGCGTCCAGGTTTTTGGCCGCGAACAGAATCCGGGCGCGCTCGGCGAGCACCCGCGCCCGATCGACTTCATCGCTCGCGGCATTCTGATTGAGGAGGGTATCGAGCGACTGTTGGGCTTCGGAGTTGCGGCCCAGCTCGATCAGGTCCCGGGCAATCTGCAGTGTGATCCGGTTCTTGGCGCCGGCGGAGGCGAGCGACAGGGCCTCCTGGTCCATCTTCAGGGCTTCGGCGGCCTGGCCCTGCTGCCGCAGGATGTTGGCGATAGCCCGCAGGGAGGCGGTACGGCCGCGATTGTTGTGGGCAGTGCTCGCCAGGGCGAGTGCCTGGCGGAAGAAGTCCAGGGCGCGGGTCTGATCGCCGAGGGTCGCATAGACCGAGGCGATGTTGTGAAAATCGACCGACTGCAGGTTGGTATCCTGGATGCGACGGGCAATCTCCAGTGACTCGCTCAACTGGCGCAGGGCCAGGTCGTCGTTTCCCATTGCCTTGTTGACGAGTGCGCTGTTGGTCAACACGGAGGAATACAGCTGCGGCTCCTCCTCGCGCTTGACGAGCGCCAGCGCCTTGTTGAAATCCGGCTGCGCGGCCGACATCCGGCCCAGCTCCCATTCAACCAGCGCCACATTCTGCAAAACCTGGGCCTGCCCGGCACGCTCATGCAGGCTCGCGTACAGGGGCAGTGTCTTGTGGTAGGCGCGGATCGCCTCGTCGTAGCGACCCTCGAAATACAACGCAATCCCGATATTGTTCTGAGCCTGGGCCTGATCGTAGGTCTCGTGGCGCCGCGCGTGGAATGCCACAACAGTACCGAGTTGGTCGCGCGCCTGGGCCAGC
>Ga0268266_10002539_pt1 | contig 19388 bp, 16 predicted proteins | sample KBSS13metaG_FD_190356 | JGI IMG/M metagenome (GOLD analysis project Ga0268266, IMG submission 190356) | Switchgrass rhizosphere microbial communities from Kellogg Biological Station, Michigan, USA - KBS S1-3 metaG (SPAdes) (version 2) | ecosystem: Host-associated > Plants > Roots > Rhizosphere...
GGGGCGGCTCGCATAGCGAGCGGGGGATTTCCAACACCAATGTCCAAAACCATCGAACATCAAAAAAAAGCGGGCGCTGTTCAGTCGGTGAATGCCTACCATTCGCCGTTGCTGGGCTACGACGAGATGCTCGCCGACGATGGCAAGGTGCGCACGCCATGGCAGCCGCTCGATGAGTTTTTGCGCACCTGCACGCCGTCGACATTGGCCAGTATGCGGTTGGAAACGCAGCGCCGGCTGAAAGAGCAGGGCGTCTATTACAACGTTTACGAAGATCCCGCCGGTAAGCATCGCACCTGGCAACTCGACCCGGTGCCGATGCTGTTGCCAGAACAGGAGTGGCCGGAACTCGAGGCCGGGTTGCGCCAGCGTGCGCATCTGTTCAGTCTGCTACTGCAAGATCTGTACGGTCCGCAACGCGCGCTGCATGAGCGGCTGATACCGCATGAAATCGTGCTGCGACATCCGGAGTTTTTGCGGCCGGCGATGGTACCGGCCGATGCCCAAGTGCGCACGCCGCCATTGACGCTGTACGCGGTCGATCTCGCGCGCGGGCCCGACGGCAGCTGGTGGGTGCTCAGCGATCGGACGCAGGGCCCTTCTGGCGCCGGTTATGTGCTCGAAGCGCGCGCTGTCACCAAGCGCGTGCTGGGCCAGAGCGTCAATAGCTACTCGATTGCACCGCTCGCCCAATTTTTTCATCACCTGAAGCGCCATGTCTCGGCGCTGGCGCCTGATCAGCAGCGCGAGCCAACTATCGCGGTGCTATCGCCCGGTATCGGTAACGAGGTGTACTTCGAGCATGCCTATCTCGCGGCGCAGCTCGGCATCACGCTGGTCCAGGGCAACGATCTGACCGTGCGCAACGGCACCGTCTTTCTGCGTACTGTCGATGATCTGCGCAAAGTCGACGTGCTGATCCGGCGTGTCGATTCGCGCTTCTGCGATCCACTCAGTTTTCGCGCCGATTCGATGCTCGGTGTGCCCGGCCTATTGCAGGCGCAGCAATTGGGGCGCGTCGGTATGGCCAATCCGCTCGGCTCCGGCGTGCTCGAATGCCCCGCGCTGCTGCCGTTTTTGCCGGCATTAGCACGCGCCTGGCTCGGCGAGGATTTACTGCTGCCAAACGTCGCGACTTGGTGGTGCGGTCAGGACGAGGAGCGCGGTTTCGTGCTCGAGCAGCTCGAAGAGTTGGTGATCAAGCGTATCGATGAGCAGGGCGGTGTGATTTTCGGCGATCAGCTCAGCCGCAAGGAGCTGCAAGAGCTCGGTGCGCGGATCAAGGCCACGCCGTGGGCATATGTCGGCCAGCAGCACATGAGCTTTTCATCGGTACCGACGATGGTCGATCAGAGCATCGCACCGCGTCAGCTGGTGCTGCGCTCGTTCCTCGCCGGTGACGGTACTAACTACGATGTGATGCCGGGCGGCCTCAGCCGTGTCAGTGCCTCCGCCGAAGCGAGCATGATCTCAACCCAGGCCGGCGGGTGGAGTAAGGACACTTGGCTGCTGCGCAAATCGGGCTCGATGCGCGATGTGCTGCGGCTGCATCCGGTCGGGCAGCGCCGGCAGACGGCGGCGGTATTGACCAGCCGCGCCGCCGAGCATTTGTTCTGGACCGCCAGTTATCTCGAGCGCAGCGAATCGCTGGTGCGCATGGTCGGGGCCTATCAGAAGCGCTACGACGCATGGCTCGATTACAGTTTCGACGCCGATGAGCTGGCGCTGCGCCAATGGCAGCCGCTGCTGCAGTTATATATGCCGGGCGCGCTGCCCGATGATGTACCGCCAGCGCCGAACACCTTACGTCGCGCATTATTCGGCGCCACCACCGGCAGTCTCGCGTTCAACCTGCATCGCGCGCTCGAAGGTATGTTCACGGTGCGTGATCTGTGGCCGGCCGACAGCTGGCGCGTGATCGAGGAGCTAGAAGATCTACTGTCGAGCACCGAGCACAGCGGCGAAGCGCTCGCGCTCGATCAATCCGTACAGCCGCTGCTAAATGCAATGCTGGCTTTCTGGGGCGCGAGTCAGGAATCGCTTGCACTGACACAGGGCGGACTCTGGCTCCATATCGGCCGCCGCCTCGAACGGGTGCAGAACATGCTGTTGCTGGTCGGTAATCTGTGTCGGCAATTGGTCGGCGGCGAAGATGCGACGCTGGTGCTCGAAACCCTGCTCGACGCCCATAGCTGCGTGGTCAGCCACCGCCGGCGCTACGGCATCGAGTTGAATTTTCAGACGGTATGGCAGCACCTGCTGCTGGAAAAAACCAATCCGCGCTCGCTATTGCATCAGCTTGAGGAATTGGAATCACTTTTGCACTATTTGAATGCGAGCCCGCAGTTCGGTCTCAGCGAGCACGAGAAAATCCTGCTGTCGGTATCGACGCAGATACGTCTGGCCGATGCGCGCGAGTGGTCGCAACCCGATACCGCGCGGCTGCTGTTGGCGCGGTTTCTCGGCGAATTGAGCGGCCGGCTGCGACAGCTGGGTACCGAACTGGACAACCATTATTTCCGACATACGCAGCCGTTCACGCAATTCGCGCGGTGACTACGCGGTTTTGTTCCCTCTCCCGGCGGGGAGAAACCAAGGACATTCGCATCGTGAGCAAATGCCGTTATGCCTGACCGCAAACGCCTGGAAGTGAAGCATGAAACTGCCTACCACTATCAACATGCGGTGGCCCTCGGCTACAGCCTGGCCTGGCTGACACCGCGCGCGACCGATGCGCAGGAGTTGCTTGAGCATCGGTTGCAAGTGACGCCGAAGCCGCGCTTTCAGCATGAAAGTAGCGATGGCTTTGGTAATACGCGCCATTATTTTGAAGTACAGAAAGCGCACAGCGACCTGCGCATTCACAGCTATGCCGTCGTTGAATGTGCCGCCGCGCCCGACGTGCTGGCACTGACCGAACCTTGGGAAAATCTGTGTCCGGAAGGCATCGTCGGCGCCGATAGTTCACCGCCGGCGTGGGATTGCATCTACCCCACCGAGCTGGCGCCGCAGCATCCGGATTACACCGCGTATGCGCGCGTCGTGTTCACGCCGGGCCGCCCGCTCGGCGAAGCGTTGTTGGCGTTCAATCGCCAGTTGCATACCGACTTTCAATATCTACCCGGCTCGACCGATGTCGATACGCCGCTCGCGCAAGTGTGGGAAAGCCGCGCCGGCGTGTGTCAGGACTTTGCGCATTTCGCCATCGCGGCATTGCGCGGTCTCGGTCTCGCCGTGTGTTATGTCAGCGGCTACCTGTTGACGTATCCGCGCCCGGGCGAGGAAAAGCGCATTGGCGTCGATGCCTCGCACGCGTGGTTCGCAGTATGGGCTGGCGAGTACGGCTGGATTCATCTCGATCCGACCAACGACAGCGTCGTCGGCGACGAATACATCGTGCTGGCGATGGGCCGCGATTACGCCGATACGCCGCCGGTGCAAGGCGTCTGCTTCGGCGGCGGTGCGCATCGGCTCTCGGTCGGTGTCACCGTCACCGATCTGACCGGCAGCACGGTCGAGCGCCAAGCCGATTTAGACATGAGTCATCCCTCCGATCAGCAATCCGATTCCCCAAAAACCAGCGGCGACGATGCCGGTGACGACCGCATGGATGCGGTCGGTAGAGTGACGCAGGAAGCCAAAACCGACGACCACACGGATGCAGTTGTTAGCACAACGCAGGAACCCAAGCCGGACAGCAGAGAATCCGCATGAGCATTAATTGGCAGCAGTACGAAGCGGTCGGGTTGTTCGATGAAATGATCGACGAAAACGGCAAGCCACGCGCAGTGGCAAAGGCGCTGGCGAAATATCTGGAAACATTGGCGAGCGATGAACTCGAGCGCCTGCAGGCCAGCGCCGATCTGACCATCAAGGAAATGGGAATCACCTTTACGGTTTACAACGAAGGTGGCGGCTCGATCGATCGCCAGTGGCCGTTCGATATCATTCCGCGCGTCATGTCGAAGCGCGAATGGGATCGCATCGATGCCGGTTTAAAACAACGCGTGCGCGCGTTGAATATGTTCATCGACGATATTTATCACGATCAGAAAATCGTGAAGGACAAAGTATTTCCCGGCGAGCTGCTGAAAAAATCGAAAAATTTCCGCAAACAATGCGTGGGCATGAATCCGAAATTCGGCGTGTGGGCACATATCTGCGGTTCGGATTTAGTTCGCCACAGCGATGGCGAAGTGTACGTGCTCGAAGATAATTTGCGCGTGCCGTCCGGTGTCTCTTATCTGCTCGAAAACCGGCAAGTAATCAAACGCGTGTTCGCGGATTTATTCGGTGATTATTCGATTCTTCCGGTCGACGATTATCCGGCGCAATTGTTCGACATGCTCGCTGCGCTATCACCGCGTCCGGCCGATTATCCGCAAGTCGTGGTGATGACGCCGGGCATTTACAACTCGGCGTATTTCGAACATTCGTATCTCGCGCAACAAATGGGTTGCGAATTGGTAGAAGGCCGCGATCTGGTGGTCGGCGACGACGATTGCGTCTACATGAAAACGATTAAAGGCTTGGCGCGCGTCGATGTGATTTATCGTCGCGTCGACGATTTGTTTCTCGATCCCGAAGTGTTTCATCCGGATTCCGCACTCGGTGTGCCCGGCCTGATGCGCGCCTGGACCAAAGGCAAAGTTGCGCTCGCGAATGCACCCGGTGCCGGCGTCGCCGACGATAAAGTCGTGTACGCGTTCGTGCCCGACATGATTCGCTATTACTTGAGCGAGGAAGCGATTATTCCGAACGTGCCAACGTATTTGTGCATGAAAGATAGCGAATGCAACTACGTGCTCGATCATCTCGAAGATCTCGTGGTGAAACCGGCGAATGAATCGGGCGGCTACGGCATGCTGGTCGGTCCCGCGAGCACCAAAGCCGAACGCGAAACTTTCGCCGAATTGATCAAGGCCGATCCGCGCAATTACATCGCGCAGCCGACGTTGAAATTGAGCACAGTGCCAACGCTGATCGAAGGCAAACTGGAACCGCGACATGTCGATATGCGACCGTTCGTGTTGTCGAGCGATCAAATCAATGTCACCACCGGCGGCTTGACGCGCGTGGCATTGCGACGCGGTTCGCTGGTGGTGAATTCGTCGCAGGGCGGCGGTTCGAAAGACACCTGGATTATCGACGAGGGCAATTGAAATGCTCGCACGCGTAGCGGAAAACATTTATTGGATGGCGCGCTACCTCGAACGCGCTGAGGGCATGGCGCGTTTGATCAGCGTCACCGCCAACCTAACGTTAGATCTGCCAAAAGGCTTGACGCCGATGTGGCGGCAATTAATCGCCATTACCGGCGCTGAAGCGCTCTATTCGAGCAGCGATTACGACGAGCGCACGGTACTGAAATTCCTCATCAGCGAACCGACCGCGCAAGTATCGATTCTGTCGTGCCTGGCGTGTGCGCGCGAAAATGCGCGCACGATTCGCGATGTGATTCCACGCGAAGTATGGGAGACGATGAACACCGCGTATTTGCACGCGAAAGAACAGGCGCCGCAAGCGGTTAACAAGCGCGCACGATTTGCATTTCTCGAAGAAGTGATTCGCCAGTGTCAAACATTGACCGGCATTTTGTCGGGCACCATGAATCACGATTCCGGTTATTTATTCGTGCGTATCGGCCGCTATCTGGAGCGCGCCGATATGACCAGTCGCATTGTCGACATCCGCTCCGCAAATCTGTTGCCTGATGCGACTACAGCGCACGCGACTTTCGAAAATCTGCAATGGATGAGCGTACTGCGTTCGCTATCGGGTTATCAGATGTATCGACGTGCGATGCAACTGCGCGTGCAACGCACCGAAGTGTTGAGATTTTTATTTCAATCCGATGTGTTCCCGCGTTCGCTAAGTTTTTGCATCAACGCCGTGAACGACGCGGTTGAATTTCTGCCGAATCACGACAAGACCCAACTCGTCGTACATCGCGTCAAACGTCAACTCGACCACGCGCAAATCGATCAACTAAAACAAGCCGAATTACAGGCATTTAACGATCAGCTGCAAATTGGTTTTGCGCAGGTGCATGACGAATTGCGATCGACGTATTTCAGTGGATTGGGTGCGGCGAATGCGGCGTGAAGATTTTAAATTTAATTAATTTTTGATATTTCCGTGTGCTGTCAAAGACAGCCGTGCCAAAGGCTCAGGCTGTCTTTTATTGTTGGCTTTTTAGAAGTTATTTTTAATCAAAGTACATTCGCTCACGCCAGCTTTGCCTTTGGCTTCGTCGACAAGCTGAAGTTTGGAGCCACCGGAAAATGCACCCATTTTCACTTCTTGCCAAACATAATAATTTTTGTTGTTTAGCGTTACGATTTCCAATTTGGATTCATCACCCTGCGAGGTGATGACATGTTTTCCCGCGGGAAGATCAAATTTAAAAAATGAATTTGGGCCAGTAGTGCCAGCCAACTTTCCATCAACCGTAACAGGCATCGATAACGCCGCGCCCATCGTCTCGTTACGGTAAACGTAAACTTGTGAATAGTTAGCATTGGGGGCGAATTTTTTTGCTTCAGCATCCATTGCTGCGGGAGCTTTGTTGACGCTCGCACAACCCGATACAAATGCGGTCCCAACGATTACCGAAGCAACTACCAATTTTTTTAATAACATTTTTTATTTCCTTTTGTTGTGGTTGAAATCCAAATTTAACCTGGATGGGAATCCTAACAATAAAGCTAAGCTGCCGGGGTCGCGTGCAAACCTGCATGTCACGCAACCCTTGTGGCGGCTCCAGGTCGGTTTCAACGATTGGTTAGGCCGCTTACCTTCGCTTTGGTAGGCAGCGAAAACCGAAACGTTGAACCGACACCTTCCTTGCTTTCGACGGTTACCTTACCGCCATGAGCCTCCGTAAACGTCTTCACGATGGCAAGCCCCAGACCAGTGCCACCTGCGATTTCCGAATCGGTTTCTCCTTTGTCGAAGATTTTTTCGAGAAGCTCTTCGGGGATACCGGCACCGTTGTCACTGACCCAGCACTCAACGACACCTTCCGCATCAAGTTCTTGCGCGCCGATGTGAACCTCGCCACGAGGCGTGTAGTTGATTGCGTTACCGATGAGATTCTGAAATACGCGCCGCAACAAATTAGCGTCCGCGTAAACCACCAAGTCGTCGGGAATCTTGTTGATTAATTGGGTGCTGTTGGTACCCGCTACGGGATGGAGATCGTGAATAAGCGCCTCAACGAGCGGCCACAAATCAAGTTCGCGTCGCTCCAATTTGATCCCAATTTCCGTTTGGAGATTCGTGTTTTCTTCGAGCACTTTAGCGACGAGCCCTTCGAGATACTGCACGTTGCGCCGCAAGGCGTTCAGCATTTGCGGGGCTTCAGCGCCTCGCCCCTGCGTTAATTCCAACACTCTTCCCGCCAAGGATATGGCATTTAGCGGAGTGCGCAGATCGTGCGCCACAAAGGCGAGATACTCTTCCCTGCGACGCTGTACTTCCAAAGCACGCTGAGTGGCATAAGTCTGCAAGGCCAAACCGATGGCATGATCGAGGACGCGATTGACGATGTGAAAAGGCTTTCCCTGCAGGCTCAAACCGTTGGCGTCGGCAAGATCGTGGATACAGGCGCGGAGGATGTTGTACTCCGCCACCACTTCTTCAATATCAAATGCTTCTTGAAGGCGCTGCAGACCATGAGCCGGTGGACTGCTTTCACTAAGAGCTTCCGGAATTGTCTGATCAGAATTTAATTCGAAGGCTGCAGCCAATTCATCAAGTAATTCAGGAATGTGATCGTTGAGCGTTGGCACATCGAGCTGGCGTGCAGAAGGGAGTTGCCGCACCTGAAGTCGCCAGCGTGACAATAAAGCTTGGCGTTCCTGCTTTACGAGCGCAGCCAGTTGGTCCAGAACGGTCATGGTCATCTCGTCTCCAAATGACGGGGCTGCGATCGCTGTGCCTCGTTATGAATGGTTACGTGCATTCGATTACTTCTGATAACGGTTCTTCGCTCCATGCCGCACCATTTCTTTTGAAGGTAAAAACTTGTTCTCCGCAATGAAGCTTCGCGCGACCTGGAATACAAATTTTCAGGGAGCCATTTTGGTCTCCATACCAAACGGCAGATGCCGCGCCTTCAATGGCTTTTCTGCTGGCCGGCTTAGCCATGCGTAATACCACAGAGCTCTCCTTTGGAGTTTGTACTAAGCGTTGCCATTCCCCACGATCTACCATGACGCAATCTGAAATATCTCCTGCGTACAACATTTGAATCATGCACACGCTCGCCGCTAGTACTAGGGCCAGACTAACTTTCATAACGCCCACGGCAGCGGAAGGAAAAAGCGTAGCTGTTTACTGTCATGCATTTTCAACAGTTCTTTGCTCCTTGGTCAGGCTTTGATTTTTGCTAAGCAAAGCAGGACGCGAAAGTTTTTGCGAAAATCCTGAAGACTCGAAGCTAATTTCACCCTTGGGCCAGTTGACTTCCACTGTCCAGCGCTTGGATATAAAACCATTCTCGTAAATAAGTGGTTCAACGTGTATTTGATGGATGGTAAATGGAGTTAGTGCTGCTGTTGCTATTGAATAGTCAATATAGATTTTCAGATTAGTTACATCGTGGAAATTGAGCGTGGCTGGCGCAACCTGAAATTGAAATTTACCGGAGGAACAGTTTAGCCATTCAAGTATGTAATCAATATCCAGCGTTAATTCGCCTGCGCCTTGAATTCCTTCGACGATGCTAAGGCCGTGGACAGCGTTGTCGTGCCACGACATCTGGTCGAAATCTGCATCAGTCCACTCGTGCTTCATGCTATCCATTGAATGCATAACAGTCCCTAAGGAAGCCAATGGCCTCATCACAAAATTATTAAAAGGTCAGCCTTTTTAATTTTTTGGCAAAAATCCATTCGTTCGTAATTCCCTGCGAGAAAATTATTATTTTTAACGGCCGAGCAGCAGCGGGGGTGTTATGTGGAGTGAGTCCCGCTTAATGGATGAGCCAGCACCGAATTAAGTGGCAAAGGTCATCTATGTGTCAATGGTGGCGGAGCGAGAGGGAAAAAAGATTAGAGCGGGGTGATTGGATTCACGGCAATTATTCGTCGCAGAACGTGCGGAGAATGAGGGCCTCATTCTCCGCAGGAGCTATCGAGAGCTTGTTAGTACAACCAGAGTGCGCCAGCGTCGGTGCTGGTCGTGCTGGTTTGATCGCCACCGATACCCGTCGCATTGCTTTGTTCGAATGCGCCGCTGATCGCTAACGTGGTTGCGTCCGCGCTCAAGCCGATCGAGGTGCCGAACTCATTGCCCAGTGTCGCTGCCGACGGTTTGATATAGCTCTGTTGAGTCCAGGTACTGCCGCTGCGGTTGAACAGATAGGCCGCGCCGACGCCATCTTTCGAGTTGTCGCTCTGATTGCTGTTGATGCCGGTGCTATTGGCGGATTCGCCGATTGCGCCGACCACCAGCGCATTGCCGTCTGAGCTGAGTGCGAGCGCCGAGCCGAAGTCGTCGTTGGTGTTGGTGTTCGACGCCTTGATGTAGACCTGCTGCGCCCAGGTGGTGCTGGTGCGTTTGAACACATAAGCCGCGCCGGCCTTGGCGGCGGTGTTGCTTGTTTGACTGCCGCCGATGCCGGTGGCGTTGCTGGATTCATACGGCGCGCCGACCGCGAGCGTATCGCCGGTGTCGCTGATCGCAAGCGCCGCGCCGAAATTATCGGCGGCGCCGGTGTTCGATGCTTTGACGTAAGCCTGCTGCGTCCAGCTACTGCCGCTGCCGGCGAATACATAGACAGCACCGGATTTCGCGGCGGAGTTATCGGTTTGATTGCCGCCGATGCCGGTCGCGGTGCTCGATTCGTACGGTGCGCCCACCGCGAGCGTCGTGCCTGCGCCGCTCAATGCCAGCGCCACGCCGAAGTTATCCTCGGCATTAGTATTTGATGCTTTGACGTAAGCCTGTTGGCTCCAGCTGCTACCACTGCGGCTGAACAGATAGGCCGCACCCGCGTTGGCGGTAGTCCGGCTCATCGTTGCCGGATTGACGCCGGTAGCGCTGTTTGCTTCGCCGGGAGCGCCGGCGGCCAGCGTATTGCCGTCATCGCTTAATGCCACCGACCAGCCAAAGTACATGTCAGCAACGGTGTTGGAGGCTTTTATATAGGCCTGCTGCGACCAGTTGCTGCCGCTGCGAGCAAATACATAAGCAGCGCCGGCGCCTGCTGCCAGGTGATTCGGTGCGCTGTTGATAGTAGTGGTCGCGCTGTCTTCGAACGGCGCACCGACCGCAAGGGTGCCGCCATCGTTGCTCAGCGCTAACGCTTCGCCGAAGTTGGCGCCCGCCAAAGTATTTCCGGCCTTGATATACGCTTGCTGGGTCCAGCCGCTATTGGTATGCGTGAAGACGTACACCGCGCCGCTATCAGTGGCGCTGTTATCGCTCTGGCTGCCATTGATGCCGGATGCATTGCTGTCTTCATAAGGCGCGCCGACCGCCAGCGTGCTGCCGTCGCCGCTCAATGCCAGCGTCCAACCATAGGCGTCGCCGCTGCCGGTGTTCGATGCTTTGAAATAACCGATGGTCTGCAGCACACCACTGCTTGCACTCAGCGTATTCGAGGTAGAGCAGCCGGTGCTGTTACACGCCTGCACCTGGTAACGCGCTGCCGACCAATTCTGCAGATGGACCGCGATATCTTTGTTGTAGCTGGTGGTGGTCAGGTCGTCGCCGAGTTGCGTATAAGTGGCACCACCATCGGTGCTTTCGAGCATCTTGTAGCTGGTAGTGCCGCTGACGGCATTCCAGCTGAACTGCAATTGCTTCATGGCGAAATTGATGCTGGCCGCCGGCGCTGCCGGTGCGGTGGGCGTCGGCGCGGAGCTGGGCGGGGTGCTGCCACCGCTCGGGCTGGAACTGCCGCCACCGCCGCCCCCACCGCCGCAACCTTGCAATAGGGCGAGGACAATGGCGCCGCTAATCAGTGCCTTTGACGTCATCAGTCGCGTTATCGGCGGCTGCGTAATTGCTACGTCGGGCTGCGTCGTTCTGGCGTAGGGATTAGCTATTGTTGAGTTGGGATTAGTCATTCGCGACGGCTTCCTGAACATGCGAAAGGTTTTCTCGGGCCTGATGAAGATAGCAGCGGGTTGCCGGGTGCTAATTGCTGAGCTACGGATTTGTGGCGCCGATCACCGTTTGGCCGGCACCACGTCAGGCTTTCGCGCGTGCCTTCCGGGTAACGCTGGCGCGCGGGCTGGAGTAGAATGGCGCGCCTTTCCGTCTAGTAATCCGCCCAGCAATGCAGGAGTCATTCATGAGCGACCTCGTGGTACCCGATCAGGGACAGCTCGAATCCTGGCTCAATCGTGCCGGAGAAGCGTTTTATCTCTGCGATCAATGCAATGGCCTGCACGTATCCGGGGTACAAGAACTGGAAGGCGTGAGCGACGCGCGCCTGTTCATCGAGCCGTGGGGTGTTCTGTTCAGCACTGAACTGATCGTTCGCCCGGTGGCGCTGTTGCCGCTGGCTGCCGATCTCGGCCGCCTCTGTGTCGATTACCCGACCCTCAAGTTGTTTTTGGATATCGTCGACGATGCCATGCCGCAGCTGGTGGCCGGCACATCGCTGCTGACCGGTGCCGGGATCAGCGAGGCGCAATTTCGTCTGTTTGTCAGCAATGCCACGGAGGCGATGCGTCAGCTCGCGGCGGAAGCCTTGCACCTCGACTACCTGCTGCTCGACGAAAATGCTGACAAGGCGCCGACGCCCACTCGTATTCACTGATTGGCGTCACACTTTTATGTAACCACCTGCCCCTATTGGCCTTTTGCTTCGGCCGCAACTAGACTGTCGGAGCTTCTTACACAGCCGGTCGCGAGAAATGTCAAAACGCCGTAAGTACATGGGTTGCGCACTCGTTTGCGGATTATTAAGCAGTCTTGCCGGCGCCGATTCGGAAGATTTTTTCGAAGTTTCGCCAGAGCAACTCGCCAAAATCCGCGTGACCGCCGCCTCTGCATTTGCTGAATCCGAACTGGATAGCAGCGCGACGGTGAGCGTGGTTACCCGCTCGGATTGGGAGCGCCGCGCGGCGCGCACGATGCCCGATGCGGTGCTGCATGTTCCCGGGGTAATGCTGCTCAGCCCGCCCGACGGCGGCATGCTCATCCAGGTCCGCAGCTACGATTCCACCTCGCTGCGCGGCCGCGCGACATTGGTCGACGGCGTGCCAATCAACACCTTCGCCTTCGGGTCCGAAGTATTTTCCAACGCCGAAATGCAGCTGCCGGTCATGGACAGCCTGGAGCTGGTGCGCGGCCCCAGTTCGATCCTGTATGGCAGCGACGCGTTTCACAGCGCATTAGTACTCTCTACCTATCACAGCACCGCCGAGCAATACGAAGTGAGCAGCGAAGCCGGCTCGCGCAATTATCAACGGCTGGCTGTGCGCGGCACCAAGGCGCTGGGCGAAGATCAAACCTTGCAGCTCGCGGTATCCGCCGCACACCAGGGCAATCAGGGCGACAGCTATAGCTATCCGCTCGGCGGTACGCAGCAGTCTGCTTCGCGCGAGCAGAGCTATCACAGCGCGACCGGCATGTTGCGCTGGGAAGGGCGCGGCGATGCGGTGGGTTATCAGCTCGAAGCTTTCACCGATCAAACCAGCGCGAATGAATTCCCCGGTGCCGGCACCCTGGTAACCGATGTGCGTGATCACGATATCGCCGATCGCAATTCGCAGTTATGGATGCTGAAAGGCGGCCTCAATGGCGAGCTCGGCGGAAGCTGGGATTGGCGTTGGGACAGCTACTATTGGCGCAACGATTACGGCCAGAGTTATTTCCTGTTGCTGCCGTTTATCCGTCCCCCTGTCGGCCTCGTGTTCGATTATTCGAACGAAGATCAGCAGATCGTTGAGCATCGTTACGGCACCAAGATCAATTTGAAGCGGGCCGATATCGAGCTGTTCTCCGGCGTCACCCAACTGTCTTTGACCGCCGGCAGCGAGCGACAAGTGATCGATGACCACAGCGTGAGCTCGCTGGTGCCGTTGGTGCCATCGGTGATTTTGGCGACACCGTCGACCCCGGATTATTCAGGCCTGGGTCGGCGCATCAACAGCTTTTCGGTCGAAGGCAAATCGCAATGGGGGGATGGCCGCTATCAACTGATCTATGGCGGCCGTTTAGACGATTATTCCAGCTTCGGTTCGCAGACCTCGCCGCGCGCTGGCGTGATCTGGATGCCAAATAATCAATACAGTGTTAAGGCGATCTACGGCAAAGCGTTTCGGGCGCCGAATGCCAATGAATTGCGCGGCACCAATTTCGCATTGGGTACGGCGAATTTGAAACCGGAGACACTCGATAACTACGAGGTGTCAGTGGCTCGCGCCTTTAGCGCGGGTATTTTGCAGCTCACCGGTTTTAAAACCCGCTGGCACGACCGCATTCTGTTGGTCTCGCAGGCCGCGGCGCCGAGCCAGTATTCGAATAGTGGGGAAAGCGAATCGCAGGGTGTCGAGTTGTCGACGAAGTTCGATTTTGACCAATGGCGGTTTGAGGTAAGTGGTGCCGGCATCGCCAATCACACGATCGACGGCCCAACGCACGCGTGTGACTGCAATGCGCAGATGTTCCCGAGATGGATGGCGGATATCGGTATTGGCTATCGCTGGCCGGCGCAACGCCTCGAATTATTCTGGGCCAATCGCGTGCATGAAAGTGTGCGCACCGGCGACGATACCCAGCGTGGCAATGTCACCGATACCGGCCTGTTTTATCGCAGCGATATTTCGCTGCGGCAGCAATGGGGCGCGCGATGGCAGGGTCAGGTAGCACTGCGCAATATGTTTGATCGCGACAACATCTGGCCATCGGTTGCAAATAGCAATGGTGGCATCGCCGATATTCCGCGCCAAATTAGCTTCGAAGTCGAATACAAAGGTCTGCCATAACAATCATGCACTGTTGTGCTTGAAGGGCAGCAGTGCACTTGCCTCACAGATATGCTCCTCAATCGCTGCGTGTTCGCGTATTAAAAAATCATCGATCGCGCGGCGGAAATTCTGATTTTCAATCCAGTGATATGAAACTGTTTTGATCGGCGTAAAGCCACGCTGAATTTTATGCTCGCCCTGCGCGCCGGGATCGAAGCGCGCCAAATGATTTTCAATGCAGTAATCGATACCGCGGTAATAACACGCTTCGAAGTGCAAACAATCGAGCTCTTGAACGCAGCCCCAGTAACGCCCATACAACGTCGAGCTGTCGCGAAAATACAATGCGCCGGCAATTGTTTCGCCGCGCCAGTGCGCCAAAATCATCACCATGTGTTCGGGTAAATGTGTGCCTAGCTCGCGAAAAAATGCCTGATTCAGATAACCGCCATGGCCGCTGCGCTTGGCGTAGGTCGACACGTAGAAGTGATAAAACAAATCCCAATCGCGCGCTTGAATTTGTGCGCCTGTAAGCGTTGTTAATTCGATGCCCTGCGCGTATACGCGCTCGCGTTCCTTGCGCAGATTCTTGCGTTTGCGCGAACTACAGATCGCGAGAAAATCATCGAAGCTGGCAAAGTTTTGATTGAACCAATGGTATTGCACGCCGCTGCGTTCGCTGAGGCCTTCGCGCTTTAAAAATCCCGTTTCGCCACTGTGCGGAAACAGAATATGCAACGACGAATAATCGTGCTGCGCGATTTTTTGCCGTAATGCTGCCAGCAATTGCGCAGTAATTTCGGCGCGATCTTCGCCGGATGCAATACATAAACGGGGGCCAGTGGCGGGGGTGAACGGAATCGCCGCCAATAATTTTGGATAGTAATCGAGCCCGTAACGTTGATACGCCTCGGCCCAGCTCCAATCGAATACGTATTCGCCGTAGGAGTGTGTTTTCAAATACAGCGGCATTACGCCGATCAATCCATGGCCCCGTTTAATCAACGCGTGCAGTGGTTGCCAGCCGCTAGCACGATCGGTGCAGCCGGTGCGTTCGAGCGCGTATAAAAATTCATGGCGCGTGAACGGATAATCGCGGCCGGTTATTGAATTCCACACGTCTGCGGAAATGTTCGCGAGACTGTCGATGAATTCAATCTTCACGAAACAAGGGCTCCATTATTTCGTCAAAACACGCTATTCGCCAAGAACGCGCTGTTATTTCTTCACCAATAATTTTCACTTTGCCAATAATAAATAGTGTAAAAAAATACCGGCAAAAATCGTAGCGCCAACCCAATTGTTATGCAGGAATGCTTTGAAGCACGCCTCGCGCTGACGGTAACGAATTAAATATTGCTGATAGACGAATAGCGCCGAGGCAAAAATCAACGACACGTAATACCAATAGCCGAGTTTGAATTGACCGCCGACCAGCAGCAGCGCAACGATCACGCTCGCCTGCAGCGCGCCGGTGATCAAGCGATCGTCGTCACCGAATAAAATGGCGGTCGATTTCACGCCGATTTTCAAATCGTCATCGCGATCGACCATCGCATAAAACGTATCGTACGCGACCGTCCATAACAGGTTTGCAATGAACAGTACCCAGCAGCCGTTGGGCAGTGAATTGGTTTGTGCCGCGAACGCCATCGGAATGCCCCAGCCAAACGCGGCGCCCAACACTAATTGCGGAAAATGCGTGAAGCGCTTCATGAATGGATACAGGCCCGCGATCAACAGCGCGCCAAATGACAACAGAATGGTCAAGCGATTCGTAAACAGCACCAGCACGAACGCGAGCACACATAACGCAATGCAAAGTATCAGTGCTTCGCGTTTACTGACCAGTCCGGCTGCGAGCGGACGTTGCGCGGTGCGTTGCACATGACCATCGAAATCGCGATCGGCAACATCATTGATTACGCAGCCCGCAGAGCGCATCAGAAAAACACCGACACCGAAAATAATCAGCAAGTGCCATTGCGGAAAGCCGCCGGCCGCGAGCCACAGCGCCCATAGTGTCGGCCACAGTAATAACAGCGTGCCGATCGGTTTATCGGCGCGCATTAATTTCAAATAGAGCGGCGCCCTCTGCTGCAATTGCTTCAACGAAAAATGCATGATCGAAGAATCCGCGCGAATGGGTGATGAGGAGATAACAGAGCGAGTGAGTATAACAACCAGCCGTTGGCGACGAAGCGCAGCGCTCAGCTCTTTCTACGGATAGCGATGAATCGATGGCGAGCTGGTGAATGCGTCGAGGAAAATTTCGCCGACGATCAAGCGTTGCTCGCGAATGGCAAAACGCGAGCGCCGCGCCCACGCCGGTTGGCTGCCACGCAGCGCCGACGGCAATAGATCCGCATCGACGCAGGCGATTTCAAATGGCGTGCGCTGCAGCTGCGGATAACGAAACAACAGCGCACCGAGCGACGAATTGCGCAATCGGCGTAGCCGCCGCAATTCACCTTGCAGGCTGGCAAACGGAATCACACTGCGCGCGTATACCCACGGCTCGCCGCGTCCCCACAGAATGACTTCGCGGATCAGCGCAAAATGCTGTGGATCGATATCGAGCAGCTGCGCTTCGGACAGCGTCGGCCGCTGCCAACCCTGCGCTATGCGTTCGACACGAAAGTCGCCAGCGCTGGCGTGCAATAAATGGCGGGTCAGCGAGCCCTCGGCAAATAGCCACGGCAGCAATAGTTTGGGCGGGTGTTCGCGACGGCGTTGATGTCGATCAAACCAATGCACGGGACGGCTTAGCCATCCGGATGCAGTATGGTGTCGACTTGAAGTTTCGGCGTACAATCCGCGGCTTCCAAAATCTAACAACGAGTCTTCGAATGGGTGCTAAAGGCGCTAACTTCGGGGATAAATTGCAGCGGAAATCACTGATTTGCAGCGCGCGCCAGCATGCGTGATCCGGTCGCAACAATCAACACGAATCCGTAACGACAAACATCAGAAACAGGGTAACCAGCAATGGCGAAGTGGGAATGCATTATCTGCGGTTGGGTGTACGACGAAGCGGTCGGTGATCCTGAGAATGGCGTTCCCGCCGGCACCCTTTGGGATGATGTGCCGGAAGAGTGGCTGTGCCCCGATTGCGGCGTCGGCAAGGAAGATTTCCAGCTGCTGGAAGAATCGCCCGCACCGGCCACGCCGCACCACGAACAACCCGCCGCTTCGAGCAATGCGCCGGTCATCGTCATCGGCGGTGGCATGGCCGGTTACAACCTGGTCGAGGAATTCCGCAAGCACAACAAGGACACGCCGGTCATTCTGATCACTGCCGATGACGGCCGCTGGTATTCCAAACCGATGCTGTCGAACGGCTACACCAAAAATCAGGACGCGAAAGCGCTGGCGCAGAACGACGCCGGCAGCATGGCCAAAGAACTCGGTGCGAGTGTATGGACGATGACCAAGGTCAGCGCCATCGACACCGCGAACCAGATCATCAAGGTTGGCGATGCCGAAACCGTGATTCATTACGGCAAACTGGTACTCGCGCTCGGCGCCGACGTGATTCGGCCGCCACTGGCCGGTGACGGACTCGATCTGGTGTATTCCGTCAACGATCTGCTCGACTACGACGATTTTCGCAAGGCGATGGTCAAGAACAAGGTCCGCAAAGTGCTGATCATCGGCGGCGGCTTGATCGGCTGCGAGTTCACCAATGATCTGCTCAACGGCGGGTTCGAGATCGAGACGGTTGATCCGCTCGGTTACTGCCTGCCGACGTTGCTGCCCGAGGCCGCCGGCAAATCGGTGCAGCGTGCGCTGGAGGAGAAAGGCGCGCGCTTCCATTTCGGAAAGCTCGTCACCGAGGTGAACAAGAGCCCGCACGGTGGCGTTGAAGTCATTCTGAACGACGGCACGTTCCTGGAAGCCGACATCGTGCTGTCTGCGGTCGGCGTGCGTCCTCGCATCGATCTGGCGAAGGCGGCGGGCATTGCGGTCAATCGCGGCATCGTCACCAATCGCAAACTCGAAACCAGCGCGCAGAATGTGTATGCGCTCGGCGATTGTGTCGAGGTCGAAGGTAACGTGCTGGTGTATGTCGCACCGCTAATTGCATCGGCGCGCGCGCTGGGCGCCACGCTCGCCGGCAAGCCGACCGATGTCGTATATCCGGCGATGCCGGTCACCATCAAAACCCCGGCGTGCCCGGTGGTGGTCAGCCCCGCGCCGCGCGGCGCGCAGGGCGAGTGGACGATTCAGCAGAACGGCAACCATGTGGTCGCCGAATTCCGCGATCCGCAGGGCAAATTACTCGGCTTCGCGTTGACCGGCGATGGCACTAAGGAAAAGCTGCGGTTGCAGAAAGAGCTGCCGCCGATTCTCGTCTAAATACGTCGGCGTAAACCCGGTAATTCCAGCGTTACGAGGCGGCTCCAGAGGCAGGTAGTTGGAGCCGTCGCCAATAACAATCTACTTGCTCAACTCGAGGTGATGCCCATGCGCAAACCCGATCTAATCGCTTATATCGCCGATGAGGCGGACATCTCCGTCGAGAAGGCGCAGTTGGCGCTCACCGCCATTCTCGCTGAAATCACCGCGGCGTTGAGTCGCGACGACAGCGTCAGCCTGGTGGGTTTCGGTACCTTCGAAAAGCGCCATCGCGCCGCGCGTACCGGCAAAAATCCGCAGACCGGCGCTGCGCTCAATATCGCCGCTAGCAATACCGTCGGGTTCAAGCCCGGTAAAGGTTTGCGCGATGCCGTTAATTAGCACGCGATGATCGACGCCGCTGCGGCAACGCGCCGCTGGATCGAACAGTTTGTGGTCGGCGAGAACCTCTGTCCGTTCGCTGCCCCCGTACTGCGCGATGAGTTATTGCGGGTAGCCGTTTGCGACAGCGCCGACGAGCTGGCGCAGATGCGCACGTTGCTGCACGAACTCGATCGTTTGCAAAGCACGCCTGAAGAAGAGTTGGCGACCACGGTGGTGGTATTTACCGCAGCGCTGCAGGATTTTGATGATTACCTGGACTTTCTCGCGGTCGCCGAGCACCTGCTCGATGAAGCCGGTCTCGATGGCGTGATTCAGATCGCCAGCTTTCATCCCGATTACTGTTTTGAGGGTGTCGCCGCCACCGATGTCAGCAATTACACCAATCGCTCGCCGTACCCGATGCTGCATCTGCTGCGTGAAGACATGCTGACACGAGCGCTGCGTAACTATTCCGAACCGGAAGCGATTCCGCAGCGCAATATGGAGCGGATGCGTGAGCTGGGAGCCGCCCATATTGGCCGGCTGTTGGCGCAAATCCGCAGCGGCCACTGAGCAATTCCAAGGGACGGCGCTGGACGCCAGCGCGCCGGGCGCGGCATGATTTGACGACTTAAGTTATGCGCCACCATGAAATTTCGAACATTCCCGATAATGATATTTGAGCTTTGGATCCGAGTACTTCGTGAAATTTCTCGATAAATGTCAGCGCATCGC
>Ga0268266_10002540_pt1 | contig 19381 bp, 18 predicted proteins | sample KBSS13metaG_FD_190356 | JGI IMG/M metagenome (GOLD analysis project Ga0268266, IMG submission 190356) | Switchgrass rhizosphere microbial communities from Kellogg Biological Station, Michigan, USA - KBS S1-3 metaG (SPAdes) (version 2) | ecosystem: Host-associated > Plants > Roots > Rhizosphere...
CCCGAGCACGGCGCGTTTCCGATGATCATGCTGAACTTCGCCGGCGAGCGGCTCGCGCTGGCCGCGCAGTGCGTCGCAATCGGCGAGCTCGCGTATCGCGAGTCGATCGCGTACGCGAAGCAGCGCGAGGCGTTCGGCAAGACGCTCGCCGGCTTTCAGGTCACGCGTCACAAGCTCGCCGACATGGCGAGCAAGCTCGCGGCGGCGCGCGCGCTCACCGGCGAGGCGGTCACGCGCGTCATGCGCGGCGAGCAGCCCGCGGGCCTCGCCGCGATGGCGAAGAACGTCGCGACCGACGCGTGCAGCGCGATCTGCGACGCCGCGGTGCAGATCCACGGCGGCTACGGCTACATGCGCGAGACGCTCGTCGAGCGGCTCTACCGCGACGCGCGGCTCTATCCGATCGGCGGCGGCACGCGCGAGATCATGAACGAGGTGATCGGCAAGACCGAGGGCTACTGATGCGCAGCATCGTGCTGCTGCGCACGACGTACGCGCTCGCGATCGGCTTTTCGCTCGCGCGAATCGCGGCGGCGTTCGCGTGGCCGTCGGGCGTCACCACCGGGCTCGCGTTCGAGGCGACGGCCTACGCGGCGAACCTCGCGCTGCTCGCCGGCTGTCTCGATCTCGCCGCGCGGCTCGGCGGGCGCGCCGCGCTCGGCGCCAGGATCGCCGCCGCCGCCTATGCCCTCGCGCTCGTGCTCGACGTCGGCGGCGACGCGCTCGGCATGACGCTGCCGCGCGAGCATGGCGGCTGGGCGCTGACCGCGCTCCAGCTCGGCGGGCTCGTCGCCGGCCTGTCGGTCACCACCGGCTTCACGCTCGCCGCGTGGTCGCGACGCCCGCAGGCGATCTGGGCCGCGCTGCTGACGCTCGCGCCACTCGCGATGTACGTGCTGCCGAAGTACCTCGACGCCGACGACGTCGGATCGATGATCCGCCAGCTGGATGTCTCGTCGGCGCTGCTGAAGATCGCGCACGACGTCGGCCTGCTCTGGCTCGCGATGCTCGCCGCACCGCCCGAGAGCGAACCAGCGCCGTCGCTCGCGGCCCGTGGCACGCGCTGGCTCGCCGTCGCGCTGTGGCTGCGCGTGGCCGCGGGGATCGCGTTGGCGCTGCTCGGGCTCGTCAGTGCAACCGCTCTGCTCGTGCAGCCGATCGCCCAGGCGCTCGCGCTCGCGGGCTTCGCGCTCGGCGCGTTCGCGGTGTGTCGCGGCACCGGGCACGTCGCGTTCGCGATCGCGGGCATCGCGGTCGGCTGGTGCGCGGGCGCGGCGCTCGCGCTCGAGCCGTGGATCTACGAGATGCGCGGCGATGAAGCTCTCATCGTCGGCTCGCTGCTGGCCGTCCTGCCCGTCGTCGTCGCAGCGGCGATCGCGACGACCGCGTTCGCGCTGCGCCGGCTGCCGCGCCTTGCCGCCGTCGGCGCCGGGCCGGTGATCGCGTTCGTCGCGCTCGAGCTCGCGTCGCTCGGCCTCGCCACGGCCTCGCAAGCGTTCGTCGCCGGCGTGCTCGACATCACCGCGACCGCGGTCGCCGCGCTGTGGCTCGGCCGCGCGGCCGACGAGCTCGCGCATGACGAGCCGACGATCCCGACGGCCAAGATCGTCTAGCGCGTCGCCGGCTTGAACCGCACGTGCATGTGATCGCCGTGGCCGGGCCAGTGGCGCACGAGCCCGGCGAGCTCGGTCTTGCCGCGCGGATACTGGAGCACGAACGCGAGCGCGGCATCGGGCGTGCCGCGCGCACGCGCCCACGCGTAGAGCCGGCGCTGGAAGTCGTAGTCGAGAAAGATCATCTCGACGCCGTCGGGCCGATCGGCCGTGCGCGCGAATGCGGCGATCAGCGCCCACGTCGCTTCGAGATCCGGATACAGGCCGAGATCGACGTCGAGCCCCGACTGGTGCGAGCGATGGTCGCTGATCTTGCCGCCGTGCTCGGCCGACAGGTCCCACACCGGCAGCGCTGGCTCGCCGGGATAGAGCGCGTGGACCTCGCCGATCGATCGGCGCACGTAGCCGAGCACGTGCGGCGCGCCGAACGCGCGCTGCGGCCGCTCGATCGTGTAGCCCGGGCCCGGCTCGAGCTTGGCTCCGCCGACGAGCGCGCCGTGCCACGGCTCGCCGACGCTCGTGACGCCGTCGATCGCAGCGAGCGCTCGCCGCGCCTTGGCCGGATCGCCGTCGTCGGCGCGCGCGATCGCCGCACACGCGATCACGGCAGCGATCACTCGGCGATCCACCTTGCGATCTTCGCGCGGCCGATCGCGCGCGGGCCAGTTCTCGACTACGGTCGGCGCATGGGGACATGGGGTCATGGCAGCTTCGAGAACGACTCGGCGCTCGATTGGTTGAACGAGCTCGAAAGCCACGACGTCGCGGCCGTGCGCGGCGCGCTCGCGCACGTCGCGGAAGCCGGCGCCGGAGACGACGTCGACGTCGACGATTGCGGCTCTGCGATCGCTGCAGCCGAGGCCGTCGCGGCCGCGCGCGGTCACGCGCAGAAGCGCCTGCCGGTCGAGCTCGACGTGTGGCTCGATGCCAACGCTCGCGCGATCGCCGATCGCGACGCGGTGCTCGCCCGCGCGGCTGTCACGCGCGTCCGCGATCGCTCGGAGCTCCAGGAGCTTTGGGAAGGCGATGCCACGTGGCTCGGTGCGATCGCAGATCTGATCCAGCGACTCGCTGCGAAGCCGAAACCGAGACCCGCGAGCAAGCGCGCGCTGCCGCCACCCGTCGACATTCCGCAGGCGCGCGTCGTCGCCAGTCCCGACGGCATGCTCGGCGCGAGCGCGAACACGGCGGGCGACGTCTGTTACGTCATGATCGACGGCAAGGTCCGCGATCAGGAAGGCGGCGGCACCGTGTTCGCCGCGACCTGCGGGCTCGACGACGTCGCGTTGCGCTGGATCGACGACGCGACGCTCGAGATCGCGTATCCGCGCGGCGTTCACGTCGAGCAGCGCGATGATACGTGGTTCTTCTTCGGACGCGTCGTGGAGTGTCGCTACGTCGCGCGTGGCGCCGCGGCGAAGCCGAAGCGGAAGCCGAAGCCGCAGCCGAAGCGGAAACCGAAGCCGAAGCCGAAACCGAAGCCGAAGCCGAAGCCGAAGCCGAAGCCGCGGAAGTAGCCGCTACGCCGGCTCGCCGATCTCGGCCATCACGGCCTCGAGATCGTTCGGCGCCAGCCGCGAGTTCGCGCGCAGGCCCTCGATCATCTCTTCCTTCGAGCCGCCGCTGTTCGCGAGGTGCTCGTCGACGCATTTCGGGTGCATGTAGCCCGCGCCCTGCGTGACCATCGTGCCGGTATCGATCTCGCGCTGGACGGCGACGCGGAAGCTGTCCTTCGCGATCGGCTCGCCGCACTGCATGCACTTCGCGCGACCGGTCGGCGCGCGATCGACGTACGGGAACCCGCCCGGCTTCGCGTGCCCCTTCTTGAGCGCGTCGGCCATCATCTGATCGAGCTCGGCGCGGTTCGACACCGTGCCCGGGTATTCATCGAGCGCCGTCTTGAGCTCGGCCGGCAGCTTGTCCGCGGCGCACGGGAGGTGATGCCACTGCATGCTCGGCGTGTCGCTGAACTGGTTCTGCGCCTCGACGCCCAACCGCAGCTCGCCCTTCGCGATCGGCTTCTTGCACGTGCGACACGCCGCGCGCCCCGACTTCGCTTCCTCGATCACGTTCGCCATGGCGGGAAGCTACTCCATGCGCGCGTCGTGTACCATGCACGCCGCATGACCGACGACGTGCAGCCGTATCCGGTGATCGCGACGAAGGTCGACGCGCGTTCGCCGGAATATCGCGCGAACCACGAGAGCAACACAGCGGCGATCGCCAAGCTCGGCGGCGCGCTGCGCGAGGCCACCGTCGGCGGCGGCGACAAGTACACGAGCCGGCACAAGGCCGCCGGCAAGCTGCTGCCGCGCGAGCGCGTCGAGCTGCTGCTCGATCGCGATTCGTATTTTCTGGAGCTCGCGCCGCTTGCGGGCATCGGCGTGCCCGGTCACACCGTCGGCGCCGGCTTCATCGGCGGCATCGGCAAGGTGTCGGGCGTCGAGTGCGTGATCACGGCGAACGATTCGACCGTGAAGGGCGGTGCGATCAGCGAGCTCACGGCCGCGAAGTCCGGACGCTGCAACGACGTCGCCGAGCAGAACCGGCTGCCATCGATCTCGCTGATCGAATCGGCCGGCGCCGATCTGCCGAACCAGTCGAAGATCTTCGTGCCGGGCGGCCGCGGCTTTCGCGATCTCACGCGGCGCTCCGAGGCGCGGATTCCGTCGATCTGTCTCGTGTTCGGCAGCTCGACGGCAGGCGGCGCGTACATCCCGGGCATGTCCGACTACGTCGTGATGGTGCAGCAGCAGGCGCAGGTCTATCTCGCGGGCCCGCCGCTCGTGAAGATGGCGACCGGCGAGGACACCACGCACGAAGAGCTCGGCGGCGCCGAGATGCACTCGCGCGTTTCCGGCGTCAGCGACTACCTCGCGCGCGACGAGCGCGACGCGATCCGCATCGGCCGCGAGATCGTCGCGCACCTCGACTGGCGTAAAGCGGCCGCGCCGTCGCCACGTTCCGTCGAGCCGCCGCGCTATAGCGCCGACGAGCTACTCGGCATCGCGTCGCCCGACATCAAGGTCCCGTTCGATTCGCGCGAGGTGATCGCGCGCATCGTCGACGGCTCGCGGTTCTCCGAGTTCAAGCCGCTGTTCGGCTCGACGCTCGTGTGCGGATGGGCGCACGTCCACGGGTTTCCCGTCGGGATCCTCGCGAACAACGGCATCCTATTCTCGGAGTCCGCGCAGAAGGGCGCGCAGTTCATCCAGCTGTGCAACCAGTCCAACACGCCGCTGCTCTTCCTGCAGAACATCACCGGCTTCATGGTCGGCAAGAAGTACGAGCAGGAAGGCATCATCAAGCACGGCGCGAAGCTCATCAACGCCGTCTCCAACTCGACCGTCCCCGCGATCACGATCATGACCGGCGCGAGCTACGGCGCCGGCAACTACGGAATGATGGGCCGCGCATACGCGCCGCGCTTCCTGTTCACGTGGCCCAATCACCGGATCGCCGTGATGGGCGGCAAGCAGCTCGCCGGCGTGCTCGACATCATCCAGCGCGACGCCGCCGCGAAGCGCGGTGACGCCGTCGACGAGCAAAAGCTCGGCGCGATGAAGCTGATGACCGAGCAGATGATCGACAAGGAGAGCGACCCCTACTTCGCGACCGCACGTCTGTGGGACGACGGCATCATCGATCCGCGCGACACGCGGACCGTCATCGCGATCTCGCTGTCCGCCGCCTACTCGGCGCCCCTCCACGGCTCGACCAGCTGGGGCGTCTTCCGACATTAGGGACGCTCTCCACTAGCTCAACCTGAGGGCACGCAACTGCCCGATTCCACTCGCGCGCCGAGGGACGGACTAAACTAACGCCCGTTTTCGAGCATCCGCGCGACGTGCCGGAACAGGGCCCGGGCGGCGCCCGGCGGCTTGCCCGTATCGCGCTCGCGGCGCGCGGCGTCGATCAGACGCGGCAGCTCGGCATCCTCGGCGCCACCGGGCAGCTCGGCGGCGGCGGCCGCGCCTTCTTCGATCAACCGCGCGCGCCACTGCTCGACGAGCTGGAACTTGCGCGCGTCGGCAGCGCCGCCTTCGCTCAGCGCGGCGAGCTTGGCTTCGAGCTCGACGAGATCGTAGCCGCGCAGCTCGCCGGCGAGCGTCCGCTCGGCGCGGCGCCGCGCGATGTGCGAGCTCACGGTGCGCGCGCGATCGATGGCTTCGCGCAGCTCGTCCTCGAGCTCGAGCTTCTTGAGCGCCGGCTCGGCGAGCTTCATCAGCGCCGCTGCGAGCTTGGCCGAACGGTCGCCCGCGGCGCGCGTGCGCTGGCGCGAAATCTGGCGGTTGGTGCGATCGTCCACGCGTCGTGTCTACAATGAACGCGCGGTGCCGGACAACGACGACGTCGCTCGACTGCTCGACCGCGGCTGGCGCGAGACCGCCGCCGCCAACGAGGCCTACGCGCGCGGCGCGCTCGACGACGCCGGCTGGCACGCCGCGATGGCCGCGCACCTCGTGCCGGCGTATCTCGCAGCCGACACGCCGCAGGGCGGCTCTGGCCACAGCGGCACCGCCGACGACTGGGACTACTCGCGCGGGGTCGTCGCCGACGCGATCGATCGCGCGGGCACGTTCCTCGACGTCGGCTGCGCGAACGGCCTGCTGATGGAGAGCGTCGCGCGCTGGACGTCCGTCGAACCGTACGGGCTCGAGATCTCGGCCGAGCTCGCAGCGCTCGCCCGCACGCGCTATCCGCAGTGGGCCGAGCGGATCGTCGTCGGCAACGCGCTCGGATTTCGGCCCGAGCAGCGGTTCGATTTCGTGCGCACCGGGCTCGAGTACGTGCCGCTGCCGCGACGGCGCGAGCTGGTCGCATGGTTGCTCGCGCACGTGGTCGCGCCGGGCGGCCGGCTGATCGTCGGCAAGTACAATGAAGAGCTCGACGCGCGGCGCACCGAGGCCGAGCTGACCGGGTTCGCGATCGTCGGGCGCTCGGAGCGGCCGCATCGGCGCGATCCGCGGATCTGCTACCGCGTGCTGTGGATCGATTCGGTGTAGCGTCGCGGCGTGCGCTCGATCGACAAGCTGTTGGTTGCCAATCGCGGCGAGATCGCGCTGCGCGTGATGCGAACCGCGCGCGCGATGGGCATCGCGACGGTCGCCGTGTACTCGGACGCCGACGCCGATGCGCCGCACGTGCGCTTCGCCGACGAGGCCGTGCGCATCGGGCCCGCGCCGGCACGCGAGTCGTACCTCGTGATCGCCGCGCTGCTCGACGCCGCGCGCATCACCGGCGCGCACGCGATCCATCCGGGCTACGGCTTCTTGAGCGAGAACGCCGCGTTTGCCGAGGCAGTCGCCGATGCGGGCCTGGTGTTCGTCGGACCGCCGGCGAACGTGATCCGCGCACTCGGCTCGAAGCAGGCGGCCAAGCGCCTCGCCGAGCAAGCCGGCGTGCCGATCGTGCCCGGCTATCACGGCGACGATCGCGACGGGCTCGTCGAGCGCGCGAAGGCGATCGGGTTCCCGCTGCTGGTCAAGGCGAGCGCGGGCGGCGGCGGCAAGGGGATGCGCGTCGTGCGCGCCGCCGGCGAGCTCGCCGATGCGATCGAGCGCGCGCGGGGCGAGGCGTTGTCGGCGTTCGGTGACGACACGCTGCTGCTCGAGCGCTACGTCGCGCGGCCGCGCCACGTCGAGATCCAGATCCTCGGCGACACGCACGGCAACGTCGTGCACTTGCACGAGCGCGAGTGCTCGATCCAGCGCAGGCATCAGAAGATCGTCGAGGAAGCGCCGTCGATGGCGCTCGATCCGGCGCAGCGCGCGGCGATGGGCGATGCCGCGGTCGCGCTCGGCAAGGCCGTCGGCTACGTCGGCGCGGGCACTGTCGAGTTCATCGTCGATCCGGAAGGGCGCTTCTACTTCCTCGAGGTCAACACGCGGCTTCAGGTCGAGCACCCCGTGACCGAGGCGATCACCGGGCTCGATCTCGTGCGCGAGCAGCTGCGGATCGCGCGCGGCGAGCCGCTCGGGTACGCGATCGCGCCGGCGCCGCGCGGCTGGGCGATCGAGGTGCGGCTGTGCGCCGAAGATGCCGACCGCGATTACCTGCCGACGACCGGCACGCTGCTCGCCGTCGACGTGCCGTCGCACGTGCGCGCCGACGTCGGCGTGACCGCAGGCTCCGACATCGGCATTCACTACGACTCGATGCTCGGCAAGATCATCGCGCACGCGCCGACGCGCACCGAGGCCGCGCAGGTCCTGCGCGACGCGCTGACGCGTACGTGGGTGCCGGGCGTGATCACGAATCGCGAGCAGCTGGCGCGGATCCTCGCGCATCCGGCGTTCATCGCCGGGGAGCTCGACACGCACTTCCTCGAGACGCACGCCGGCGAGCTCTGCGCGCGGCCGCCCGGGCTCGATGCGCTGCGTGTCGCGGCGATCGTGGCGACGCTGCTCGGCATCGCGGAGCGCCGCGATCCGCACGCGTTCGCGCCGCCCGCGTGGCGCAACGTGTGCTCGGCCGATCAACGCGTCGCCTACGCCGCCGGCGACACGTCGATCGAGCTCGGCTACCGAGCCGACGATTCCAGCATCGTGTTCGCGATCGGCGGCAAGACCACGCACGTGTCGCGGTACGGGCTCGACGGCGACCGGCTGTGGTTCGTCGAGCACGGCGGGCATCGCCGGAGCGCGCGCGTCGCTCGCGGCAGCGGCGGACGGATCTTCGTGCTCGCCGATGGCGCACTGACCGCGCTGATCGAGGAGCCGCGGTTTCCCGATCACGCAGCGCAGGCGGTCGCCGGCGGGCTCGTCGCGCCGATGCCCGGCAAGGTCGTGAAGCTGCTCGTCGCCGCCGGGCAAGAAGTCGCCGCGGGCGCCGCGATCGCGGTGCTCGAGGCGATGAAGATGGAGCACACCGTGCGCGCGCCCGAAGCTGGCGTCATCAAGGACCTGCTCGTCGCGGCCGGAGAGCAGGTGGACACGGGTCAGTTGTTAGGGACGCTCTCCACTAGCTCAACCTGAGCCGATCTAACCTCGCGAGATCTCAGGTGCCGAGAGGGACGGACTAAACTAAGTCCGTAACTGCTTAGATTCTTTGCCGAAAAGGACGAAGTTTAGTCCGTCCCTCGCGGTGTCTGTAATTTCAGGACGTTAACCCCGCCTAGGTTGAGCTAGTGGAGAGCGTCCCTCAAAGCGCGCTTTTGCTTTCGCGGCTTCTGCCGCGCGGTTCTTGGGCGGGGCGGACGTCTCGAGCGAGTCGATGAGCTCGCGCGCAGCCTTGAACGTCTTCTTCACGGCGCGCTCGAACGCTGCTTCATTTTGTGCGGACGGGCTCGTGTAGCCGGACAGCTTCCGCACGAACTGCAGCGACGCGGCGCGGACCTCGTCATCGGTCGCGGGCGGCTTGAAGTTGAACAGCGTCTTGATGGAGCGGCACATCGGGCCGACCTTACGTCACAATCGCCTCGATGCCACGGCGGCTTGTACTCGCGCTCGCATGCATCGCCGCCGCGTGCTCGTCGCCGCACGTTCGGCCCGAGCCGCTGCCGCCACCACGCGCCGCGCCCGCGCTGGTCGCGCCGGGCCTTCGACTGCCGGCCGGCGTCACGCCGCTCGCGTACGACGTGCGGCTCGAGGTCGATCCGAACGCCGACGCGTTCACCGGCCACGTCTCGATCCGCGTGCGCCTCGACGCACCGACCGATCACGTCTGGGTTCACGCAGACGAGCTCGCGATCACGAACGCGCGCTGGACCGGCGGCGCGCTCGCCGAGCTTCCCGTCGCCGGCGATCAGATGCTCGCGTTCGGCTTCGGGCGCCGCGTCGAGCCCGGCGAGGTCACGCTCGCGTTCGACTACACCGGCGCGACCGCGCACGATCAAGAAGGCCTGTTCCGTCAGCGCGCCGGCGATCACTGGTACCTGTTCTCGCAGGGCGAATCGACGCTCGCGCGGCGCTACGTGCCGTGCTTCGACGAGCCGAAGTTCAAGGCGCCGTGGCGCGTGACGCTCGACGTGCCCGCAGGGCAGGTCGCGCTGTCGAACATGCCCGAGGCGAACGAGCGCGCGTTGCCCGACGGCCGGCGCGAGGTGGAGTTCGCCGAGTCGCCGGCGATGCCGAGCTACTTGCTCGCGGTTGCCGTCGGGCCGTTCGCGCTCGTCGATGCGGGCACCGTCGGGCGCGCGAAGGTTCCCGTGCGCGTGGCCGCGCTCGCCGACGAGGCCGAGCACGTGGCGGTCGTCGCGCGCACGCTGCCGGCGATCGTCGATGCGCTCGAGCGCTACACCGACGATGCGCTGCCGTGGCCCAAGCTCGATCTCGTCGTCGTGCCGCGCTTGTTCGGCGCGATGGAGAACCCGGGCCTGGTCACGTTCGCCGAGCACATCATCTCCGGCGATGCCAAGTCGGTTCCGTTCGCCGCCGAGTTCATGCGCGTCGCCGCGCACGAGCTCGCGCACTTCTGGTTCGGCGATCTCGTCACGCACGCGTGGTGGGACGACCTGTGGCTCGCCGAGGCGTTCGCGAGCTGGCTCGGCAACCGGACCGTGAGCTCGCTCGGCGCGGGCTCGCCGCTCGACGAGGCACTCGGTCGTCGCCGCGCGCTCGAGGCCGACGCGCTGCCGACCGCGGTCGCGCTGCGCCGTCACGTCACGAGCAACGACGATCCCGATGCATCGTTCGACGACACCGTCTACGACAAGGGCGAAGCCGTGCTCGCGACGTTCGAGCACTGGATTGGCGACGCCCCGTTTCGCACGGCCGTGCAGACGTACCTGCGCGCGCACCGCGGCGGCACGGCGACCGCCGACGACTTCACTCGCGCGCTCGGTGGCGCGGCCGGCGCAGACATCGCGACCGCGTTCGCGAGTTACATCGATCACGCTGGCGCGCCCGTGCTCGAGCTCGAGCTCGATTGCACTGCGGCGCCCAAGCTCGTCGGTCACGCGCGCGATCACGTCACGATTCCGGCGTGCATTCGGGTCGCCGGCGCGGCCGCGCCCGTGTGCGCGCTCGTCGGCGAGCACGCCGAGCTGCCGCTCGCGACCTGCCCGACATGGGCGAAGCCGACCGGCGGTTATTACGTCGTCGCGTGGCGTGGCCACCGGCCGGCCGATCCGCCGCGCGATCTGCTCACGCTCGGGCAACGCGTCGGCCTCGGCGAGGATGTCGAGCTCGCGGTGCGTCGCGGCGAGCTCGCGCCCGCCGGTGCGCTCGACGAGCTGCGCGCGCTCGCGGGTGCGGATCTCGGCGCGTCGATTTCAGCTGCGAAGATCGCACGCGCGATCGATCCGCTCGTCGCCGATACCGATCGCGCCGCGTGGCAGCGCTGGCTCGCCGCGCGGTTTGCAGCCCGGCTCCAGCCGCGCGCGCTGCTCGCGCCCGACGATCTCGCCGCGCAGCTCGCCGACGACCTGATCGCCCTCGTCGGCGCGGATCATCTGCCGGCGCTGGTGCGCAACACGGCCCGCGCGCGGATCGCTGCCGATCTCGCACACGGCATCACGCCGGATGCGAGCGTCGTGGCGGCCGCCGGCGGCGATCGCGCGCTCTTCGATCGCATCGCCGCGCTCGCGGCGCGCGATCCGGCGTGGACGTCCGAGCCGCTCGGCGCGTTCGGACCCGCGCTCGCGCCGGCCGTGGTCGACCTCGCGCTCGGCACGCTGCCGTCGTCGGCGACGGTGCCGGTGATCGATGCGTACTTTCGCCGAACCGCGACCCGCGCGTCGATCTGGGCCGCCGTGCGCGCGCGGTTGCCGCAGCTACTCGCGCACCTCGAGTCGAGCGATGCCGCGATGCTCGTCGACGCGACCGGTGCGCTGTGCGACGCCGCGTCGCGCGCCGAGCTGGTCGTCGCGCTCGAGCCCGAGCTCGCGCGCATCCCCGACGGCCGCGAGCATCTCGATCGCGTGCTCGCCACGATCGATGCGTGCATCGCCGAGCGGGCGCGCGCCGGCGACCTCGGCGGGGCCCTGCAACCGTAGCTCGCGCGCCGTGTCGTCGGGACATGGCGCAAGTCGTGGGCACCGGTCACAAGGGCTCGGTCAACGTCGATCTCAACATCGTCCCGTTCATCGACGTGCTGAGCTGTCTCACCGCGTTCTTGCTCGTCACGGCGGTGTGGGTGAACACCGCGCATCTGAAAGATTCGGCGCAAGGCCGCGGCCGTGACCAACCCGGCGAGGAGCCGCCGAAGCTCGCTGTGTTGATCGAGCCCGACGGCATCTTCGTCGAGGCGCGGCCGACGCAGGAGACGCGCCATCTCGCCGCGTTCGACTGGGCGCACCTCGAGCAGACGATGAAGGAGCTCAATCCGGCGGCGGCCGGCGAGACGCTGCACGTCGAGATCGCCGCCGACAGCACGAACGCGCAGCCGATCTCGTACCAGCAGCTGATCGCGGCGATGGATACGTCGGTGCGCGCCGGCTTCAGCTACGTCGGCGTCGTCGATCCGCGCAGCCTCTAGGCGCCGTAACGCGCCGCGTGCCAGGCCGGCAGCTCGCGCAGCGATGCGAGCACGGCATCGGCATGGCCGAGCGCGCTCGCCGGATCGCTGCCGGTCGCGACGGCGCACGCGGTCGCACCGCACGCGCGCGCGGCCGCGATGTCGTGGATCGTGTCGCCGACGACGATCACCTCGCGCACGTCGCCGAGATGCTTCGCGCGCTCGATCGCGCGGCCGACGAGCTCGGCGCGCACGTGCGAGTCGCTGCCGTAACCGCCGAGCTCGAACCAGCTGGCGAGCCCCGCCGCGGCGAGCTTGGCATCGGCGCCTTCGCGAATGTTGCCGGTCGCGACGCCGAGCCGCGCCCGGCCCTGCAAGTAGGCGAGCGACTCGGTGGCACCGTCGAGCACGCGCACTTGAAGCCGCGCGACGAGCTCGGGGATGTACGCCGCGAGGAACGCGACGCGCTCGTCGGCGGTCGACGGCCGGCCGAGCCGCGCGACGAAGATCTCGTCGACGATCTGCGGATCGGTCTTGCCGCCGTAGCGAACGCCGACGCTCGCGTTCGCCACGCCGTGCTGGCGGAGCATCACCGCATCGAACGCGGCGCGACCCGAGCCGTGCGCGTCGAGCAGCGTGCCGTCGATGTCGAACAGGTAGACGATCACTCGGAGACGGGCAGCTTAGCGTGGTTCTTCTGGGCCCAGCGTTGCGCGACGTCGATGAGGCCATCGAACGCGTCGCGCATTGCCCACGCCTTTTCCTTGTACGACTCGAGCGTCTTCGCGCGCAGCAGGCCATCGCCGAACGCGGTGCGCACGCCCTTGCAAGCGGAGTCGTTGCCGCTCGCGTAGCGCAGCGCGGTGCCTTCGTAGACGCGGTAGCAGGCTTCGTAGCCCTTGCGCGTCTTCTGGTTGTACAGCGGCGCGCCGACGTCGATCGCCTGCGCGATCGACGTGACGAAGTCTTCGATGTCGTGTTGCGAGCAGCCGTCGAGCACGCTCAGCGCGTGCGACGGCACGTCGCGATGGATCTCGACGCTGTCGTCATCGTCGGCGCCGCTGCCGGAGCCGAGCGCGACCGGCTCGTTGTGGGCCTGTGCGAGCTCGGCGGTCTGGCGCGCGAAGTCGGCCAGCGCGATCGTCTGCGGCGCCTTGATCATCGGCGCGAGATAGTTCGCCGGCACCGCGAGGTTGATGTTCTGACCGTCGGTCACGATCGCCGTGGTCACGCCGATCACCTCGCCGTACTGGTTGAACAGCGGGCCGCCGCTCGAGCCCTGCGAGATCGGCGCACTGATCTGGAGGATCGTCAGATCGCTCGACAGCATCCGGACCTGCGAGATCAGGCCGTCGCTGACCGAGTACGCGAGGTCGAGAGGATTTCCGATCGCGTAGACCTTGTCGCCTGCCGACACCGCGCTCGAGTCACCGAGGCGGACCACGCGCAGCGGATGTGGTGCCTTGATCCACATGAGCGCCAGATCATGCGTCGTGTCGACGCCCGCGATCGACACCACGGGCAATGCGGTCTTCTCGCGATAGAGCTTCACGTTGATCGCGGGTTCGCCTTCGATCACGTGGAGGTTGGTCGCGATCAGCCCGGACGAGTTCACGATGAAGCCGGTACCGACGCGATCGCCGGCCTCGACCTCGACCACGGCCGCGCTCGACGTATCGACGATCTCGCGGGCCGTCTCCAGGTGACGGGACGTGTGGGCCGTCGTGCTGCCGCAGCCGACCAGCGCGACGACCAGCAGCATGCGCGTCATAAGCGAGATGATAGCGCGTTACGGCGCGGAAGCAGAGCCCGACGGGGTCGCGCTGCCGCGTTCCTTGTCGTGCCCGCCGCCGAGGCGGATCTCGCGCATGACAGATTCGCTCGCTTTGCGGAACCCGCGTGGATCGCGACGGGGATCGATGCCTGACTTCACGCCGGCGTCGAGGTTCTGCTGGTACAGCTCCATGCGGATCTGTTCCCACGACGGGCACGTACCACCTGCGTCCGCACATGCACCGAGCGCGCGGTTCGCATAGTCGAGCCCTGGCACCACATCGAGTCGATCCACGTAGGCCACGCTCGCCGCGAGCAGCGCGCGCCACCGCGTAGGCGAGCCGTTCGCGCGCGCGGCGGCTGCCACCGACGCGTCGATCGCCCAGTCCTTCTGGTTCGCCTCGCCAAGCGTGCGCGCGAAGTCGGCGGCCGCGGCGCCGTCACCCGGGCTCGCGATCGTTCGCGCTTCGTTAAGCGCGAGCTTGAACTGGACGTCGTCACCGCCTTTGACGACATCCGCCGCGTACATCTCGCGCGGCGGCAACACGACGGCGACCGCAACCACGGTGAGAATTCCGAGGTCGACGAAGCTGAAGTATTGCCGCAGCTGCATGGCGAGTCAGACACACGAAACCGCGCATAAGTTCCCACAGCCTTGCGCAATTAGATAACCGTGGCTTTTGGCGCCGGTGCGGCGCGAGATGCTACGGCGCCATTGGCTGAACCTACATACAGCGCTCGTGTCTTGTCCTGTATTTGCCACGTGGATCCTCGCTTGCACGAAAGGCGCTGACCTCAACAGGGAGCTCTAATGCTGACTGCGATCTCGACTGCATTCCACAAGGGCGGATGGGGCATGTGGCCCATCCTTTTCACGTCGGTCGTCACCATCGCGCTCATCGTGGAACGCGCGGTTTATTTGTTCCGCGCCTCGGTCGACAAGGACAAGCTCCTTGCGCTGCTGAAGAGCCAGGTGATGAGCGGCAACGTGCAGGGCGCCATCAAGGTCTGCTCGGGTAACCCGACGCCGATGACCCGCATCGTCCAGGCGGGCCTGATGAAGTTCAACAAGAGCGACGAAGAAGTGCAGGCCGCGATGGACGAGGCCGCGCTCCGCGAGCTCCCCAAGATCAACGCGCGCACGCCGTACCTCGCGATGACCGCGAACTTCGCCGTTATGGCCGGCCTCCTCGGCACCATCTCGGGCATGATCAAGTCGTTCGGCTCCGTCGGTAGCGACGAAGGCGGCAACAAGGCGACCGAGCTCGCGAACGGTATTGCAGAAGCTCTGAACTGCACCGCGTTCGGTATCGGCACGTCGCTCGTCGCACTGCTCGGGTTCTCGCTGCTCCAGGGCAAGACCACGCACGTCACCGACGACATCAACGAGGTCACGGTCCAGGTGGTGAACCTGGTGACGACGCACCGCTCGCAGATGCAGCCCCAGTAGCTCTTCCTCGCAACCTCAACCTTAGCGAGGAGACGCAACCATGGGCGCAGCAATCGGAGCAGGAGACAAAAAGAGCGTCAACGTTGACCTCAATGTCACCCCGTTCATCGATCTATTGAGCTGCTTGACCGCCTTCCTTCTGGTCACGGCGGTCTGGGTAAACATCGCCCAGATCAACATCCAGCCGAAGGGCAAGACGCGCGACACGACGAACGTCCAGCAGGACGACGAGCACGTGACCCTGTCCGTGCTCGTGCAAGCCGATCGCATCTGGGTCGGCCTGTCTCGCGTGAACGAGTTCCAGGAGATCTCGAAGAAGGGTGACGATCAGGACTGGGAAAAGTTCGAGACCACGCTCAAGGAGCACAAGGCCTCGGCGTTCTTCGCTGATCGCACCGACATCGAGGTTGCCGCGGAGTCGACGTCGCAGTCGGTGGTCAAGTACCAGGACATCATTCACGCGATGGACATCGCCGTAAAGGTCGGGTTCGTCGACGTGGGTCTCACCGATCCGAACGGCCTCGCCGCTCGGCCGAGCTTGTAGGAGGACGCATGCCGGTCAAAGCAGCAGGCTCACGCCTCTACCACTCGATCCACTTCAAGCATCTCGTCAAGAAGACCGGCTCTGCCGGCTCTGGCGGCGCTCGTCCGGTCAACGTCTCGCTGAACCTGACGCCGTTCGTCGACATGATGACGATGCTCGTGACGTTCTTGTTGATGGTGTTCTCGTCGACGGGTCAGCTGCTCCAGGCTCAGAAGGGCCTCGAGCTGCCGCTCGCCGACTCGCACGACACGTTGCAGCAGGCCCCCGTCATCATCGTGACGAAGACCGAGATCACGTATCAAGGTCAGCTCGTCGCGACGGTCGACAGCGTGCTGCACGACGATTCTCCCACGTTCAAAATCGATGCGCTGTTCGAGCGTCTCGACGCGGCCGCCAAGAAGATCAAAGAGGACGTCGGCACGGGCCGGGAGCCGAAAGAGCTCATCAAGGCCTGCGAAGATGCCAAGCAGAACATCCGGCCGCAGCCGGGTAAGATCTGCCCCGATGGTCTCGCGATCCTCCAGGCGGACCAGGAGACCGACGCGCGGTTGATCAACAAGATCGTCAACACGGCGAAAGCCGCCGGGTTCGACAACCTGTTGTTCGCCGTCAAGAACAAGTAGGAGCTACCGAATGAAGCGACTCGCCCCGCTCGTGTTGGCGGGGTTGCTCGTCAGCCTCGCCGGCTGTCCGGACAACCCATACAAGGCCTCGACGTGGACCAAAAAGCTGAGCGATCCGCGCGAGGCTGAACGCGCTGTCACGCAGCTCGAACAGCTCGGTGATCCGAGCGCGATCGAGGCTCTCGGCCAGGCCTGGCAAGATCAGGGCAAGCCGGTTCGCATGCTCCAGGTCATCATCTCGCTCGCGCGTCCACTGACGCCCGACCAGGCGACCAAGGAGTTCGTCACCGACTACTCGAAGACCGGCCGCCCCGCGAGCTGGGCCGCCGCGATGCCGTTCCTGGCGAAAGCCTTGACGGAGGTCGACGAGGCGAACCCGCGCTCGGTCGACAGCGCGCAGAAGGCCGCCGACGCGCTCGGCGAGGCCGCGACGGACGCGTCGTCCGAAGCTGGTCTCGACGCGCTCATCGATCTCTCGAACAAGCCGGTGACGAAGAAGCTGATCGCCGCGCAGGTGTCGGCGATCCGCGCGATCGGCAAGTTCCAGAACGCGAAGCCGAAGGCGACCGCGGCGCTGGTCAAGCTCATCGAGCGCGACCCGCCGCAGCATCCGCGCACGGCGAAGGACAAGGAAAACGCGCGCGCGCTCGAGGAGAAGTACGGCTTGTTCCTCGGCATCACCGGCGCGTCGATCAACGCGCTCGGCGATCTGCGCGTCACGACCGCGGTCAAGACGCTGGTTCGCGCGATGTACCTCACGCCGGAGCTGTTCACGCAGATCCGGCGCGCGCTCGTCGCGAGCGGCCCCGACGCCGAGACCGCGCTGCGCAAGATCTTGACGCGTCAGGATCCCGACGTCGCGCAGCTGTTCAAGGACAAGAAGCTCGAGACGTACTGTGGCGATCGCGGCGACGAGCCGGCCGATCAGTGCCAGCCGGTGTCGGCGATGGACTTCTATCCCGCCGTCGTGCTCGGCGACTTCTATGATCCGGCGTCGGTGCCCGACCTGCTCGCGGTGCTCGATCGCCCGATGGCGCCGCAGTACTACCAGGAAGACGCTCCGAGCGGCTCGACGCAGTACAACGCGGTGTTCGACTCGCTTCGCAAGATCGGCGCCGCGAGCGCGGCCGAGAAGGTCCGCTCGATGTGGGACAAGGCCGCGCCGAAGCCGAAGGCGCCGCCGAAGGGCAAGAAGGGCGCGCCTGCGGCGGAGGCTGGTGCCGGTGATGCCGGCGGCGGCGACGTCGTGATTCGCACCCTCGCGGTCAGCGCGTACCCGTTCGTCGCCCACGACGACGCCGGCGTCACCGAGCTCGGCACGATCGCGTTCGACAACCACGCCGACTTGAACCTGCGCACGGAAGCGGCGACCGCGTTCGCGCGGCTCTCGCGCGACCCCGCGCACATCAAGGAGCTCAACGACCTCGCCGACCAGTACTACAAGCAGGCCGCCGAGTACCGCTCGAAGGCCGACGCGAAGCCGAAGGCCGACGCCGACGCCGCCGACAAGGAGTTCGACGCCGCGCGCAAGAAGCGCGACGACGCCAAGTCGGCCGCGCTCAAGGCGACCAACGACAAGAGCAAGACGGCGCAGGACATCCGCGACGCTGCCGAGGCCGCCAAGAAGGCCGAGGACGACTTCAAGGTCGCTTCGCAGAAGCACAAGGAAGCGCTCAAGCCGTTCAAGGATCTCGACGCGCGCGCGAAGGGCCTCAAGTACACGGGGCGCATGTTCCAGGCGCACATCGCGCGTATCGAAGTCGCGCTGCGCTGCAAGTCGGACATCTCGTGCTACGTCGGGACGCTCAAGGAGAAGCCCGACGGCTCCGATTCGAAGAAGAACGTCGCGCAGTACATCAAGGACGTCGACTCGTGGAGCAAGGACGAGCTGATGAACCTGTACGACGGCGAGGTCGAGCGCGCGATGCTCGAGCTCGGCAAGATGGGTCAGAAGGCGTCGAGCACGATGCCCGAGCTGCTGGACGCGGCGAAGAGCGAGGACCGCCTGGTTCGCCAGAGCATCCTGCTCGCGCTGCCGAAGGTCGCGAAGGTTCCGTGCGACACGTGCGAGGCCAAGCTCGACGAGGCGATCAAAGCCGGCGAGGGCAAGAGTACGCTCGGTGACCTCAACCTCGAGACCACGATGCTGCGCAACTACTTCGCATACGCCGGCGGCAAGACGCCGTCGAAGCCGGCGCCGGACGTGCCGGACGCGCCGGCGCCCGCGCCCAAAAAGAAATAGGGACGCTCTCCACTAGCTCAACTTGAGCTGGTTCAAGCTCGCGAGATCACAGATCACGCGAGGGACGGTCTCCACTATCTCGGTTTCTTCATGTCGCGACCTGCGCTGCAACGCAGGTCGCGACAGTGTTTTCGGCGCTGTCCGACGCACGAAGTTTAGTGCGTCCCTCGTCGCTCGAATAATTCCAGGACGTTGATCGGGCTCAGGTTGAGCTAGTGGAGAGCGTCCCTTGACCGGAACCGATTGTCTCGGTATCCCGTGAGCTACGGGGCGTAGCGCAGCCTGGTAGCGCACTTGGTTTGGGACCAAGGTGTCGCTGGTTCGAATCCAGTCGCCCCGACGACTCTTCACGCTTGGCGCCGGTACACGCCGTCGCTCACCTTCACGAACCCGGCCTTCTCGAGCACGCGGCACGACGCGGCGTTGCCCTCGCCGACGATGCCGAGCACTTCGGGCAGCGGGACCAGCTCCAGCATCGCGCGCACGGCCATGGAAGCGATGCCGCGGCCCTGCATGCGATCTTCGACGGCGTAGCCGACCTCGACGGAGCCACGCGCTGCGCTGAGCCCGACGTGCCCGATCAGCTCGCCGCTCTCGACGAGCTCGACGCCGAGCACATACGGCCGCACGTGCGGATCCGGGGGCAGCGCCGTGAATGCCGCGAGCGTGGTCGCGATCTCGGCGGCGTGCGCTTCGTCGCGATACACCTGATCCGGAAGCCAGCGTCGAAGGCCGGCC
>Ga0268266_10002541_pt1 | contig 19375 bp, 18 predicted proteins | sample KBSS13metaG_FD_190356 | JGI IMG/M metagenome (GOLD analysis project Ga0268266, IMG submission 190356) | Switchgrass rhizosphere microbial communities from Kellogg Biological Station, Michigan, USA - KBS S1-3 metaG (SPAdes) (version 2) | ecosystem: Host-associated > Plants > Roots > Rhizosphere...
GCGGAACCGGGCTGGACGCGGTCTTTCTTGGCGACAGGGGAGTCAAGGTCGAGGCGTTCGATATCTCTCCCAGGATGATCGAGCTTGCTTATGAGCACTCGGATCGCGTCCGCCCGGCAATTCCCCCATGCTTCCGCATTCTTCCCACCGAGCACCTGGAAACTCTCACCGAAGGTCCCTTTGATGGAGCCTTTTCGAACTTCTCAGGGCTGAACTGCGTCGAAGATCTCTCTGAAGTTCGCAAGAATCTGGCGCGCCTTCTTAAACCCGGATCGCGCTTTCTTCTCTGCATGATGGGCAGGTTCGTTCCCGTCGAGATGCTCTGGTTTCTCGCTCACGGACAACCCAGACGAGCCTTCGCTCGCATGCTCAGCAAATCAACGTCATACCAGGAAGATACTCGCCTCAAGATCCAGCGCCCCACAGTCTCCGGCATCCGGATGCAGATGTCTCCCTGCTTCCGGCTCGTGCGGTGGAAAGGAACCGGAATCACCGTCCCGCCCTCCTACGCTGAGTCCTTCGCCGTGCGTTTCCCGGGACTGATTCGGACTCTTGCACGCTTCGACCAGCGCGCCGGAGCGCTGCCTCTTATTCGTTCCATGGCCGACTGCGTCATCCTCGAGTTCGAAAGGTCCTGAAGGACGATGCCTCTCAAACAGGCAGTGCACCAACATCTCCGCAAACTTCTGCTGGGCGCCTCCGATCTTCCAGCCGCCTGCGACATCTCTCTCGAACATCCGCAACAAGAGATCAAGGTCTGGCTGCATGGAAAAAACATTCCCTGCGACGTCACCCTCCGCCACTCCATCGTCTGCACTTCGCCGTTCATCTTCTGCATCGGCTTCGATCCGGAAGACCGATCCCAGCTCCACGAAGGTTCGATCGCCACGCTTCGGTTTGAAGAAAACTCCGGTCGCCGCAATCTGCTTGGCGAGATCGAAATCAAGCTAAAGACGATTCTTCCTGCCGAAGATCACACGATGGCTCTCTTCGAAGCTGTCCAGGCTCGCAATCTTTGCATCTCGAACCTCCGGCTCGCTGCTCATGACCTCTTCAACCGCTACGCCACCTGGAAGAATCGAGAAAAAAACGAGGTCAAAGTATCGCAACTCGGCTCCGCCTGCAATGCCATCGGCTTTATCTGTCCCCGTCCTGTCGTGCTGGTCAGCGTTCAAGACGAAGACGCAGGCAGCATCTTCCCCATGAATCTCTTCGGCCATCTCGGTGGAGATTACTTCGCCTTCGCTCTCACCAGCCGAAGGAAAGCCGCTCCTCTGGTCGAGCGGATTGGCCACCTCGCCCTCAGCACCGTACCTTTTGACCAAGCCTCAACCGTACGCAAACTCGCCGGGAACCACTACAACCAGTCGATCGACTGGGCTCAGCTTCCTTTTCCTCTTCAGTCCTCGAAAAAGCTTGGTCTCCCGATCCCCGAGTTTGCTATTCGGGTCCATGAGCTCCAGGTCTGTAGCGCCCAACCTCTAGGGAGCCATACCTTCTTCCTGGCGAGGATCCTTCACGTTGAAACCAACTCGATCCAGCCAGAGTTCAACATGATCCACGGCCACTACGCCGCGTATCGGAGAACCTCCCAAGTCGGACTGCCACCAGAGAATCTCACACCGCAGCCAGTCGAGTTGGCAGATAACGCAAGAAGATAGCCTCGACAGCTAGGCAGGCGAGGGTTCGTTACCTTTTCCCTCAAATCTCATCTCATATAGTGGCCCCTGACACCTCGAAATCCAGGTGCCGGGAGAGTGTATGTTCGATTCCGACAAAGTGCTCGACCAGCAGAGAAAGCAGAACACTCGCCGCCTCTTCCTCATCGGCGGAGCGGCCTTCGCTGGATATATCACTCTCTCCCGTCTCAGCCACTCCCATGTCGAGGCCAGCGAGACCGTGCATGGCACCGCAGGCGAGGTCACCATCGTCAACTTCAGCGACGACGGTAAAAACCTCGGCAAGGAGAAGGTTGCCAAGGTACTCAAATCCGACAACGAGTGGCTGCAGCAACTCGGCAAGAACTCCTATTCGATCGCTCGCAAGGCCGACACCGAGGTTCCTTATACAGGAGTCAGCTGGCGCGAACACCGCAAAGGCATCTTCCGCTGCGTCTGCTGCGAGACCGCGCTCTTCAGCTCGGAGACCAAGTTTGAATCCGGCACCGGCTGGCCCAGCTTCTACCAGCCCATCGCCAAAGAGAACGTCGTTGAACGAAATGACTTCTCGATGGGGATGTCCCGCACCGAGGTACGATGCACGCGCTGCGAAGCCCATCTTGGCCACGTCTTCGACGACGGACCCCAACCCACGGGTCTGCGCTACTGCATGAACTCCGCTTCCATGCGCTTTGTTCAGTCGTAACCCTGAATCTACTCCGTCCGCAACGCCACCACAGGCTCAATTCCGGCCGCACGACGCGCCGGAACATAGCTCGCCGCAAGCCCGCATATCGCCAGCAGAACGACGACCGCCAGCGCCGCGATCAAGTCGTAGCCGCTGAACTTGTATCCCAGCCACGCGGTAAGAGCTCTGCCTGACATGGCCATCAAACCGGCTCCGATCGAAAGACCGATTGCGAGCAGGATCAGGGCGTGCCGCAGCACCAGCCACACAATCGCCTCCCGCTGTGCTCCCAGTGCCAGCCGGATTCCAAGCTCCCTCGTCCGCTGGCTCACCGTGTAAGCCAACAGGCCATAGATTCCCGCAACTGCAATCACCAAACCAGCCAGAGCGAATAAACCAAGCAGGCGCACGGCGAGAATCTGGTTGCCCAGCGAGTCGTCGATTACCTGCTGCATGCTCTCCACGTTGTACATCGCCGCATCCGGCTCAAGTTCATGCACTGCGCGCTTCAGCTCGCGTGTAACAGTGTCAGGCGGCAGTGGCGACCGCACTGCCACATTCATGTAGAAGTTCGCCAGGATCGGATACAGGTCATCCTGCGGCAGCAGCTGTTCCAGGTTGTAGTGAATCTCGGGTAACGGCGCCTGCGTCAGAGTCTTCTGTGGACTGTCATCCACCACGCCCACAATCGTGGACCACTGCCGGTCTCCTGTGTCGTTCAACCTTACCTGCTGGCCGATAGGATCTTCGTTCGGCAGAAATCGCTTTACAAACATACGATTCACAATCGCGACCGGCTGCGCATCTCTTGAATCGGTACCTGTAAACAACCGGCCCCGTAGCAACCGGATTCCCATCGTGCTGAAGTAATCTCCCGTCGTCGCACGCGCCTGCGCATCAGCGTGCGTCGAGCGTTCGAACTTCGGGTGGTGATTCAACTCCACAGTCATATTGAAGTCCAAGCTGCCCTGCAATGGACGCACCGTCGTCAACCCTGCGGACTGAACACCCGGCATCGACCTCACCCTGTTGAGAAGAGGCTCGTAAACCCGCTGGATCGTCGTCGCCTGTTTATCATCCGCCGGAGCCGCAAAGAAAAATCCCGCTGCATGGTTCGGCAGATAGATCTCACCCGTCGTCACCTCGCTCGCCACAAATCCGGTGTGCGTATGCCGCAGGGAGATCAGTGTCCGCACCATCAACGAAGCCGCCACCAGCAGCGTCAGGGTCAATGCGATCTCACCCACTACCAAACCGTCCCGCAGGCGTGTCTGCTGCCTTCCTGTACCACTCGCCGCCGCTCCATCACGCAACCCCTCCTGTGGCGAGACCCTCGATACATGCAACGCTGGTACCAGCCCAAACACCACGGCCGAAATGCACGACGCGATGAAGAGATAGAGGCACACCTTCTGGTCGATATGAATCTGATCGCCGTAGATGAGTGCATTCGACAAATAATGCTTCAGCGCACGCAGTGCCAGCGAGGCCAGCACCAGCCCCGACGCTCCAGCGGCCAGCGCCAGCAGCAGGCTCTCCGTAAGGAACTGTCGCACCAGCCTCCAACGCTGCGCCCCTAGCGCAGCGCGTACCGCAACCTCGCGGCGACGACCGTTTCCTCTTGCCAGCAGCAAACCGGCGGCATTCGCACAGGCAATCAACCACACCGCGAAGACAGCGCCATCCAGCGCCAGAATTGCGGACTTCACCGAGCCTGTCATTCTGTCCGAGTAACGCTCCACCTGAATCGGATTCGTGCCCTCGTCCTTCGGATACTCCTTCCGCAGCTGCTCATGAATCGAGTTCAGCTCCCGTCGCGCATCGTCCAGATGCACTCCCGATCGCATTCTCGCCACAACATTCAACATCGCCGAACCGCGATCCTGCATCTCCTTATCGCGGACAGGCAGTGGAGTCCATATCGTGCTGTCGCCCGTGTTCGCAGGAAACGCAAACCCCTCTGGCATCACCCCAATCACCGTATGCGGAGCTCCGTTCACCGGCACCGTGCGACCGATAATCTGGCGATCGCCGTTATAGAACTCCCTCCACAGCTTCGCCGAAAGCACCACCACCGTCGTGTGCCCTGCTTCGCCATCGGCAGGAACAAACGTTCTGCCCATCATCGGCCGGGCCTCAAGCATCTCAAACAGATTCGCGCTCGAAAGCACCTGCGGCACCAGCTTCGGATTGTCCGTTCCCCCCAGCGTCGGAACCTGCTCGGTGAAGTAGGCAATCTTGCTGAAGGAGTGGCTTCGCGCCTGCCAGTCCCGTATATCCGGCAGCGAGGTCGGCGCAAAGCTCCCACTCTCCGTCTGCGCCGCCATCTGTACCACCTCATCAGCGCGAGGGAATGGCATGGCTCGCAGCAACACCTGGTCCACAACAGAAAACATCGCTGCGTTCACTCCAATGCCAAGCGCCAGCGTGACAATAGCGGTCAACGCGAAGACGGGAGCATTGCGAAGCTGACGAACTCCATACTGAAGATCCTGAAAGAACGAACGCATTGATCTCTCCAAGCAACCCTGTTCCAGAGAACATGCAGGTCACACTCCACACCTTCTCTCGTAAACTTCTTTGGAATCAAACACATCTTCAACCACAAAACGATACTCTTTGTTCATATCTAAGATTCGCTGTCCGAATCCGGACAGATGCTGCACCATTTCCTGGTTCGGTACCATGATCCCGGTTCAACTCATCACGAAGAAGGAGAAGGAAAGAATGGAAAAGCAGACACGGAGAGGTCTTCTGAAGAACGCAACCAAGGCAACCCTAGGAGGAGCTTTCATCGCTCAGGAAGCTGGTGCGCAGACAAAATCGATGGTTAAAAAAGATGCCACCGGCAAATCGCAGACCGCGTTCCCGTTTACCACCGTCGTCTCGTTCGGCAATCTCCTCTTCGTCTCCGGTATCGGCTGCCGAGTCGCCGGAACCATCGAAGAAGAGACCAAGTGGGTGCTCGACGAGGTCGAAAAAAATCTCGCAGCGGCCGGTTCATCGCTCGAGAAGGTCCTCAAGGTAAACATCTTCCTCGAAGACATCAAAGAGTTCGACCGCATGAACGCCGTCTACAAGACGCGAAAGTGGGGAACTGTCTTTCCAGCACGCAATACCGTCCAGCCTGCTGCACTCCCCACAGGCGACCACGGCATCGCCATCGACTGCATCGCCTACGTCTAGCGAGCACTGAAAACACTCTCTTCTCGCGACGTGTCATTCCGAATGGATAGTGAAAGTGTCATTCCGAGCGAAGCGGCGCAGCCGCGTAGCCGAGGAACCCCTGTATTTCGCCTGTGCCACCCACAAGCTATCCCCTAAACGACCGGCCCGCTCATACAAGAGTGGGCCGGTCCCGTCGCTCGACACTCGTTCACCCCCATGCATCCACCCCAACAAAACGCATCTCCGTATACTTCTCCAGCAGGCGTTCCACCGCCCTCACCGTATCCATACGCGGAGCCCCCAGCCCTTCCTGCCCTCCATCGTGCAACACCAGGTTCGTAGCCACTCCACGCCGCCGGTTCCGCTCCACTCCAGCGACCGCACGCCCCAGAATTCCGTCAACTCCTATCGGCCTCCAGTCCTGGCAGATAATGTTCCACTGCACCGGAACCATTCCCATCTCCCGAACCACCTCCAGCACCATCGGCCGTCGCGCGCCATGCGGACAACGGAAGTACCGCACCTGTTCCCCTAAGACATCCTCGATCGCCGCGCTCGCTCCCTGCAGCTCCTCCCGGATCCTCCGCTCCGTTTGCCATGCCAACCACGGATGCGTCATGGTGTGATTCCCCACCAGATGCCCTGCCCCGGCAATCTCCCGCACCAGCTCCGGACATTGCCGTACAAATCGGCCGATCAAAAAGAACGTCGCCCGCACATTGTGCTTCGCCAATACCTCTAGCAAACGTGGCGTAGCCTCGGGATTCGGTCCATCGTCAAAGGTCAGAGCAAACTCATTCACGCTGCCGGGAGCAATCAGCGTCTGCCCGAAGATCTGCGACTGCGGAGACAGAGCTGCCCAAGCCGCACCTCCCATCAGCGATACGGCCAGCCCGGCCGCTCCGCCCACCAATCCCGCAGCTATTCCGCTATCCGGCACATTCTCCCCAAAACTCCAGAAGGGGTCTTCACGCCCGTTCCTCATCCTCGGGCACCCCAAGCCCTATCTTCTCACTCGGATCCTATTCATCCGAAACGGCACAAAGGGAGAGACTTAGGGACGCCTCCTAAACGATCTATCTTATTTGGGACCATCACCTCACAGGCAAACCTGCCCAGAACCATTCAGCTAGGCCTCCGAGTCACCTTCTAGCTCAACCAGGCACCACAGACAAATGGCCGCAGCTTCTCCACCTGCGGCCATTTCCCTTACCTCTAGTCTTCACTCCTATAAGCCTTGTCATTTCGACCGGAGCAACGGACAGCTTCATCGTCCGTTTGCTGAGTGGAGAAAACCGCTTCTCTACCTCGCCTCCAACACCTCCCGGAAGTGTCATTCCGAGCGAAGTCGAGGAACCCGCATTCGTCAGCTACGCCACAGACACACGTTTTGGTACAAAAGGTGTCATCCTGAGCGAAGCCTCTAACGTTGTTAGCCGGGTGCCCCATCTTCGCGCGAAGCGGCTAAGGTGGGTTTGCAGGATCTGGCCATCGCCCATTCCTCAATTCGATAGAAGCTCACTCCGCCCGCAGAGCCACCATAGGATCCACCCGCGTCGCACTCCATCCCGGAGCCAACGCAGCGCCCAACGCCGTCAGCAGCAGCAGCGCCGAAACCGCACCCAGGCTCACCGGATCCATCGGCTGCACTCCCGCCAACATGCTCGTCACCAAACGAGTCAGCACCAGGCTCAGCCCAACACCCACTACAACTCCTACACCTGCCAGCCGAGTCGCATGCCCCAGCACAGACCGCAGAATCGCACCCCGCTCCGCGCCGAAGGCCATGCGAATCCCAAACTCCAGCCTGCGCTGCGTCACCGCATACGCCACCGTTCCATAGACTCCCAGCATCGCCAACAGCAGCCCCGCACCCGCAAACCAAGTAATCAGCACAGCGCGAAAACGCTCCGTCGCGATCGACTTGTCCAGCATCGCGTCCATCGTCGTATAACGGCGCGCAATCATCGGATTCGTCTTCGCAATCCGCTCGTCCACCGCACTCATCAACGAAAGCGGCTTTACCGACGTTCGCAGAACCACATGAATCTGGTTCGCGTAAAAAGGATGTTGCGTCATAGGCATGTACAGCGTCGGGCCCGGCTGGTCCGCTTGCGACTCCTGCCTCACATCCCCAACCACACCCACAACCGTCATCCACTTATCCGAATCCAGACCGCACTTGATCTGCCTGCCAACCGGATCCGCATCCCCAAAGCTCTGCCGCGCCATCGACTCGCTAAGCACCGCCACCATCTCGCTCTCATGCGTATCCACCGAGCTGAAGTCCCTGCCACGCTTCACTGGAATCCCCATCGCCGCAAAGTATCCCGGACTCGCAACCGTGAAGTTCGACCACGCAGGATGGTCCGGGTCGATAGGCAGCCCACCGCGTGTCTCGTAGTACCCATTCGAACCGTAGCTCCCCGTCGGCAGTCCCATCACTCCGGCCGCACGCTCCACGCCGGGTAAGCCGCGAAGCTTCCCGAAAAGATCATTGAACTGCTGCGTCGCACGAATCCCATCTGCCTCCTTCGTCGCCGGTGCATCCGCATCCACCACCAGCAACTGCCGCGTCTGATAGCCCATGTCGCGCGCGTTCAGCGTCATCATCGTGCGCAGCAGCAGCCCCGCCCCTACGGCAAGAACAAAGGTCGCCGCAACCTCCGCGACCACGAGCCCATCACGCAACAGGCCCGAACCATGCCGCGTCATTCCGCGCGAAGCATCGCACTTCAGCGCCTCCGAAGGATCTACCCTCGCAGCGCGCAGTGCAGGCAGCATCGCCGACAAGACCGCGGTCGCGAAAGCCAACGCCAAAGCAAACCCCAGCACCCAAAGGTTCAGGTGAATCTCACTCGAGCGTGGAAGCTCCTTCGGAGCCATCGCCACCAGCACACGCACTGTCGGAAATGCCAGCAACACTCCTACGACTCCACCCATCAGCGCCAGCAGAACGCTCTCCAGAAACACCGGCTGCATCACGCGCCAGCGCGACGAACCCAGCGCCCGGCGTATCGCCAGCTCTCTCTGCCGCTCCATTGAGCGCACCAGCTGCAGGTGCATCACATTCACGCATGCAATCAATAGAATCAGACCCGCAGCAGCCCAAAGAAACATCAGCGTCTGTCGCGAATCTCCCGTCAGCGCCTCCTTCAGCGGCTGAAGCTGCATCTCTTTGCCACGATTGTCCTTCGCATACGCCGCCTGAAGTCGCTGCGAGATTCCCTTCAACTCCGTCTGCGCACCCTTGAAACTCGCACTCTCGTGCAGCAGAGCCACAGCCTTGTAATTGAAGGCCGACCGCGAATACCAGTGCGGCTCGACCGCAGTGGCCACCCACACCTGAGTACGGTTCGGGTAGTCGAATCCCGCGGGAAAGACGCCCACAATCTCCATAGGCTCACCTTCGATACCGAGCACCTGGCCTATCGCCGCCTGCGACGCTCCAAAGTTGTCACGCGCAAACCGTTCGCTCACCATCACCGCGTGCTTCGCATCTGCCTCGGTGTAAAGCCTCCCCGCAACCGGCCGAAGTGAGAAAACCCGCGCGAAGTTTGCATCGGCCATCGTTACCACCGTATAGGCCGCGTGATCCTTCAACTGGACCCCAAGGTTCCCGCCACTATAGAGACTCACCGCCTCCAGGCTCTTTGACTGGCCGCGAATATCCGCTCCGTCCGGCCCCGTCACTCGCGGAATCGCTCTTCCTATCTGATTGCGATACGTCATCAGCACGGCCAGTCGATCCGCGTTCTGATACGGCAGCGGAGCCAGCAGCACCGACTGCACCACCGTGAAGATCGCCGTGTTCGCCCCAATCCCCAAAGCCAGGGTCAGCACCGCCGTTGCAGTAAACCCAGGATGCTTCCAAAGCTGCCGTGCCCCGAACCTCAGGTCGGCCATGAACGCCGTCACACCGTTCTCCCACCCATAACCACTCAACTCATCGCGTGCCGCAGTCATGCTTCCTGCCTCACGCCGCACGGCTCGCCTCGCCTCCTCGGCTGAGATCCCACGCTCTCTTAACTCCGCCTCGGCGTCCTCGTAGTATTGGGCTACTTCTTCGGCGACATCCTCTTCACGTCGCCCACGCCCGAACACTCCGCGCAAACCGTAAGTGATCTGCCGCCAAAGGGACATGCCTCAGCCCTCCATCTCCAGAAGCCGTGCAATCGCTCCAGCCCGGCGATTCCAGTCCGCCGTCTCCGCCTCAAGCTGCTTCCTGCCCTCTCTCGTCAACGAATAGAACTTCGCTCTCCGCGAGTTCTCCGTCTGCCTCCACGCCGAGTTCAGCCACGCCGCCCTCTCCAGACGCTGCAGAGCTGTCAACAGCGACCCCGGATTCACCTTGAATACACCACCCGAAACCTGCTCCACCCTCCGAGCAATCCCAAACCCATGCAGCGGCCCAAGACTCAGCGTCTTCAGGATCAGCATGTCCATCGTCCCCTGAATCACATCGGTGTTGTTTCCATCCAAAGTCGCATCATCCATATCGGGCGACGATATCCACCCCTCATTATGATTGTCAAGATATGAATACCATGTGGAACGCTACCGCCTAACTTTGCGACCTGGACCAGATAAGCCAGTAACGGGCTGTGAGCGATGTCCCGAACTTCGACATCTTGTGCAATTCGTTGCGACGTTGCCAAATCTACTCCAAGCCTTCCTGTAGCAAAACAAACCACATCGCAATTCATTGCGAATGGCGCAGAAATTGCACATTGGCAAGCATTGGATCTTGTGCTGCTTGCTTCGCATTCATGACTTGCAGCGATTTAGATCCAGGAAGAACCTCCATGGTGAAGAAAAATGAAACGATCCTTCGGTCCTCTTACTCTTTCGCTGCTGTACCTCTCTGTCTGCCTCCCGGTGCTCCTGACTACGGTTCCGGCCCACGCTGATTCCATCGCCGCGTTCAGCTTCACCTCGTCCAACTACCGCGCCGACGACAATGACACCGCACAGCTCGGCTACAACTTCACAACCGGAAGCACTCCCATCACGGTCACCGCGCTGGGATACATCAACGACGGATTCAACGGCACCCACACCGTTGCGCTCTTCCAGGTCGCCACTCAGCAGATTGTGCCCGGAGCAACGGCCACAGTCACAACCGTCGGCGGAGGCCCAACCAGCACCACCTTCAGTTACACCGACCTCGCCTCGCCCATAACCCTCGCAGCCTTCACCCAGTATCAAATCGTGTCCCAGTTCTTCGCAGGCGAACACTACTACACCCAGGCAGAAGGATTCCTCTCGCAATTCGGTCTGACCCTCGACACCGCCGTCTACAGCGACTACGGTGCTCCTCCAGCCACTCCTGAGTTCGCGGTGAATACCTACTTTCCCAACACTCCAGGAAACTTCGGTCCGAACTTCAAAGTCTTGATTCCGGATACCTCGCCGACTCCCGTGCCCGAGCTGTCCTCGATCTACCTCTTAGCCAGCGGAGCAGCCGGTCTCGCCCTCTCTCGTTTGCGTAAAAGCTGACTCACCCGGAACCGAGGTTGAGTCGCTGCTCTAAGGACTACGCTACGGTCAGGAGGTCCGGCAGCTGTTTCAGCGTCCTTTCGAAGCAGGCGGTCTCCCCTGCGCACGCAGATCAAGTCGTAATGTTCAAGGACAGAGCCTTCCAGCTTGCACTTGCCTAACTAGGCGATAAAGTACCCACGACCACACAGCTCTGGTTCGAGATAGCCGCGTTGTCGTCGGACCCGAGAAAATGGCTCAACTCAATGATGAAAAGTGCGTTTTTCGGTACCAATCTTTGAGGACTATCCACAGGATTGATTCTTGCGTTGCCCGATCCCCTATTGCTGTGCTATCACACTAGTACAGTGTTTCGAAAACCAAATGCCGCTTCTGGTGTGCCGCTCTACGTGCAGTTGAAGGACCAGATCCGACACCTTATCGAGACGGGCGCACTTTCTCCCGGGGACCAGTTGCCCAGTGTTCGTGGGCTTGCGGAAACCCTTGTCGTGAATCCGAACACGGTCATCAAGGTCTATCGGGAACTGGAGATCGAAGGCGTGTTGGAGATTCACCACGGCCTTGGTGCCTTCGTTGCACAACGGCGTCGAACCCCCAAGAAGGAAGACATGCTGGGGGCGCAACAGATCGTCCATGAAGCGATTGAGAATCTTCGGCGACGGGGACTTGAAGAAGCCCAAATACGTCGTCTGGTGGAAGCAGAGCTTGCTAGCGAATTTTCCCAGAGCAGGAGGTAGTCATGGCTGCAATTATCGAAACCACGGACTTACGAAAGATCTACGGATCGCATGAAGCTGTCAGGGGGCTGGACCTCGCTGTTCCAGAAGGCTCCATCTGCGCGTTCCTTGGGCAGAATGGTGCCGGCAAGAGCTCCACGATCAAGATGCTCCTGGGCATGGTGCATCCCACCGGAGGCAGCGGCACGGTTCTAGGACACCGCATCGACCGCGAGAAGGACAGTTTGCTCATTCGTCAGAACGTGGCGTTTGTGGCAGAGGATAAGCGGCTTTACGACTACATGACGGTCGAAGAGATTATCTGTTTTACTCGTTCGTTCTTTCCGACCTGGAACGTGGCTTTTGAGCGCAATTTATTGCAGAGATTCGAACTTCCATGGAATCGCAAGATTCGTCAACTCTCCAAGGGAATGCGAACCAAGCTGGCATTGTTGCTGGGCTTTGCACGCGGTTGCCGCTTGCTCATTCTCGATGAGCCGAGCGAAGGTCTGGACCCTGTTGCGATTGAGGATGTATTGCAGATCGTGGTTCTCTTGCAGCCCAAGGAACGACTGTATTTTTTTCTTCTCACCAGATTTCAGAAGTTGAGCAGGTTGCCGATCACGTTCTTATGATTGACCGCGGCAAACTCGTACTCGATCTGTCGATGGACGATGTGCTGGAGGGATACCGGCATGTGCAGGCTGTATTTTCTGAGCCAGTGGAAGAGCGTGATCTGCGACTGCCCGGTATTGAGAAGGTCCACATAAGTGGCCGCATGGTCTCTCTTGTTACCAGCCGCAATCTTGAATCGATTACGGAACATCTCAGAATGTTGCGCGCCAGCAACGTGAATGTCCTCCCGATTTCATTGAAGGACATCTTTCTGGAGAAGGTGAAGGCGCGGTCATGAGCATGTTGTTGAAGAAGGCATGGCTTGAGACTCGTACCCGATTCTTTGCAGGCTTGTGTGCCGTCGCGCTGGTGTGCACGTTCTATCTGCAACAACATGCGTGGTTGACGCAGTGGTGGGCCAGCGAACTACGCGACCCGCACGGATATCACTTTCCGTGGATGCCAATTGCCGTTCGCGAGTATGGATGGTATCTGTGGCACTTTCTGTATGAAAACTATCTGCAGCAGGTGTGGGCTTTGTTTGTGGTGCTGTTTGCGTTTGGAGGTCTTGCACGCGAGAAGACACTCGGGAACGCCGTGTTTTCGCTTGGGCTTCCGGTGAGTCGGCGGCAGTGGCTTTTCACACGGCTGGGTGTTGCTGGTATGGAGGGCGCTGTGTTGGCTCTGTTTGCAGTGATGTATGTTGCTGTTGGTTCTCGCTTCATCCACCAGGTATGCCCCATCGGGGCGATGCTCGCTCACTCCATGCTTATGGTTGCAGCAGGTATGGTGCTCATCGCGATCGGCAATCTGCTTTATGGGATTTTTCCTGGAGGATATCTTTCGTTGCTTGCAACGCTTGTGCTTCTGGGGGCGCCATATCTGCTGCTTCAAAGTGTGCTGGAGAAGCAAAAGGACGCAGGTCGTTCTACGTGGCTTCAATCCGTTGATCTGCACATGCGATGGCGGGACCCTGGAAGCTGACTTGGACGACCGCTCCATGGCTTTCACTCTGTGTCGTCTGGGCATGCACCGTGTTGTTCCTGCTGATCTCAGTTGTTCATGGAGACCGTCTTGACTACTGATTCTGGCAAGCATGGTTCCAACACGCATTCGGCGATGAGCATGTTGCTGTGGAAGGCATGGCGTGAATCTCGCTGGCTCTTTGCTGCAGCATCTGTTCTGCTGGGTTCTCTGGTTGTCTATGCGGTCCTAAGCAGTCCTGGATTTCTAGCACGGTATAACGCACATTTCCCAGATAAGCCGCTGCTGTATTCGGCCTATGTGTGGAGCGGTTTATTTCACTATGCGCTGCAAGGCTGTTGGGTGGTTGCCGTCGTATTGCTTGCAATGGGAGGCATTGCACAAGAGAAGGCTGTTGGAAGTGCTCTATTTACGCTGGCGCTGCCCGTTTCGCGCAAGCGGATTCTCCTTGCACGTTCCGGAATGGCAACGGCTCAGTCTTTCGTATTGGGTATGGGCTGTGCTGTACTTATCTCGGCTGTCTCGCCATTCGCAGGTGAGAGCTACCCAATCCTTCAGGCGTTGGGATTCGGCATTTTGATGTTTGTTGCGGGGAGTACTGTTCTTTCGTTCAGCGTCCTGCTATCGGAGAGCTTCCGAGGTGAGTTCACTGCGATGGTGGTGAGCCTTAGCGGTATCGCTGCAATCTTTCTTAGCTACAAAGCGCGTGTATTGCGTGGATGGAACGTGTTCGATGTGATGAGCGGCACGTCTGTCATCGACCAAAGAACGCAGATGCTACTAGGTAGAATGCCTTGGGAAGGGCTTACGGTTTGCCTGTCGCTGGCTTTCGGCTTCCAATTCCTAACGGTCTTATTGCTCTCGAAGGGCGACGCGTAGGGCGGAACTGAGTGTTGCCCTTTCGGTGTCGATAAGTCAGCCGTGTTGATCAATCTCGCAAATTCTCAATTCTTAAGCTAAGTGCACTCAAATGAGCTTCGCCGTGGGTTAGGTCAAACGACCTGGCGACCGAACTATCCACATCGACAATTCCTGTCAAGGCCTGACCCCACCTAACCAACACAAACAGAACAACATCCAGATGCCGATTAGTTCCCTCCAGACCCCTAAAATAGAAACAGAGATAGAAAAGCCCCAGATCGCTCCGGGCTTTTTCTGCCTCGTAACTCATTATTTTTGAATAACTTGGCTATAAAGCATTACTTTTGAATAACTTGATATAGAGGTCCGGGCCTAAGCCTCATGTTTTGAATATTTTGCAAAAAACAGAGAGGGGGGGGTACTACCGCCCCAGATAAGTCTTGTACTGCGTCTCGACCACACCAGTGTTCCGTGCCAGTTGAAGCTTCGCCTGGTTGTACTGATAGAGCGTCTCGACCAGCCTCGACTGCGCCGCCGCCAGCGAAGCCTGCGCCTGGACGACAGGAAGATTGTCATCGACGCCCGCCGCAAACCGGTCCGTCGTATCCTGCAGGGCCTGGGTCGCAAGCGCGACGTTGCTCTGGGCCACCTTCACCTGTTCGTTGGTCGCCTCAACATCCAGCATCGCCGAACGGATCTGCTGTTCGATCGTCACCTTCAGGCTCTGGACCTGCTGGTGTAGCCCGCTCAGCTGGGCCTGGGCCACCTCGCGCTCGCCGCGAAGCTGCCCCTCCTGGAAGATCGGGAAGCTCAGTTTGCCCGCCGCCGAAAACACGCCGTGATAAAGACCCTGAGTCTCCCCCAGCACGCCGTAGTAGCCGTTGAACGAAAGCGAGGGCAGACGCTCATACTTCACCGCCTTCTCGGTCCGGTTGGCAACCTCCATCTGCGATTCCAGACTGCGCAGGTCCTTGCGACGCTCGAAGGCCAAGGACATCGCCTGGTCCAGCGGAAGCGCAGCAAACTCCGCGTAAGGAGCCGTATCGGTCAGGTTCAGCTCCTGATCGGCCGGCATTCCCATCAGCCGGTTCAGAGCGATCTTGTCTTTGGCAAAGAGATTTTCGTCGTTGATCAGCGTCTGCTGCTGGGTCTGCAACTGCACCCGCGCGCGCAAAACATCGAGGTTCGTTCCCACCCCGGCATCGTGAGACGCCGTGGCCTGGTTCAACGCTACCTCGTCGGCCTTCAGCAGAGCACGTGCGTTCTCGATCTCGGATTGATCGGCGAGAGCACGCAGGTATTGCGTGCAGATGTTCAGCGCCACCGTTCCACGTTCATTCAGAGTGGTCCAGGACGCGACCTCGTCTGCCCTTTGCGCCGCGCGATAGAGGAAGTAGGCCGGAACATTGAAGAGCTGCTGAGTCAGATTCAGCTGCGCCGAGGTCACATTTACCTTCACAATCGTCGGAAAGTCGGCCGTGCTTAGGCCCGGTATATCGACCGCGCCTGGCTTGAAGCCCAACGCCGCAAGATTGATCTGCTGGGCCGAAGTCTTCGCCTCCGCTGTCATGCTCGGCAGCAGGTTGTTCTTCACCTGCAGAACCTGCCCATGAACGGATCTCTGGTTCTGAAGGTCGAGAACGATCCCGAGATTGTGCTGCAATCCTTGTGCAATTGCGTCGTCAATGCTCAGAGGGAGCGCCCCCGGAGTCGCACGCTGCATCACAACGCCGCCCTCCAGTCGCGTCGCTGGGGTCTGCGGCTCAGGAGCGGCCGGAAGCTCCTCCGGCTTCGGCTGCTGGCCGAACGAGACCGCGGCTAAGCTCAGCCAAAGAGCTGCGGCAGGCAGGTGCTTCCATGTCATTGAGGGGCGAAACTCCAGTTTCATCAAGGGTCTTTTCAACGTTCCGATGAGCAGAATCTTCTTGTATTCCTTCAATTAGATTACCCGGCCCCGGACGGGGTTGCGAAAATGTAGGCCTAAATCGGCGGCCTCCGCCTGGCTCGTCTAAAATACAAACAAAGGATTTATGCGTCCAACCTCCATGAACCGCATCGTTCTCGCCGCCAGTCTGCTCGCCGCCCTCTGCCTCCCTGCGGCCGCGCAGTTTTCCGCCCCTCCGAACACAGGTAATGCCTTCAAAGATACTTCGATGCTGAAGCCGCCCGCCGGGGCGAAGGTCGCCATCTACAAGTTCGAAGACCTCGAGTGTCCCGCCTGCTCGCACGCCTACCCGATCGTGCACGCGGCTGCGGACCACTATAAGATTCCCATCATCCGCCGCGACTTTCCTTTGAAGATGCACATCTGGAGCCGCGACGCCGCGATTACAGCTCGCTACCTGCAGGACAAGGTCTCGCCCGCAGTCGCTGAGGAGTTTCGTGGCGCCGTCTTCGCCGCCCAGACCTCCATCGCCTCGAAGGACGATTTGGCCGCCTTCACACGAAAGTTCTTCCAGTCGCACAAGCTGAACCAGCCCTTCGTCATCGATCCCTCCGGCCTCTTCTCAGCCGAGGTTCAGGCCGACTACACGCTCGGCGAGCGCATCGGCATCACCCAGACACCCACCATCTGGGTCGTCAGCCAGAAGAACTGGGTCCAGGTCACCGACATGAACCAGCTCTACTCGACCATCGACAACATGGAAGCTCAGGTCGCCGCCGATACCCCCGGCAAGACCGCGACGACGGCTGCCAACTCCAAGCTGCGCCACGCAGCGACGCCGCAGAAGTAAGACATCACCAGACACCAAACGGCCCGACAGTCTTCACACTGTCGGGCCGAAGTTTTCTGAGGTTCTATTTCGCCTCAAAGATCATGAAGTAGTCCTGCCCATCGGCCTTGGTAAAGTCGTAGGTCGAGCTGAGGCGAAACCCGGCCTCTCCCATCTCTTTCTCGACGATCTCGTGATTCAGGCCATGGTTAGTGCCATCGCCGTTCTTGTCGATGATCCCGATCTTCGCGCCTGGACGCAGCGCAGGCGCGAGCTTCTTCATGAACTCCACCGGGTGCGCGATCTCGTGATAGACCTTCAGCAGAAGCACGGCATCCACGCTTCCCGGAGGAAGCATAGGGTTGTCCGGCCTTCCAAGAACGGTGCGGACGTTCGGGAGGTCTTCCTTTGCAGCGCGCTTCCCGATGGACTCGATCGCCAGAGGGTTGATGTCTTCCGCGAGCACCGCCCCGGTTGGTCCGACCCGCTTTGAGGCGCGGACGGTGAACCAGCCGGAACCAGCGCCGATATCAGCGACGTTCTTCCCGGCCTTGATTCCGAGCAGATCCATCACGCGGTCGATCTGAAGCTTCTTGTCGCGGTCCGGATACTCGAAGATCGAGAGATCGCCGGAATAAGGACGGCTGGTCGGACGGGAATCTGTTGATGGCGTCGAAGAAGCGGGCGCTTGCGGATAAGCACTTGATGCCGCGAGCGCCATCATCAGCAAAAAGACAACGGCAAAACGAGGTGCGCTCATCACGCCTCCACTTTGCTACTGAATCTGTACCAGTTCCTGCTCACCGGCTCCATGCGACGAATTTGGAGTCACAGAGTCTTTCTGCGGAGCACGCCAGTGGTCGATATAGCTGACCTGATGCACACAGCTGATCGTGCAACTGGGGGCGCAACCCTTCTCTGTCAGGAACTCACGCTTGACGTCGGCGGTGGTGTAATTGGACAGCGGAACTCCAGGGAAGCCGCGCTGCTGGCTGCAGTAGTGCACCAGTCCGTTCTCGCAGACATAGAGATAACGTCCGCCTGCGCGGCAGCGCCAGTCGTTCGTCTTTCCGTTTGCGATGGCTTCCTGAAAGTGATTGAAGCGCGAGTAGCTGCGGCGCGTCATCGAGCGCACCTTGTCCCATACCTTGCGTTCGGCGTCGCCCAGCGGCTTCAACTGGCCGCTTCCGTCGTGGATGATCCCGATGGTCGAGCTGAAACCGAGACCCAATGCACGCTCCGAGACCACGCGAGCATCGTCGGGATTGGCAATACCGCCCCCGACCACGGAGTTGATGTTTACGTGGAATTCAGCGTGGTCGGCCAGCATCTGCAGCTTCTTATCCAGGACTTTGAGGCTCTTTTTAGAGACTGCGTCCGGCATCACGTTATCTATCGAGATCTGCATATGATCGAGCCCGGCCTTGTTCAGGCGGTGAATGCGATCGGGCATCAGCAGATAGCCGTTGGTGATCATGCCGGCGATGGCGCCGTTCTTACGGATGCGGGCGATGATCTCATCGAGATGCGGGTTCAGCAGGGGCTCGCCGCCCGAGATGGTGATGACGCTGGTCCCGAGCCTGCCCAGGTGATCGATACGACGCAGCATCTCGTCCAAAGGCACCGGATCGGAAAAGTCATCGTATTCGTTGCAATAGGTGCAGGCGAGATTACACCGCCGCATGGGCACGATCTGCGCCATGTAGGGATGCCCCGTCGACGCCAGCGCCCAGCCAATCGAGGCGAGCTCGCGCACTTTGAGAGTCGCAGCCTTCCAGCGCCGCCGCGCTTTGCTTGGTGGCTTTGGGGATGGGATCGAAGCAGTAGGCATAGTCAAGGTTAAGTATATCGAACCCGGCAGGTTAGAAGGGAAGAAGGAGGGGTTTGAACCTGCCTGTACCCCCTTGTGGACTCCTGCAACGCGTGAGAGGATGGCCGGCATGGCGCCCGGATTACAAGAAGTTATCGTGATAGCCATCTTCGTTATCCTGGTGCTCCCATGGAGTATCTGGGCTATCAGCGACGGCGGGCTCGCGCCCCGGAACGAGCGGCTAGTTCAGCCCCATGGCCTGGCGCATCTGGTCGCGCTGAGAGTTCATCCGACTACGGAGCTCAGGCGAGTCCATCTGCAGGCGGGCGGTTTCCATAGCAGACGTCAACTGGCTGCGGGCGATATCTAATTGCCTGTGCACTTGAGGATCGCTGGACCAGTCATTGAACTTCGCGCTCATCTGCTTGACCTCGAGCATGGAACGAATCTGATCCAGCTGCCGGCTCATCTTCGCGGCCATACCATCGAGCTCTGCCACAGCAGCATCGATCTGTTCGCCACTCTGTGTCGAGTTCTCGAAGAACCCGTGAAGATTGGCCCAGGGCTCGACCGACGAACGCTTCTTGGCGTCAGGCACCAGGGTCAGAGTCTGCTCTTTCTTTTCGCGCAGAACGATCACATTCACGGTTCTGCCACGGTTC
>Ga0268266_10002542_pt1 | contig 19369 bp, 19 predicted proteins | sample KBSS13metaG_FD_190356 | JGI IMG/M metagenome (GOLD analysis project Ga0268266, IMG submission 190356) | Switchgrass rhizosphere microbial communities from Kellogg Biological Station, Michigan, USA - KBS S1-3 metaG (SPAdes) (version 2) | ecosystem: Host-associated > Plants > Roots > Rhizosphere...
GACGAGGCGCTTGGCGAAGCGCAGGTAGGCGGGGCGGTCGCGCGCCCAGAGCCAGCCGGCGAGGGCGAACGGGGTGATGAAGTAGCTCGTGTAGGTGAGCGTGAAGAAGACGTTCCAGCCGGTCAGGTGGGTCGGGTCGTAGAGGTGGTGCTGCAGCCATTCGGTCGGCGTCTGGCCGAAGAAGACCGCTTTGTCGAAGTCGATCATCGGGTGGAAGTGGACCCCGATGCCGAGCTTGTCGGCGGCGCCGCGGGTGACGTCGTAGGCGCCGAGGACGATCACCATCGGCGCCCAGTCGATGACCAGCCAGAGCATCTCCCGCGGGTGGCGGCCGATGCAGGCGCAGGCGAGAGCGCCGCAGACCCAGGCGATCACCAGGTCCCGCTGGACCGGGATGCCGTAGTTGTAGCTCCAGACGATGAAGCCGACGAAGTAGAGCGCCAGCGCGCAGCGTCGAACCGCCGGCCAATGGCCGAATCTCAGAACGGGCTCCGCCTCGGAGCCCGCCCGGGCAAGGTCGGCGGAACTCACCCGCCTAACCCTAAGCGCAGCGGGCGGCGCCCGGCGGTGCGGGGCGGCGCGCGGCCCTAGGCCCCGTGCGCCTCGTCGGACCATCGCGTGAGGGATCCGCCCGAGGTGGGTACGAAACGCGCCATGAGACTCAGACTCGTCCTCCCCGTCCTTGCCCTCCTCGCCCTGCTCGTGCCCGTCGGATCCGCCGACGCGCACGCCAAGCAGAAGTACTCGATCTACGGGTCGTGCGACAACGGAAAGCCCTACAAGGCCTCCCGCACCTGCCACTACGACAAGTCGCTGCTCTTCCGCGGCACCTTCGTCTTCAAGAGCAACGTCGGCAAGAAGCCCCTGAAATCGTGCTTCCGCATCTACGGCAAGGCACCTTTGACCGGCGGCAAGTGCCAGAAGCTCGCCCCCACCGCCTACAAGGCGTATCCCTTCAAGGTCAGCGGAATCCGCCAAAAGTTCTCCGTCAAGGTGACCTGGTTCGTGAAGAACAAGGGCGACTGGCAACAGGTCGGCGCCTCGTTCATGAAGGTGCGCCCGTAGGGGGGCTTGCGCCCGAGGCAAGGGACGCAAGGCGGGTCGGCGAGAGGGCCGTCTCGGCCACGGCCCTGGCTGTCCGTGGCCGTGGCCGAGACGGCCGGGGTGCGGGGAGTGGTGGATCCCTCGCCGAGGTGCGGAGGGCTCGTCACGGGAGGGACACGGATCCGTGACGGGACTCGCAAGTCGTGACGGAGAGCGTGAGAAGTCCACGCTTCCGTGCGTGTTGGACAACAGTCGATTCCGCGCTGCACGGATTGACCCCCCTATAGGGTGGAAAACCCGTGCAGCGCGTTTTCGGGCCCTGTTTCGAGGCCCGAAAACAGACCGAAGATGCGCGGAAGCCTGGCGTTCCCGACATCTTCTTCACCGAACTCAGGCAGGTGTGTCTTCTCTCGCACGCACCCTCGACGTAAGTCCGACATGCATCCTGAGGCGGCGTGGGCCAGCCTCGCAAGGACGCAGGAAGCGAGCCGAGGGGAGCGCACTCCAGTGCGTGACCCGAACCGAGCGACCGAGGACACCGCGAGGCGCCCCCACGCCGCCTCAGGATCCGAGGCTGACGACGACGATCAGCAGGCGGGCGGGGCGGCGGCCGGTGTTGACGACGCGGTCGGCGCCGTCGCGGATCAGGACGGCGTCGCCGCGGGAGAGGTTCACCGGCTCCTCGCCGTGCACGGTGATCTCGAAGGACCCGGTGACGATGTAGATGAAGAGCTCGCGGTGGTGGAGGATCTCGCGGACTGCCTGCTCGCCGCCGGCGATCTCGAGCATGGCGCCCGCCTCGTAATCGGTGACCCGCGGCGAGAGCTGCCAGCGCTGGTGACCGAGGAACCGGGTGGTGATGCCCTCCGCCGAGGAGGTGAGGACGCTGCCCTCGCCGTCGCGGACGACCTCGAGCGGTTTGCGCTCGGTCCGGCTGCCCTCGACGAGGTCGCTCAGTTCGACGTCGAAGAAGTCGGCCAGGCGCACCAGGCGGCTGATCGTGATGTCCGACTTGCCGCTCTCGACCAGCGAGAGGAACGAGCTGGAGATCTTGGTCGCCGCTTCCAGCTGGCTGAGCGAGAGGCCACGCTCGGTGCGGAGGGCGCGAAGTCTGGTTCCTAGGTCAATTTTGTTCATGTGGTGCGGCGATCATCTCACCCCTTACGCCTTCTTCCAAGAAACTGGAACATTCCTAGTACTCGATGCACTTCTGCTGCCGGCCGGCGTGGGTGGGGCGGCCGGGGCGGAGGCGGGTGACGCGGCCGGGGCCGGCGCGGGCCGGCCCGGCAGCAGCTGGACCAGTACCGCGACCGCGAGGCAGACCGCCGCGACCGCGACCAGCGCCAGCTCGAAGGCGCCCGCGTAGTCGCCGTCGGGGCCGATCGCGCCGTAGAAGACCGCGCCGATCGCGGCGACGCCGATCGTGTTGCCGACCTGGTTGGCGGTCGAGAAGACGCCCGAGGCGGCGCCCGCGTGGCGCGGGTCCATCCCGCCGATCACGGTCGCCACCAGCGGCGCGGTCAGGAGACCCATGCCGATGCCGTCGACGGCGAGCGCCGGGACGAGGAGGAGCGGCGAGCCGCCGGTGCCGATCGCGGCCACCGTCAGCGCCATCCCCGCGAGCGCGACCGCGCGGACCACCCCGCCCGCCGCCAGCACCTGGCGGCCGAACCGCGGCACCAGTGCTTCGGCGCCGATCGAGGCGAGCAGGTAGCCCAAGGCCAGCGGGGTGAAGACGAGGCCGGAATCGAGCGCGCTGAGCCCGCAGCCCTCCTGCAGGTAGATCGCGAGGACGAGGAAGAACGAGGCCATCCCGGCGTAGAAGACGACCGAGGCCAGGACGCCGACGGTGAAGGCGCGCTCGCGGAAGAGGTCCGGGTGGACGAGCGGGGCGCCGCCGCTCGCGGCGAGCCGGCGCTGGCGCAGGGCGAAGGCGAGCGCCAGCGGCACCGCGGCGGCGAGGCAGACGAAGGTCCAGGCCGGCCAGCCCTGACGTTGGCCTTCGACCAGCGGCAGGACGATCGCGACGAGGGTCGCCCCGGCCAGCGCGGCGCCGAGGAAGTCGAGCCGGCGCGTGTCCTCGGCGCGGGACTCGGCGATCGCTCGCGGCGCGAGGGCGAGGGCGGCGATCCCGATCGGCACGTTGACGAGGTAACAGGCGCGCCAGTCCAGATCGAAGAGGTTGAGGGCGATGAGGGCGCCGCCGATCAGCTGGCCGCCCGCCGCCGCCAGGCCCATGGTCAGGCCGTAGGTGGTGACGGCGCGGCGGCGCTCGTCGCCGTCGAAGGTGACGCCGATGATCGAGAGCACCTGCGGGGCGAAGAGGGCGGCGCCGATCCCCTGCAGGACGCGGCCGGCGAGCAGGACCTCGATCCCGGGCGCCGCGCCGCAGAGCGCCGAGGACGCGGTGAAGAGCGCCAGTCCCGCCATGAAGAGGCGGCGCCGGCCGAAGAGGTCCCCGAGCCGGCCGCCGAGGATCATCAGCGAGGCGATCGCGATCGCGTAGGTGGCGACGACGAGCTGGATCTGGGAGTCGGAGGCGCCGAGCTCGGCCTGGGTCGAGGGGATGGCGACGTTGACGATGAAGAAGTCGAGGACGAAGACGAAGGTCCCGGCCATCAGCACGGCCATCGTCAGCGCGTTCGAGTGGGCTTTGTGCGCGTTTGAATTCATGGCAAGCAGGTTGCTTACCTGGGGTAGGCACGTCGATTACCTCGCGGGTAATGCGCGGGCCGCGCGTGACGTGGGTCAGCGCGGTGCGAAGGCGCGGCAGGCGGCCGCGGTGACGTCGTCGGCCGGGAAAAACGACTCGATCGAGAGCTCGGCGACCGTGATGTCGACGGCGGTGCCGAAGATCGCGACGGTGCTGAAGAAGTTCAGCGTCTCGCCGTCGGGACCACGGAGGAGGAGCGGCGTGAAGACGTCGTGGTCGAGTGTCGATGCGCTCGGGTCGGCCGCCGCCTCGGGCGCCGGGTAGGAGGCGAGCTCGTCGCGCAGCTCGGCCATCGCCGGTTCCCCGGTCAGCCGCGCCTGCCGCTCGATACGGCCGACGATTTTGTTCCGCCAGTCGTCCCAGTTGAGGATCCGCGGCGCCATACCTTCCGGGTGCAGCGCGAGGCGCATCGTGTTGGCGGGCGGCTCCAGCAGGTGCGGGGCGACGCCCGCGGTGAGCAGGCCCATGCCGCGGTTGGCGGTGACCAGCTCCCACTGGCGGTCGACGACCAGGGCCGGGTAGGGATCGTGCGCGGCGAGCACTTCGTCGATCGCCGCGCGGACCGGCTCGAGGTCCGGGTCCTCGTAGGCGAGCTCGCGGTACTCGGGCGCGTAGCCGGCGGCGATCAGGAGTTCGTTGCGGTCGCGGAGGGGCATCTCGAGGTTGGCGGCGAGGCCGATGACCATCTCCCGGCTCGGGTTCGAGCGTCCCGTCTCGAGGAAGCTGATGTGGCGGGCCGAGACGCCCGCCTCCAGCGCCAGCTCGAGCTGGCTGCGCCGGCGCCGCTGGCGCCACTCGCGCAGCAACGGGCCGACGCCGGTCACGGTCTGCGAGGCCATGGGCTCAGCCTAGCCCGAAGGCGCGGCGCGGCGATTACCTCGGAGGTAATGGCGGCTCGTCGGCGGGGTCGGGTGCGGCGACGCGCCGCCCGTGTCCCAGCTTCGCCCCCATCTTCACCGCCTTGACCGCGCTGGTCGCGCCCGCCTGCAGGGTGAAGCCGACGATGAAGATCAGGATGCCGGGGAGACGCAGGAAGGGCGAGCCGATCATCAGCAGGCCGATCCGTCCGAGCACGTAGGCGGGCGTCGAGACGACGGCGCCGAGGACCGAGCCGACGACGCTCGCCGAGAGGCGGTCACGGCGTGAGACGGCGCCGGACTCGACCCCGATCAGCCGCGCCGGGACGGCGACGTAGGCGATCATCATCACCCCGATCACGATGCTCAGGGTGAGCGCGAACCAGGGCGCGTGGGCACGGGTGACGACGGTGACGGTCAGTCCTAGAGCGAGGCCGACGACGCCGCCGGACCCGAGGATCGTCGCCAGGTGGGGACGCGCTTCCTCCATCGCCGGGCGTACTTCCGGCTTCTTGTCCTGGCTGATCGCGAAGCCGAAGACGGCGTTCAGCCAGAAGCAGAGCATCGTGATCGCCATCACCACGGCGACGATCGGGACGACGACCGGTCCGCTCACGGCCTGCACGGTCTTGTCGTGGAGGACGTGGCCGCGCAGGTCGTACATCGCCGCCCAGATCCACATCGCCGGCGGGATCTGGATCACGGTGAGGCGCCAGTTCGTCAGCAGCAGGCGGACGCCGCCGAAGAGCATCGCGACGCCGCCGACCATGAGCGCCAGCGGGGCGAGGAGGCGGTGGCGGCGGCTGAGCGCCTCGACCGCGCGGACGACCTCCTGCTCGTCGCCTTCCCGCACCCCGCGGGCTACCTCGCCGAGCCGCTCTGCCCACTGCCGCGCGGTCACCTCAATCGGTGGCGGCGGGACGATGATGGCGGCGGCGCGTTCGTCCCACGGTGATGCCGACGCAGAAGACCACCATGCCGACGACGCCGAGCCAGAAGGCCCATTCCGGCCACTCGTAGCTCTCGTGCAGCTCCCAGGTCTCCTTCACCGCGATCAGCGAGGCGCCGACGGCGACGTAGAGCCAGGCGTTGAGGATGTCTTTGACGGTGAGGAAGGCGAGCAGGGCTTCGTCGTCCATCGCCTGGCCGACCCGGTGGCGGTAGATGCTCTCGCGCCGGCGCTTCAGGAGCCACCAGATCGGCGGCAGCACCAGCCACCAGCGGGAGACCGGCGGCGGCTCGTCGACCCGCGCTTTGGCCTTCTCGATCGCCTCGTGCTCGAAGCCTGACTCTTCGATCTCGCGCACGGCCTGGTCGAGCGGCCCGGCGACCAGCAGCCAGGCCCCGAGGAATCCACACCAGGCGATGACGTGGGGCATCGTCGGTTCATAGCGGATTCGACGCCCCTTCGAGGCCTCAGCGCGACCAGACGAAGGCGAACGAGATCGGGTGATGGCGGAAGCGCTCCCACTTCGGCTTGAGCGCCACCCACTCGTCGTCGACGAGCCGCTCGTGGAGGGAGCCGAGCGCCAGCCCGGCGTCGAGCCCCGCGGCGACGTGGTCGCTCAGCAGGTGCACGTGCGTCTCGATCGCCAGCGACTCGCCGGAGTCGGCGTCGTCGAAGTGGGTCGGCATGCCCGAGGCGATGATGAAGTGCGGGTGGAAGCCGACGAGGACAAAGGGCGCGCCAGGACGCGCGAGCCGCGCCGCCTCGGCGTAGAGCGGGCCGAGGTCGGCGAGGTGCTCGTCGACCAGGCAGGAGACGACGAGGTCGTAGGCGCCAGGCTCGAGGCCGGTGTCGTCGACCTCGCCCTCGCGCAGGGACGAGTAGACACTCCGGGCGCGCGCCGCCTCCAGCATCGCCGGTGAGAGGTCGACCCCGTCGATCTCCCCCACGCCCCGGCCCGCGAGCCAACTCCCGGTCCGCCCGGTCCCACAGCCGAGATCCGCCGCGCGCCCGACCGAGCCCCAGTCGAGGTCGAGCCGGTCGAGCAGTGCCACGTCCATCGCGTCCTCGACCGTGTCCTCATAAGTCGCCGCCCACCGGTCATACCCCTCGCGAGGGTCGACGGTGCGATACCTGCGGGTGTCGAAGGGGGAGAACGAAGCCATGCGCTCACTTTTTCATGCCCGGCGAGACAACCGGCAGCCCAGCATTGCGTGCCGCCTCGATCAATTCCTGCCACTCCTCGGTCATGATCCGCTCCTCGCCCGGGAGCCAGGATCCCAGCACCGCGACCTCCCTCCCGTCGCGGATCACCGACACGCGCTGGGTTTCCTTGATCGCCATGAAGTAGGGAAGGCTGGCCTTGAATTCCTCGAACGTCACCGTGACGGCCTCGATCTCGGTCGTCATCTGGTCCAACGTAGCGCCTCACTTTTCGGGATTTCCTGCTGGTGGATCGGGTTCGCTCGCGTACTCGGCGGCGAGGGCGGCGGCGGCGTGGAGGTCGGCGAGGACGCGCTCGCGGATCGCGACCACCAGGGCGGTGGCGGTGCGGGTGTCGCGCGGGCCGGCGGCGACGGCGGCCGGGTGGGAGCTGCCGACGATCATCTCCAGCAGGACGAGGCCCGGGTCCTCGCCGGGGAAGGCCCCCTCGGGCAGGTCGTCGAGGAGGGAGAGCACGATGTCCTCCAGGGCCATCGCCGTGCGCAGCACCTCCTCGACCAGGTCGCGGGTGGCTTCGAGGTCCGTCTCCTCGCGTCGGTGGCTGTCGCGACGTCGTGCCATGGCCCCCCAAGGTCCCGGCGCCCCGAGTTCTCCCCCCACCCGGCGCCGAATCCGAATGCCGAACCCGCTGAGTGGGTAGAAATCGAGGCGATGAGCTACCACGCAGATACCAATCGTTATGACGGCAAGATGGTCTACCGGCGCACCGGCCGCTCCGGCCTCGACCTCCCGGTCCTCTCCCTCGGCTACTGGCACAACTTCGGCGACGACCGCAAATTCGAGACCCAGCGCGAGATCGCCCGCCGCGCCTTCGACCTCGGCATCACCCACCACGACCTCGCGAACAACTACGGGCCGCCCTACGGCGCCGCCGAGATCAACTTCGGCCGCCTGATGCGCGAAGACTTCCGCCCCTATCGCGACGAGATGGTGATCTCGACCAAGGCGGGCTGGGACATGTGGCCGGGCCCCTACGGCCAGGGCGGCGGCGGGCGCAAGTACGTCCTCTCCTCGCTCGACCAGTCGCTGGCGCGGATGAACCTCGACTACGTCGACATCTTCTACTCCCACCGGCTCGACGGCTCGACCCCGCTGGAGGAGACGATGGGCGCGCTCGATACCGCCGTCCGCCAGGGCAAGGCGCTCTACGTCGGCATCTCCTCCTACGACGCCGAGCACACCCGCAAGGCCGCCGCGATCCTCGCCGACCTCGGCACGCCGCTCCTCATCCACCAGCCGAGTTACTCGATGCTGAACCGCTGGATCGAGGACGAGGGCCTGCTCGAGGCGACCGACGAGCTCGGCGTCGGCGTGATCGGCTTCACCGTCCTCGCCCAGGGGCTGCTCACCGGCAAATACAACGACGGGATCCCGGAGAACTCGCGGGCGACCCAGAGCGACTACGGCGCCTTCGAAAGCGACTGGATCAACGACGACGTGATCGGCCGGGTCCGGGATTTGAACGCGATCGCCGAGAAGCGCGGCCAGTCGCTGCCGCAGATGGCGCTCGCCTGGAGCCTGCGGGACCCGCGGATGACGTCCCTCGTCATCGGCGCCTCATCGACCAAGCAGCTGGAGCAGAACGTCGACGCGCTCGACAACCTCGACTTCACCGCCGAGGAACTCGCCGAGATCGACCGCATCGTCGACTTCGACTCGAACGTCGACGTCTGGGCCGACGCGCGCGCGGGCAAGGTGGGCTCCGGGATCTAGGGCCGCGCGGCGGGCCGGCGGGAGCGGTTCGGCATGCTTAAGGCATGACCGACCTGAACGACTCCCCCGCCCGCCCCGACGTCCCCCTCTCGATCCTCGACCTCGCCGCGGTCGGTCCGAACGAGTCGATCGGCGACAGCTTCGCGGGATCGGTGCGCCTCGCCCAGTCGGCGGAGCGGCTCGGCTACCGACGCATCTGGTACGCCGAGCACCACAACATCCGCTCGATCGCCAGCTCCGCGACCGCGGTCCTGATCGCCCACGTCGCCGCCCACACCGAGAAGATCCGCCTCGGCGCCGGCGGCATCATGCTGCCGAACCACTCGCCGCTGGTGATCGCCGAGCAGTTCGGCACCCTCGCCGAGCTCCACCCCGGCCGCATCGACCTCGGCCTCGGCCGCGCCCCTGGCTCCGACACCGCCGCGATGCGGGCGCTGCGCCGCGACGAGCTCTCCAGCGAACGCTTCCCCCAAGACGTCCAGGAGTTGCAGGCCTGGCTCGGCGACAACAGCCCCGTCTCCGGCGTCATCGCGATCCCCGGCAAGGGCACCCACGTCCCCCTCTACATCCTCGGCTCCTCCCTCTTCGGCGCCCAGCTGGCCGCGGTCCTGGGGCTCCCCTACGCCTTCGCCTCCCACTTCGCTCCGCACGCCCTCTTCGACGCCCTCCAGGTCTACCGGGAGAACTTCAAGCCCTCCGAGCAGCTCGCCGAGCCCTACGCGATGGCCGGGGTCGGCGTGATCGCCGCCGCCGACAAGGCCGAGGCCGAGCGCCAGCTGGAGGTCACCCGCCGCATCCGCGTCAAGAGCCTCTTCAAGACCCCCGGCGGCGGCAAGCTCAGCGACGACGAAGTCGACCAGATCCTCGACTCCCCCCGCGCCCGCGCGGTCGACGAGATGCTCACCTACTCAGCCGTCGGCACCGGCCCCGAAGCAGCCGCCTACCTCGCCGACTTCCAATCCAAGACCGGCGTCGACGAGCTGATCACGGTCCACTACGCCGACTCGGTCGACAACCGCGTGCGCTCCGTGGAGATCCTCGCCGAGGCCGCGGCCCTGAGCGAGCCGGCTGCGGCGTAGGGGGCGGCGCTCCCGCGAGGGTCCGGGCCGTTTCAAGCTGGCGCCCGAGACAAGGGACGCAAGGGGTGTCGGCGAGAGCGGCCGTCTCACCCACGGCCCTGGCTGGCTGTGGCCGTGGGTGAGACGGCCGAGGTATGAAAACGATGGAGGAACTGCGACGCCGTTGCGGGAGACGTGAGGGAGACGCCACGAACTCCACAGTTCCGCGCAGGTTCCTCATGCTTCGTGCGCCTTCTGTCTGACCCGAAATGTTGATGGGCCGAAAACCCGCCATATAGACGGGTTTTCGGCCCATCAACCGAGGGGTGCTGGAGAAGCGTGACGGGGGTGTGGAGTTCCGGGCGGAAGCGTCACGAACTCTCGCACTTCCCCACGAAACCCTCACGTCCTGGGCGTCTCAGCGCGGTCACAGCCAGCCAGGACCGCGATGAGACGCCCAGGACCAATCTAGGACTGCCGCAACCGTCTGGAGAACGGCGGGAACAGCAACCGCCGAGCCACCGCGCCCCTACAACCGTCCCCCGCGCCCCAAGAACTCCACCGCTTCGGCCAGCGTATCCAGGATCTCACTCGCGCCCTCGAGTTCCGCTTCGAGGTGGGTAGTCCGGAAGGCGACCACCGGGATGCCGGCGGCGCGGGCGGACTCGATGCCGCTCGGCGCGTCCTCCAGGGCCAGGCAGCGGCTCGGCTCGACGCCTAGCCGCTCGGCGCCGAGGAGGAAGGGTTCGGGGTCCGGCTTGCCGCGCTCGATCGAGTTGGCGGTGACGAGGACGGCGGGCGGCTCGAGGCCGGCGCCGCGCAGGCGCGCTCGCGCCAGTTCGTCGGAGCCGCTGGTGACGACGGCGATCGGGATCGGCCCCGCGAGCAGTTCGGCGGCGCCCTCGTAGGCGATGACCGAGCCCGCGTCCTCGACCTCGTCGCGGTCGATCTGACCCTGTTCGGCCTCGCGTTCTTCCTCCGGCACCAGCAGCGCCACCGTCTCCCGCGTCGGCCGCCCCATCGCGAAGCGGTGCGTCTCCTCCTCGTCAAGCCCGCGGCGACGGGCGAACGCGCCCCAGGCCCGCTCGCTGGAGGCGACCGAGTCGATCAGGGTCCCGTCGAGGTCGGCGAGGATCGCGGCGGGGGTCCAGATGCCGGCACCTGCCACGGGCGTTTGCTGGTCGGCTCCGCTCACCGGCCCGATCCTAGTCAGACCGGCACCCAGGGCGACAAGGGCTCGCAATCCGTCCAGATCCATCGCTCGGATCCGGCCGATGGAATAACTTGCCCGCGTCGAGCGGTCGAGGGAACTTCGGTGCGAATCCGAGACTGACGCGCAACGGTGATGAGCGGTTCCGGAGCCTTCCGGCCGTCCTAGTCCGAATGCCGGCCGCCTGACGGACATAGGACCAACCCGCTCTCGCGAACGGACGGATGGGTTCTCATCGCTTCTCCTCAGGTGAGGAACGCGGGAGATCTCGCCCGTCCTCACCGGAAGGAGATCCACCCGATGCAGTACCTCAAACGCCGACTGGCGGCGCTCGTCGTCGTCATCATCGCCGCACTGGCGGCACCCGCCTCGGCCCTCGCCACCTCGACGCCCGAACAGATCAGCGCGGCGATCGCCAAAGGCCTCCCCTACATGGAAGGGACGCAAGCCGAAAACGGGGGATTTCCCGGCTTCGGCGGCGATTGGTCGCTGACCTCGTTCGCCGCCGCGGGCAAGGCCGCCGCCGACCTCCACTACAAAGGGGAATCGAAAAACCCCGACGCCCGTAGCTTCTACGGCAGCTCGACCCAGTACGGAAGCCCGACCTGGCCGGGAGTATCCGGCGCCGCGGTGACCGAATACGAGCGCGCCGCCCTGGTCGCCTACGCGGCCGGGATCGACCCGGCCCGCCCGTCGAACCGCCAGAACCTGCTGGCCCAGATCGTCGCCCAGTACCAGGTGGGTAGCCCGGGCTACTTCGGCAGCACCTTCAACGGGACGGTGTTCGCGGTCCTGGCCCTCACCGGATCGAAGAGCCAGGCGGGCGCGCAGCGCTTCCCGCAATCGCTCCTGAACCTCTCGGTCGCGGCGATCAAAGCCAACCAGCACACCGACGGCGGCTGGACCTGGGAAAAAGCGGCGGGCAACGAAACGGCGCTCAAACGCCCTTCCGAACCCGACCTGACCGGAGCGGCCATGGCGGCGCTCTGCGGCGCCGGAGTCGCGAACACCAACGCGACGATCGTCAAAGCGAAGGCCTACCTGGTCGGCCTGCTGGAATCCTCGACCGGCGCGTTCGGCTCCGAATTCGGCGCCAACACGGATTCCAACTCCTGGGCAGTGCAGGGCCTGAACGCCTGCGGCATCAACCCACAGGGAGCCGAATTCACCACCACCGCCGGCAAGACCCCGATCGACTTCCTCATCTCCCAGCAGCTCACCTCCGGCGGGTTCAAGTACCAGCCGGCGAACACCGGAGCGAACCAGTACTCGAGCCAGAGCGCGATCCGCGCCCTCGCCGGTGGTGGCTTCACCGCCGCTCCGCCCACTCCGAAAGCCGGCGAAAAATGGGGGGCGGCAAGTTCCTTCGCGACCGGCGCGGCGGAATCCGACCCGCTCGCGCTGGTAATCGAATACAGCGGCACGCTGAAGGTGTGCTCGGTCTCGGTGGCGCCGAAAGCGACCGCGACGTCGCTGGCGACGGTGCTCGAAACCGCGATGACCGCCGCGACGCCGAGCGGCTGCGTGAGCGGTCTGCAGCCGACGAGCGGGACCGGAGCGATCACGCAGGTCAACGGCTTTCCGGAACCCGGCGTGGCCGGCTGGAAGGTCTCGATCGACGGGGCCGCCGCGGTCCAGGCCAAACGCAGCACCGCGATCCACGTCGGCGACACGATCTACCTGAAGTACGAATAGGCACGTCGCCGGCCCCGGGGAGAGCCCCCGGGGCCGGCGCGTTGCACAGGCGCCGGTCGGCGCCTAGCGACGGAAGCGGGGCCTGCTCCGCACGCACTTCCTCGCTTTGGACGCGGAGTGCGGGTGGCGGCGCTTACAGACCGACCGCCTGCGCGCCTGCGCCTGCCTGCGCTTCTTCTTCGCGGCCGACTTCCCGGCCGGGCCTCGCAGGCCGCGCTCGCCCCGCGGTCCCTGGGGACCGCCCGGTCCGGCGGGGCCGGTTGCGCCCGTCGCCCCAGTGGTCCCGGCGGCACCCGTCGCGCCAGTCGTGCCGATGGGGCCGGTCGGACCCTGACCCGTCGTCGCCGGGAGGCCGGTCCCGCTCAGCTGGATCGGCGCCCCGTAGCTGCCGTTCGCGTTCAACAGGTGCAACGAGGCCGTTGCTTCGCCGGTTGCCGCCGGCGCGAAGCGGACCCGCACCGTGCAGCCGCGGCCGGGTTCGATCGCCGCGCCCTGACAGTCTCCGGCCGCGATCACGAAATCTTCGCGCTGTGGCCCGGTGATCGAGAAGCGCGGTTCCAGCGGGGCTTCCTTGATCCGGACGTACACGCCCTGGCCGCGCCCGATCGTGCCTTCCGCCTGCGCGCCGAATTCCATCGCGGGGCTGGTCGCTTCGAGGCCGCCTGCCGCCGGGAAGCGCAGCTTGATGAAGTCACCGGCTTCGACTTCCTGTGCTCCGGGCGGCGCTTCGAAGGCCGACGCGCTGGAGACGACCCACTGGTGGCCCGCCGTATTGGAGGTGCCGTTGATCGCGGTGACGACTCCTCCCCCGTTGACGGAGAGACTGCTGACGCAGGGGAGTTCGGCGGCGGAGGCTTCGGCCTGCGCCGCTTCGAGGACTTCGGTGACGGTCGAGCCGGTCGGGGCGACGATCCGGCAGAGCCGTGGATCTCCGCGGCCGTTGTCGATCAGGACCGTCAGCGGTACCGCGGTGCCCGCCGGGATTTCGGGGCCTTCCACGAATTCCGGCGGGTAGGCGACGAAGCTGCCGCCGGCGAGGGCGCGGAGCGCGTCCTGGGTCGCGTAGAGGTTGAGGAAGGCTTCGCCTTCGCCCGCTTCGTATTCGAAGCTGCCGGCGTTCGGGCCGGACTTCCGCTGCAGCGAGAGCAGGTAGTCCTCCGGCGAGCTGCCCAGTGCCGTGGTCCACGGAGCCGCGTCGGTGTCTACTCCGCAGGTCTTCAGGCCGTCCACGGCCCAGGCGTTGGTGTCGGCATTCGGACCGAACGGCGTTTCGAAGGCGCCGGCGTCGGGGTCGTACTGCGATTCGAGGAAGGCGATCCCACGGGCGACGGCCGGATCGGCGCTCGTCGCACCGGTGGTGCACAGGGCGGCCAGGGCGGCGCCGGAGATTTCGACTTCGCTGTGGGCGCCCGGAGAGCCGGCGGTGAAGCGCCAGCCACCGTCTTCATTCTGATTCCTCCGCAGGTACTCCGCCGACTTCGCCAACAGCGCCGGCGGCGCTTCGACCGCCGACATCGCCAGCGTCCCGAACACCGTCTCGTTGACCGAGCCGTCGTTGCCATAGCTGCCGCCGAAGCGGTAGAGCGAGGCCAGCTGGGCCACCGCGTTCTGGTCGGCCGAGAGCGCGCCCGGCTGGAGCCCGCTCGCGTAGGAGTTGAGGATGATCCGCGCGAAGTCCCCCGCGATCTTGCCGCTCGGGTTCTGGTTGAAGTTCGGGTTGGTGGGTTCGGCGAACGGGGTCGACGTCCATTCGCCGAGGAAGAAGTCCTCGAGGCTGGGCGCGGCTGGTTCGGGACCGTGGACATCGGCGGGGCTGACGCCGGCCTCGGCCAGCGCGCTCATCGCCCAGTCGGCGCCGAACCCTTCGAGCGCTCCGGTCGTGGTGTTCTGCTGGCCGCGGATCCAGTCGGTCGCGGATGCGATCGAGTCCGAGATTTCTTCCTGGGTCGCCGCGGCGGCTCCCGCCGGGACGAGCCCGAGCACTGCGATGACGGCCGCCAGCAGCAGCAGGGCCGAGGGGTGACGTTTCATGTCGTTGCTCCTTTTCGGGGCGACGACACGCACGCGCCGAGGCGGTGAGGGTCGCCGCCTATACGCGAGACGGTTGACACCTCACGACCGGATCTTCGGACTCGGGGTCAACCTCGCGGATCTCCTTCCCAAGCCTTCTTTTTCTCGGCTCAGTGGACCTGACGATCCGCTCGTCACCCTCACCGCTGCGCGTCAGTCCCGGACTCTCACCGGGTTCCCCGCGTTCGTGAGCGGGCCGATTCCTACCACAGCCGCCGCGCGGCGGTCAAGCGCGACCGCGCCGAGCGACCGCCGTCGATCCTTGCGCTATGGTCGCCGCACAAGATCAGGGATCGGTGGCAAGGGAAGTCCGGTGAGAAACCGGCGCGGGCCCGCCACTGTGACCGAGGAAGCCCGTCGCACGCGCGACGCGCAGCCACTGGTTCACCGACCGGGAAGGCGCGACGGGACAGCTCGGAAGCCAGGAGACCTCCTCCGACTCCCCCACAGTCGACCGCCCTCGCGGAAAGGGGCCCAGGCATGCGTAAGACCATCGCGACGACGACCGTCGCCTTCTTCTCTCTAGCTCTCCTCGTGACGGCCGCCCCGGCGGCCCAGACCCAGGTCAACGTGCGGATCGAGGGCCGGGCCGAAACGCTCTTCGAGGGCCCGGTCCTGGTCGAATCCGACGGCGTCCGGGCCTCATCCGACACGCAGTCCCGCAGCTGCAACGGGATCAACTCGCTCGACCCGGAGAACGTCGTCCCCGCACCGACGCCGACCGCGGCCACGGCCGATGCCCTTGGCCTGATCGGCGAAACCTTCGACGGGCAGTGGTACCCCGGCTTCAACGACTACTTCATCACCCGCTGGGGCCCGGACGCGCAGAGCCCCGGCGAAGCCGCCTACTGGGGGATCCTCGTCAACGACACGTTCACCAGCGTCGGCGGCTGTCAGTACCAGCTCGACGGCGGTGACGAAGTCCTCTGGACGTACGACGCCTTCAAGGGGCGGCCGAACCTCGCCCTCTTCCCCGAAGCCGCCCACTACGTCTCGGGCCCTCGACCGCTGACCGCGACGGCGGGGCTGAACGAACCGATCACGGTGGAAGTCGCCGCCTACGAAGACGCCGAAGAGAACCGGCCCCCGGCCTCGCCGGGTCGCACCGGCTCCGGTCCCTTCGCGGGTGCCGAAGTCGCGCCGGTGGTGACGACCGCCAAAGGCTTCGAGCGGGTCAACACCAAAGCGGCCGCGACGGTGAAATCGAACGGCGCCGGAAAGGCGACGATCGCCTTCGCCGAACCCGGATGGCACCGGATCAAGGCGACGGTAGGAGGCGAAGGAGCCGAAGCGGCCATCCGCTCCAACCGACTCGATGTCTGCGTCACCGGCGGCGTCGCGACGAAAGCCCTCGAAGGGGCGATGAGCTGCGGTGAACTCCCGGCCGCCGACCAGACCCGGGTCGCGCCGCGGATCGTCGGCGAAGTCGACCCGCCCACGACCGCTGGTGGCGGCGGCGGGGCCCCCGGGGGTGGCGCCTCCGGCGGCGGCGACACTGGCGGTGGGTCCCAGCGGAGCCCCGGCACGTCCGCGTCGGGAGGGTCCCCGCCGGTGGGGTCGCTGAAAGTCAGCGTGCCGGTGGTCGACCGCAAGCTCCTCCCGGCGGGCAAGGTACGCCTCAGCTGGAAGGTGACCGACGCCGGGCCGGGTGTCCGCGGGTGGGTCGTCTCCTCGCTCACCCTGGGCCAGAAAGGAGCCCACTGGGTGAGCCGGGCGAGCGGCGACTCGAAGACCGCGACGACGATCCGCCTGCCGAAGGGCCACGTCTACAAGCTGCGCTTCGCGATCACCGATGCGAGCGGGCAGACGTCGACGGTCGCGCTCGGCAAGGTGAAGGTGCCGAAGGCGGGACGGCCCCAGGGGCGATGAAGCTCCTGGTCGCGATCGCGATCGCCGCCGCGGTGCTGATCGTGGCGGGGGTCGCGCTCGCGCTGACCCCGACCCACCAGGCGCTGATCGACACCACCGTGCGTTACCTCCAGGAGACCCAGGACGCCGGCGGCGGCTTCGCCGAACCGGGCGCGGAGCCGAGCCAAGGGATCAGCGCCTGGGTCGCCCTGGCGCTCGCCTCGGCCGGGATCAACCCACAGGACCAGGCTCGCTGCGGCAAGTCCGCCTTCGAATACCTCGAAGGCCACTTCCGCGAAGGGCTCGCCGAAGAACTCGCCTGGCCGCAGATCGCGGTCACCACCTTCGAGCGCGAACTGATGGTCGTCGATGCCGCCGGCGCCGACCCGCACGACTTCGCCGGCTACGACCTGGTGGCGGAGATCCTCGCGCGGCAGCTGAAAGACGGCTCCTTCGCCTACACCCCCGAAGGCACGCACGGCGAATCCAACGACACGATCTTCGCGATCCTCGCGCTCAGCCCGATCCACGAGCCGGCGGCCGTCGAAGCGATCGTCGCGGCGCGCGAATGGGTCGTCTCCGCCCAGCTCGAAGACGGTGGCTGGTACTACGCGGGCGGCAACTCCTTCAGCGAAGTCGACATGACCGGCGCCGCGATCGAGGCCCTCGTCGCGGCGGGCCCGCCCGCCGAGGAACCGGCGCTCGGCGCCTACGAGGAAGCGATCGCCGGAGGCCTCGATTACCTCAAGGGCTCGCAGCTCGCCGATGGCGGCTTCCCGGCACGGCCGTCGGGGTCCGAAGGGGAAGGCGAATCGAACGTCGCCTCGACCGCCTGGGCGGTGCAGGCGATCTGGGCAGTCGGTCAGGACCCGGAAACGTGGACGACGGGCCCCGAAGCGCGCGAACCCCTCGACTACATGGAATCGATGCAGCAGCCCGACGGCCACATCCGCTGGAAGGCGAGCCAGGACATGAACGGGATCTGGGTGACCGCCTACGTCACCCCGGCGTTCGCCGGCCGGGCACTGCCGATCCCGCTCGCCGCCCGCGGCAGCCAATCCGCCCAGCGCGGCGAAGCGGCGGCCTGCCTGCAGACGGGAGACGAAGAAGGCGCGGCGGCCCAGCCACAGGAAGGCGTCATCGCCGGCGGCGGTGGCCACCACGCTCCCGCTTTCAGCCGGCCGAAGGCGGGGAGCAAGGGCAGGACGCCCGGCGGTGCCCGGGTGGTGCGGGGCGAGGGTCTCGAAGCTCGGAACCACAGCCCCAATCGCCGCCGCGGCGCCAACGTCGAGCAGGCGCACGGCACCGAGACGGTCGAACCGCGGAGGGCCGCCGAAGCCGATCAGGAAGTCGAAGCGGTCGCCGCCGGACCGGCCGGGACCGCCGACGACGGCTCGGGCGGCGACGGGAGCGGCCGGCGGGGTCGGGGCGAGCGTGGCGCGCCGGTGGCCGCGGCGGACCCTCCCCGGACCGACGCGACCACCACCGGCGAAGAGGTCAGCGGAGTCGTGATCGGCTCCCCCGACGGCAGCGAAAACGGCAAGCTCGCGTTCGGGGCGCCGGGACTGCGCAGCGCGGGTTCGGGCGCCGCCGAGGAGCCCTGGACGGCGATCGGGATCGGTGCCGCGGCGCTGCTCGCGGCGCTGGTCGGGGTCGGCCTGGAGCGGCGACGGGGAGCGCTCGCGTGAGCGCCGCCGCGCTTGACCTGGGGGACGCCCTCTCCCACATCGCCACCGCGCTACGGGTGCCGGTGCTGATCGCCGCCGTCGCCATCCTCCTCCTCTGCGCGCTCGAGCTCGGGCGTTTCGCGGCCGAATGGTGGCGGCGCTTCCGTAACCGCCGCTTCGATCTCGGCGAGGTTGTCGCCCAGGCGATCGCCGAACCCTCTCACGCCGGTCACTACGCGCGCTACGCCCGCAGCTCGATCACCGCCCGCGCGGTGCTCGCGATCGCCGGCGCGCCCGCGGCCGATCGTGGCCGCGCCACCGAGCACGCCCTCGTCGACTACGAGCTGGCGGTCCAGCGCCGCCTGGACCGCACCCGCCTGTTGGTCCGCGCCGGCCCGGCGATCGGCCTGATGGGCACGCTGATCCCGCTGATCCCGGGACTGGCGGCGCTCGCGGGGGGCGACGTCTCGACCCTGGCCAACGATCTGCGCGACGCCTTCGGCGCCACCGTGGTCGGCCTCTTGGTCGGGACCGTCGCCTTCGCCCTCACCCTGGCGCGCACCCGCATGTACACCGAAGACCTGGCCGGCCTCGAGCGGGGCAGCGCGGCGCGGGCCGAGACGCGGGCGGCGGTCGCCCGATGAGCCGCGTCGGCCTCGGGCGCCACCGGTCGATCGAGGGCGACGCCGGCGACCCGCTGGACGGCCTCGTCAACCTCTTCGACATCGGCATGATCCTCGCGATCGCCTTCCTGATCGCCGGCCTCGGCGTCTCTCTCAACCTGAAGACCGACAAATTCGAAGCCCGCCAAGGCGTCGCACCGATAGCGACCAGATCCGCGGGCACGGAAAAAGCGATCCCCCACCCAGCGAGCGCCCCGCACGCCACCGGCCGCGGCACCCCGGTCGGCCAGGTCTACCGCCTCCCCGACGGTCGCCTCGTCTACGTCAAGGGCGGGAGGGGCGGCGGCCGCTAGTGCGTTCGTCGCTTGTACCCCTATAGGCATACAAGCGACGAACGCACCCGGCCGACGACACGCCAGGGTCGACCGTCCCCGCCGGGCCTACTTCTTGCAGCCCGCCGCCGTGACCGGGCGGCTCAGGTTCGCCTTGCGGCTGTTGTGGGCGACCGCCATCACCTTCGCGTCGACCGGGGCCTGGCAGAGGTCGCGGGAGGCCTGGAGGAGACCGTGCTTGCCGCCGGGGAGGTTCAGTTCGAACTTGGAGACCGGCAGGTCCGGCACCCCTTCGAAGGAGGTGCGGATGCCGCCTTCGTGGGTGTCGATCTTGCCGACCAGGTCGATCGTCACCTGGCCCTGCAGGTG
>Ga0268266_10002544_pt1 | contig 19368 bp, 16 predicted proteins | sample KBSS13metaG_FD_190356 | JGI IMG/M metagenome (GOLD analysis project Ga0268266, IMG submission 190356) | Switchgrass rhizosphere microbial communities from Kellogg Biological Station, Michigan, USA - KBS S1-3 metaG (SPAdes) (version 2) | ecosystem: Host-associated > Plants > Roots > Rhizosphere...
CGAGCTCCCCCGGCGCGGTCGGCACGTGCGACGGATCGTCGGGACCGACGGTCACGCGCAGTCGATACATGTTCGCGCCGTCGGAGACCAGCTCGAGCCGCGCGCCGCCGGATCCGGGCGTGTCGGTCGAGATCGTCGAGTCGGGCGCGCGGACCATGCCGTCGCCGCCGGTCGGATCGCCGTAGCCCGCGTACTGCAACGTCGACGCCGTGGTCGCAGACGTGCTCGAGATCGTGATCGGCACCGAGTAGACGACCGACGGCTGGCCGCGCATCGGCAGGCCATAGCTCGCCCATTGCAGGTTTGGCGGCGACGGAAACGAGGTCGTGTTGTAGGTGCTGTTGAAGTCGCCTTCGAGCGCGGTCTCGACGAAGATCACGTAGTCGCCGTCGGGAAGGTCGTCGGGGACCGACCACGGCGCGCGCGTCACGGTCCCGCCGACCGGCGTCGGTTGCGACACCGCATCGAACGGGTTGAGCGCCTTGTACATCGCCACCGACGGCGAGTCGTACTGCTGCGTGGTCAGATCGGTGCGCGGCGGATAGCCGGTGTTGAATGTCGGATCGGTCGAGAACCGGCCCTTGTCGGTGAACGCCATCGTCGCGCACGTCATCGTGTCCCACGACGTGCTGTTCTGCTGGAGCGGCTGGCAGTAGTGGACCTCGGTCGAGCTCTGCGTGCTCGGATGCGAGACGTCGTTCTCGGCGCACAGCGGATAAAAGTGATCGCTGGGCTGGAGCGACGAGCAGTAGTTCGGATCCTGGATCGGTGCCGTCGTCGGGTCGGACAGGTTCTGGAACACGACCGCTGGAAAACTCTGTCCATTCCGGTGCGCCCACACGGGGAACGTGTTGATCCGGCGTCCGTACGGCCACATCGGGGCACTGTTGAGATCGTAACGGCCCGGGCGATTGCCGAGGCCGAAGCTGCCGGTCTGCTGCGTGATGTAGAGCGTGTCGACGTACTGCCCGCCGGCCGTCTCGAGCCACACGACGATCTGGAGCCGATCGGTCGGCGTGAACTCCGCCCCCACGCAACGCTTGACCTGCGCGCTCGCCACCGCCGGGGCGAACACGGCCAAGGCCACCAGATACCGCAGCATCGGCCGACTATGGCCGAGTTGCCCAAATCACGCGAGCACTGTTCGCGCTTTGCCGGTGCGGCGAAGCACGCAATAATGCCGGCTCGAATGCGGAAGTCGATCGGTCTTGTCCTGGCGGCCACGCTCGCCCCGACCGTCGGCCTCGCCGACACGCCGACGCGCTGTCTCGACGTCCAGTTCACGCCGGCGACGAAGCTGCAAACCGTCGTGTGGATCGAAGACGCGGCCGGCACCTTCAAGGACACGATCTTCATCACGCAGCAGACCGGCACGTTCGGCCTGGGCAACCGCCCTGGCCGGTACGACTTCAACAGCGGTCCGCTCTGGCCGTACGGCCGGCGCGTCAACACGTTCCCGGTGTGGGCGCACCGCAACGGCCAGGCGTTCCCGGTCGTGCTGTTCCAGGAAGACACCAGCAACGATCCCAACTACTGCCAGACGCTCGATCCGTCGAGCCAGGCCTACGCGCAGTGCGGCGAGAACCATCTCAGCCACTCGTTCGATCAGAGCTCGCTCGAATCGCACTTCTGCCGGCCGCTCCAGGAGACCGAGCCGTCGTGGGACGCGATGACGTGCGCGACGATGGCGTTCACCGACAAGGGCCGGTTCTCGACCGATCCGAGCGAGACGACGGGCTATCCGCCGCGCGTCGACGTGATCTCGAGCAAACCCGACTCGCCGTCGGTCGCGATGTACAAGGCGCTCAACCCGTACGACGCGATCTCGCAGCCCACGCCGATCGCCGGCACGATCGCGAAGGCGCCGTGGCCGGTGCCGGCGAGCTATCCCGACGGCGACTACGTGATCTACGTCGAGACGTCGCAGGAGAGCGACTTCAACTCGACGTACAACGCCACGTCGTATCCGTCGCCGCCGAACATCGCGTACAGCGAATACGGCGTGCCGTACCGCGGCCAGCCGTCGATCATCTACAAGGTGCCGATCACGATCTCGGCCGGCACGGTGACCGCGTCGACGGCGACCTACGTCGGCTACGGCGATCCGACCGGCGCCGACGGCAACATCCGGCCGCCCGACTCGACGATCTCGACCGACACGCCGGCGTCGGGCGCGTCGCGGCTTCAGCTCGAGACCGACGGCGCGAACATGTATCGCGTCGAGGTCGTGCTCAACGATCAGTCGATGGCCGTGATCCCGAGCGAGCCCGCGCAGCTCCAGGCGACGAACGTGACCAGCTCGGACCTCGCGATGTCGTTCGTCGCGCCCGGCATCGGCAGCGGCACCAGCAATGTCTCGGGCTACGACATCCGCGTGCGCGCCGACGACGCGATGACATCCACGAACTTCGACGACTCGACCGCAGTCACCGCGTCGGTCACGCCGGCCGCGCCCGGCACGGTGCAGACGTTCGACGTCTCGGGCCTCCTGCCCAGCACGGACTACTGGGTCGGCATCCGCGCGTACAATGGCTGCCACATCAACGGCGACGTCGCGATCGTTCACGTCACGACCGCGGATCGCGAGTCGGGCGAGGTCGACGCGTGCTTCGTCGCGACGGCGGCGTACGGCTCGATCATGGCGAACGACGTCGAGCTGCTCCGCCATTTTCGCGACACGTTCCTCGAGAGCAACGTGATCGGCGAGCTCGGCGTCGAGGCGTACTACACGTTCGGTCCTGCCGTCGCCGGCGTGATCGGCGAGTCCGATTTGCTTCGCACGACTGCGCGCGACATGCTCGGGCCGATCGTGCGGTTCATCCGCCATCTCAGGTTCTAGTTGCGATCAGTTGTTGTTGCAGTACTCCTCGCCGCGGCGCCGGCGAGCGGTGACCCCGTGCGGTGTGTCGACGTGCAGTTCACGCCGGCCGATCACCTGCAGATCGTCGCGTGGATCGAGGACGCGTCCGGTCACTTCCTGGACACCGTCTTCATCACGCAAGAGACCGGCATGTTCGGCCTCGGGAATCGTCCGGGTCGGTTCGACTTCAACAGCGGCCCCCTGTGGCCGTACGGCCGGCGGGTCACGACGTTCCCCGTGTGGTCGCATCGCAACGGCTTCGCGTTTCCGACGGTGCTGTTCCAGAACGACCAGAACGAAGATCCGAGCTACTGCGCTGCACTGCCGCCAGGCCAGACCGCGTTCTTGAGCTGCGGCGAGAATCAGCTCAGCCACTCGTCGGCGCAGAGCTCGCACGAGCTCCATTATTGCCGGCCGCGCGCGCCCACCGAGCCGAGCTTCGATTCGCTGACGTGCGCGTCGCCCGCGTACAGCGACAAGGGCCGGTTCTCGACCGATCCGGCGATGACGACCGGCTATCCGCCGCGCAGCGATCTCGTGCCGACCCAGTTCGATTCGGCCTCTGTGGCGCAGTACAAGGCGACGAATCCGTTCGATGCGGTGTCGGCGCCGACGCCGATCGGCGGCACGCTCGCGACCGTGGCGTGGCCGGTGCCCGCGAGCTACGCCGACGGCGACTACGTGATGTTCGTCGAGGTCTCACAGGAGAGCGACTTCAACGCGAGCTACAACGCGATGGCGTATCCGTCGCCCGCGCAGATCGCGTACGACAGCTACGGCGTTCCCTATCGCGGCCAGCCGTCGGTCCTCTACGAGGTGCCGTTCTCGATCGCCGGTGGCGCGACATCGGCTTCGACGATGACGTTCGCCGGCTACGGCGATCCGAACGGCCTCGACGGCAACATCCGGCCGCCCGATGCGACGATCACGACCGATACGCCGGCCTCGGGTGCGTCGCGGCTCGAGCTGGTCGCCGACGGCAGCGGGATGTACCGGGTCAAGGTCGCCGTCGCCGAGCAGGATCCGAGCGAGCTGCCGGGCGCGCCCGCGCAGCTGACGGCGACCGCCGTCACCAGCTCGGATCTGACGATGGCGTTCGTCGCGCCCGGGCTGGGCTCGGCCGGCCAGCGCGTCGCCGGCTACGAGATCCGCATGCGCGCGAACGACGCGATGACCGCCGACAACTTCGAGTCGTCGACGCAAGTCACCACGAGCGTCGCGCCGGGCGAGCCGGGTAGCGCGCAGGCGTTCGAGCTCACCGGGCTCTTGCCGAAGACCGACTACTGGGTCGGCGTGCGCGCGTTCGATGGCTGCCATCATCCCGGCGAGCTGTCGATCGTGAAGGTCACGACGGCCGATCGCGAGTCCGGCGAGGTCGACGCGTGCTTCGTCGCGACCGCGGCGTATGGCTCGATGCTCGCGAACGACGTGACGGCGCTGCGCGCGTTCCGCGATCGCTGGCTCGAGACCAACGTGCTCGGCGAGCTCGGCGTCGAGGCCTACTACACGTTCGGCCCGGCGCTCGCGGGTGTGATCGGCGAGTCGGATCTGTTGCGCGCGACGATGCGCGACGTGCTCGCGCCGATCGTGCGATCGGTGCGGTCACTGCTGCATCGGTGACACGTCGACGGAGCCGCTCAGCATCACGGCCACGGTGTCCTTCGCCGAGCCGCACGTGCGATCCAGCGTGACGCCGCCGTCGAACACCAGCGTGAAGCCGGCCGAGCCGCCGCCGTTGTCGCAGAGGCCGCTCGACGACACCGTGCCGGTGGGCGCGACGGTCGCGTCGAACGCGTACGAGCAGCTGGCGTCGGCGCCGGTGAGATCGACGACCTGCACGCCGCTGCCGAGCGGCTGCGGCGTCGACGCGAGCAGATCGGGACGCGGCACGCAAAACGTGACGATGCCGAACCCGGCGCTGCCGGTCTCCGCGCCGGTGATCGTCACGCTCACGACGCCGGGCGTGCCCGGGCAATCGTTGTTCTGCCCCGACATCAGGCCGCCGTAGGCGAGCGCGACGTTCGTCGCCGTGACGTCGAGTGGACCGCCGCTGCCGGCCGCAGGCCCGCACGTCTCGCTGTGGTTCGGGCAGCCGAACAGCGCGGCGCTAATAATCAAAAGGATAGGTGAGCGCAAACTCGGCGATCCCGGCATTTCCAAACCGATTGTTCTGGACGACGTACGAGAGTATGCCCTCGAACCGCGCAGCTGCCCAATTGCCGGAGAGCCCGAACTCGGCGCCGTAGATGCCGAGCTTGGCCCCCAACGTCTCGCCGTCGAATGCCGACATCTTGGGATCGTCGGTGATGAAGTGGATGGCCGTGGGATCGATCACGCCATAGCGCTCCTGAAAGAAGTACGCGGCGCTCTGGCGGTAGTAGCGAAACGTGATCGCGGCGTCGGCGTGATCGCCGACCTCTTGCACGATGCGCAGCTCGGGCGTGTGCGCGTGGATCGACCAGTTGTCCGTGTAGTAGCGATACGCCGGGATGAACGTCGTGCGCGACGCCGGCACGTAGATGCGCGCCGATGCGGCGAACGCCTGACGCGTGCGCTCGTCGGGATGCGACTCGGGCAAGAGGCCGCTCTGGGTCACGACCGTGCGATACGGGTTCGACTGGAACCCGGTCGTGCGCAGCAGGTCGTACGTCACCGCGACGACGGCGTTCTTGCTGACGATCTGGCTCGCCGACGCGTTGAAGCCGAACGTGTCGACCGCGCAGCTCGCCGAAGTCACGGTCGGCCGGTTGCTGTCGCAGACCAGCGGCGGGCCGCCCATCGGGCCCTGCGCGCCTGCGTTGTCGGCGTTGTCGGCCGAGTAGCCGACGCCCACGCCGATCGTCGCGTTCTTCTGCGCGACATCGGCCTCGACGCGCAGCCCGCCGTACAGCGACGTGTAGTCGCTCTCGGTCGAGTACTTCGCGTCGCCGCCGATCCGGATCTTGTCGACCCACGAGCCGCGCGGTCCGTCGAGCTCGTGCGTGTAACCGCCGCCGGCTTCGTAGCGCCGCTCGGTGAACGCGGTGCCGTTCGCCGCGCCCGAGCCTGCCGACGCCGACGTGATCGCGTCGACGAGGAAGTGCGCGCTCACGAGGCCGCGCGCGCCCGCGTCGAAGATGCCGTCGAGCATCGGCTGGATCACGCGCGTCGAGCGCTCCTTGTAATAGACGTCGCGCTCGGTCACCGCGCCGTCGGCGTGCGCGTGTCGTGCGAGCAGCGCGAGCAGCGTGCCGGCGAGGGCTAGTTGCAGCCGCATCCGCCACCTGGCTGACCGGTACCGCCTTCGGCGCCTTCACGAGCGCCGCGCGCGTGAGCCTGGAAGCGGGAATCTCCGACGTCCTGATCGTTGGTCATGGAGCGCTTTGCGAGGTTCTCGCGCTGGTGGGCATGGACTGCCACACAGCCGGGAGTCGCGAGCGCAACGATGGAGAGCAGCACTACCGATCTGACAAGCGAGCGCACGACGCCGGGAACGATACACCGGGGATTCCTGCGCGGGCCGTTCCGGTGTACACGATCGCGCATGTTCAAGACGCTTGCAGGCTTGTTGGTACTCGCTCTCGGCTGTGGCGGCGGGACCGCGGAAGGTCCGTCGACGAACAGCGGCGGTAGCGGTGATGCCGCGAAGACCAGCGGCGGTCCGGGTGACGCTTCGTTCGAGGTGGGACCGATCGCGATCAGCGGCGTCATGTTCGAGCCCGAAGGCCTCGGCCGCCCCGGCATGCCGATGGTCGACTCGAAGCGTCCGACGACGATCGACAAGCAGCGCAAGCTCGTCGAGTCGACCAAGGATCCAGTCGTCAAGCAGGCGCAGGCCGCCGTGCTCGCGACGATGCTCTATCGCAAGGGTAAGGACCTCAAGGGCGACGAGCAGACCACGATCCTCAAGGACGCGCGTCAGGTGCTGACCGACGCGGCGAACGCGGCGATGACCAAGCCGAACGACAAGCCCGACGATCTCGTACTGCGTCTGCTCGGCACGTACGATCTCTGGATCGGTGACGACTACGGCGCCGCGTCGAAAGCGTGGGGCGAGCTCGTCGCGGATTCGCCGAAGGACAAGGAGCTCGCGCTCTTCAAGACCTGGTGGGCGTACTCGCTGCTCAAGGACTACAAGAACGCCGAGGCGCTCGACGCGGTGAAAGACGCGCCGGTCGATCCCAAGCAGCCCGAGCTCGCGTACGTGATCGCGTGGGCGAAGTGGCGCACCGGTGACAACGCCGGCGCGTGGCAGGCGATCCTCGCCGCGCACAAGGGCTGGCAGGGACCGCGCGACATCATCGATCGCGATCTGATGGTGTTCGCGGGTCGCACGAACGCGTCGCTCGCGGATGCGATGACCGCGCTCGTCGACGGCAAGCCGAAGGATCAGCAGTACGAAGTGCTCGCGAAGCTCGGCCTGCAGGGCTATCAGTTCGCCGGCCGCTGGACCGACGGCGTGGCCGCGATCGAGAAGGCGTTCGCGGTCGGCACGACGGTGCCGGTCAACGACGTGCCCGTGCTGCGCTACAGCGAGGCCGACTACACCGTTCGCCTCGACGATCCCGTGAAGGCCGCGGCGTTCGCAAAGCAAGCGATCGACTCGCTGCCCGCGTGCGGCACCAAGTGCAGCAACCAGGACAAGGAAAACGTCGTCGAGAGCGCCTACATCATGGGCCGCTTGTTTCACATCCTGTACGCGACCGCGCACGACGATCGCTACTACCAGCCGGCACACGACCTGTACGCCGAGTCGATCCCGCTCATCACGATGAACCCGAAGATGCAGGCCGACGCGCAGAAGGATCAGGCGTTCCTCGAGGGCTCGTTCAAGTCGATGAAGGCGGGCCAGGGCAAGTACGACGCGTCGGCGATCGGCGCGCTCCTCGGTCGCCACAACCAGGAAGTGCAGGCGTGCTACGAGCGCGGGCTCGCCGCGAATCCCAAGCTCGCCGGCAACCTCGTCGTCAACCTCGACGCGGATCAGAACGGCATGATCAAGGGCGTGTCGACCGAGCCGCACGCGGGCGCGCAGGACATGGCGATGGTCGCCGGCTGCGTGGCCGAGCGCGCGAAGTCGTGGAAGCTGCCCACGCGCGCGAACGGCAAGGGCGCTCCGGGCACGGCGCGGATCAAGATCACGTACAACGCGTCGGTGAAGAAGTAGCGCGCGAGCTCAGCGCTTGCGCAGCCGCTTGCCGGCGAGCCGCGCGGTGCGCTCGAGCTCGGCCATGTGCCGGCACGCCTGCGCGACGCGCGCGGGTTGATCCGGATCGCCGACCAGCCCGGTCGGCGCGCTGCTCGTCGACACGAACCGGCGCAGCGCCTGGTAGCACGCGGCCGCATCGCCGATCGCGTGGTACGCGGCGGCGAGGTTCCAGTGATGGAGCGGCCACGCGGGCTCGAGCGTGCACGCGTGAACGAGATGAGGCACGGCATCGGCGGGTCGCGACTGCGCGAGCAAGCAGGCCGCGGTCGCCGCCGCGACGTCGGCGGATTCGCCATCGCAGCGCGCGAGCAAGAGCCGGGCACGTGGCACGTCGCCGTCGGCGATCAGCTCGACCGCGCGGCCGATCGTCGCGGACGTCGGGTGCACGCGCGAGCGCGACAGATGGATGTCGCCGAGCTCGAGCAGATCGCGACCGACGTAGTACGCCGGCGGCAGGCTCTCGCCGGTCGCACGCGCGGCAGCCGTGATCCGCGCGCGCACGTCGTCGAGATCGGCGGGCACGGCGCGGTAGCCGTCGGCGGCCAGCTCGTGGACGAGCGCGCCGGCGTCGAGCTCGTCGCCCGATTCTTCGTGCAGGCAGTCTTCGATCACGTTTCCGTCGATCAACACGGCCCAGCGCCGCCAGCGCTTCTCGCCGGTGACCTTGCGGATCGCGACGATCACGGAGCGCGCGCCGTCGACGAGCAGGTGGACGTGCGTCGGCCGCACGGGCTTGCGAGCCGTCGGCTCGTCGGGCGCCGCGTGAAGCAGCGCGACCTCGGCGATCCGCTCGCGCAGCTCGAGCGCGACGTCGAGCCGCGCGCACAGCTCCGCGGTGATGCGGTGAGCCGCGGTGGGCGAGGCGTCGGCCATCACCGCGATCAACTTCACGAGATCGTCGTCGGCGAGCTGCTGGATCATCAGATCCGCCGCGGCCGCGACGTCGCCGGCGGTATCGATCTGCGCGGCGAGCGCGAGCGCCGAGCTGCGCTGGATCGCCGACGGATCGGCGAACCGAGCGACGCCGCGTTCGCCGAGCTCGGCGAGCAGGCCGAGCGCCGAGACCTTGCCGGCGTCGTCGGCGGCGCCGTCCGTGATGGCGCGGAGCTCGGCGATCACGCGCGCGCGTGCGGCCGAGTCGGCGAGCCGAGCGAGCGCCGCCCGCGCCGCATCGCGCCGGCGGGGATCGGCGTTGGCGAGCTCCCGGCCGAGCAGCGGCACCGCGGTGGCGCCGAGCCGCGCGACGATTCGCTCGACGTGGAGCGACGGGCGCGTCGGCGAAGTCACGAACCAATCCGCAAGCCGGCGCAAGTCGACGAACGGACTCTCCGCACCCATCGATGGCCATACATTAGATGTATGGTCACTTGGTCGTCAACGAAAATTCAGGAGCTTAGGCCGGATTGCCGCGACTAGGCATCACTCGCTGAGAGATCATCACCGGGGGCACATTTCGGTTGAAACACGCACATCCATTCGCAATTCTGCGCCGGATGGCGAACAAGGAGTCGACGGCGGTGAACGCGTTGATCGACCTGGTTCAGGCGAAGCCGCTCGGCGGTGGCGCGGGCCCGGGAGACGACCTTTTCAGCACGCCGAAACAGCCTCAGTCCGCGCCGCCAGCACCGCTGCCGCGCATGCGGGCACCCGGGGGAACCTCGCAGCTCCAGCTGCGCGACGTGCCCCCGTCGAAGGTTCGCATGCTGAGCGCGCCGACCAACGGCGGTGTCGTGCCGTCGATCGCGAGCCCTGCCAAGCAGTCCGTGCCGCCGCCGCGTCCGAGCGCCCGCCCGAGCACGCTGCCGCCACCGCCACGGCCCGCCGGGACGCCGGCGCCCACGCTCACGCGTTCGGCGACGGTTCCGCCGCGCCCTGTCGCGCAGCCGGTTCCTCAGCCGGTTCCCCAGCCAGTCGCTCAGCCGCGTGAAGCCAAGCGCGTCGATGCGGTCGCGACCGGCCCGAATCCGTTCGCGGCGATGCCGTCGTTCACTCCGCCGAGGCCGTCGAAGATCGACATGACCGGCGACGCCGTGGCCGCGGAGAGCTGGTTCGAGTCGAGCCGCGCGGTCGAGAAGTTCGACGACGAGACGTTCGTCGGCACCGCACCGGTCGTCAAGCTCGAGCGCCGGCGCAAGCTCGTCGTGCTCAAGGTCGTGGCGACCAGCGTCGTGTTCGTCGTCATCGGTGTCGTGATCGGCGCGTACATCGCGTTCCACGGCGACGACGCGCACAAGCCGGAGCCCAAGATCGCCGCGGTGCCCGCCAAGACCACCGTCGTCCAGCCGATGCCTGCGGTCGAGCAGCCGGCGCCGGCACCGGCACCGGCGACCGCGCCGACGGAAGCGCCGACGGAAGCGCCGATGCCGACGACGCCGAAGCTCGCCGACGTGCGCATCGACTCGACGCCCGCAGGTGCGACCGTGATGCTCATCGACGGCGGCAAGACGTCGTTCCTCGGCACCACGCCGATCGCGACCTCGATCGATCCGTCGCGCAGCTACGACGTCGTGTTCACGCTCGAGGGCCGGCCGACGAAGATCGAGCACTTCGATCCGTCGAGCGCGTCGCACGTCGAGGTCGCGTTCGACAAGCCGGCCGCCGCCGCACCGGCCGCCGCGCCCGCGCATGCGCATGCGGCGGTCGCGACCGCCGAGCCCGAGCCGGCGCCTGCACCGGTACACCACCACACGACGGCCGCGCGCACCGGGCCCGTCGGCCAGATCGCGGATCCCGGCTTCGAGAGCGGGTTCGCCGGCAACGGCACGCTGATGGTCGCGACCAAGCCGCCGTGCGAGATCGTCGTCGATGGCAAGGCGACCGGGTTGCACACGCCGCAGCGCGCGCTCGCGCTGTCGGCCGGCGCGCACAAGATCACGTTCATCAACGCGGGCGAGCACATCAACAAGACGATCTCCGTCTCGGTCACGGCCGATCACACGACGAAGCTGATCAAGGACCTCTTGAACTGAGGTACACGCGGTGACGCCGGCCCTCGATCACCACGCGGCGCGCCGCGAGCAGATCGGCGCCGATGATCACCGCGGGCCGATCGCGTAGGCCGAGCCGCGCGAAGATCGGCAGGTCCGCGACGAGCAAGCTCGACGCGACCAGCGACACGCCGCCGACGTCGAGCGCGACGTCGTCGAACGCGCGAAAGTGCGAGCGGTGGGCGTCGGCGCCAACGGTGGCATCGACCTCGCGCGCCGCGCGATCGGTGCCGGGCATCGCAAGCGGGTTCGCGAAGCTCTGGTTGGCGCCGACGTCGAGGATCGCGGTCGCGGGCCGGCCGTCGAGCGTGACCGCAATCGCGATCTGACCGCCGTCGAGCGGCGTGTACGGCACCTCGACGAGGTCGGGCGTTCGCCAGCCGGTTTCGGGATGGACCACGAAGCGCCGCTGCGCGAGATCGATCTCGGTCGTGACGAAGCGAAACACGTCCATGCCGAGCAAGCCGTCGACGCCGGGCGTGTCGAGCGCGATCACGGCCGCGTGCAGGCCGCGCAGCTCGAGGCCGGCGACCGCGACGCTGCCGAGCCCGGCGCGATCGACATGCGGGATCCGGCCGGCCGCGCCATCACCGGCAACGCCGACGACGCCGGTTTGCGCGTGCACGCGGTCGCGCGTGGTCGGCGTGATCGTCGTCGTGCTCGCGCCGGTGTCGAGCTGGAAGACCAGCGGCGTGCCGTCGATCGTCACCGGCACGAGCAGCTCGTGCGCCGGGCCGAGCGTGATCGGCACCGCGGTCGCGTGCACGCACGCTGTGAGCGCGAGGGTCGCTACAGCGCGGGCGTGCAGGCGTTGGCCTTCGCCGGGCGGCACAGGTTCAGCGTCGCGTCGCAGGTGCCAGCGGCGCCGGTCGAGTCGGCGGGGCAGGGCGACGACGCCGAGCACGGCTGCGAGCACACCTCGATCGCGGGCGTGGTGTCGCTGAACGTGCGGCACGTCGTGCCCGTGCCGCAGTCGTGCTCGGTCGCACACGGGTCGTAGATCGCCATCGTGCAGGCTGTCCCGCTGTCGGGGGAGTTGCCGCTCGGGGAGTCGCCACTGCACGCGGCCGCCAGCGCGGCGACGGCGACAGCGAAAGCTAAGGTCCGCATGGCCCAGATCCTACACGATGTGATTCAATCGCTGCGTGGCACACATCGACGTGTTCAAGGGTTGGGCCGACACCATCCGGCAGGATGTCGAGGCGTTCAAGGCGCTGCTCGAGTCGTCGTCGGCGGAGCTCGACGCGCGCAAGCTCGCGGCGGGCGCGCTGTCGTATCTCGTCAGCAAGATGGATCTGATCCCGGACTGGAACGAAGGCATCGGCGTGATCGACGACGTCATGGTGCTTCGCGTGGCCGCGCAGCTCGCGCAGGATCAAGATCGCGGCACGCTGCCGACGACCGCCGAGGTCTCGTTCGAGCGGCTCGCGAACGAGGCCGAGAAGATCACCGCGTTCCTCGGCAGCGGCACGTACGACAAGCTCAAGGCGTACTGCGCCAAGCTCGGCGACCAGAAGATCCGCGGCCGCACGACGCAGCTGCTGATCGACGACGCCGCGCAGCGCAAGCAGTTCTACGTCGAGCTCGACGACGAGCTCAAGAAGACGGTGCCGATCGTCATCACCGATCCGGTCGATGCCGAGGTCCGGCTCAAGGCGTACCTCACGCACAAGCTCGGCGGATGATCACTCGCTGGCTCGCGCTCGCTGGCGTGGTTGCATCAGCGGGCCTCGCGCACGCGGACGAGTCGTTCGAGGCGCGCGCGCAGGGCGCGCACCACACGCGCATCGAAGATCTGGTGTGGACGCTGACCGCGACGTGCACGGACGGCGATGACACCCACCAGCGCCAGTGCCGTCACGCGCGCGACGCGCGACGCGCCGAGCTCGCGAGCCAGACGGTGCTCGTCGACGGCGATGCCGACGCGTTCGACATCGGCGCGTGGAACCCGAGCACCAAGACCGTGCCGTTCACGGTCAGCGCGTGTATCGCGTGTTATGGCGCCACGGTCGCGGGCAAGACCTGGTACGTCGTCGCCAGCGGCGTGCCGGCCACGTTGCACGGCGACGTGTTCACGACCGGCCCGCTGTTCGGCGACGCGCGCGCGTTTCCCGACGAGGCCGCGGCCGCCGCGTGGTCGCGCGCGCTGTCCAACGCGCGGGTCGAGCTCGTCGCGAAAGTGCCGGCGCACCCGCAGTGGTCGCAGGGCGGCAAGGACGGCCTCGCGCTCGACGTCGTCGCGTGGCGCGTCGTCGCGCCGTGCGACGGTGCGATCATCGCGGCCAAGCCGGCCTCGGGCCCCGTCGAGCCCGACAAGTCGCGCTGCGTTCCCGCCGCACCGACGGTCGCGCACGACCTGCCGGAGCTGACCGCCGACGCCGTGCGCGCTGCGATGGCGCCGGTCGTCGAGGCTGCGAAGGTTTGCTACGGCAAGTTCGCGGTCGCGGGCAACGCGACGCTCGCGCTCAAGATCCTGCCCGACGGCACCGTCGGCAGCTACGTGCAGCACGGCGACTTCGTCGACACGCCGACGGGCATGTGCATCGACAAGGCGATCTCGCGGCTGACCTTCCCGGCGAGCGTGCGCGGGATCGCGCTGCGCTTCCCACTCTCGGTGGCGCCATGACCAAGGACGAGCTGCTCGCGCGCCTGTGGGCCGACTACGTGCAGATGACGCCGCAGGCCGAGCGGATCCACGCGCTGCTCGGCTCGCGCGGCGAGCGCGTGGTCAACGATCACGTCGCGCTGCGCGGCCTCGGCATCGCCGATCTCGGCATCGCGGCGCTCGCGCGGCCGTTCGAGGCCGTCGGTTACGTCGAACAGCCGGCGCGCTACCGCTTCGACGACAAGAAGCTCGTCGCGCGCTACTGGCGGCACCCCGAGCCGGGCTCGCCGAAGGTCTTCATCAGCGAGCTGTGCGTCGGCGAGCTGTCGGCGCGCGCGCAGGCGCTGCTCGGCGAGCTCGTCGCGCAGGTGCCGGCCGACTTCTCGCGCCGACGCGACCTGCCGTGGGCCGGCCGGCCGTGGCGCGTCACGCGCGCGATCTACGACGAGCTGCTCGCCGAGAGCGAGTACGCGGCGTGGCTGGCCGCGTTCGGGTTCCGCGTGAACCACTTCACCGTCTCGGTCGACGCGCTCGCGACGTTCAGCGGCCTCGCCGAGCTCAACAAGTTTCTCGTCGGAAGCGGCTTTCAGCTCAACACGTCGGGCGGCGCGATCAAGGGCACGCCCGCCGACAAGCTCGAGCAATCGTCGACGCGCGCCGACGCGATCGCGGTCGACCTCGACGGAGAACGTGCCCAGATCCCGTCGTGCTACTACGAGTTCGCCAAGCGCTACGACGGCTTCGAGGGCTTCGTGCCGGCTTCGGCCGACAAGATCTTCGAGTCGACCGACGCTAAGCCGACGTGAGCGTCGCGAAGTAGTCGTTGAGCTCGAGCAGCACGTCGACGTCGACGCCGACGAACTGCACGCCCATCCCGCCGTCGGCGCTGGCCCAGCGCACGACCGCCGGGATCGTGAACTGCTGGTCGGTCGTGGGCAGCGTGAGCTCGAGCGTCAGCGTGGTGCCGATCGGCGGCGTGACCTGGCACGCGATGAACGCGCCACCCACTCCGATGTTGCGCGTTTCGGCCATCACCCAGCCAGCGGTCAGAGTGGTGCGAAACCGGACGGGCATGACGCGCCCCGGCCGCGCTTTCCCCCGGAAAAAGTGACGCCTCTCGTGACGCCGACCATCCATTTCCGCGACGAAAATCATAGCCGATCTTGCCGGCCATCTTCACGGCATCTGGGCTTTACCCGCCCGGAGGAGATGGGTACGGTGCGCCCCGATCGTGAAGGTGCATCTGATCGGCATCGGGGGGACCGGCATGGGCGCGGTCGCGGGCCTGCTCGTCGCAGCAGGTCACGACGTCCGTGGCTCTGACGCGGCCGTCTATCCGCCGATGAGCGAACAGCTCGCGGCCCTCGGCGTACCCGTCATGATGCCGTACGGCGAGCAGAACCTCGACTGGAAGCCCGACCTCGTCGTCGTCGGCAACGTGCACGGCAAGGATCACGTCGAGGTCAAGGCGGCGCAGGCGCGTGGCCTCACGCTGACCTCATTTCCGGCGGTCATCGGCGAGCAGCTGTTGCCGGGCAAGCAGTCGATCGTCGTCGCGGGCACGCACGGCAAGACCACGACCACGTCGCTGCTCGGGCACATCATGCTCGAGGCCGGCCGCGATCCGTCGCTGTTCGTCGGCGGCGTGCCCGTCGGCCTCGGCCACGGCTGGCGGCTCGGCGCCGGGCCGTTCGTGATCGAGGGCGACGAGTACGACACCGCGTTCTTCGACAAGGGCTCGAAGTTTCTCCACTACAAGCCCGACACCGTGATCCTGACGAGCGTCGAGCTCGATCACGTCGACATCTTCCCGTCGTTCGACGCCGTGCGCGATGCGTTCAAGAAGCTGGTCGCGCTGATCCCGCCGACCGGCTTGCTCGTCGCGTACGCCGACTCCGCCGACGTGCGCGCGGTCGCGAAGACCGCCGCGTGCAAGGTCGAGCTCTACACGGTGTACGCGCCCGACGGCACTACCGACGGCGAAGACTCCGACGGCGGGCTCGCGTCCGACATCGCGTGGTGGGCCAAGAACCTCGAGGTCGGCAAGAGCGGGCGCGTCGCGTTCGACGTCTACCACCACGGCGAGCGCATCGAGCGGTTCGAGACGCTGCTCGTCGGACGCCACAACGTCGGCAACGCGGTCGCGGCGATCGCGGTCGCGCATTCGCAGGGCGTTTCGATCAAGGACATCCAGCGTGGCCTCGCCACGTTTGCGGGCGTGCGGCGCCGCCAGGAGCTGCGCGGCATCGCCGGCGGTGTGACCGTGCTCGACGACTACGCGCATCACCCGACGGCCGTGCGCGAGACGCTCAAGGCGCTGCGCCGCAGGTTCCCCAAGCGCCGGCTCATCGCGGTCTACGAGCCGCGGTCGGCGACCAGCCGGCGCAAGACGTTCCAGGCGGAGTTCACCGACGCGTTCGCGCACGCCGACGAAGTGATCGTCGGCAAGATGTACGATGCGTCGAAGATTCCGCCCGAGGATCGCTTCGACCCCGAAAAGCTCGCGCTCGATTTGCACCGCAGCGGCACGCAGGCGAGCTACATGCCCGACACCAGCGCGATCGTGAAGCAGCTCGCGGAGAACGCGGCGCCCGGCGACGTGGTCGTCGTGCTGTCGTCGGGCAGCTTCGACGGGCTCCACGACAAGCTGCTCGACGCGATCGGCGATGCGATCCGGCCGGCCCAGCGCGCCGACATGCCGGCCGTGCGCGACGTGCTCAGCATGGTCAACCTCGAGGACGAGCCGGCGCGCGACGATCAGTTTCCCGACTTCTTCGTGCTCCGCAACGAGAAGGGCACGGTCGGCTGCGTCGCGCTCGAGGTGCTCGGCGAAGATGCCGTGCTGCGCGCGCTCGCGGTCGATCCCGAGTTCCGCGGCGCCGGTTACGGCTGGATGCTCGCCGACATGGCGGTCGGGCAAGCGCGCTGGCGCGGCGTGCGCCGGATCTACCTGCTCACCGAGACCGCGAGCGACTTCTTCGCGGCGAAGTTCGGGTTCCGCGTCGTCGATCGCTCGACGCTCGGCAAGGCCGTCGCCGCGACCGAGACGTTCATCGCGCCGCTGGGTGCGAGCCGCGTCGCCATGCGACTCGATCTGTGAGCGAGACGCGCGACCTTCACGAGCTGCTCGAGACCGCGCGTCGCGCCGCGCGCACGGCAATGCAGGTGCTCGCCGGCGCGCGCGCCGCCGAGATTCGCAGCAAGAACAATCCGCGCGATCTCGTCACCGAGTGGGACCTGCGCTCGGAAGCCGCGATTCGCACGGCGCTCGAAGAGCGCGCGCCCGGCATCGCGATCCTCGCCGAAGAAGGCGGCCAATCGGGCTCCGGAGCGTATCGCTGGCTCGTCGATCCCATCGATGGAACGGTCAACTTCGCGCACGGCCTCCCGCTGTGGTCGATCTCGATCGCGCTCGAAGACGATCATCAGCGGCCGCTCGTCGGCGTGGTCGCGGCGCCAGCGCTCGGCTGGTGGTTCGAGGCGATCGCCGGTCACGGCGCGCGCGATCACAGCGGTGCGCCGCTTCGAGTGAGCGCCCAGACGCGACTCGACCAGGCGCTGTTGTCGACGGGATTTCCGTACGATCGCGCGACGCACCCGGTCAACAACTTCGCGGAGTGGGAGCACTTGCAGCGCGTTGCGGGCGCGTGCCGGCGGCTCGGCTGCGCGTCGATCGATCTTTGCCTGGTCGCGTGTGGCTGGCTCGACGGCTACTGGGAGCGACGGCTCAAGCCGTGGGATGTCGCCGCGGGAGGGCTCGTCGTCGCCGAGGCAGGCGGCACCGTGACGAGCATGACGAACGGCACGTTCGAACCGCATTCCGGCGAGGTCGTCGCGACGAACGGTGCTATTCATAACGAGTTGATCGGCGAGCTGGCCCGCGTGGCCGACCGACGATGATCGGAGCACCAATGACTCGATTCGCCGCGATCGCGCTCGTCACTCTGGTTGCTGCCACGGCCGCCGCACAGCCCGCCGATCCGTACGGCGGCGGCGACGCGAAGAAGACGCCGGCCGTCAAGACGCCGGCCGTGAAGGCGCCCGCGCCGGGCGATCCATACGCAGACAGCAAGCCCGAGTCGTCGATCCCGTCGCGCGTCGGCCTGTCGGATCTCACGGCGGTGCAGGGCTTGCTCGCCGTCCAGAACCTCGACGCGTGGCTGCTCTACGATCGCGACGGTCAGAACCCGATCGCGCTCCGGCTCGCTGCGCCCGATGGCCGTCCGCAGCGCCCGTGGTTCTACTTGATCCCAGCGCGCGGCGAACCGATCGCGCTCGTGCACACCTCCGAGGTCCGCCAGTTCGATCACCTGCCGGGCAAGAAGCTCACGTATCTCGGCTATCGCGACTACGACAAGCAGCTGCGCCTCATGCTCAAGGGCGTCAAGTCGATCGCGCTCGAGTACTCGCCGAAGGCGGCGGTGCCGAATGTCTCGCGCATCGACGGCGGCACGCTCGAGCTGATCCGCGCGACCGGCGTGACCGTGCGGTCGAGCGACACGCTCGTGCAGTACACGAAGGCGATCTGGGGCGACGCGGGACGTACCGCGCACTTCATCGCGGTCCACCACATCATCGAGCTGCGCAAGGAAGCGCTCGCGTTCGTTGCAAAGAAGGTGTCGGCGCACGAGCCGGTCACCGAGTACGACGTCCAGCAGAAGCTCGTGCACGGCATGGCGATGCGAGGGCTCGTCGGGCCGCCGCCGGTGGTCGCGGCCGGCGTGAACACCGCGGATCCGTACTACGTGCCGACCGCGGCGCGCACGTCGCCGATCAACCAGGGCGACCTCCTCGTGATCTCGCTCGCCGGCAAGATCGACAAGCCCGAAGGCATCTACGCGGCGCAGACCTGGTGCGCGGTCGCCGATCACATGGTGACCGACAAGGTCGCGAGCGCGTTCCAGACCGTCAGCCTCGCGCGCGACCAGGCGCTCGTGCTCATCACCGATCGCATGAAGAAGCACCGGCCGCTGACCGGCGCCGAGGTCGACCAGGCCACGCGCGCCTTCATCAAGAAGGCGGGGCTCGTCGAGCAAGTCATGCACCGCACCGGTCACTCGATCGATAGCGACCTGCAAGGCGGCGGCGCCGACCTCGACGACTTCGAGGTCAAGGACACGCGCATCCTGACGCCGGGCACCGGCTTCACGATCGGACCGGGCGTCTACTTCCCCGGTCAGTTCGGCGTGCGCACCGAGATCTCGGTGTACCTGTCTCCGAACGGGCCGGAGGTCACGACTCCGGCGCAGGACGAGGTCGAAGCATTACTGAAGTAACCGCGCTGATCCTCGCCGGCGGCAAGGCCACGCGGCTCGGCGGCATCGCGAAGCACGAGCTCGTCATCGACGGCGAATCGATCGCCCGTCGCCAGATCCGCGTGATGGCGCCGCTCGTCGCCGAGATCTTGATCTCGGGCGCCGAGATCGCGGGGCATCGCACGGTTCACGACGCGCTCGCCGGCGTGGGCCCGCTCGCGGGCATCGCTGCCGGCCTCGCCGCGGCCGGCACGCCGTGGCTGCTCGTCGTCGCCGGCGACATGCCGTATCTCACGAGCGACCTGCTCGCGGCGATGATCGCGAAGGCGGGCGATTGCGACGCCGTTGGCGTGCGCGCCGGCGGTTTGCCGGAGCCGCTGCTGTGCGTGCTCCACGCGCGCACGCGCGACGCGGCCCTGCGCCGGCTCGCCGCGGGGCGTTACAAAGCGAGTGGCCTTCTGACCGACGAGGGG
>Ga0268266_10002545_pt1 | contig 19365 bp, 12 predicted proteins | sample KBSS13metaG_FD_190356 | JGI IMG/M metagenome (GOLD analysis project Ga0268266, IMG submission 190356) | Switchgrass rhizosphere microbial communities from Kellogg Biological Station, Michigan, USA - KBS S1-3 metaG (SPAdes) (version 2) | ecosystem: Host-associated > Plants > Roots > Rhizosphere...
CGGCGAGCTCCCGTTTCAGGGTAGAAAAGAAGCTCTCCACAGGAGCATTGTCCCAGCAGTTGCCGCGGCGGCTCATGCTGCATTCGATCCCATGGTGGGCCAACTCCGCCCGGTAGGCCTTACTCGCGTACTGACATCCACGATCGGAATGGTGGAGTTGAGCCGCTGAGCGGTGCCCCAGAGCCATCTGTAGCGCCCGCAGGGGCAGCTCTGTGCCCAGGTCTTCACCCAGGGACCAGCCCACGATCCGGCGGGAGCACAAGTCGAGGATCGCGGCCAGATACAGCCAGCCCTCCTCCGTCCACAGGTAGGTCAGGTCCGAGGCCCAGGTCCGGTCCAACTGGTCGGTCTGGAAGCAGCGCGCCAAAAGATTCGGCGCGACCGCTAAAGAGGGGTCGGTCGTCGTGGTGACCCGGAAACAACGACGGCAAGGAAGACCGTGTAGCCCCTGCTCGCGCATCAAGCGCGCCACGCGGTGGCGACCGACACTTAGGCCCTCCGACTTCAGCTCCTGAGTCACTCGCGGGCTCCCATACGTGCCACCCGTCTTGCGATGCACGGCTTGAATCGATTCCTTGAGCTTCTCTTGCTCACCGGACCTCTTCGATGCCGGCCGGCGAAGCCACGCGTAGTAACCGCTGCGCGAGACCTCCAGGGCGGTGCACATCATGCGAATCGGAAAGCTCGCCTTCTCCGCCTTGATCAACTCGAACACTACGAGTTCTCCTTGGCGAAGAAGGCCGCGGCTTTTTTTAGGAATTCTCGCTCCAGCCGCAACTGCTGGTTCTCTCGGCGGAGCCGGCGAAGCTCCTCGCGCTCTTCACCAGACAACTCTCCATTGTTCCCCCCGCTCGCCTCCACTTTCGCCTCCTGGATCCAACGACGCAACGCCGTCTCCGTCAGATCCAGGTCAACCGCCGCCTGGTACACCGTTTTGCCTGTGCTCCGCACATGCTCCACCGAGGCTGCCTTCTGCTCTTCGGTGAAGACCCGCCGCTTCCTTCGACCCATGGATACCTCCCTGGCGCATTCTCGCGCCTAAGTCTGGTGTCCACAAAATCCGGGCAAGGCCAAGGTCGCATTGAGATCCGCGCCGATGGAATCGCCTGTCACCTTCCTGGCGAGCGATTTCCGCTGAGCCTGTAAACGTAGGCCTCTACGGCTGTGCCGTCCTTCAGCTTCACTGTGGTCAGGACGCGCTCATAGCCTTCACCCTCGAACTCATCGAGACGGGCCCAGTGCTCAGCCAGGCTCTCCGAGCTGAAGAGAAAACCGTTGACTTCGCCGCCGTGCTCATCCAGGACGATCCCCGGGTAGCCCACCGCCGCACCCCAGCCTTCTTGAAGCAACGTGCCGGTGACAGTCGCCGGCTCCCACACTCCCGGGACATCCGCCAGGACGTGTTCGTTGGGCCGGCCCGGGGCGAGAGTTCCATAAACGAAAAGTCGGTGAGTCATCGATCCCCCAAAGGCCGGATCAGAGGCCAGACGATTCCGGACCGGCAGCGGGCGCGGGAGCTCAGAAGCCGAGCTTGCGCCATTCTGAAATTTCTACAGTACCCTGAAACCCCCGTCGCAAACGCCCGCCGTTCTAAGGCGAAGAAGATTGGGGACCGATTTTACGTCTTATCTGGGCATGAGCCGAAGACTTCGCTTCGTCCCCGAAGGCGGATCCCTGGTCGAGGTCACCTGCCGGACCGTGCAGGGCCGCCACCTCCTCCGTCCCAGCCGGGAGGTCAACGAGATCATCGCCGGCATCCTCGGGCGAGCCCAGAGGCTGTACGACGTCCGGATCTGCGCGTTCGTATTTGTCTCCTCCCACTACCACCTGCTGCTCGACGTCGACAACGCCCACCAACTCTCGAGCTTCATGCGCTATTTCAACTCCAACCTGGCGCGGGAGGTGGGCCGGCTCGTCGACTGGAGCGATGGGGTCTGGTCGCGGCGCTATCAGGCGATCCTCGTCAGCGGGGAGGAGGGGGCGCAGATCTCGAGACTGAAGTACATCCTCAGCCACGGTCCCAAAGAAGGACTTGTCGAGCGCCCCCGGGAGTGGCCGGGCCTCCATTGCGCTCGAGCCCTGACCGAAGGCGATCCGATCGAGGGGTACTGGTTCAGCCGAACCCTGGAGTATGCCGCCCGGCAGCGAGGAGAGGCTTTCGACCGCCTCCAGTATGCGACCCGCGAGACGGTGACCCTCTCTCCCCTCCCCTGCTGGAAGCATCTTTCCGCCGACGCCCGGAGAGCACCGGTTTGCAGTTTGATCGAACAGATCGAAACGAAGCAGCCTGACAAGAGCCTTCTAATGTGCTCCTCATGCTAGACTCACTCGCGAAACTCTAAACAGCCGTCAATCCGATGGAGAGTGCTCATGGGATATAGCCATGTACCTACTTGGTGGAAGCAGCCGCACATGAGGAGCTTCTGCGACCTATATTTCGCGAAGCTTGCCAAGCCTGTCTTTTTCGTTGGTTCCGGCCTATCCCTCAATGCGGGCTTGCCGAATTGGGCTACCCTTCTGACACAACTGGCAAAGCTCATTGGAGACGACCTGCACGACCCCGCCCTTGCTGAAAGGGTTGAATCCCACTTGGTGAGGAAAAAAAAAGAATACCACGCAGCCGGCGCTCTTCTGAAATTGGAGGCAGGAAAGAGCGAGAGCAAAGATTTATGGAGAAAATCCCTTGCCGCCTGCCTCAATCCGCCTTCGGTGCTTAACTCCCCCTCGCTTGTACATAACGCACTGGCGAAGCTCAGATGCGAGGGAATCGTCACTACTAACTATGACGTTCTAATCGAACGTGCGTTCGATGGACTCAAATCTCAGGAGAAGCTGCGCATTTTTACGCCATGGCGAGACTTGGAGCAGTTGGAACACAGTCCCGAGAAGTTTCTGTTCAAAATACACGGCGACATTGCCGATGAGAAAAACTCTATCGTATTAGCACAAGAAGATTACGAAGAGCTGTATCAAGCTGACGATCCGCTCCGTTTTCAGAGGGCCTTGGGATCAATCGTGCGCCACGCTTCTGTGATCCTTTTCATGGGGTATAGCCACGACGACGACTTCGTCAGCAAGATTTTCGATAGCAGCTTCTATCTTGCATTTCGAGACAAGATCTTTACTCTAGTGCCGAGGATCGGAGATCCCGAGAGCTTTGCCGAGCAGGCCCGACGTTATCGAGAAAATCTTCAGGTCCGATGCATCACATACAGTCCGGACGACCAACATCGCGAGCTACTTACATTTCTTGAATATCTATCACTGCGGGACCAACGGGACGAGGAATACGCACGGGCTGAACGTGTCAGGAGGCCCACGGTTGTAATGCTTTATTGCGGTGGGACGATCGGCTCTGCATCTAAGGAGGGTGAACTGAGAGACGGTAAGCCCCTCGACGTAGAGAGGAAGACATCCCGCTACGACACCGACCTTGTCGGCTTCTCTGAACGCCTATTGAGGTGGTATCGCCAAGCCTATACAGCCGGCGACAGCATAGAACTCGACCTCACATGGGAGATTTTGCCGAAGGAGCAGCAGTTACTTAGTGAGAATGCCACCCCACAGACCTGGAACTCCGTGCTGGAGGAACTGAAAGAGGTTATCTACAAATATTTTCATGCTCCGAGTTCTTGGCCGGAGGCCGAGTACGGCGGCACTGAGCTATGGGAACTGTTCAAGAGAGAGCATACCCAATTCGCAGCCGTTCACCCCGAACAAGAACTGACCGACCTGAAATTCCTTTCCGAGTTCAGAAATCGTTATGTACTCGGGATAGTCCTGCTATTCGGCACAGATACACTCGCGCAACTGGCTCCGGCGCTCTCGCTCAGCCTGCAGCACCTACCTTGTCCGGTAGTCATCACTGGCGCCAATCAGCCTCCCCAAGACCGCGACGAGATTCCGCGAGGTCAATTCAATCTAACCTCTGATGCATGGCGCAACCTGATGACTTCCATCTATTTCCTGCAGTCCTTCGGACACCGCCTTACCGAGATGTTCGTCTGTTTTGGAGACACGGTTCACCACGGCGTAAATTTGCGGAAAAGGGCTCTCGAGATCATTCCGCTCGATCGGCTAGGCCGGTCTAAGAAACACGATGAGCCTTTCACCTTCCGTAATCTGACCGGCAGCGGCCAGTACATGTTCAAACTTGTCGAAGGAGTTTTCTGCAACAACTACTACCCTAGTAGCCACTTCAGTTACTCGACCTTAGCAGACCCACAATCTCAGGATTTTCGGACACTGCGGCACATCCGCTGGGAGGCGCTCCGCCGTGAGCCATCGAACCGGGTACGCTCCGATTCTTTTTCTTCCTCAGTCTGGTACATCGAGGTTTCACCTTGCTTCCCTGATCTCAATTACTCCGCAATCCTCAAGGATCCAAGTGTACGTTCGCGTGTAAGGGCGGTCCTAGTGGAAGGCTATGCGTCTGGCACCTATCCGTCGACCGAGCAGAGTCCCTTCTCTGAACTGTTGTACGCGCTCTACGAAGCCGAGATCCCTATAGTCCTAGTCTCGCGCTACGGCATTATGCCTTCACAGCAGGAGTATCAGACGCTTAAGATTCGCGGTGTCGAGGTGCCCGTCCTGCGGCTATACGACGTTATCGCGGAGACGGCTCTCCCTTTATTGTCGCTAGTAATTGATGGTCTTTTCAGCGGCAGGGCGCAAGAAGAAGTCGGAGAATCCACTGTCGATAACGTCAGGGTCGGCCGACTCAACTCCAGGATTGAAGCGATCCGCAGGGGCATAGACAATTTAATAAAAGACCGCCCAAATATAATATCAGAAGAATTTAAAGATATCACTGACCGCGAACGGCGGCTCTGGCGCCTATTTATGGAAGGGGAGAAATCGAGCACTCGAGTGGCACAGGACAATCCCCTAAACTACATTACCTCTCTAGCGCTCCTTGAGGAGGGCAAAAACGTGCACGGAAGCGTGTTCATGTCCCAGCAGGAATTCGGATCCCTTATTAATGAAATTGTCAAGCCGTTCGCAAAGGTAGGAGCTGGCCCGGATGGGCTTGCCATATTAGCAAACATGGGCTTCAAGCAGGGATTATCTTTAGCCGAAGACTTCTCGCGGCGCACCCGGGTCCCGAAATTCGCGGCGGCAGGATTCAACCCGTTCTTCGAACGGTCGCAGGTAGATCAGGATGAACTACTCGCTACAGCGAATCTAATGATCGCCGGCATCGCAAAATGGATGAAGAATGTAGGGGTCGCCGACTTGGAGGCCGATACTATTTCGATTTCCATACGAGATCCTCTGTTCGGCGGCGAAGTGGAGGATGTGACCCGGCCGGCACCACGATCTTTCTCCTTTTCGGTACGGATTGCGCGGCGTGTAAAGGGCACGCGGGGCGGCGAGCGCTTCGCCGCAATCTCGTATTCTTCCCACGAGTCGAAGCTCTTTTCGGATCTACTGCATGGCAGGGGCGAGGATAGCATCTGCGAAGCTTACTACACCGAGATCGTAGCACGGACCTGGGAACACCTCACCCAGACGATCGACTGGTTTGTGCTCGGCCTATTCAAGGCTGTCGGCTACACGGTTGCCCGCATGCTGCGTTTCGACCGTTTGGCGGTGAGGTCGCTGGAGACCAATGACAACGGCTACAAGCGGGTTCTACGGCAGGCCGTGAAGGCTGACGTAGGCGTCGGAGACGAGAACTATTTTGGAATCACCTATTCTTACTTCGAGGCTCTCGGTCGCCTCGACTAAAAAGGTCCGCAGCTATTCTTACTCGTTTCAACTAGTTTGTAGGTTTGGCCGTAGATTGCCATCGCCGGCCGTAGACCTCAACTTTCATAGATGTTGTGCAGATGACAATCGACAGAGTTAGCTCCTTGAAAATCGAGCACCGACAAGAAAGTCTCAAGGGAACAGCCCCCGCTCCCGTTCCCTGACCAAGGTACTCCGGTTGTCAAAAGAGCACGCGCCCTCCGTCGGGGGAAAGCTCCGGACCGGCCTCTACGCCTAGCATGACGGCGGAGTCCCTGGATCCGGAAGATTCCCCGAGGTCTCTCGACGGCGACGAACGCCACGCTTCGAGAGATCCCTGGACAGACGGCTATAGTGTGCATGTAATAGATCCTAGGGGACGAGCTGTCAAGTCTCTCTGCGCTCTTCGAACGGTTTCAGACCGACGTCCGGTGCGGCCCTCGCGGCAATTTCCCCATGGATCAGATGACGTTACCCGCGGGGAATGAGATGAATGAGCGAGTAATGATCCGTTCCCCAACGCTCACTGGACGTTCCCAAGGATGTGCATGATGCGAAAGGTCGTGCTTCTCCTATTCCCCGTCCAGCGGACGACGTGCGGTCCGGGGAATGGCATGTTCGCGGCCATCATGAAGCGTGACGGGCGGGGGGAATGACCCGTTCCCCAGACAACAGGAGACGCGGAGGACGGGGAATGAGACGGAGTGAGGAACTCGCGTTCCGTTCCCTGGAGGAAATGGTATGTCCAGGATGGGGAATGCAACGTACGAGTGGAAGACGGGCACGAAAGGCAGGGAATGCCTCTAGAGATGTGCGGAATGAGGCTCGCGGTGGGCTCTTGACAACTGAATCGAATCATCCAGGCGGAGCGAGAGGGGGATCGCTCCGCCTCATGTCCGTGCTGGCAGCGCCTCCAGCAGCCGCATCAGCGCGGCAGGCTCGACGGGCTTGGTCATATGGCGGTCGAAGCCGGCTTCGCGGGCCTGGCGCTGGTCTTCTTCCTGTCCGTAGCCGCTGATGGCGATCAGGTGGGATTCGGCGGTCTCTCGGGTTTCGCGCAGGGCGCGGGCGAGGTCGTAGCCGTCCATCCCCCCGGGGAGACCGATGTCGCAGAGCGCCACCTCGGGGTGAAAGCGGCGGGCGATCTCCAGTCCGTCCCGCCCGGTGTAGGCCACCTCGACGGAATAGCCGGTCAGCTCCAGCAGCATCCGCAGACTGTCGGCCGTGTCGCGGTTGTCCTCGACGACGAGGATGCGCAGCGGCCTTGCCGACTCGGGTGCCGCGGCGGTGCTCCCGGCCATGGCGGGCTCGGCGTCCAGGAGCGGCAGGCGGACGGTGAACGTGGAGCCACAGCCCGGCCCGGGGCTCTCCGCCCGCACCTCGCCGCCGTGCAGCTCGATCAGTCCCTTGACCAGCGCCAGCCCGAGACCCAGGCCGCCGCGGCTGCGGTCGAGGCTGCCGTCCGCCTGGCTGAACGGCTCGAAGAGGCGGGCCTGGATGTCCAGGTCCATGCCGATCCCGGTGTCCTCGACGGTGAGCACGGCCTGGCCACTCTCGCGGTCGGCCACGAGACGGACTCTCACCCGCCCGCCGGGATTGGTGAACTTGTTGGCGTTCTGGAGCAGGTTCCCCACCACCTGCGACAGGCGGGTGGGATCGCCGCTCACCCAGACGGGCTCCGGCGGCAGCTCCGGCTCGAGCTCCAGGCCGCTGGTTTCGAGCAGGCTGCGGAGATCCTCCACGACGGCGGCGACCAGGGGCGCCAAGTCGAGCCGCTCGGCGCGCAGCAGGATCTTGCCGCGGGAGACCCGCGACACGTCGAGCAGATCGTCGACCAGGCGCGCCATGTGGGCCACCTGGCGGTCGATCATCTCGCCGACCTGCAGCAGGCGCGGCTCGGCGGGCCCGATCCGGCGCAACACCTCGACGGAGTTGCGGATCGGCGCCAGGGGGTTGCGCAGCTCGTGGGCGAGCATGGCGAGGAACTCGTCCTTGCGGCGGTCGGCCTCGCGGAGCTTCTCCTCGTCCTCCCTGCGCAGGGTGACGTCCTGCACCACGCCGCGCATGCCGAGCACCCCGCCAGCCTCGTCGTACTGCGCCTTCCCCTTGGCCGCGATCCAGCTCCGCCGGCCGTCGGGGTGCATCACGCGGTACTCGATGTCGTAGTCCCCCCGCTCGGCGATCGCCCGCTCGACGGCGAGGCGGGCCCGGTCGGTGTCCTCCGGATGAAGCCGCTCGCGCAGGCGGGTCCAGGTCAGGGTCGATCCCGCCGGCAGGCCGAAGATCGCCGCCGCCCGCTCGGACAAGATCACCAGGTCGCTCGCGGCGTCCCAGCTCCAGTACCCCAGCCTCGCGGCGTTCAGGGCGAGGCTCAGGCGCTCGGCGCTCTCCCGCAGGGCCTGCTCGGCGAGCTTGCGCTCGGTGACGTCGCGGGCGACCCCAAGGAAGTGCTCGCCGTCGAACCGCGAACGGTAGTCGGCCCAGACGATCGAGCCGTCCGCCCGGCGCATCGGGAACTCCCCCGCCCAGCGGCCGGTCTCCCGGATCGACCGCGCGACCTCTTCCCCGATCTCCTTCCAGCCGGGATCGATGAACTCGCTGTAGTGGGAGCCGATCAGCCGCTCGAGAGGGGTGCCCAGCATCTCGGCGGCGGCGAGGTTGGCGTCGATGTAGGTGCCGTCGATGTCGCCGATCAGCACGGCGTCCGACGTCGATTCGAACAGCGACCGGTATTTCTCCTCGCTGCCGCGGAGGGCCGCTTCCGCCCGGCGCTGGTCGGTGACGTCGGTGAGCGAGCCGACCCATTCGCGGATCTCCCCCGCCGGCCCGCGGACCGCCACCGCCCGCGAGAGGACAGAGCGGACTTCGCCGGAGCGGCCGAGGAGACGGTACTCGATCCGGTAGGACTCGCCGGTAGCCATGGACGCGTCCCAGGCCGCCCGGGCCCGCTCGCGGTCGTCCGGATGGATGCTCTCGAACCACCCCGTCCCCTGCTGCTGCTCCGGAGTCTGGCCGGTGATCTCTTCCCACCAGCGCTGCATGCTCTCGAACTGGCCGGCCCGGGAGGTGGGGTCCCAGTGCCAGACCGCCTGGCTGACCGCCTCGGCCAGAGCCCGGTAGCGCGCCTCGCTCTTGCGGAGCTCCTCCACCGCCGGGTCCTGGGCCGGGTGCTTCATGGCTGTGAATTGTACGGCGGTAGAGAGAAAATGCGTGACTACACCGGCAGCTCGGCGGCGACCCGGTTGTGCATCAGCACCCGCCGGTCGCGGGCGAGGGAGAAGACGCCGGAGGTGATGTTCTCCACCATCCGCTCGCTGACCTGTTTCTCGCGCACCAGCCGGTCGCGGGCGTCGGCGATCTTGCGGGCCATCTCGTCGACCGCCTTGACCAGCAGGGCCAGCGCGAGCTCGCTCGGCGCGAGGTCGAGCGAGGGGGCGTCGGCGGCGATCCGCCGGGTCCCCTCGACGAGCTGCATCAGCGGCCGGGTGAAGTTGCGCGCCGCTTTATGGAATCGCCTGGCACCTTCTTGGCTGGAGCCCAGCCGAGAAGGTACCGCGGAGATCTCAGGGTTCTCCCAGGTTCCTGGGCGACCCTCTTGTGGACATGCCATGGACTGATACCCCGGGGGACCCTCGTCGCCAGGCCTATAAAGCGCCGAGGATGTTGCCTTCCGCTGGTGCCACGACGTCGGCTCCCCGATCCAATCTCTCGAGGCTGATTACCACGGCCTGCACACTCGCTGTCTACGCTTCGAAGCGCCAGGTTACCCCGACGCGACGCAAGACTCGCTTCCGGTGGGTGGCCACCCTTGCCGGGTAGGACTTGGACCTACTGGGTCCGCTACGAAGGGTTTCCGGTTCTGTCTGCTGCATTTTCCTTCCTCCCTTCCCAGGCTTGGCCTGGCGCGAGGCACCTTCTTGGGCTGGGCTGGGCTGAGTTGCTAGGCTGGGCTGAGTTGCCGTTATCCCTCTGCGGGCAGGTCTCGGGTGCGTCAAGACGGAGCTTTTTCTCCACTCGCATGGAACCTAATTTGGATTACACGCATCTTCGATTATCGCAACCAGTACCCAAGAAGCAGACCTAGGACGACATATACCCACTCGCGCGCCTTTGCATCTTGTGGCCTACGTATTAGAACGTAAAGAGCCGAGAAGAGTACACCTACGCTGAATATTAGCTTAGCCGAAATGAATAAAAATACTTGATCAAAAAGATCTCGCACATGAGGAGCATTTATGGCCAAAAGAGCCCCCACCACAACGAGAAGAGTAAAGGGTGCGAGCGTAACAACCAAATTGTAAGTTTTCTTTTCTAACACAGAAGAGGGCTCCGCCAATAACGCCTTAACCCAGAGCACTATCACAATACTAAGTATTAACCAGAGAGAGAACGGACCAGCAGAAAAAAAGAAGGCCTTACCAAGGAGGACTATTAAGGCTCCACAAAACGAAAATAAAAAATAGATCCCACACAAAGCTAGAAATCTACGTAACAACCTCCCCGGACTATCTATTGCCCGCATTATAATTAGCTGATCGAGGTTCATGCGACACCCCTATATGCCTTAGAAACACAGCCAATTCCTAAAAGAAGAATAAGGCAGAGAAGAATGAAATCTGCTGTCGCAAAAAGTTCGTCAAGTGAGAATAACCCAAGAAACGAAATTGCCTGACCTCTCCACAACAAGTTGGAAAGTCCGTGAAGGAGCCACATACCCACGAGAATTGCAGCCACTACGATGCAATGGGATATCCACTCTCCAATTGCTACAAGTGATCTTTTCCCGCTTTTCCGCAGGAGGTCTGCTACCTCTAAGTCCACTTCGGCCCCCTTCTTAGGGGTAGGAGGCGTTGAATTTGAGTCAAACATAAAATTGTGCAGTCCCCTATTCCTCTTGTGTAACGGTTGAAAGCTAAGCGGCGGTGCCAGCCGTCCGCTTGAGCGCTATGGAATACCCTGGCACCTTCTTGGCTGCACCTTCTTGGCCGGTGCAGCGCAGGGTTGGCCGCCTTTTGGGAATCGTTCGGCATTAGCATGAATCGCCATCCTTAATCAGCTTTCCGGGAACGATTTCCTGAGCCGTCAGCCTCGTGTTGCCTGCGCTCGAGGTGCTTAACTGCGACCTGCGCATGCTGAACTACGGACAGTAAGCCACGGTGTACGGCCCTTCAATGAGGGACTCGGCAGCCGTTGCAGGATCTTAATAAGGCTCATTCAGATTCTTCTCGCGTACGCTGCTGGCGGTGATCGGCTTTGGGTTCAGCGGCAACACCCGGGCGAACGCCCGGGCGTTGCTCGCTGCAACGAGAGGTTAGGCGACTGGCCCCTGCGGTTGAAGGCGCATCTATGGGCAGGGTTGTGCAGGGGTCGTAAACGTTCCACCAGAGGAGTAGTGGCCATTCGCGCCGTATCCCGGCGATTGGCGAAAGAACCAAGAGAGATAGGCAGTCTCTTGGGGATGGTAAAGGAAGCCATTGGGCATCGGAATCTCGAAGAGTGGAGAACCGGAGAAGGGGTCGCCCACCTCAAGGAAGGAGTAGCAATCCGCCACTTGGCCGATATGCCCCCAAGGTGGCGTCCTGTTGCTGACGAAGGGATCGTCGTACCACTCTGCGATTTCGTGGGATAGGACAGAAATGTCGCGAACGGTGGGATTCTCGTGAGTTGAGTCGTACTCGGCAACACCGTAGGTCTGGATTCCTTTGGAGGTAGAGAACGCGCTGTGATAGCCGAGGATACTACCGCTCTCGACGACTACAACGTTGTGGAAAAAAAACAGTGGAAATGTTGCCGGAGTTATACCGACACGCGGGAATTGAGGAAAGATCTGACTACGAAGAAAACCCTCAAGCGAAACGAGATCTATGATCCCCTTACGCCCGCAGGGTGTCGACACTGTTGGATAACCCGCCGGGAGTGTGATCGATACGGTCGGAAGCACCGAGGGAGCCAGTCTCACGCTGTAGCCGGGATTGACACGTCCTCCTCCGGTGAAGGGCCAGAACTCAATGCGGCGAACAAACTCGTAGAACTGCCGCGGGCCGTCACCATAGTCCCGTCTGGGAATTGGAAGCGTACCGGAATGATCTTGACAGGTATGGTGACGTTCTTGGCGCGCGCGGCAAAGACATCCCGCCCCACAAGAGTGAAGGTGTATTTAACACCTCCTACAAGGAGGTAGCGGCTGAAGGTAGGGAGCCCTGCTGCAGCCCGAGCCTTGGGCGCATCAAGGTCGCCCGGAATGCCAATCACTCGACCGTCGGTGCCTTCAGGCGATTTAATCTCGCCGTCAGAGCGACGTTCCCAGTGCGTTTGCTTCCAAGTGGCAGGTTCCAACGCTTGCGTGGGGAGTGTGGAAGTGCAAAGAGCGAGCGCGAGCGAAGCGACGAGTCTCATTCGTACTCCTGTGTCCGCTAATCTCAACGATTACCTAAAACTACGCGATGTTTTAAAGTCCGAACAAGTGCCACGGCCAGTGTTTCGGCCACCCAACAGTGATGTCGCCGCTTACCCTCCCCGACTCCCGCTCCGCCATCACGACACGCCCGGAGTTTGGGAGACGTTGCGGCGCGGGGTGGGCGTCTGTGCCTTATCTGACTCTACGTATTTAGCTGAAAGTAAGTCTAGCGCTGAACTGTATCCGCGTCAATGCAATATGGGTTGTCGCATAAGCAACTGAGCGGATGATGGCCATACGGCCAGTGCTTGAACGACCATTATCCGCCGACGCCCGTGTAGCACGGGCTTGCAGTTTGATCGGCCAGATCGAAACCGAAGCCGCCAACCGGAAAGCCGGGACCAGCGCCGAGCCTCTGGGAGGGGCGGCGATCCTGGGCCAGTATCCGCACCATCGTCCCCGGAACCTGAAGAAATCCCCCGCCCCCTTGTTCCACACGATCAGCCAGGCCGTGCGCCGAGAACTTTACGAAGGATACGTCTGGTTCGTCGCCGCCTTCCGGCAAGCCGCCGAGAAGCTGAAAGCCGGTGATCGCGGCGTGGCCTTCCCCACCGGGAAACCTTGCACCTTCTGGGTTGCAGACCTACCCTAAGGACAGGTCATAAAGGCAGCGCTATCCTGAACCGGCTGGAAGGCATTGCCTTGAGGATTAGTGTACGTTTTCGTCCTCCCGGTTGTGGTGTCGGTCAAGGTGATAGTCACTTGAACATTCGTGAGGCCCCCTGCATAGAACCAGAAGGCGTGATTTATGCCGCAGCCATTCAGCACCTTGAACACCATCTCGACGTTCGAGGAGGAGAAGAACCAAAAGTAACCGGAGTCGTCGGTCAGCCGCACGAGAGTGCCGCTGCCAGTTCTTCCATCAGGGGTTTTCCACTGCGCCTCGACTTTGAACCGGGAGCCCCCGAAGCACACCGCGGGCGCTTGGCAGGCGATGCCCGGATCCGGGAGAGTCGTCACACTCGTCTCATTCGAATAGCCAGAGTCCGCGCCCGTACCCCGCGCACGCACCCGGAAGGAGTAGGTGGTAGAAGGGATGAGACCGCTGATTATCGCCTGAGTGACGTTTGCCCCGACCGAGCCCGCGGTCGCATACGAGCCGAGGGGTTCCTTGGCCTCAATCTCAAAGTAGCTTTCATTCGACGAAGTATCGGCCCAGGTCAAGGCGCACTGCGTGCTCGATATGGCGGCGCCGCTCACGCCTGAGGGGGTGCCGACGTTTCCTCCGCCTCCGGTCCCTCCTCCACCACCACCACACGTTGGGTAGTAGGGCCGACAGGTGTCAGAGAGCGGAGTGCCGTCGCAACACGAGCAACCGCAGACCCCACCATGACTCGAACAGCACCCGGAACGCTTGTCGGCCATGGCGTAGGTCGAGACGGAGACAAGAAGGACAAGGAAAAGGAAAATCCGGCGCACTACAACCTCCTTGGAGAAATGGATAACCAAATTGTAAGGGTTCTGGAGCGTAGCGTCTAATCATTTCATGCGAAGCGCATGGCGGTTTGGTCTCTATGATGTACGCGACAAAACTGGGCAGTTGGTGTCATTCCCATCCGGCGTTGCATTCCTTCACCTCATAATACGCACCTACCCCGAGGGCAAATCCTTTGCCACCAAGGGCGCCAAAGCCTCTAGATGGCTGAGAAGACGATGCCTTGGTGAATATGTCAGGAGCGGCAGGAGGATGGTGAAGGTGGAACTGCGGTCGAGACTGCCGTTCGCCTAGCTGACTTGTTGGCGTTCTGGAGCAGGTTCCCCACCACCTGCGACAGGGCGGGTGGGATCGCCGCTCAGCCAGACGGGTGCTTCATCGCGGTGAATTGTACGGCGGTAGAGATAGAAATTGCGGGACTACACCGGCAGCGTCACCACCACCTCCAGCCCCCCCTCGGGCCGGTTGCGGGCGGTGATGCCGCCGCCGTGCTCCTCGGCGACGCGGCGGGCGATCGGCAGCCCGAGGCCGGTGCCGGTGTCGTGGGTCGAGAAGTAGGGGTCGAAGATGCGCGGCAGGAGCTCGGGGGGCACGCCCGGGCCGGAGTCGAGGACGGCGATGCGCGCGAAGCCGTTGTGCTGGTCCATCCGCACGGTCACCTTGCCGTCACCCCCTGTTCTGCCGACGGTGGCGCGCAGGGCGTTCTCGATCAGGTTGCGCACGGCCCGCTGCAGCAGCTTGGAGTCGAAGCGGGCGACCACCTCCGGGGTCTCGGCCTCGAACTCGACGGAGACCCCGGGCGGCGGCGCCGCGCGGTACCCCTCGACGAGGTCGGCCATGCTCGCCACCAGGTCGGCGGGCTTGGGATCGATGCGCGGGATCGAGCTGTAGGCGGAGAACTCGGAGGCGATCGAGCGCAGCTCGTCCACCTGGGTCAGGATGTTGGTGGTGCAGCGCTCGAAGACGCGGCCGAAGTGCTCGGGATCGTGCTTGTAGACCTCCATCATGTGCTCGGTCGAGAGGCGGATGGGGGTCAGCGGGTTCTTGATCTCGTGGGCGATCATGCGGGCCATCTCCGCCCAGGCGAGCAGGCGCTGGCTGCGCAGGACCTCGGTGGCGTCCTCGACGACCAGCAGCGACGAGGGCTCGCCGGCTCCCGGCAGCGGCACCCAGACCAGCGACCACTCGCGCTCCCCTCCCCCGTCCGCCGCCGCCAGCCGCACGGTGGCGCGGTCCATCTCGGAGCCGGTGGTGGCCAGGAAATCGGCCACCGGCCGCAATCGCTCCCAGCGCGCGACCGACGCCTCCAGGCTCTCCCCGACGCCGGTGCCGAGCAGCTCGGCGGCGACCCGGTTGTGCATCAGCACCCGCCGGTCGCGGTCGAGGGAGACGACGCCGGAGGTGATGTTCTCCACCATCCGCTCGCTGACCTGCTTCTCGCGCACCAGCCGGTCGCGGGCGTCGGCGATCTTGCGGGCCATCTCGTCGACCGCCTCGACCAGCAGGGCCAGCTCGAGCTCGCTCGGGGCGAGGTCGAGCGAGGGGGCGCCGGCGGCGATCCGTCGGGTCCCCTCGACGAGCTGCATCAGCGGCCGGGTGAAGTTGCGCGCCAGGCGCCGGCCGACGGCGACCAGCAGGGTGAAGAGAGCCGCCGTCACCAGCAGCCCCTGCCGGCGGAGCTGCGCGAGCTGGCGCGCCCCCTCTTCCTGCTGGGCGAGCAGCGGCATGGAGAGGAACAGCCGGTCGTTGCCGGAGGCGCCGGGGATGCGCAGCGGGGCGTACATCTCGAGGTAGGTGGTGTCCCCCACCCGGTTGAAGCGCGAGTCGAGCCCGTAGCCCAGGAGGTCCAGGCGGCGGTAGATCTCGCCGGGGATGCGCTTGGGGAGCAGGCCGGCGGTGAACAGCTCGTGGCGGCTGGAGGCGTGGATGGCGCTCCCCCAGTAGAGGTTCACCTCGTGGCGCACAATGCCGGAGAGGTAGATCAGGAGCTGGTCGCCGAAGACGGTGTCGACGCCGAAGCCGGGGGGGAGGTTGAGCAGCCGCTCGCCGAGGATCTGCTGGGCCGAGTTGAGCGCCGCCTCGCCGGCCACCCGCTGGTCGCGGTGCAGCCGCTCTTCCATCGAGCGCACCAGCACGAAGTAGAGCAGGACGAGCGGCACCAGCAGCAGGAAGGTGTAGACGATCATCAGCCGCTTGGAGTAGGAGCGCACGGTGCGCCGCGCCAGGTCGGCGAAGGTGGCGCGCGGCAGCGCCAGCAGCAGGAGCGGCGGCGCGGCGAGGGCGAGCAGCAGCAGCACCCCCAGGCTCCAGTTGCCGGTGCGCTCGAGGGCCTCGATGGTGCGCTGGAAGGGGAGGTAGATCACCTCCCACCCTTGCGGCGAGGCGCGGCCCCAGGCGTAGGCCGGCCCTTCCGGGGTGGTCAGCACCGTCCGGCGCCCCTGGGAGCGGCGCAGCTCGGCGGGGAGCGGCGGGTCCTCCTCCCAGGGGGAGAGCGCGGCGCGGCCGTCCGGTGTGTAGAGGGCGTAGAGCGCCGGCTGGGCGATCTCCTCGGTGGCGGCGACCCCCGGCCCCCCCTTGAGCAGCCCGACGTCCACCTCGCTCAGGCGCCGCCAGTCGTGCACCTCGAAGCCGGGGCGCGGCAGCAGCCAGTAGCGGACGGTCCCCCAGGGGTGGCCGGCGAAGCGCAGGGGGACGGCGCCGGAGATCAGGAACCCCTTCTCCCAGAGCGGCAGGTCGAGATCCTCCCAGCGGCCGGGGGTCATGTCGACCATCCCCTGATCGGTCAGCGGCATGCCGAAGGAGAAGGAGGAGGGGGGCGCGTTCTCCCGCTGCACCACCAGGGCCGAGAGCGAGTGGTGGCGGGCCAGCGGCGAGTCCTTCCAGAGGGCGTAGGCGAGATCCTGCCGCTCGAGGCCGACGGGCGTCCGCGGGACCACCCGTTCGAGATCGATCGCCTGGAAGTGGTCCCGGATCTCCGCCGAGACGGAGGCGACCTCGGCGCGGTTGGGCGGCGCCAGGCGGGTCAGCAGCTCGCCGCCGGCGTACTCGCGCAGCCGCAGGCGGTAGGCCGTCTCCCAGACGCCGGCGGCGGCGAAGACGGCGATCAGAACCAGACCGACGAGGGCGAGCCCCTCGCGCAGCCGCCGCTGATCGGCGTAGACGGCGGCCAGGGCGCCGCCGCCGGCGAGCAGCGGGAGCCCGAGGAGCGGCCGGTCGCAGAGGGCGGCGCCGCCGAGCAGCAGGGCGACGGCGATCCAGGCCCCGCGGTCCCCCGGCGCCTTCTCGGTCCGCCCCGGGCGCCCGGCGAGACAGAAGAGGCCGAAGGCCGCGCCGGTGAGCCCCAGGCGCAGGGCGAAGGCGTCGGTCGAGACCAGAATGCCGCCGGAGAGGTCGAGCGGTCCCCAGAGGCGCTGGAGAGCCCAGGCGGCCAGGAACAGCACCCCGACGGCAGCCACTCCCTGGATCCAGGAAGCCATCCAGGACGGCACGCGGTTCCCCCGCCAGGAGCGCGAGCCCGCGCCCAGGGCGGCGATCGCCAGGCCGGCGAGCAGCGCCCCCGCGGAGCGCGGCGGCACGGCCATCGCCGCTCCCAGCGCGATCAGGCCGCCCACCGCCAGGGGGGTGACCTGGCGCGCCGGCCGGTCGTCGGCCGGCAGGGCCGGCAGGGGTCCGCCGGCCGGGAGCGCGACGCGCAGCAGGCGCAGCAGGGCGATCGAAAGCAGGGCCAGACCGATCGCTGCCCAGGCCACGCGATCCGCCAGCTCCCAGGCGGCGGGGGGCGCGGAGGCCGATTGGCGCTCCACCACCAGCACCGGGGCGCCCCGGAGCCTCACCAGATCGGTGTCCGGCACCGCCTGGACCGGGTCGTCCACCACCGTCCATCGGGCCGGCCGCGATCCCGGGAACGGCAGGGTGTCCGTGGGGAAGCTGACGCCGGCGGCCACCCGCCACGGCCGGTGGGCGTCGCCGAGCGGCTGGAGCACCAGGAGCGTCACGGCGCTGAAGCTCGCCTGGTAGTAGAAGTCGGAGCGCGGGAGCTTCTCCGGCAATTCGTGGAGCAGCCCCTCCCCCGCCCAGGCGACCGGCACGCCGTCCGGATCGAGCAGCAGCAGGGCCCGCCGCCCCTTCCCCTCGCCGATCTCGATCCGCGACAGCCGGCTGAACGCCTCCAGGCGGGCCCGCGGCGTCTCCGCCGGGACTTTCAGGACGGCGGCGGCGGCGCCGGCCTCGGTCCGCAGGCCTTTCCAGATCTCCGCGTACTCCCGCCGCATCTCGCGGATGCGCTCCTCCCGCGCCGGGCGCTCGAGGCGGCCGGCGGCCCAGCCGGCGATCAGCGCCAGCACCGCCAGGGCGAGGATCGGACCGCCGATCCGCCGCTCGCGGGACGGGCGCAGCGACAGCCAGGCGAGGGAGAGGGCGAGCAGGACGAGGGCGGCCCAGGCGTGCGGCAGCAGCGGGGCCGCCACCATGCCGGCGGCCAGGAGGATCTCGGCCGCCGCCAGCCGCGCCGGCTCGCGCTCGCCCCTCACTTCGGGGACGTCTTGGGAAGCATCGGCAGATCCACGCCGCGCTCCCGGGCGCAGGCGATCGCCTCCGGATAGCCGGCGTCGGCGTGGCGAACGACACCCATGCCGGGATCGCCGGTGAGGACCCGCTCCAGCCGCCGCGCCGCGGCCTCGGTGCCGTCGGCCACGATCACCATGCCGGCGTGCAGCGAGTAGCCGATGCCGACGCCGCCGCCGTGGTGGACAGAGACCCAGGTGGCGCCGTTGACGGCGTTGAGCAGGGCGTTGAGGATCGGCCAGTCGCCGATCGCGTCCGAGCCGTCGAGCATCCCCTCGGTCTCGCGGTTGGGCGAGGCGACCGAGCCGCAGTCGAGGTGGTCGCGGCCGATCACGATCGGCGCCTTCACCTTCCCCGAGGCCACCAGCTCGTTGAACACCTTGCCGGCCCTGGCGCGCTCGCCGTAGCCCAGCCAACAGATGCGCGCCGGCAGTCCCTGGAAGGCGACGCGCTCGCGGGCGAGGCGGATCCAGCGGGCGAGCGCGGCGTCCTCCGGGAAGGTGGCGAGGATCGCCTCGTCGGTCGCCGCGAGGTCCTCCGGATCGCCGGAGAGCACGGCCCAGCGGAACGGCCCCTTCCCCTCGCAGAACAGCGGCCGGATGAACAGCGGCACGAAGCCGCCGATCTCGAAGGCGCGGGTCTCGCCGGCCGCCAGCGCCTGCCCGCGCAGGTTGTTGCCGTAGTCGAAGGTGACCGCCCCGCGCTCCTGGAGCGCGAGCATGGCGCGGATGTGGGCCGCCATCGAGTCCATCGAGCGCGCGATGTAGGCCTTGGGATCTGCGTCGCGCAGGCGGAGCGCCTCGGCGTAGGGCATGCCGTGAGGCACGTAGCCCTGGAGGGCGTCATGGGCGGAGGTCTGGTCGGTCAGCGCGTCGGGAACCAGGCCGGTCGCGACCAGGTGCTCAAGGAGATCGACGGCGTTGGCCTCGACGGCGATCGAGATCGCCTCGCGGCGGTCGCGGGCGGCGAGGGCCTGCTCGACGGCGGCCGGGATGCTCGGGGCCACGGTGTCGAGATAGCGGGTGGCAAGCCGGCGCTCGATGCGCGAGCGGTCGACCTCGGCCACCAGGCAGACCCCCTCGTTCATGGTGACGGCGAGCGGCTGGGCGCCGCCCATGCCGCCGAGGCCGGCGGTGACGGTGAGGCGGCCGGCGAGCGAGCCGCCGAAATGCTGGCGGGC
>Ga0268266_10002546_pt1 | contig 19358 bp, 18 predicted proteins | sample KBSS13metaG_FD_190356 | JGI IMG/M metagenome (GOLD analysis project Ga0268266, IMG submission 190356) | Switchgrass rhizosphere microbial communities from Kellogg Biological Station, Michigan, USA - KBS S1-3 metaG (SPAdes) (version 2) | ecosystem: Host-associated > Plants > Roots > Rhizosphere...
TGCCTATCATCGTATTCTCGATCGCCGAGCCGGGTTCGATCGGCGCGAGCCTGCGCGGGACCGGCCACGGCACGGTAGTTGCCGGCTGATCAAGCCGGTGCTGTTTCGAACCGCGGGCTTCCGAGACGCCGGCGGCTGGTTTCCAAGGAGGGGAGAGTTATGCCCACGCCCGGTTTTGACATCAACGAATTGAAGCGCCGCATGCAAGGCGCCACCCAGTCGCTCAAGCACGAACTGGGCGGTCTGCGGACCGGCCGCGCGGCGGCATCCATGCTGGAGCCGGTGCAGGTCGAGGCTTACGGCTCCCATATGCCCCTCAACCAGCTTGCGACTGTCAGCGTGCCCGAACCGCGCCTGCTCTCCGTGCAGGTGTGGGACAAGTCCATGGTGAAGGCCGTCGAAAAGGCGATCGTCGATTCCAACCTCGGCCTGTCGCCTGCGACCGAAGGGCAGGTGCTGCGCCTGAGGATTCCCGAACTCAACGAGGAACGCCGCAAGGAACTCGTGAAGGTCGCGCACAAATACGCCGAAGCCGCCAAGGTTGCCGTCCGCCACGTCCGTCGCGACGGGCTGGATATCGTCAAGAAGCTCGAGAAGAATCACGAGATTTCCGAAGACGATCAGGAACGACTCGCCAATGATGTGCAGAAGGCGACTGACGGAACGATCGCGGAAATCGATCAGTTGCTTGCTGCCAAGGAAAAGGAAATCCTCACTGTTTGACGGCAACCTTCAAGAGTCGAGACTGATCCTGGAATTCAGATAATGCCGAACGCCGCCGCCCCCGCCACGGAAGGACCGGATCGATCCGTCCCGTTGCATGTGGCGATCATTATGGACGGAAACGGGCGCTGGGCGGCAGCGCGCGGCTTGCCGCGCGCTGAAGGCCACCGCCGCGGGGTCGAGGCGCTGCGGCGTGTCGTTCGCGCCTCCCATGAACTCGGCGTGCTTTACCTCACGATCTTCTCGTTCAGTTCGGAGAACTGGTCGCGGCCGGCGACCGAAATCGGCGACCTGTTCGGACTGCTCCGCCGCTTCATCCGCAACGATCTGGCGACGCTGCATCGCGACGGCGTACGGGTGCGCGTGATCGGGGAGCGGGAAGGGCTGGAGCCCGACATCTGCACGCTGTTGAACGAAGCTGAGGAATTGACCAGGGCCAACACCAAGCTCAACCTCGTGGTCGCGTTCAATTACGGATCGCGCCAGGAGATCGCCGGCGCCGCCCAACGGCTAGCGCGCGAAGTGGCCGAGGGAAAGCGCGATCCGGCATCGATCGACGCCGATACGCTCGGCCGCTATCTCGATGCGCCTGACATTCCCGATCCTGACCTGATCATTCGCACCAGCGGCGAGCAGCGGCTGTCGAACTTCCTGATGTGGCAGGCGGCCTACAGCGAACTCGTGTTCGTGCCGATTCACTGGCCGGATTTCGACAAGGCCGCGCTTGAGGGCGCCATTGCCGAATATGCCAGGCGCGAACGCCGTTTCGGCGGCCTGGCCGCGAAAACCGGATCGTGACCGAACGCGAGGCCGCGCCAGCGGCGGCTAAAGAATCCGACTCGCGCAATCTCCTCATGCGTATTGCTGCAGCCGCCGTACTGATCCCGCTTGCGGTCGCGATTGCCTATGCGGGCGGCTGGCTCTGGGCCGCGCTGGTGACGCTGGCCGCTATCGGCCTGTTCATGGAATGGCTCGCAATTGTCGGTCTCGCCGGTGCGATGCGCGTCACGGTGCCGGGAGTGGCCGCGCTTGCGGTTGCCGGGCTTTGTTTTGCGATCGGCCGGCTCGATGCCGCGCTGATTGTATTGGCTGTCGGTTTCATCGCCGTCGTGGCGATCGCGCCGGAGCGGCGAGGCTGGGCCGCAGCGGGATTCCTGTACGCGGCCGCAGCCGAGATCGCCTCGGTGCTGGTGCGTCTGGATCCCGTGAAGGGATTCGCCGCGCTGATGTTCGTGCTGCTGATCGTGTGGGTAACCGACAGCGGCGGCTATTTCGCGGGCCGCGGCATTGGCGGTCCGAAACTGTGGCCGCGCGTCAGCCCGAAAAAGACATGGGCGGGGGCTGTCGGCGGGTTTATTGCCAGCCTGGCCGTGGCGTGCGGATTTGCAGCGTTCGATCTGGGCAGAATCGGGCCGTTATTGATGCTTTCCGGCGCGCTCACGGTCGTCTCGCAGCTTGGTGACCTCTTCGAATCTGCCGTGAAGCGGCGTTTTGACGTAAAGGACTCAAGTCACATTATTCCCGGCCACGGCGGGCTATTGGACCGTCTGGATGGATTTGTCGCAGCCGTCGTCGTGGCGGCACTTTTCGGCTTTCTGCGGGGTGGCGCCGATGGCGTCGGCCGCGGTCTTATGGTTTGGTGAAACGATGAGCGCTGTTCCATTGCGTAACAACAAGCCCGCAGCGGCAGCTGCGCGCACGGTCAGCGTGCTGGGCGCCACCGGTTCGATCGGCGACAGCACGATGGATCTGCTGCGCGGCGCGCGCGACCGCTATTCGGTCGAGGCGCTGACGGCGAATTCCAATGTCGAGGCGTTGGCCAAGCTAGCCAGGGAATTCGGCGCACGATTCGCTGCGATCGCCGATCCGTCGCGGCTTGGCGAATTGAAGGACGCACTGGCGGGCACCAACATCGAATGCGGCGCTGGTGAAAGCGCCATCATCGAGGCCGCGGCGCGTCCCGCCGACTGGGTGATGGCGGCGGTGAGCGGTGCGGCCGGATTGAAGCCTGCACTGGCCGCCGTCGACCGCGGCGCGGCCGTCGCGCTCGCCAACAAGGAATGCCTGGTGTGTGCCGGCGATTTCTTCATGCAGCGGGCTGCGAAAGCGGGCGCCTGCATCCTGCCCGCGGATTCCGAGCACAACGCGCTGTTTCAGGCGCTGTCTTCCGGTAATCGCGAAGAATTGGTGCGCGTGATCATCACCGCATCGGGCGGGCCGTTCCGCACCTGGGCACCGGCCGACATCGAGCAGGCGACGCTGGAGCAGGCCCTGAAGCATCCGAACTGGAGCATGGGCCAGAAGATCACCATCGACTCGGCTTCGATGATGAACAAGGGCCTCGAAGTCATTGAGGCCTCCTATCTTTTCGCGCTGAGCGCCGACGAGATCGACGTTCTCGTACACCCGCAGTCGATCATCCACGGTATGGTCGAATTCTCCGATCGATCCGTGGTGGCTCAGCTCGGCGCGCCCGACATGCGCATTCCGATTGCGCATTGCCTCGGATGGCCCGAACGAATCGTCGGTCCCTCGGCGAGGCTCGATCTCGCAAAAATCGGACAGCTGACCTTCGAGGCGCCGGATTTCGAGCGGTTCCCGGGCTTGCGTCTGGCTTACGAGGCGTTACGTACGGGACGTGGTGCGACCACGGTATTCAACGCTGCCAATGAGGTGGCGGTGGCGGCGTTCATTGCCGGGAAGATCAAGTTTGGATCGATCGCGCGCCTCGTCGAAGCCACCATTAACGACTGGATTCGCGGCGGGAACCTTGCGCCTCTGAGCTCGGCCGACGACGCGATCTCGGTTGACCATAATGCGCGAAATAGAGCCGCCTCCCTATTGCCTCAAATTGCCTTAAAGGCATCCTAGAGGGTTGGGGACGGAGCCTTTGGCTCTTGTCGAGGGGAACCTGATGTCAGAGCTTTTGCTAAATAGTTTCAATACGTTGGGCCACGGCCTCGTCGGCTACATCGTTCCGTTTCTGTTTGTTCTGACCATCGTCGTGTTCTTCCACGAACTCGGGCACTTCCTGGTCGCCCGATGGGCTGGCGTGAAGGTGCTGACGTTCTCGCTCGGCTTTGGTCCGGAACTCGCCGGCTTCAATGATCGCCACGGCACGCGCTGGAAGATCTCCGCGATCCCCCTCGGCGGCTATGTGAAGTTCTTTGGCGACGAATCGGAAGCCTCGACGCCGGCCTCGGCCGAAGCGCTCGCGGGCATGACCGAGGAGGAGCGGGCGGGCAGTTTCCATCACAAGAAAGTCGGCCCGCGCGCAGCCATCGTTGCCGCCGGTCCGATCGCGAATTTCATTCTGGCGATCGTCATCTTCACCTGTCTTTTCACTTTCTTCGGCAAGCCGAGCACCACGGCGCGCGTCGACAAGATCGAAGCCAGCAGCGCCGCCGAGCGGGCGGGCTTTCAGGTCGGCGACATCGTTACCGCCATCGACGGCAAGAAAGTCGGCAGCTTCTCCGACATGCAGCGCCTGGTCAGCGTCCGCGCCGGCGACACCCTGACGTTTACCGTCAAGCGGGGTGATTCTACCCTGCAGTTGAAGGGCACGCCGGAACTTCGCGAAGTGAAGGACCCATTCGGGAACACCCAGCGGCTCGGCATTCTGGGCATCACCCGGGCAACCTCGCCGGGCGAGGTGACTACGGAGAAGGTCGATCCGGCGACCGCGTTCTGGCTGGGAATCAAGGAAACCTGGTTCGTGATCGACCAGACCCTTTCCTACATCGGCAACATCTTCACCGGCCGGGCGAGCGCGGACCAGATCGGCGGACCGATTCGAATCGCCCAGATTTCGGGGCAGGTCGCCACGCTGGGGCTGATTCCCCTGCTTCATCTGGCGGCGGTGCTGTCCATTTCGATCGGATTGCTCAACCTTTTTCCAGTTCCTTTGCTCGACGGTGGCCACCTTTTGTTCTACGCGGCCGAGGTGCTGCGGGGGCGTCCCTTGTCGGAAAAATCGCAGGAATACGGGTTCCGCGTGGGGCTGGTCCTGGTCCTGATGTTGATGGTGTTCGCTTTTTACAACGACTTCCATCAGGTGCCCTGGCTGAAAGGGCTGTTCGGGAGGTCCTAGTAGCGGCTTTTTTGTGACGTTGCCCATTGGCAACGTCTTGGAATGAAATTGGAATCGCAAAGCGATGTCTGGTTTGCCGCCCTCGCGAAATTGGCTACAAGCAATGCAACTTAGGGAATCTGCCGGTTCGCGGGGGTGCGCGAGCCGGCATTGCAATGACGAGGGCGCGTTGCGCATGATGTTTGGAATGCGAGTGCGGGGAGGTCTACTGGCCGCTCTGATCATGGTTGCCGCGCCGATGGGGGGCGCGCTGCTGTCTGTACCGGCTCAGGCTCAGACCGTGGCTTCGATTTCGGTCGAAGGGAACCGGCGTGTCGAAGTCGAAACCATCCGCTCCTATTTCAAACCAGGCCCCGGCGGCCGCCTCGGACAGGCCCAGATCGACGACGGCCTGAAGGCGCTGATCGAAACCGGCCTGTTCCAGGACGTGCGAATCAACCAGGTGGGCGGCCGGCTGGTCGTGACCGTGGTCGAAAACGCCGTGATCGGCCGCATCGCCTTTGAAGGAAACAAGAAGGTCAAGGACGAGCAGCTTTCAGCCGAAATCCAGTCCAAGCCGCGCGGCACGTTCTCGCGCCCGATGGTTCAGTCCGACGCCCAGCGCATCGCCGAAATCTACCGGCGCTCCGGCCGCTACGACGTGCGAGTCACCCCTGAAATCATCGAGCAGCCGAACAACCGCGTCGACCTGATCTTCACGGTCACCGAGGGCAGCAAGACCGGCGTCAAGTCGATCGAGTTCGTCGGCAACGTCGCCTATTCGTCCTATCGGTTGAAGGATGTCATCAAGACGCGCGAATCCAACCTGCTGAGCTTCCTCGGCGGTGCCGACGTCTACGATCCCGACCGGGTCGAGGCCGACCGCGACCTGATTCGCCGCTTCTATCTCAAGAACGGTTATGCCGACGTGCAGGTGGTTGCCGCGCTGACCGAATACGATCCCGACAAGAAGGGCTTCCTCGTCACCTTCAAGATCGACGAGGGGCAGCAATATCGCGTGGGTTCTGTCGACTTCCAGACTTCCATCGCAACCCTCGATCCCACCTCGATGCGCAGCTTCTCGCGCGTCAGCGTCGGGTCGGTCTACAACGCCGAGGCGCTTGAGAAATCCGTCGAGGAAATGCAGATCGAGGCCTCGCGGCGGGGCTACGCCTTCGCAGTGGTGCGCCCGCGCGGCGACCGCAATTTCGAGGCGCATACCGTTTCGATCGTGTTCGCCATCGATGAGGGTCCGCGAACCTATATCGAGCGCATCAACGTCCGCGGCAACACCCGTACGCGCGACTACGTGATTCGCCGCGAGTTCGATCTGTCCGAAGGCGACGCCTACAATCGCGCCCTGGTCGATCGCGCCGAGCGCCGGCTGAAGAACCTCGACTTCTTCAAGAGCGTGAAGATCGTGACCGAGCCTGGCTCGTCGACCGATCGCGTGATCCTGATCGTTGATCTCGAAGAAAAATCGACCGGCGACTTCTCGGTGTCGGGCGGCTATTCGACCACCGATGGTGCGCTGGCTGAAGTCAGTATCTCCGAGCGCAACTTCCTTGGCCGTGGCCTGTATGCGAAGGCAGCCGTGACCTACGGCCAGTATGCGCGCGGCGGTTCGCTGTCGTTCGTCGATCCCTATCTGCTGGACTATCGCGTCGCGCTGGGCCTCGATCTGTTCTATCGCGAACAGCTCGCCAACAGCTACATCGCCTATGGCACCAAGACGGTGGGCTTCAGTCCGCGGCTCGGCTTCACGCTGCGGGAAGATCTGGCGCTGCAACTGCGCTACTCGATCTATCAGCAGGAAGTCTCGCTGCCGAACCAGCTTGCGAACTGTAACAACAACTCTGCGAACTCGCTGCTCGCATTCAACCCGTCACCGGCATTTGCGAATTTGGCCGGCGTCGGCCCCGGCGGATCGATCACATCGGGAGGCCAGACCGCCACGGACGTATCGGGCCAAGGCCTGTGGTGCTACTTCGACGGCGAAGCTTCGCTGCCGATCCGCAAGGAACTGCAGGGCGGCAAGACACTGACCTCGTCGGTCGGCTATTCGCTGAACTACAACACGCTGGACAACAACAAGAACCCGACCGACGGCTTGCTGATCGACTGGAAGCAGGACTTCGCCGGCGTTGGCGGCGACGTGAAGTACATCAAGTCCGCGATCGACGCGAAGTACTACACCCCGCTGGTCGCCGATATCGTCGGCCTGATCCATCTCCAGGGCGGCATGCTGAACCAGTTCGGCGGCAGCGAACTGCGCATGCTCGATCACTTCCAGATGGGGCCGAACCTCGTTCGTGGTTTTGCGCCCAACGGTATGGGTCCGCGCGACATCAACCCCTACGGCACGGGCGACGCGCTCGGCGGTACCAAATACTGGGGCGCTTCGTTCGAATTGCAGATGCCGTTCTGGTTCCTGCCGAAGGAAGTCGGACTCAAGGGTTCGGTCTATGCCGACGCCGGCGGTCTCTTCGACTACAAGGGCCCGACGTCGTGGGCGGCGACGGGCGAAGTCAACGTCCCGGGTTGCATCAAGCCTACCCAGGTCAACTCGACGACAGGAGCCTCGCCCGGAACCTGTTTGGGACTGCAGTATGACGACGGCAACGTTGTCCGCAGCTCGGTGGGTGTCGGTCTGATCTGGGCGTCGCCATTCGGTCCGCTCCGGTTCGACTATGCGGTTCCGATCACGAAGGGCCAGTTTGACCGCGTGCAGCAATTCAAGTTTGGCGGCGGCACATCGTTCTAAGGTGTCTTGAAGCGAAACGGACGTAAGGTCCGCGCGATGAGGACGCCTGAAGAGGAGAGGTCGGCTCCGTTTCTTCGGAGCCGGCGTTCTGATGTGAAGGCTGGCCGGACTGCGACGGGTGGAATGGCGCTGCCGATATTCTTCAAGCAACCTCCTTCCTCGACGCTGGCCGAACTGGCCACGTTGACAGGAGCGGTATTGGCCGACGCCGCGCAGGGCGGCCATGTGATCAAGGGTCTCGCTTCGCTCGATGAAGCCGGTCCCATGCATCTGGCGTTTTTCGACAACCTCAAATACGCCGATCAGCTCAAGGCGACCAAGGCCGGGGCCGTTCTGGTCAGCCCGCGCTTCGAAGCCCAGGTGCCCGCCCATGTGGCGGTGCTGCGCGCGACCCAGCCGTTTCGCGCCTTCGTGAAGCTGGCGCGCGAATGGCATGCCGATGCGCTCCGACCGCAATCCTGGTTCGACAATGACGGCATCGCGCCGTCGGCGATCATCGACCCGTCAGCCCATCTCGAGGATGGCGTGATCGTAGATCCGCTCGCGGTGATCGGACCCAGGGTCGAGATCGGCGCCGGAACCGTGATCGGTGCGGGGGCGGTGATCGGTGCCGACGTCAAGATCGGCCGGGACTGCAATGTCGGCGCCCGTACCGCGATCCAATTTTCCCTGATCGGCAACAACGTCCTGATCCATCCCGCCTGCAGCATCGGACAGGACGGCTACGGCTTCATTTTCTTCGGCCCCGAAGGTCACCTCAAGGTGCCCCAGACCGGCCGGGTCCTGATCCAGAACAATGTCGAGGTTGGCGCCGGCACCACCATCGACCGCGGCAGCCTGCGGGATACGGTAATCGGGGAGGGCACCAAAATCGACAATCAGGTCCAGATCGGCCACAATGTGACCATCGGCAGGCACTGCCTGCTCGCGGCCCAGATCGGGCTCGCGGGCAGCCTGACGATCGGTGACAACGTGGCGCTGGGGGCCAAGGTGGGCATCAACAACCACCTCAAGATCGGCGACGGCGCCCAGGTAACGGCCATGAGTGCGGTCAAGGACGACATTCCGCCCAACGGCCGCTGGGGTGGTCATTTCGCCAAGCCGACCAAGCAGTGGTTCAGGGAGATTATTGCAGTGGAGCGACTGGTGCAGGGCGGCACGGCCGATCCGAAAGGCGAAGGACGGGAGTGATGGAGGAGGCAGCGGTCAGATTCGAGCTCGTGGATATCAATGAGATCCTCAAGACGCTCCCCCACCGTTATCCGATGCTGCTGATCGACCGGGTGATCAACATCCGGACCGATTACAGCGGCATCGGCATCAAGAACGTCACCTTTAACGAGCCGCCGTTTCTCGGCCATTTTCCTGAGCGTCCGGTCTATCCGGGCGTCATGATGATCGAGGCCATGGCGCAGACCGCCGGCGTCATCGGCATCAAATCGGTCGACGGCACCGACAAGCCGCGCGCGGTTTATTTTCTCACCATCGACAAGTGCAAATTCCGCAAGCCGGTGATGCCCGGCGACACCATCGAGTATCACATGCGCTCGATCGGCCGCCGCAAGGCGATGTGGTGGTTTCACGGCGACGCCAGGGTGAATGGCAGCGTGGTCGCGGAGGCCGACGTCGGCGCGATGCTGACGGATTGAATTTATTCACCACACAACCGACTTCTTCTTCACGTCTTTGTTTAATCGCTGGTCGTCGATTCCACGCTAGGGTCGATTGACGAAATTTGCCGAGCGCTCGTCGACACGACCGGCAGTTCGGGCGCCGCCGGCCTGAACGCACATGCAGGCCGGCAAACGGATTGTACTGACCGGCAGCTGGATTTGGTCTCGCCACGAGGGAACTTCGACGCGCCCACAGCTTTGTAGTTCCGGTGGAAGAGGTTGTTGCGGAGACGCGCCGCATGAAATTTCTCGGAGCCGCCGTAGCGCTGATTGCCTCAGCCGCTGTTTTTGCCGGAAGTGCAACGGCCCACGATGACGGCCGATACGCCAACTCTCCGCTCAAGCCCTGGTTCGATAGCCTCAGAAGCGGAAAGGGGCTGTGCTGCTCGGACGCCGACGGCTCGGTCGTTTCCGACGTCGATTGGGAATCGAAGGACGGTCATTATCGCGTCCGGCTCGAGGGCCAATGGATCGACGTTCCCGACGATGCCGTGATCACGGTGCCAAATCGCGCCGGCCGGACCATGGTGTGGCCGGTGAAAGACTCGGCCGGGATTTCGATCCGCTGTTTTCTGCCCGGCAGCATGACGTAGCGTCGGCTCGTTCCTGGTTTTTGGCTTGGCGAATTGAGCTGGCGGCAGATGGATTTACGGACCGGCCGCGCCCGACACATGGCGTAATCATACGTCACTGGACAGCGTTGGTACGCCGCGCTAACCACCGGAAAATGCGAGGTATTCGCGTACAACCGATGGGCTGGGCAGGCTGAATGAGTACGATCGATCCAACCGCGCGGGTTGAGGATGGCGCTGTGATCGGCGATGGGACGACGATTGGTCCCTATTGCATTATTGGCCGGCACGTCGTCATCGGCGCCAACTGCAATCTGATCGCGCATGTTCACGTCACTGCGCAAACCACGATCGGAGACGGCTGCACGATCTATCCGTTCGTCTCGCTCGGCACCCCGCCGCAATCGCTGAGTTACAAGGGCGAACTGACCCGCCTGGAGATTGGTGCGGGCTGCACCATTCGCGAATCCGTCACCATGAATGCCGGCACGGTTGGCGGCGGCGGCGTGACGCGGGTCGGCGCACGCGGTTATTTCATGAATTGCAGCCATGTCGGGCACGATTGCCAGGTCGGCAACGACGTGATTTTTGCAACTTCCGCCACGCTCGGCGGGCACTGCGAGATCGGTGACTTCGTCTTCATCGGCGGACTGTCGGCCGTGCACCAGTTCACACGGATCGGGCCGCAGGTGATGGTCGGCGGTGTCTGCGGCGTGCGCGGCGACATCATTCCCTTCGGCCTCGTTAACGGCCAGTATGCGAGCCTCGAAGGACTGAACATCATCGGCATGAAGCGCCGCAAGTTCACCAAGGAACGGCTGGCCACGGTGCGCGCGTTCTACCAGAAGCTTTTTCACGGCCCCGGCATCTTTGCCGAGCGGCTGAGTGCCGTGCAGCCGCTGGCCGCAGCGGATCCGGCGATCGCCGAAATCCTTGCTTTCATCGGGCAAGGCAAGCACCGTGCGCTCTGTCTTCCCGCCGACGACGGCAACAAGCATTGATGACGGGATCGCCGCAGCCATGAATTCAGCGGCTTCTGACATTTCTTCTCCGGTCGGCGTCATCGCAGGTGGCGGCGCGATGCCGTTTGCGGTGGCGGATTCGCTTAGCCAGCGCGGGATCGCGCCGGTGCTGTTCGCGCTTCGCGGCGCCTGCGATCCGGCGCGTGTCGCGCGTTTCCGCCATCACTGGATCTCGGTCGGGCAACTCGGCCGCGCGACCAAACTGTTTCGCAGCGAGGGATGCCGCGACCTGATCTTCATCGGCACGCTGCTGCGCCCGGCACTGTCGGAAATCAGGTTGGACTGGGGAACTATTCGCGTCATCGGCCGCATCCTGGCGGCGTTTCGCGGCGGTGACGATCATCTGTTGTCGGGGATCGGGCGCATCCTCGAACAGGACGGTTTCCGCATGGTCGGCATCAGGGATGTCGCCCCCGACATACTGATGCCGGAGGGCAGCATGGCCCGCGCCACGCCCGATTCTGGAGCCAGCGCCGACATCGCCAAGGGGCGGGAGGTGCTCGGCGCGCTCGGGCCCTTCGATATCGGTCAGGCCGTCGTCGTGATCGACGGGCATGTGGTCGCGGTCGAGGACATCGAGGGCACCGACGGCCTGTTGGCACGCGTGGCGCGCCTGCGCGAGGCCGGACGCATTCGCGCCAAATCCGGCCGTGGCGTGTTGGTGAAGGCGCCGAAGAGCGGACAGGATTTGCGCTTCGACCTGCCGGCCGTGGGCGTCAAAACCATCGAGGGCGCAGCCAACGCCGGGCTTGCCGGCATCGCGGTGATCGCCGGCCATACCATTGCCGCGGACGCGCAAGCCATGATCGAGGCGGCGGATAAAGCTGGCCTGTTTATCCAGGGCTTGTCAGCGTGACGCCGGCGCGCGCGACCGCCGGAATGGAGCGGAGAGTATTTCTGATCGCCACCGAAGAGTCCGGCGATCGCCTCGGCGCCAATTTGATGAAAGTGCTGCGTCAGCGTCTCGGCGATGGCGTGCGGTTCGAGGGCGTCGGCGGCCGCGCGATGGCGCGCGAAGGTCTGGAGTCGCTGTTTCCGATCGAGGAGCTCTCGATCATCGGACTTGCCGCCGTTGCCAAGGACCTGCCGAAGATCCTCGGCCTGATCAAGGAAACGGCGATCGCGGTGATCGAGGCGGCGCCGGATATTCTTGTCATCATCGACAGCCCGGATTTTACCCATCGCGTCGCCAAGCGCGTACGCGCCAAGGATTCCAGGCTGCCGATCGTCGACTATGTGTCGCCCTCGGTCTGGGCGTGGCGGCCCGGCCGGGCGCGCGCGATGGTGAAATACGTCGACCATGTGCTCGCGCTGCTGCCGTTCGAGCCCGAGGCCTATCGCAGGCTGCGCGGGCCACCCTGCAGCTATGTCGGCCATCCCCTGACCGAGCAACTGTCTACGCTCCGTCCGGACGCCGACGAAGCCGCGCGGCGGGCGCAATCGCCGCCGGTGCTGCTGGTGCTGCCGGGAAGCCGGCGCAGCGAAATCCGCCACCACATGGCGGTATTCGGCCAAGCCGTCGCACGGCTGCAGGAGCAGGGCACGGCGTTCGAACTGGTGCTGCCGACCATGCCCCATCTGCAGGAAGCGGTCGTGGACGCCGTGAAGGGCTGGCCGGTACAGCCGCAGGTCGTGATCGGCGAGCAGGAGAAGCGGGCCAAGTTTCGTATCGCGCACGCGGCGCTGGCCAAATCCGGCACGGTGACGCTGGAATTGGCATTGGCGGGCGTGCCGATGGTGACGGCCTACCGGACCGGCTCGGTAGAAGCGTGGATCCTGCGGCGCGCCATCAAGGTGAACTCGGTGATATTGGCCAATCTCGTGATCGGCGAGAACGTCATCCCCGAATTCCTGCAGGAAGACTGTACGCCGGAAAAGCTTGCAGCCGCATTGGCTGATGTGTTGAGCGAAAGCGAACTGCGGCGAAAACAGCTTGAGGCGTTCGCCGGGATCGACGGCATCATGTCGACCGGCGACCAGCCGCCAAGCGCGCGCGCCGCCGACATCGTGCTGGCGACCATGTGGCAGGCGCGGCAGCAATAGTCCGCGAGCCCGACAGGCATCGCGGAACCGGTTGTCCGCGCAGCATATCGTCCGGCACCCAGGATAGCCCCCGAAAACAGGCACCATTCTTGCAAGCAAGTTCCGCAGATGCTTGGGCGAGCCCAACGTCATGCGTGTACTTGCCAAAAGAAAGAAAAGTCATGTTGAAGCGAGTCCTGGTCAGTTTGTTCATGGTCTGCGGCGCCAATGCGATGGCGGTGGCGCAAGAGCCTAAATTGGGAGGCGTCATTAACGCCGTCATTCAACCCGAGCCGCCGGGGTTGATGCTGGCCCTGATCCAGAATGGTCCGACGCAAATGGTTTCGGGCAACATTTTCGAAGGTCTGCTGCGTTATAGCCCGAAGCTGGAGCCGCTACCCGGGCTCGCGGAGAGCTGGACCGTCAGCGATGACTCGAAAACCTATACTTTCAAGCTGAAGCCCGGCGTGACCTGGCACGACGGCAAGCCATTTACGTCTGCGGACGTATTGTTTTCGATCGAGATGTTGAAGCAGACGCATGCGCGCGCGCGCGGCAATATGGTTCAGGTTGAAAAGGTCGAAGCGCCGGACGACCTGACGGTCGTCTTCACTTTGAAACAACCGTTCGGACCGTTCCTTGGCATCTTCGAAGTCGGCTCGCTGCCGATGATCCCAAAGCACCTCTATGAGGGCACCGATTTCAAGACCAACGCGAACAACAATGCGCCGATCGGCACCGGCCCTTTCATGTTCAAGGAGTGGCAAAAGGGCTCGTTCATCCAGCTCGTGAAAAACCCGAACTACCACGTCAAGGGAAAGCCCTACATCGACGCGATCTATTGGCAAGTGATCCCCGATGCCGCGGCCCGGTCGGTGGCATTCGAGACCGGGAAGGTCGACGTTCTGCCCGGCGGCTCGGTGGAGAACTTCGACGTGCCGCGGCTGAGCAAGCTCAAGGATACCTGTGTCACCGGCGCGGGCTGGGAGTTCTTCAGTCCGCTGGCATGGATGTGGCTCAACAACCGCACCGGCCCGACCGCGAACAAGAAAGTGCGGCAAGCCATCATGCACGCTGTCGACCGTGAATTCGCCAAGGAGGTGATCTGGAACGGCCTCGGCAAGGTTGCGACCGGCCCATCCGCATCCACGATCAAGTTTTACACCGACGATGTGCCGAAATATCCATTCGATCCGGCGAAAGCCAAGGCGCTGTTGAAGGAAGCCGGCTACAAGGGCGAGAAGGTGCGGCTGATGCCGTTGCCGTATGGCGAGACCTGGCAACGCTGGGGCGAGGCGGTGAAGCAGAACCTCGTGGATGTCGGCTTCAACATCGAGACGATCGCGACCGACGTCCCGGGGTCGAACCAGAAGATCGGCGATTGGGATTACGATATCTCCTTCACCTACCTCTACCAGTACGGCGATCCGGCGCTCGGCGTCGGTCGGAACTATGTCTCGAGCCAGATCGTGAAGGGCCAGCAATTCAACAACGTCGAGGGTTATTCGAACCCGGAAATCGACAAGCTGTTCGCCGAGGGCGCTGTCGCGACTCCCGACTCCAAGCGCAAGGAAATCTACGAGAAGGCGCAGAAGATTTTGGTCGAGGACGTGCCGGTCGCCTGGATGCTGGAACTGCAGTTTCCGACCATAACCCGTTGCAAGATCAAGAATCTGATCACGACTGCGATCGGCGTGAATGACGGTTTCCGCGACGCCTGGATCGACAAGTAGCGTATCGGGCGGAAGACCTGCGATGAATTATCGCCATGAGGCCCGCGAGGGCTGCTCGATCGGGACGACCTTCTGATGCTTTCCTTTATCGCGCAGCGGGTCGCCAAGGGCGTAGTCGTGCTGCTCGCCATCATCGTGCTGAACTTCTTCTTGATCCGTCTTGCGCCAGGCGATCCCGCTATCGTGATGGCGGGGGAGGCCGGTGCCAGCGATCAGGTGTTCGTCAACCAGCTTCGCGAGAAGTTCGGTCTGGACAAGCCTCTGCCCGAACAGCTGTTCCGGTACGTCAGGGGTATAGCGAGCTTCGATCTCGGCTTTTCGTTTCGGCAGCAAATGCCGGTGTCGAAGCTGATCCTCGAGCGGTTGCCGGCGACGCTGCTGCTGACGCTGACGGCGTTTGCGATCTCGCTCTCATTCGGCATTCTGTTCGGCGTGTTTGCCGCCCGGTTTGCCGGTACATGGGGCGACACCGCGATCACGGCGCTGGCGCTGGTGTTTTATGCCACGCCGCTGTTCTGGATCGCGCTGATGGCGATCCTGCTGTTCTCGGTGACGCTCGATTGGCTGCCGAGCTTTGGGTATGAGACGGTCGGCGCGAACTATACGGGGATTGCGCACGTACTCGACGTCGGCGCGCATCTCGTCATGCCGGCGGCGACGATTGGCCTGTTTTTCATGGCGACCTATACGCGGATGACCCGCGCCTCGATGCTGGAAGTCAACCGTCTCGATTTCGTCAAGACGGCGCGCGCGAAGGGACTGCGCAACAATCTCATCCAGCGCCGCCATGTCCTGCGCAACGCGCTGCTGCCGGTGGTAACGCTGGCCGGCGTGCATTCAGGAACCCTGATCGGTGGCGCCGTTCTGACTGAAACCGTGTTCGCTTGGCCCGGTATCGGCCGCCTCATGTATGAAGCGCTACTGCAGCGCGACTACAATTTGCTGCTCGGCGTCTTCGTCGTTTGCTCCGCGATGGTGCTCATCTTCAATCTCGCGACCGATCTGGTCTACCGGCTGGTCGATCCGCGCATCGAATTTTCGACATGAAACACTTCTTCAAGCTGATGTTGCGCAATCCCGGCGGGCTGATCGGCCTTGTCATCCTGACGATTGCGATCCTCGTTGCCTTATTCGGACCGCTGGTCTTCCCGACCTCGCCCTGGCGAATGGTGCAGCGGCCGTTCCTGCCGCCGTTTACGCTCTCGACCGTACCGCTCGGTACCGATGCGCTCGGGCGCGACGTCTTTGCCGGGATCATCTACGGCGCGCGCGTCTCGCTGCTGGTCGGATTGGTCTCGACCTTGGTGGCGTTGGCAGTCGGTGTGCCACTCGGCGCCATTGCCGGCTATTTCGGCGGCCGGATCGACGATGCGCTGATGCGCTTTACCGAGTTCTTCCAGACCATTCCAAGCTTCGCGCTCGCCATTGTGCTGGTCGCCATCCTTCAGCCGTCGATCTATTCGATCGTCGGCTCGATCGCGATCGTGAGCTGGCCGCCGGTGGCGCGTTTGGTGCGGGGGGAGGTGCTGTCGCTGCGCACCCGCGAATATGTCCAGGCCGCTATCGTCACTGGCCAGACCCATCGCTGGATCATCTGGCGCGAGATCCTGCCGAACGCGCTGTCGCCGGTCATCGTGCTGGCCTCGTTGATGGTGGCAACGGCAATCCTGCTGGAATCGTCGCTGTCGTTTCTCGGCCTCGGGGACCCCAATTTGATTTCATGGGGATACATGGTAGGGGCCGGCCGAACCGTCGTCCGCCAGGCATGGTGGATCACGGTATTTCCGGGCTTTGCGATCCTGCTGTCGGTTCTCGGGCTGAACCTGGTCGGCGAAGGCCTCAACGATGCCCTCAACCCACGCCTTGCCGGGAATGGACGCTGAGATGCCGGAAAGTTCGTCGATCTCGATCCGGGATTTGAAGATTGCGCTGCCGCCCGGCAGCGAGCGGCCTTACGCTGTCGACGGCATCTCCTTCGATCTGGCGGCCGGCGACATCGTCTGCGTGGTCGGCGAGTCCGGTTCCGGAAAATCGATGTGCGCGCACGCGCTGATGGGTCTGCTGCCGGGCTCGGTCACGATTGAGAGCGGGGAGGTGCTGTTCGAAGGCAAGAACCTGCTGCTCTCTGACGATGACGGTTGGCGCGGTATCCGCGGGCGCGGCATCGCCATGGTCTTCCAGGAGCCGATGACGGCGCTCAATCCGTTGATGCGGATCGGCGACCAGATGATGGAGATGTTCGAGGCCCACGGCTTGCTGTCGCCGCCGGAGCGCCGGCAGAAGGCGCTCGATCTCGCGCGCGAAGTCGGACTACCCGATCCGGAGCGGATCGTGCGGGCCTATCCGCACCAACTGTCCGGCGGACAGCGTCAGCGCGCCATGATCGCGCTGGCGCTGGCGCTGGAGCCCGCCGTCTTAGTCGCGGACGAGCCGACCACCGCGCTCGACGTCACCACCCAGGCGCAGATCCTGAAGCTGATCCGCAACCTACAGAGTAGCCGCGACATGGCCGTCATGTTCATCACCCATGATTTTGGCGTTGTCGCCGATATCGCCGATCGCGTCGTGGTGCTTCGCCATGGCCGGGTCGTTGAGCAAGGCAGCGCAGCGGAGGTGCTCGGCCATCCAGAGCATCCCTATACCAGGGCGCTGTTGGCCGCGGTGCCGTCCCTGGAGCCGCCAGTGCGGATGCCCATCACGGGCCAAAGCCGCGCGGTCGAAGTGATCGGGCTCGACAAGACCTATGTCACGTCGGGCGGCTGGTTTCGGCCGGACCGCAAGGTGCAAGCCGCCCGGCAAGTCAATTTCGAAATTCTCAAGGGCGAAACCCTCGGGCTGGTCGGCGAGTCCGGGTCGGGAAAATCGTCGGTGGCCCGTCTGGTGACGCGGCTGATCGAGCCCGATCGCGGAACCGTCCGATTGGGGGACATAGACTTCACCAGTCTTGGCGGCAGCGCATTGCGCGAGCAACGCCGGCGCATCCAGATGATTTTCCAGGATCCATTCGCCTCGCTCAATCCGCGCCGCAAGGTTGGAGCCATCATCAGCGACGGTCCGATTGCCGGCGGCGCCGATCCGGCAACGGCGCGCCAGCGAGCCCGCGATCTGCTGGCGATGGTAGGCCTCGACCCCCTCGCGGCGAGCCGCTATCCGCATGAATTCTCCGGAGGCCAGCGCCAGCGCATCGGTATCGCCCGCGCGCTGGCGCTGGATCCTGAGATCATCGTGGCAGACGAAGCCGTCTCGGCGCTCGACGTCTCGGTTCAGGCCCAGGTGCTGGCGCTGCTGGAAGATCTCAAGGCGAGGCTTGGCCTTTCGGTGCTGTTTATCACCCACGATCTACGCGTCGCCGCCCAAATCTGCGACCGCATCGCGGTCATGCAGCGTGGGGAAATCGTCGAACTGAAGCCGACGGCGGCGCTGTTCGCCTCGCCGGAGCACCCATACACGCGCGAATTGCTGGATGCGGTGCCGGGGCTGCGTTCGCCATCCCATGCTGCCTAGACAGTGGCCGAGTCGGCACGATCGACATAGCGATCAGTGTGAATACGGCTGGTGGAAAGTGGCTAGTTAGTCCGCCCTCAAAGTTCTATCTATGGTAGATCGTCTTTGAGCCCAGCCGTGTTGCGATCCAGCGAGGAGCAAACAGGCAGAGCTGGGGGAGGGACGGTAGTATGGATATGCCGAAGTCGGTCAGATACGCCATTCGGTTGCTGTATCTCGGCGTGATCAGCTATTTCATCGCGAATGCATTATCGATAGCCGGGATCGCAGGCGCTCGCGGCGACGTTCAGTACATGATGGTCTTCCTCACGCTGTTCTTGTGTGCGGTGTATTGCCTTTTGATATCGCGCATTACGGAGCGTGGCAAACTTGCGCTGATCCTGGTGACGATCTTCGGCGTGGTGTCGATCCTCAATCTCCTGACCCAGATCGGAGAAATATTCAAAGGCGACCCGTTGGTGCTCGCCTTTAGTCTTGGCGCGAACTTCCTGCAGGCCGTCGCGCTTGTCCTGCTGTTTCTTCCGATGAGCCGTGAATGGTTTCGCCCCGCGCAACAAGTCGAGGATGTCAGCTAGCGCTCTACGCCTTCGGTGCCGAACCTTCCTGCCATTCCGGCAGTTGGTCCTTAGGATCGAACCAATTGGCGCAATCCGATCGCCAGATGTGCGCCGTTGGGCGCTGGGTAATCTCTGTGTCGAGACATCCCATCCGCAGCAGCATGCTTCGACTGCTGGCGCGGTCGGCAATGATATGCGAGCCGCATTGCGTGCAGAAATACCGCGTCTTGCCGGGCGAGGATTCAAAGCCTTTGAGCAGGTCTTCACCCCTTGTCCAGCGAAAGCGGTCGCGCGGGACGTTGGTGACAGACGAAAAGGCCGATCCATGCGTCTTACGACAGGTGTGGCAGTGGCAATGCACGATCACTCCCGGATCGGAATCGACTTCGTAGGCCACGCTTCCGCATAGGCAGCTTCCTGTCAGCATCGTGCCTCCGGCTCAAATAAAAATCCCGCCCCAGGATATCATCCTCGGACGGGATTCTCGAACGTTTGAAAATGGGGTGGCTTACTTCCGCTTCGCCATTTCGACGTAATCGCGGCGGCCGACGCCGGTGTAGAGCTGGCGCGGACGGCCGATCTTCTGCTGCGGATCCTCGATCATCTCGCTCCACTGGCTGATCCAGCCGACGGTGCGGGCGACCGCGAACAGCACGGTGAACATCGAGGTCGGGAAGCCCATCGCCTTCAGCGTGATGCCCGAATAGAAGTCGACGTTC
>Ga0268266_10002547_pt1 | contig 19358 bp, 11 predicted proteins | sample KBSS13metaG_FD_190356 | JGI IMG/M metagenome (GOLD analysis project Ga0268266, IMG submission 190356) | Switchgrass rhizosphere microbial communities from Kellogg Biological Station, Michigan, USA - KBS S1-3 metaG (SPAdes) (version 2) | ecosystem: Host-associated > Plants > Roots > Rhizosphere...
CCGACAATGTGGGCGACAATGTCGGCGACTGCGCCGGCATGGCCGCCGACCTGTTCGAAACCTATGTCGTCACCCTTGGCGTCACCATGGTTTCGGTCGCCCTCACCCTCACCACGCTCGGCAACGAGATGCTGATGAAGCTGATGTCGCTGCCGCTGCTGATCGGCGGCGTTTGCATCGTCACCTCGATCATCGGCACCTATATGGTCCGTCTCGGCCGCAAGCAGTCGATCATGGGTGCCCTCTACAAGGGCTTCTGGACCGCGACGATCCTGGGCGCCGGCGCCATCTATCTGGCCACCTGGTACGTGCTCGGCGACATGAACGCCGAGTTCGCGGTGATCACCGGCACCGACGGCAGCTTCGCGCCGCTGACCGGCATGAAGCTCTTCTACTGCATGCTGATCGGCCTTGGCCTCACCGGCGCTCTGGTGTGGATCACCGAATATTATACCGGCACCAACTACCGGCCGGTGAAGTCCATCGCCAAGGCCTCGCAGACCGGCCATGGCACCAACGTCATCCAGGGCCTGGCGATCAGCCTCGAATCCACCGCTCTCCCGACGATCGTGATCGTCATCGCGGTGGTCGCGGCCTACCAGCTTGGCGGCGTCATCGGCGTTGCCTTCGGCGCGACCGCGATGCTGGCGCTGGCCGGCATGGTCGTGGCGCTCGACGCCTACGGCCCGGTCACCGACAATGCCGGCGGCATTGCCGAAATGGCCGGCCTGCCGGACGACGTCCGCACCCGCACCGACGCGCTCGACGCGGTCGGCAACACCACCAAGGCGGTGACCAAGGGCTATGCCATCGGCTCCGCCGCCTTGGCCGCACTGGTGCTGTTCGGCGCCTACACGACCGACCTACAGCATTTCTTCGGCAACGTGCAGGTCGATTTCTCGCTCTCCAACCCGTACGTGATCGTCGGCCTGCTGATCGGCGCCTTGCTGCCCTATCTGTTCGGCGGCATCGGCATGACCGCGGTCGGACGCGCGGCCGGCGCGGTGGTCGAGGACGTCCGGGCGCAGTTCCGCGACAATCCGGGGATCATGGAAGGCACGGCCCGGCCGAATTACGGCCGCACCGTCGACCTCGTGACCCGGGCGGCGATCCGCGAGATGATCGTGCCGTCGCTGCTGCCGGTGCTCGCGCCGATCGCGGTCTACTTCATCATCACCTGGGTCGCTGGCCAGGGCGCGGGCTTCGCCGCGCTCGGCGCCTTGCTGCTCGGCGTGATCGTCTCCGGCCTCTTCGTCGCCATCTCGATGACCTCGGGCGGCGGCGCCTGGGACAATGCGAAGAAGTATATCGAGGACGGCAATTATGGCGGCAAGGGCTCCGAAGCCCACAAGGCGGCCGTCACCGGCGACACGGTCGGCGATCCCTATAAGGATACGGCCGGCCCGGCGGTGAACCCGATGATCAAGATCACCAACATCGTCGCGCTGCTTCTGCTGGCGGCGCTGGCGGCGAAAGCCGGGGTGCATTGATCGTCATCGCCAAAGGCTGACAGTGAAAGGCCTCGTCCGATCCGTTCGGGCGGGGCCTTTTCACGGGCCGGGTCCCCGGACTTTTCTTTTGCGGCGCTTGCCGCTAAGTCCTCCCGGCTTTTTGCAGACCCAGGGATTTGAATGGCCAAGGAAGAACTCCTCGAGATGCGCGGGCAGGTGGTCGAGCTGCTGCCCAACGCCATGTTCCGCGTGAAGCTCGAGAACGGCCACGAGATCCTCGGCCACACCGCCGGCAAGATGCGCAAGAACCGCATCCGCGTGCTGACCGGCGACGAGGTGCTGGTCGAACTGACGCCTTATGATCTGACCAAGGGTCGGATTACCTATCGCTTCAAGTAAGGCGGGGCCGCGCGCCATGCGCCTCATTCTCGCCTCCCAGAGCCCGCGCCGGCTGGAATTGCTCGCGCGGCTCGGCGTCGTGCCCGACGCCGTGATCCCGGCCGATATCGACGAGACCGAGCGGAAGGGCGAGCTGCCCATTCCCTACGTGCGTCGCGTCGCCGCCGCGAAGGCCGCCAAGGTGGCGGAGCCCGGCGTGCTGACGCTCGCGGCCGACGTGGTCGTCGCCGCCGGCCGCCATATCCTGCCCAAGGCGGAGACGGAGGCGGAAGCGCGCGCCTGCCTCGATCGGCTCTCCGGCCGCCGCCACCGCGTCCATTGCGCCGTCACCCTGATCGACGCCGAGGGCAAGGCGCGGCACCGCCTGTCCAGTTCGATCGTCACCTTCAAGCGGCTCAGCGCCGAGGAGATCGCCGCCTATCTCGCCAGCGGCGAATGGCAGGGCAAAGCGGGCGGCTATGCGATCCAGGGCCGCGCCGAGGCTTTGATCCGGGCGATGAGCGGCTCCTATTCCGGCGTGATGGGCCTCCCCCTCTTCGAGACCCGCGCTTTGCTCAGGGCCGCGAGCTATCCGCTTGGCTGAGTGGTTCTACGAGAACGGGATCGGCGAGCATCGCGCGATCCTGGTCGAGGATGGTCGCATCCTCGAGGCGGAGATCGAGCTGCCCGGCCTGCGGGCGGGCTCAATCCTCGACGCCAGATTGCTCAGCACCGCCGGCATCGCGGCTCTGCCTGAAGGCGGCGAGGCGGTGGTGGAGCCCCTCCCCAGGGTCAGCGAGGGCGCCAGCTTTCGCGCGGAGGTCGTGCGCGAGGCCATACCGGAGCCGGGCCGCGCCAAGCCGCCCCGGCTTCGCCCGGTCGACGCCCCGCTCCGGTCCGGCCCGAGCCTCGCCGAGCGGACCAGCGGCACCGTCTCGGGGCCGGGCCCGGACCGGTTCGAAGCCGCCGGCTGGTCGGAATTGCTCGAGGAAGCGGCGACCGGCGAGATCGCCTTCGAGGGCGGGGCGCTGCGCATGAGCCTGACCCCCGCAATGACCTTGTTCGACGTCGACGGCGGCCTCCCGCCCGCCGCGCTCGCCGAGGCTGGCGCCGCCGCCGCCGCCCGCGCGATCCGCCGCTTCGGCATCGCCGGCTCGATCGGCATCGACCTCCCCACTCTGCCCCGCGACCAGCGGCAGGCGGCCGCCGCGATCGTGGACGCCATCCTCCCCCAGCCGTTCGAGCGCACTGCGGTGAACGGCTTCGGCTTCCTGCAGATCGTCCGCCGCCGGGTCCGCCCGTCCATCCCGGAGATTCTGCGCGCCGACCCCGGTGCCGCCGCCGCCCGCGCCTTGCTTCGCCGCGCCGGGCGGCTGCAGGGCCGGGTCGCGATCCACGCCGCGCCGCGCGTGATCCTGCAGCTCAAGGCGCGGCCCTTGTGGCGTGCCGAGCTGGAGCGGCGCACCGGCGGCGAAGCGCTCTTGTTCCCCAATCCCGGCCTCGCCATATCCGGGGGCCATGTCCAGCAAGCCCAGAACTGACGCCTGCCCGCTCTGCGGCAAGCCCACCGATCCCAAGCACAAGCCCTTCTGCTCGCAGGGCTGCAGGGACCGCGACCTCTTGAACTGGCTGGACGAGGGCTATCGCGTCCCCGGCCAGCCCGCCGACCCGGACCTTCCGGGTCTGGAGCAAGACGGGCTGGACAGCGACCGCTAACCGCCTCTATAGGCCGCGCTTCCGCATTCGCCGGATAGGCCCAGGTAGCTCAGTTGGTAGAGCACGTGACTGAAAATCACGGTGTCGGCGGTTCGATTCCGTCCCTGGGCACCACTCCTTTTTGAAACCGGCGACGCGCCCGGTCTTCGAGCGCGAGGGATGCGCCCGAATTGGCTGCTTTCTGCCATTTCCTACCCACGAATTGAGATAGGAATCGCCGCCTTTTTGATCTCCGCGCGCAGGGCAAAGGCCGCGTCGGAGCGCCCCGTCTCCCGGCCTTCACGGGAAGCCGGTCCTAGATCACCTGGAAGTCGCTGACCGTGATGGCCGGATTGCCGCCGAGCGTGGCGATGAGCACGGCCGCGCCCGCACCGTTGCCGTCCGCGTCGTAGAGCAACTGGCCGTTTGCGGCGTTGTAGATGATCCGGTCGTCGCCGTCGGCTGCGGCCGTGCCCGTCACGAAGGCGTTGGCATTGAACGACCCCGCGGTGCCGATCCCCTGGAAGACGACGTCGTCGAGCGCCAGCTTGTCGGTGCCGGACAGGAAGTCGACGATATAGTCGGCATTGCCGGCCGCGGCTGCGGTGGTGAATGCGAACGTGTCCGCGCCGCCAAACCCGACCAGCACGTCCGCGCCACCGCCGCCGTTCAGGACATTGGCGCCATTATTGCCCATGACAGTGTTGGCGAGATCGTTGCCGGTGAGATTGAGCGCGGCCGTCAGGCTGTTGTCGCGGGCCGCCAGCACCTCGATCGAATGGCCCGCCGCGAGGTTGTAGCTGAGCGTCGTGTAGATCGCGTCATTGCCTCCGCCCGGGTCCTCGACGACACGGTCGTTCATATTGTCGATCGCATATATGTCGTTGCCGCCGAAACCGGTCATGGTGTCGGCGCCGGTGCCGCCATCCAGGAAGTTGGCGCCATTGTTGCCGAAGAGGAAATTGTCGAGCTCGTTGCCGAACAGGTTCATGGCTGAAGTCGCGCTGTTGTCCCGCGCGGCAAGAGTCTCCACCGAGGAACCGAAGCCCAGCACATAGGAGAAACTGGTATAGATCGTGTCGCTGCCGCGGCCGGCCTCCTCAATCACCACGTCCCCGGCATTGTCGACCGCATAGACGTCATCGCCGCTGAACCCGGTCATGATGTCCGCGCCGGCGCCGCCGTCGAGGAAGTTGGCGCCATTGTTCCCGAAGATGACATTGGCCAGCTCGTTGCCGATCAGGTTCATGGCATTGGTCAGGCTGTTGTCCCGCGCGGCAAGAGTCTCCACCGAAGCGCCGGCGCCCAGCGTGTAGGACGTGCTTGCATAGACTGTGTCATTGCCCTCGCCGGCGGCCTCGATCACCATGTCGCCGGCATTGTCGACCACATGCGTGTCATTCCCCGGCCCGCCATTAGTCGTGTCGGCGCCGGCGCCGCCGTCCAGGTAATCGTCTCCGCCCAGGCCGTTCAACGTATCGGCACCGCCCGTGCCGACCAGCGCGTCGGGGCCGGACGTACCGTTGCCCGGCTGCGGGCCGCTCCCCCCGCCGACGGAGAAGCGCCGGGCGAACACACCCTCCGCATCGCCCGTCCCGTTGCCGGACCAGGCAAAGGCGACCGTCCCGTCGGCGAGCTGCGCGAGCGCGCCGGCGCCGCCATTTGCCTGGCCGCCGGTCAGCGTCTCGTTGATCGTGAAGCGCCCACCGACCTTTTCGCCCGCCGCATCGTAAATCTGCCCGAACACGTCAATCCCGGTGCCGCTGGCCGACCAACTGACCGCGAAGCCGCCCGTTGCCAGCGCGGTCAGGCCCACATCGTCCCCCGCCGTCGCGACGTCGAACTGCGCGGCAAGCGGCTGGCCGTCGGCGCCAAAGATCCGGACATGCACCCCGCTGTCGGTCCAGGCGATCGCAAAACCGCCATTGGCCAGCGCGGTCACGGCCGGCAATTCCTGGTCGCCATTGGGCACATTGTTGACCGCGAACTCCGGTCCCACCGGGGCGCCCGCCGCGGTGAACTGACGCGCGAAGATGCCGCGGCCCGATGCGTCCGCTCCCTCCCACGTCACGACGAAACCGCCGCCCGAAAGCATGGCGACCGACGGAAGAATCTGATTGCCGGCAAGGGTCGTATTGACGACGATTTCGCCCGTCGCCGGCGTGCCATCGGTATTGTAGAGACGCGCGATGACGTCGGCGGCATTCGCGCCGAAGCTATACCAGGTGACGACGAAGCCGTTGGTATTCGCCGCGACCGCCGGGCTGCTCTGGTCGTTTGCCACAATGGTGTTGACCCGGAACTCGTCGCCCTGCGGCGTGCCGTTGGCGGAGAAGCGGCGGGCATAGATGTCGACGCCGACACTCGAAGACCATGTGGCCACGAAGCCGCCATCGGGCAATCCGGCGACGGACGGTTCTCTCTGGCTGTTGGCGGTCGCCGAGGGGATGACGAATTCGCCACCGATCGGCGCGCCATCGGCGCCGAAGCGGCGGGCGAAGATGCCGTTGCTGCTGCCGTCAAGGGCCGGATCCACCCACAGCATGACATAGCCGCCGCCCGAGAGCGCCGCCACGGCCGGATCGCGCTGGGTGCCGGTCACGGTGACGTTGCCGAGCATCTCGCCGCCGACCGGTGTCCCCGCGCCGACCTCGGGCGCCACCGCGTCCTGGATGTTGACCGGCGTACCGCCATTGAAGCGCAATTGCTCGATATTGCGGAGCGTGTCGGTCCCCTCCGGGCTGCCCGCGCGCAGATCGACAATCGTGTAGACGCCGTTGCTGAAGGTCACCCGATAGTTGGTCTGCAGGCCGGAATAATCGGCGATGTCGGCGCCGGTGCCGCCGTCCAGGCTGTCATTGCCCCCGCCGCCGAACAGAGCGTCATTGCCGTCCAGGGCGTCGATCGAGTCGTTGCCCGCGGTGCCGACCAGGACGTCGCTCCCGGTCGTGCCCCCGATCGGGCCCGACGGCACATAATCGCCCGAGAAGATCCGGGTGTAGGCGTCATAGGGATCGCCCGCGGAGACACCCTGGGTCAGCCAGCCGAACACCAGATTGCCGTTGGACAGGACATCCACGCCTTCCTGCACGAACTGGAACTGCGAGGAATCGGTCGCGTCGTTGACCCGATATGCTCCGCCAAGCATCTCGCCGGTGGCGCTGAAGCGCTGCGCATAGATGCCGTTGCTGTAGGGATCGACGCCATCGGGGGACTGGTACGAAATCACGAAGCCGCCGTCCGGCAGGCCGACGATGCTCGGATCGTCCTGGCCGTAAGGCGTATAGGCATTGACGCGGAACACGCTGCCGACAGGGCTGCCGGTGGCGGAGAAAATCTGGGCATGGACGTCTTCGTTGGAGCCGCCGACCACGCTCCCTGCCCAGGCCACGACGAAGCCTCCGTTCGCCAGCGCGCCGATGGCCGGGTTGTTGATCTTCTCTTCGCCCGGGATGTCGACCTGGAATTCCGTGCCGGGTCCGCTTGCGGTGATGAACCGGACATGGAGCTGATCGGCGAACCCCTGAGAGTTGTTTTCCATGGTCCAGGCGACGGCCAGCCTGCCGTCGGCGAGGGTCGCAGTCGAATATTCCCCGACCGAATAGACCCCGCCGACCGGGTCGGACAGCACGAACGGCGTGCCGCCGACACCCGCCGCATTGATGATCCGGCCGTTCAGTTCGGCGTCGCCCGTGGTCCTGTCCTCATAGATGACGAGATAGCCGCCGCCCGGCAGGGCGCTGACGGCAGGGTTCATGGTGAGCGGCGAGCCGCTGCCCACCGGTGCATCGGCAACATCGACCCGGGCGCCCGAAGGCGCGCCGGCCGCGGTGAAGCGCTGGGCGTAGACATGGGTCTCGCCGGTGAAGATCACCGGCTCATTCGGATGATAGACGACGTCATGATCGACCCAGGCGAGGACGAAGCCGCCATCGTCCGTCGCCGCGATCGAGACGCGCATGTGGAAGAAGTCCATGTTGAAGAAGTTCAGCTCACCGGAGAAGACCTCGATCGCGGCCGTCCGGGGCACGCCCGCATTGTCGAAGAGCCTGACGAAGAGCTTGTCGGGCTGGCCACCGTCCTCCTGGAACCAGGCGGCCGCATAGCCGCCGCCGGCCAGCGAGGCGATCACGGGGATATATTGATCGGCGGTGCCATGGTCGGCGACCGGGATGTCACCGCTGACCGGACCGGCGGGCAGCTCATTGCCGGGGAAGATCCGCATGAAGGTGTTGAACGTGTCGTTGGCGGGGCCGCCGCTGACGCCGATCCCCATCCAGGCGAAGACGATATCGCCGTTGGACAGCACCTGCACGCCTTCCTGATAACCCTGATACTGGTCGCCATCGATGCCGTCATTGACCCGGAATGCCGAGCCGAGCCGCGCGCCGGCGGCGCTGAAGCGCTGGGCGTAGATGCCGGCGCTGAGCGGGTCGGCGCTGTCGAGCGACCCATAGGAAATGACGAAGCCCCCGTCCGGCAGGCCGACGACGTTCGGGTCGGACTGGAAGCCGGGCACATAGTCATTGACGCGGAAGACGGCGCCGACAGGGCTACCGGCGGCGGTGTAGGCCTGCGCGTAGACGTCGGTCTGACCCTGGACATTTGCGGCCCAGGTCGCGACGAAGCCGCCGCCGGTCAGCGCGGCGACCGCGACACCGGAAGGCGTGCCGGGGCTGGAGCCGGAGAGCGTGAAGATCCCGCCGGGATCGCCCGGAGTGATGATCCGCGCTTCGATGACGGCCTGCGGTTGCTGCCCTGGCGATGAGTATACGGCATCCCAGACAGCGATAAGGCTGCCATTGGCCAGCCTGGCAATCGACTGTGACCCTCGATAGTCGTCCTGGTCGGACGACAGCAGGGCCTGAAAGCCGGCCGTGTTGTCCGCGCCATAGGTTCGGCCGTAGAGTCCGTCGCTGTCATTATAAATGACGAGGAAGCCGCCGCCGGGAAAGGCGCCGACGGTCGGGTTCATATAGACGACGCCCCCCGTGAAGGGCGGAGCCTGGGCGACTTCGATCTGGGCGCCCACGAGACTGCCGTTCGCGGCAACACGCTGCGCGAAGACATGGGTCTCGCCGGAATAGATCGGTCCCTGCCCACTCGAGTCGAGCGTGATGTCGTGATCGACCCAGGCGAGGACCATCCCGCCATCGTCGGTCGCCGCGATCGAGAGGCGCATGTCGAAGATGTCTTCGCCCGGGTAAGTGATCTCGCCGCCCCGCCCGGTCGCGACCACGATTTCCCCGGTTTGCGCAACGCCCGCATTGTCGAAGATACGGACCATCACCTTGTCCGTCCCGGTGTTCGAAAACCAGGCGACCGCATAGCCGCCGCCCGTCAGCGATGCGACCACCGGTTCCCATTGCGAGCCCGCGACATTGTCGTGGACCATGATGTCGCCGGTGCGCGCATTAAACGCCTGCGGACCCGGCGTGGCGATGGCGATGGGCTCGCCCGCCTGCGGGCCGGTGCTGTCGTCGCGTAGCGGCCGATGTCCCGCCCGCACCCCTGGAAGCTTGATCGCCATGCCCGTGCCCTCCGTCCTGCTCTCTCAACAGGACCAGCGAGATAATCGGGGAATTCGGGCCACATTTTTTCAGGCGCCGGGGCGATGCGTCGTTCAGCTCACTCCGGGACGGCCCGGCCCAGCCCCGCGCGGGGTGGATTGCAGGTGCGTTGCAGGAACTCACGCGTCTGCCGCTGCGCATTGTTGCGGTCGAGATCGGTCAGCGCATGCCGCCGCTCCAGCCCGGCCAGCATGTCGATGACTTCCTGCCAGGCGCGGCAGGCGCCGGCATAATCGCCGCCATTATAGTGGATCTCGGCTTCGGAGCGCAGCGCCATCGCCAGGCTGCGCACCTGCCCGGGCGCATTGCCCGCACGGTCGACCATGACCCGGTAGGCGGCGCGGATTTCATCGGCGATGCGGTAAGCATCGGCATGCCGGTCAAGATCCGAGAGGGTCTGCATGTACACCTCGCTCGTCACGGCGAAGAGCTGCAGCGCGCCCACGTCGCTCGCATCCCTGTCCCGCAGCCGGATCGCCTCCGCCCGCGCCTGCTCGATCGACTGGCGGGCCAGTTCGTTGCGCCGGTTCGAGCGATGCACGATGGCGCGGTAGCGGAGCGAGGTCACCACCCGGCGCCGGAACAGGGGGTCGTCGGGCCGGGTGGCGAGCACGGCCTGGTTGAGCGCCACCGCCTGGTCGAGCGCCTGCTGCGCAAGGGCCGTCTCGTGCCGCTGGTGATAGGCCTCCCCCAGATAGCGAAGATTGGCTGCACGGATGCTCTGCATGAGCGGGTCGCGCTGCATTTCGGTGGGCAGGCCGGCGATGAAGCGCTCCGCCGACAGGAAGGTCGTGCGCGCGGTGCCGTGGTCTTCCGCCCAGAGCCAGGTGTCGCCCTCCGCCCGCAGCGCATCGGCATGCAGCCGGGCTGTCTCGAGGGTGGCGCCGGGATTGTCCCGCACCAGCTGCTGCGCCTCCCGCGCCTGCCGCCGCGCCATCTCCACATCATTGTTATTGTAGAGGTTGACGGCCGACTGCTCGATCCGAAGCGCCGCCAGCGCCTGCCTCGCGGCTTGGCTGTCCGGATGGTCACGGGACAACGGCGCCAGAATCTCGTCGGCCCGGGCAAGCAGGGCGTTGGCGTCCTGATAGCGTCCGAGCTGCCCCGCCAAGCCGCCGCCCACGACTTGGGCAAGCCGCAAATAGCCGCGCCCCGACTCGATCCGGACGTCGAGCGGCGCCCGGGCGTCGGCTGCGAGGGATTCTAGATAGGTGAGGCCCGTGCGCGCGAGCTGCTCCCTGGCGCGGGTGGAGCCGGGCACCTGGCTGACCTGATCGTAGACGTCGAACAGCAAAGCGTGGGCTATCGCGCGGGTCTGCTCGAAACGCTGCTCCGCCTCGGCGCGCGCGCGCTCCGCCCGGCCGTTGGCGAGCAGGGCGATGACCAGCGCCCCGACGAGGAGGATGACCCCGATCGCCGTTGCCGCCGTCCCGATCAGATGACGCCCGATGAACTTGCGTGTCGCGTAAAAGCGCTGCCGCCCCATCGCCTCGACCGGATAGCCGTCGTGCCAGGCCGCGACGTCGGCGCCGAGCGCGTCGGCGGTTGGATAGCGGTCCGCCGGATCGGTCGCGGTCGCCCGGGCGACGATCGCGGCAAGTTCGCGGTTGCCAGCGGGCGGCAGCAGTTTCTCGAGCAGTTTCCCGAGGGAATAAACGTCTGCCGCCGTTGTCACCACGTCGCTCGTCATCCGCTCGGGCGCCGCATAGCCGGGCGTCAGGCTGAGACCGCTGATTGACGGCCTGGCCGGGTCGGCGCCGGTGCCGTCCTCGGCGGGGCGGGCAATGCCGAAGTCGATCAGCTTGGCGACGCCTTCCTGCGTCACGAGCACGTTGGAGGGCGTCAGATCGCGATGGACGATGAGATTGCGGTGGGCGAAGGCGACGGCGGCGCAGATGGCCGCGAACAGCCGCTGGCGCGTGGCCCGTGTCGGCCGATGCTGCTCCACCCATTCGAGCAGGGGCAGCCCGTCGACCAGCTCCATCGCGAAATAGGGCGAGCCGTCCTCGGTCTCGCCGCCATCGTAGAGGACGGCAATGTTGGGATGGAGCAATGTCGCCAGCGTCTGGCGCTCGCGCCGAAAGCGCTCGACCAGCGCCTCCGACAGCAGCCCGGGCTTGATCACCTTGATCGCCGCCACATGCGCAAAGTCGCCCGTCATCCGCTCGCCGCGATAGACAGAGCCCATCCCGCCGCGGCCGATCAGACCGACGATGCGATAGGCGCCGATCCGCTCCGGCGCGGTCTCCTCCTCCAGGCTCTCCACCGCGGCGCCCGTGTGCATGGCGCCGCTGTCGATCCGCAGAAGCGTGGTGACGCGCTCGCGTAACGCCGGGAGGCGCCTGGTTCGCGCGCGGAGCAATGCCGCGCGGTTGGCCTCCGGCTGCGCGAGAAGCTCTTCAAGAAGAGCAAGCGCGGCGCGCTCTCCCTCGAGATCAGTCACCCGAGACGTCCGCGGCGAGAGCGTCGAGGAGCCAAGCCTTCGCGACATGCCAGCGCCGTTTGACCGTGGTCTCCGACCACCCGGTCACCGCCACCACGTCGGCAACGGTCATTCCCCCAAAATAGCGCATCTCGACCAACTCCATCAGGGATGGCTCGATGGCCCCCAATCTGACAAGCGCGGTTTCGAGGGAAATCAGGTCAAATCTCTGTCCGCCGTCCACCCGCGTGCACAGTTCCACCTTCACATGATCCCGTTTGGCGGTTGCCTTCTGGCGCGCATGCTCGATCAGGATGTGCCGCATCAGCCGCGACGCCAGCGCGACGAAATGCTGGCGGTCGGCAAGCCCCGCGCTGTCAGCCTGGAGCAGCCTCACCACGGCGTCATTGATAAGATCGCCGGTGGACAGGGAGGAGTTTCGTTCGCTTCGAAGCCGCGCAGCCGCGATCTGCGCCAATTCCGGGTGCAGCCTGGCGATCAGTCTGTCACGCGCTGACGACTCACCCTCTTTCCATCGCAATATTAGAAAGTTGGTGTTCGGATCACCCGCCACGCGCGCACCCCACTGAGTCTGCGTGAGGCTAGGATAAGTTGTATGCGCGGGACAAGTGTGGCCGCTTTCAGGACAGAGACAAATTTGCACGGACTGCGCGGCGCACCACTCCATTTTGAGAGCTGGGGCCGGGTTCTCTGTTCATTCCAGCTGCCGGTCACAAAAGTGCCGGTTTCGTGGTGGTTTTTCCGTCGGAAGCCCAGGAGCGCGTGAATCCAGATCAGCGAAAGGCGGGGCTGCCGCCGCGACCCGAACGGGCGCTTGAAACGTGGCCGGATTGATGCAACTTTTTTCGTTGCGAGGAATGTATGGACAAGCTGTTTGCTGGATTCGTTAAGATCAATGCACCTGTCGTGGTTAGCGAGACCGTGGGCGGTGAGACGATCATCATGCACCACCAAACGGGTCATTATTTCGACACGAGCGGGACTGGCGCCATGATCTGGGAAGCGATCGTGACTGGCGCCACGGTCGACCAGATCGCGGCGCTATTGAGCGCGAGAGGCGGCGCCCGTCCGGTCATCGCCCGGGATGCCGCCATCGCCTTCGTGCGGACTTTGCTGACCCATGATCTGGTGGTGCTGAGCCCAATCGCTGAAAGCGGCGCCGAAGTTGCGCCCTTCGTCGATTTCGAAGACGATCAACCAACCTTCGCTCATCCGGTCCTCGGCGTGCATACCGATCTGGCGGATCTCCTGTTGCTCGACCCGATCCACGAGGTCGGGGAAGCCGGCTGGCCGACGCCCCCCCAGCTTGCGACAACATGACCGCAGCGGTCAGTCTGATCATCCCGTGTTACAATCAGGCCGCCTTCGTCGAGGAGGCGATCGGCTCCGCTCTGGCCCAGTCACTTGCGCCTGCGGAGATCGTCGTGATCGACGATGGGTCCACGGACGATATCGCGCCCAGCCTGGCGCCGTTCGGTGATCGCGTGCGTCTTCATCGGCAGGCCAATGCCGGCGCTGCCTCGGCGCGCAATGTTGGCCTGAGCATGACGTGCTTCCCGTTGGTCGCCTTTCTCGATGCCGACGATCTCTGGCCGGAGGGTAGTCTTGCCGCCCGTGTGTCCGCCCTGATCCGGACCAATGCCGACCTGGTGTTCGGCGCGGTCGCGAACCTGGATATGCGCAGCGGCAGGAGGGAGGCCCCGATGCCCGCGAGGATGGCAGGCGCAATGCTGGCCCGACGCGCTGTGTTCAGGCGGGTCGGTCCGTTTAACGAAGCGCTTCGCTCGGCCGAACTGATCGACTGGATCGACCGGGCCGCGACCGCCGGCTGCACCATAGCCTATGCCGACGATATGGTGTTGCTCCGCCGCATACACGGTGCGAACATGATGCTGAACGCGCCCGGGACCGCGGCGGACCGGATGGCGGTGCTTCGTCGGATCGTCGCGGCCAAACGGCTCGCGCGGGGACATTAGGCCGCCGGCATGTGGCCCTGTGCGCGTCAGACCTTGCTGCTGCAGGCCGCGCTGAGCGAGCGGGAGACCGCGGCGCAGGCTTTCCTCGACTGGTGCGCCGTGACCGATTTCGAGGGGTCGATCGACGGCGAGAGCTATCGACTTCTGCCCCTGGCCCACGCCAATCTCGAGGGCGCGGCGGTTGACATCCCGATGCTCCCGCTGATCGCGGGCGTCCGGCGTCAAGCCTGGGTGCGCTCTCGACTCCAGATGCGCTGGGCCGAAGCCGCGCTCGCGGTGCTACGCGACGGCGGCATTCCAGTGATGCTCATCAAGGGGCTGGCCCTCGCGACAACCTGTTACGCCGATGTCTCGCTCCGTCCGATGATCGACGTGGATGTCCTGGTCCCGGTCGACGCGGTCCCTGACGCATTGGCAATCCTCGCGCGAGCTGGCTTGGCTCCCGATCCAGCCAATCCGGTCAGCGCGCTGGGCCTCGGGCGGGGTCGGCCGCACGCGGTCGAATTGTGCGGGCCTGCCGGAGCCAAGCTCGACCTTCACTGCCGACCGCTCACCGGCGCGGTCGAGGCCGACGAGGAACGCTGGCTCTGGGACGCGGCCATCCCGGCGAGCCTCGGCGACATCCAGTTGCTGCGCCCCGCGCCAACGGCTCTGCTCACCTATTCGATGATCCACGGTATCTGGTCCCATGTGCACAATCCTATCCGTTGGATCCCCGACGCGCTCCTCCTGTTGCGCCGGGAGGGCCAGACGATCGACTGGGACCGGCTGATCGCGGTCGCTTCCCGCTACCATCTTCTGGCGCGGGTCGGCGCGGCGCTGCTTTTCCTCGACCGAAACTTTTCCGCAGAACTGCCGCCCGATGTGGCGAGGCGGCTCGGACGGGCCCGCCCGACCTTCTTCGAGCGTATCGAGGGTGGCGGGCTCTGCCCGGGAGAGAGGCGGCCTCTGGGCAGCGGCACGCGGATGCGCTATCGCGCCTCGCTTGCGGCCCGGCTGTTGCTGGACGGGCGCGCCCGGGAGCTGCCGGTCATGGCCGAGCGCTTCCTCGCCAACCGCTTGAAACGGCTCTGGCCGGGGTCTTGATGTTGCCCGCCCACCCATCGGACTTTCCACGCTTCTCGGAAGAGGCGCAGGCCAATTTCTTCGCCGAGACGCTTGCGCGCGCCATGGCCGCGGAAGACGAAGCAGGCCAAATCCAGCACGATTATCTGGTCGCAGGCGTCCGCATCCGTCTCAGCTTCGCCGGCCCCGCCCTGGCGCAACTGCTCCTGCCGGCACTGGCGCATCGCCTGGTGCCGCTCGCGGGCGAAGCCGATGTCGTTCTGCATCTCTGGGATAGCGTTTCGACTGGCATATCCATGCCGCCGCCGCCCTTCGGCCGGCATTGCTTCTGCGAGCGCGGCGATATTCGCGGCTTCGAGAGTATCCGCTTCCGGAGCGCCTTCGATCCGAGCGACTGCGCGCTACACCTGTTCGACGCGGACAGCGACACCGGCTTGTTCTGGGTTCAGGACGCGGCCCTGCTGCCCTATTGGACCCGGGCGGCACCGTTACGTGCCCTCTTCCACTGGCTGTTCGCGGCACGTGGCGGACAGCTTGTCCATGGCGCGGCGGTCGGCACGGCGGATGGCGCGCTCCTGATTGCGGGCAAGGGCGGGATCGGCAAGTCGACCACGGCGCTGGCCTGCCTCGACGCCGGGTTCGACGTTGCGGGCGACGACTACGTCTTGCTGACCGGCGGCGATTCGCCGGCGGTGCACAGCCTCTACCGGACGATAAAGGTGAATGAGGACACCGCGTCCCGTTTCCCCACGCTGAAGGCAAACATCTCCGACGGTCGACCCACCGCCGGCGGCGGCAAGGGCGTGATCCTCCTCGACGACTCACCGCGCTGCGCCGGCCGTCTCGTCCTTGCCATGCCGCTCCGCGCGGTGCTGGCCGCCCGCTTTGGGAATGAGGTCTCATCGCGGGTGGAAGCGATCGACCGCAACCTGCTGACCGGTGCCGCGACCTATAGCTGCCTCGCCCAGCTGCCCGGCGCCGGCCGAGACGCAGTAGAAATGATCGCGGGCATAATGGAGCGTCTGCCGGGCGGGCGGCTGGTGCTCGGCACCGATCTCACCGTGCTTCCCGCCGCGCTCGCCACCTATCTGGCCGATCCGGACGCGATACCCTCGCCGCCCCCGGCCGCCGATCTGCCGTTCGTCAGCATCGTCATCCCGGTCCGCAACGGCGCGCACTTTATCGGCGCTGCGCTGGCGTCTGTGCTCGCCCAGAACCTGCCGAAGCTGGAGATCATCGTTGTCGATGACGGCAGCGAGGATCGGCTCGAACTCGCGCTCGCCACCCTGCCGGTTCAGGTCCGCTCGCTACGCATCGAGGCCGGCGCGCCCTCGGCCGCCCGCAACGCCGGCGCCGGGGCGACTACAGCCGACTATCTTGCATTTCTCGACGTGGACGATGTCTGGCCGGACGGAGCGTTACGCGCCATGCTCCTTCACCTTGAGGCACATCCCGGCGTGGGTGTCGCCATCGGCCGAAGCCAGGTGGTTGCGGGTCCCGGCAATGCAGGATGCGGCGGCGACTTCATCGGAAGTCCGGACGACAGTTTTCCTTATCACATTGGCGCGGCACTCTTCCGCCGCTCAGCCCTAGACATTGTCGGGCTGTTCGACCCGGCCCTGCGCTTCGGCGAGGATTTGGACTGGTTCGCCCGCGCCCGCGAGGCGGGCCTTGTCATTGCCCGGCTTGATCTCGTCACCCTTCACAAGGGGCGTCACCACGCCAACATGACGGGCGGCCGCACGGCCCTCGATCTTGTCCCTCTCCAGCTCGCCCGGAGCGCCCTGCAGCGCAAGCGCGCGATAGCCCCGGGAAAGACCCGCAGCTGAATAGCTGCTTTCAGCGCCCGGTCAGGGGCTGCCAACCGCCATGGGCCAAAGCGCTTCAGGCTTTGTGATCGGCAGGCTGACCTCATTGCGCGGAGAGCAGAAAGCGCGCGGTGGAAAGCGCCACAATTCAGATCGCGACCGCTTGAGCCATTAGATCACTTGGAAGTCGGATACGGTCAGTGCCGGGTTCCCCTGAAGCGTGGCGAGGAGCACCGCTGCCCCGGCGCCATTGCCGTCGGCGTCGTAGAGGAGCTGGCCATTGGCGGCGTTGTAGACCAGGCGGTCGTCGCCATCCGCCGCAGCCGTCCCCGCCACGAAGGCCCCGGCGTTGAACGATCCCGCCGTGCCGATCCCCTGGAAGACCGCATCGTCGAAGGCGAGCTTGTCGGTGCCCGACATGAAATCGACGATGAAATCCGCATTGCCCGCCGCCGCTGCAGTCGTGAACGCGAACGTGTCCGCGCCGCCAAAGCCAACCAGCACGTCGGCGCCGCGGCCGCCATTCAGGATATTGGCGCCGTTATTGCCCATGACGGTATTGGCCAGCTCGTTGCCGGTGAGGTTCATCGCCGTCGTCAGGCTGTTGTCGCGCGCCGCCAGGGTCTCGATCGAAAGGCCGGCAGAGAGGACGAAGTCGAACGTCGTGTAGATGATGTCGTTGCCGCCGTTCACATCCTCGACGACCCGATCGCCTTCGCTGTCCACCGCATAGACGTCGTCGCCACCGAACCCGGTCATCGTGTCCGCGCCAGCGCCGCCGTCCAGGAAGTTGGCGCCATTGTTGCCGAAGACGAAATTGTCCAGTTCATTGCCGGCCAGCGCAAGCGCGCTCGTCTGACTATTGTCACGCGCCGCCAGCGTCTCCACCGAGGCGCCAACGCCGAGCTGGTAGCTGAGCGTCGTATAAACAATGTCGTTGCCGCCGCCCGCGCCCTCGTCGACGACGTCGCCGGCACTGTCGATCGCGTAGACGTCGTCGCCGCCAAACCCGGCCATGATGTCGTCGCCGCCGGCGCCGTCCAGATAGTTGAAGCCATTATTGCCGAGCAGGGTGTTGGCGAACGCGTTGCCGAACAGGTTCAGCGCCGCGGTCTGGCTGTTGTCGCGCGCGGCGAGAACTTCCACCGACTGGCCGGCGCCCAATTGGTAGCTGACCGTCGTATAGACCGCGTCATTGCCCTCGCCCGGGGCTTCGAACACCAGGTCGCCCGAATTGTCGACCGCATAGACATCATTTCCCTTCTGCCCACGCATCTGGTCGGGGCCGGCGAGCCCGTCCAGATAATCGTCGCCTACCCCGGCATACATGATGTCCACGCCGGCCGTGCCGAAGAGCGCGTCGTTATTGTCCTGCCCGATTATGGTGATCGTGACCGCGACCGTGTTTCCGCCCGCGACCGTGTAGGTGAAGCCGTCATAAGCGGGCGTATTCGACGCCCCGGAATCGGCCGTCGGGGTCGGCTGGAACTTACCGTTCGGATCATAGTCGAACGTGCCGTTCGCATTGACCATCAGCAATGCGCCCGAGGCGAGGACGAGCGGCACGCCGACATTGGCGCTGGACCCGTTCACCGCCGAGATCGTCAGCGGCCCGTCCGGATCGCTGTCGTTCGCGAACAGGTTGGCGCCCACCACCGTGCCAGTCTCGTCGACAATATAGGCGTCCGGCTGGGCCACCGGCAGGTCGTCCGTCGCGACCACGGTCAGCGTCTGGGTCTGGGAGACCTGGTTTGCGGCCGCGTCAGTGAAGCTGAGGGTGACGGTGCGGTCGCCCTCGACAGGCGCGTCCGACAGGTTGAGGTAGATGAAGTCGTCGATCAAATTGTTGACCCGCTCCGGCGTCGCCTGGGCGGTAAGGGCGGTAATCTGGACATTTAGCGTGCCGATGCCGCTGATTGTGCCGATCGCGATCTGGGTCGAGCCGACCTGGATCGCCAGGCTGAACGTGTTGTCGCCATTGTCGTTGATCCGGAAGTCCGTTCCGGCGCGCAGGTTGAGGCCGCCACCCGGTGCGCCGGCGACGGTCAGGCCGATGCTGCCGCCCGCGAAATCGGCGGGATTGTCGGGATCGGTCAGGACGACACCCTGCATCAGCGGCGTGTTGGGGCCGTCCTCCGTATAGGTGACGATCTGGTCGGTCGGCTCGCCGAGCAACGGCGGTGCGTCAACCAAGCTGGCAATCGCAAAGGTGCCGTCGTCGAACCGGACGAACTCGAAATTGGTGATCGTGTCCGTGCCGTCCGGGCTGCCGCTCCGAATGTCGGTGATCGTGATGGTGCCGTCGCCATTGTCGGTGACGTCATAATCGTCGCGATTGCCGCCATAGAGAGCGGTGTCGATGCCGCCCACGCCATCGAGGACGTCATTGCCCGCATTGCCGGCGATGAGATTGTCCAGGCCATTCCCGGTCAGCGACTGACTGCCGCTGCCAAGGCCGTAAAGCTCCTCGACATTGTCGGCCAGGGTGTAGGCCGATAGCGCCGTCTGGACATAGTCGGCGTCGCCCCCGCCGACATTCTCAATGACCTGATCGTTCGCGATGATGCTGCCGGTAAAGGCGAGATCGAGGCCCTCGCTTTCGGCGCCGAAACCCGATCCGGGCGCCTGGTGATTGGCGAAACCGACGGTGATCCCGGCACTCGGGGTCGTGAAATACCAGCGGAAGGTGATCGGTCCGGACATGGCGGCAAGGCCGGTCAGGTCGACGGTCGCGCTGGTGGTGTTGTCGTCGACGATCATACCCGTCGCGAGATTGCTGGCATAATTGTCGAGGCTTGAGCGGAGCGTCCAGCCGGAGGTGCCACCACCGGCCTGCTCCATCCCGAAGCTGACCGTCCCGAAATCGATCGCACCGCCGTTCGCGCTCAGAATTGTCTCATAATATTTGGCCGGATCGAGCGTGGTGCCCCAGCCGGACACGTAGAAGTGGTTGTCGAAGGGACTGCCAGTCA
>Ga0268266_10002549_pt1 | contig 19352 bp, 29 predicted proteins | sample KBSS13metaG_FD_190356 | JGI IMG/M metagenome (GOLD analysis project Ga0268266, IMG submission 190356) | Switchgrass rhizosphere microbial communities from Kellogg Biological Station, Michigan, USA - KBS S1-3 metaG (SPAdes) (version 2) | ecosystem: Host-associated > Plants > Roots > Rhizosphere...
CGTTGTTGGTCAGGAAGCCCTCGCACTGGTTGACGCCCGTGCCGGCTACGACCTCGGCGCCCTCTTTGACGGCGAACTGCTCGTCGGCCTCGAGCCGCAGCTCCGCCTCCAGATCGAAGGCCGAATCCTCCAGGTTCTGGCGACTGATATCGATAACTCGTCGAGATCAGCCCGGTCGGGCCGGCTGAGAGCGGCCACTACAAGGATGACCACGTCGTCATGGTCAACGGCAAGGCGGTCACCGGCAATCTACGAGTCGCTCTCTCTGAAATCGGCCCAGGCGACCGCATCCAGATCGTCAACCCGAGGAGTTATGCCCGGAAGCTCGAGGGCGCCACCGCGAGCGCTCGGACCCAGCGGGCCCGCCGAAGGGGCAGTTCGCGCCAGGCGCCCAACGGTATCTATCGCGTTGTTCAACGATTGGTCGTTCAGCGATACTCGAAGTCGCTCTTCGTCGACTTCAAGTACGTGAAGTTGAACACCGGTGTGAAAGTCTGGGGCGCCGTCGGTGGCGGTCGCGTCAGGATCAACGGCAAATGGGTGGCGCGTAACCCGCGCGGCCGCGCGCAACGCGACCAGGTGTATCCGGCGCTGCAGCTTTTCATCAAACCAGACGAGACAGCCAACGATGGCGGGTGACACCTTCCGAGACGCCGTCCGCGATGCCCTCGATGCTGTCCTACTGGCTAATCCTTCGATCACTTGGCCACATAAGGATACCCTCAACACCGGCCTGAAGCCGGACGCCAGCACCGGCTATTTCGAGCTCCAATTCCCTGGCGGCGACGAGAGCCAGTACACGTTCGGCGCGCCTGGCTTCAATGATTGGCAGGAGATCGGCCAGATCACAGTGCGTGCCGTGGTGCGCCAGAACGCCGGCAAGACGGAGCGCGACAGAGCGGAAGCCTTCATCGAGACGATCCGCGCTGCCTTCCGTGGTCGCCGTATTCCGATTGGTGGCCGCGCGATTCGCATCAAGCGTACCGGCGCGATGGGCGGCGGCCAGGATGAAGCCGGCATGTGGGTCGAAAGCATCGGCCTCGAATACGAGCGCTTCAACATCGGCTAGCGGCACCGCCGCCAGTGCAACACCAGCCGCCTCCGGGCGGCTTTTCATGCCTGCAAATGGAGCAATGCGCGATGGATAGCGCCAACAAGCAGACGGCTGTCGTGGCAGAGGTGACCCAGGGCACGACGCCGACGTCGCCTGGATTCAAGTTGCTTCGGGATTCCTCGGTCACCGGTAGCCCGCAGCGTGGCGCCCAGCGATCGCCGGAGCGCCGTCCCGACCGAATGGCCGCCAACATGGTCAGCGGCCTGGCGTCCTATCCGAAGTCGATCAACATGCCGCTCGTCCGTGATGCCGGCTCCGATGTCTTGCTCGAGTCGCTGCTCTGCGGCGCTTGAGCTGCTGCACGGCGGCGAGGCGGTGGCGTTCGGTGATGCGGGATACATCGGCGTTGACCAACGACCCGAGCGCAGACGGCGGGTCGAGTGGCATGTGGCGATGACGCCGGGCAAGCGCCGGGCGCTGCGCGATACAGCATCCGGCGGGCTGAGTGACAGGATCGAGCGTCTCAAGGCGCAGGTGCGCGCCCGCGGCGAGCACGGGTCGGCATCGTCGAGCTCAACGCCGGCAAGCGCGGCGACGTGGACGAGGCCGACGTCTGGAAGCGCGAGCACTGGCGGCACTTCGACGACAAGCCGACCCGCGAGGAGGCGATCGACCGGATCGCCGGCATGCTCGTCAAGCTGATCGAGCGCGCGGCGAAGGAGAAGATGAAGCTCGCGCCGTTCGTCGGCATCGGCTGCCCCGGCCTGATCGACGAGCACGGCACCATCGTCAAGGGCGGCCAGAACCTGCCCGGCAACTGGGAGGGCGAGGAGTTCCACCTTCCCGCGGCGCTGATCGAGCGCTTGCCGCGCATCGACGGCAACGACATCGTCATCCAGATGCACAACGATGCGGTGGTCCAGGGACTGAGCGAGGTGCCGAACATGAAGGACGTGCAGCACTGGGGCGTGATGACGATCGGCACCGGCCTGGGCAATGCGCGCTTCACCAACCGCGACGACGACTGAAGCTGAAGGGCCGCGAGGAAGACGATGCGTTTGTTCAAGTGCCAGGCGTGCGGGCAGATCCTGCATTTCGAGAACACCCTGTGCGAGAAGTGCCGCCATCGCATTGACTATCTGCCGGCCGCCATGCCCCCGTCTGTCGGCGATCAAGCTCGAGGGTGACGCCTGGACGGCGCTCGCCAATTCTTCGCGTGTCCCCCTGTCCAGCTCGCGTTTGGCGGGAACTGCCCGAAGCGCGAACTTTGCACACCATGAACTATTGCAGATTCCAGAGGCTCGCACTGGCTGTTTTCGCTCACTACGATGGCTTGCACGGCCCGTTTAGATCGACGGTCGCCGTCAGCTGCCGTTTGAATTCGGCATCGAACGCCGCGCGTAAAGCTTTCTTCGTCGTTCGGATGCTAAACGGCAGTCGGGCGACGGTGGCGAGCAAGGCGATGTGCATGGCGCCCGGACTGACGTACTTCGCATACTTTCGGTCATTGAGGAATGGAGTCGCCATCTCGAGGCGCTTAAGCAGACTAATGCGCCGATCATCATCGTCGATTGTTTGCGCGGTGACGTACCACGCGCGATGCAACTGTGTGTCTTCCATTCTCGCTATCTCGCCTGTTATGGCGTCGTGATACAGCGGCGGATTGTCAGGGCCGGCCGGCGCAGGTCGCTTGAGTGCGGCTAAGAGCGCCGTGTAGCCCTTGCGCAGCTCATCAATGGTGAGGGGCAAAAAGTCTCCCGGTCCGATGCCGGGCGCCGCTCTCCGGTAGTTGGTGGGAAGGGGTGGCCTAGCCCTCAATGCGCAGGTCCCATTGCGACAACGTCTCATCCAAATCTAAGTAGCGACCGTCGAAGGCGGCGAGTTCCTGGAGACGCTCTGGATTAACGACCTCTATAGGCCACCGTTTCGCCAGCACGCCGAGCCGATGCAACTCCTCGAAGATGCGTTTGGCTTGCACGACGGACAGCCCAACTGCATCGGCAACGTCAATCTGACTCAGGGGAACCACGGGATTTACCAACCCGCATCGGCATAAATGCTCGCACAGCAGATGGGCCACCCGCCGCAAGGCGGGCAACCGCGCCATGACCAACCGTTGACGAACGACGCTGGCCTCGATCATTGCGGCATGCCACAGCGCCTGCCCCAGCGCGGGATCATGCTGTATCGCCCACTCCAGCTTCTCGCAATCGATCGTGCCGATGGAGCAATCCGATAGCGCCTCAACCTCGACGTACTGAGTTGAATACGGGTGCTGGAAGCCGAGCAGAGCAAGGAAATCTCCCGGATAGTTGAAGGCCCAGATCTGGCGGTCTCCATTTTCCTGCCGGATGGTCAAGCAGGCCATACCGCTAAGCAGTACCGTGGCATGCTTGCCGGACAATGCACGACTAGTAATGATCTCGCCACGGCCTCTTCGGAATTCTATGGGGTTCAGAGCGGTATTCCGCACCGCCTCAGTATCCAATCCAAGGCCTTTGAGTTTCTCTGTCATATGACCGAGTCCCTGGCGCTCCGATCGCTTCGGCATACCATTCATTTGCACGCCCCAATTGATCGTCCGAACGCGCTTCCGAGACCTTCCGGCGGAAGCCTCTCCCGAGGGCTTACGCTTAAGCTTGATGGCCAGATGATAAAGCGCAGGGCTGTCCCGAGCAGTTCATTATTGAACAATGCAAGACCGGACAGTCCGCCTCACCGAGGGTGTAGCGTAGGACGATGAAGCTGCGAGATTCCGCAAACTCCGATACATCCGCCACTTGCCGACGACCATCATCGTCAGAATGGAAAAAACACAAAGTCCATAAGACGCCAAGACGCCGAAAGCACCCACAAAACGCTCTTTACACCAGGTTGACGAAATTCAGAACGTTCTTGAAGTCATGCCAAGTTCAATGGCTACGAAGCGCCGTCTTCCTTATAAACCCGGACATGGACAGACAGATCTTTACCTGCCCGGCGCCACCATTGTCCTCGCCGTCATCAGTCCCGTAGTGCTGTGCTACCGAATACGCCTGCACGCCTCTTGGCGTGCATGTCGTCTTGTCGATTGCTCTAGGCCGCGGTCGCATGATTGAGTCATCCAAGGCGGAGACTGTCCTAAAGTGAACAGCTACGCGAAGCCCTTCGGCGCATTGTGTGAGGTATCGCCGGCTCGTCATGAGCGTCGGCGACTGAGAGTCAGCGGCATAGCCCAAGTGCCCGCACTCCCGCTGACTGCAGTGACGGAGGCGCCGCCATGGATCGCGGATTACGAGCACAACTGAGTCCGAACGAGGAAACTGCTCTTCGTAAAATTGCGCTGGAAGCAGTCGATCGAGATTGCATATCGCTGCCTCATCTAGAGCAGCTTGTAGCATTGGCCCTAATTGAAGCGCGGGACGGCAAATGGCGTTTGACGGAGATGGGTGCTGCCCGACTGATTGCGAGCGGAAGCAAACACACCGCCGTCGGACCCTCGGCCATCCATGCGTTCCCTTTGTCTGTGTTTCGGCGTGGAATAAGGACCCCATTATGGAGTGCGCCCCTGCGGGTAGACAGAATCAAGCCGCCGTTTTGACCGTCTGCTGGGTGTGCTGATCCTCGAACTGCACGGAACTCAGTAGATGGCGAGAGGCCGGTGACGACTGAGGTGGTCGCGCTTCTCGGCCGGGGCGCATGTTTCAAAGCCCCCTTTAGCTGATCGATCTCGGTGCCTGGTGACTGACCATCCGCTCGAGAGCAGCAATCTTGGCCTCGAATTCCTGAATTAGATCGGCCGCCTGCACGTTCTCGTCCAAGGCGCCAGCCTCGAAACTGCTGACCCAGATCCGGATCAACTGCCGTCATGGCGCTTGGAGAGAGCATGCAGGGTCCCGCCGCCTATGAATTCCTCTGTGACGTGCCGTTTGAATGCTGCGCTGTGGGATCGGTGTCTCGTCATGGCTTCCATCCTCCAGAAGCCCAGCAAGGGGTACCAGTTCAAATTGCCCAATCCGTCCACCCGCAGGGGCGCATCGGCCTGTGTCGCCCTTTGTAGAGCAACTGAATTGGCCCGCGACCGTTCATTACTTGCCGCATTTAGCGGTGCTGCAAAGGATTCTATTGGCATTTACCGCGCGGACCCGCGACGAGGCAGGTAGTCGTCCCGACGAGACAAACAGGGGTGACATTGCCCTGATCGGATCCACGTTACTTTGCTTGGTCACGCTATTTCGATCTGGCGACCTGGATGTCGCTGGCTCAACTTCTTCCTATGCTGTCGCAATCCCCGCGCGGAACGAAGAGCGTCGGATCATCCCGTGCCTGATGGCTTGCCTCCGCTCCATGAAGCATCATGGGCGATTGGGGGTGCTGGTCGTCGTGGTCAACAATACGACGGACCGTACCGCTGAGGTTGCGGTTTCCTGGGCTAGGGAAAAAGCCGTCGCGATCGAAATTCTTTCGATCAACCTTCCTGGCAATTTCGCCAATGCCGGCATCGCTCGCCGTCTGGTCATGGATCGGGCCCGCCGTTTTCTGGGGAAGTCGGGCGCACTTCTCACAACGGACGCGGATTCGCTTCCGGAGGACAGATGGATTTCCGAAAATCTCCGCCAACTGAAGATCCGAGACGCCTTGATCTGCGGTCGCATCGAATTCGACAGGCGTGAAGTGGCGGCTCTGCTGCCGGGAACCTTGGAGAGCGGCCATTCGGAGACATATTATAAGTCGATCGCATTCGAACTGGATAGTCTCCTCGACCCTGATCCCTTCAACCCCTGGCCCCATCATGGCCAGATATCCGGCGCCAGCCTCGCAATGCGGGCGAGTGCCTACGATCGAGTAGGCGGCCTTCCGACTGTATCGTGCGGCGAGGATCGGGCCCTCGCGCAAGCGTTTAGAGAGAATGATTTGCCTGTGGTCTATTGCGGACGGGCGGGGGTCGTGACTTCCTGCCGGATCGACGGGAGGGCTTCCGGCGGTATGGCGGATACGATCGCCAGTCGGATGCTTCAGGATGACTTTGCCTGCGATGAACAGCTCGAGGACGCTGCTCAGCTCCTGACGCGCTCTACTTTCCGCTCGGCGCTGCGCCGCGCAATGGCCAATGACGACGCGCGGCTTTCGCTGCTGGCTGGTCTGGGCTTGACCGAAGCCACTTTCCGCCGTGCGTCTCGAATTGGCAGCTTCGGCACTTTGTGGTCGTTCTTGGAACGGGAGAGTCCGCTGCTGCAGAGAAGGCCGATGTTCCGATTACAGTTGGAGCGCGAGACGCTCCAGTTACAAGCACTTCTCGATACGGTGAGAGCGAAGCCGTCCGCGGTCGATCCACGGATCAGAGTGAACGGACAAGATGGAGGATGCGGCGATGTATCCTTCTGAACTGGAATTCTGGCCGGGCCTCGAGGCCGCGTCAAACTGGATTTCGGCCAACGGCAGGCAGACTGAGGAGAGTGGCGAAGGGTTGGGTCGGGAAATGTGGCGTCTGCACCAGGACGGCTTGCTGGTCGGTTGCGTACCAAGGGCGTTTGGCGGTGCCGGCCTCGGGCAGGATTGCAAGGACACCCTCCAGACGTTCGAAATTCTCAGGCGGTTGGGCCGGGCCAGCCTGCCCGTCGCGCGCCTTTTCGAAGGTCACATCAATGCCGCTAAGCTAATCGCGCTGTATGGTCGTGACGATCTGAAGACCGAAATGTTCGGCCTCGTCTCGCGGGGCGGGATCCTGGGAGTGTGGGGAGCTGACGGCGCTCACCCCGTCACTTATGAGCTTCACGAAATCGATACGGCCGTTCTGAGCGGCATAAAGATTTTCGCGTCCGGCCTAGGATGTGTGACCCATGCGGTAGTGTCGGCCAAATCCACCGGCAACCTGGCGGCATCAAGACTTTTCGTCGTCGATGTCTCGGAAGCGGAGCGTCAGGATCCTTCGGCATGGTTGGCAGCGGGCATGAGATCAACCCTCTCGGGCAACTATAAGTTCGATGGCCTGCGTGTTCTTCCGAACCGGATGCTGGGCCAGCCGGGAGACTATGAAAAGGAGCCCTATTTTGACGGAGGTGTATGGCGCTATTGCGCCGCGCATGTCGGGGGCGCGGAAGCTCTTATCGAGCACGCGCTAACCGCGCTAATAGAACGAAACCAATTCGAGAATCCTCTGAACCTTGCCCGCATGGGACATGCGATTGGCAGTTGCCGCGCAGGCGCGGCGATGGTGCGCGAATGGGCCGTACGAGTGGAATCCGCGGGGCCAGGACAAATCGATTCTCCCGAGGAGGCCACGGCAGGGGTGTTGCTCGCCCGCGCTTTCGTCGCTGACATGGCCATGGAGGTGTTGCAGGATTGCGAGAGATGCCTCGGGACGTCGGCGCACATGACCGACATGGCCGTGGAGCGACTCCGCAGAGACTTATCCCTGTACATCCGCCAGGCATCTCCTGATGCCAAGCTTCTGAAGGCAACGCGGGCGCTTTGCTCACAGAACCGGGAGGGCCGAAGCCTTTGGTAGAGCCGGAGAGCGAAGGCACGATCCTCGCGCTGGCGAGGTCGGCACACTCCATCGACATTTCCGTACTGACACATAACGAAGCAGTGCTGGTGCTGACACCGCATCCAGACGACGAAACACTCGGATGCGGAGCGGCTATCGCGGCAGCGTGCGAGAGCGGCTTAGAGATTGTCGTCGCCTGCCTGACGGACGGTTCGCTGTCCACCCGAACTCTTTATCTTATCCGCGGGACAAGCTTGCTGCATTGCGGCTCGCGGAACTGGAGAGCGCTGTCGGTATCCTGAGCGGTGGGAAGGGGAAGACTGTTGCGCTCGGCGTTCCCGATCAGGGCGTTACGATGGATTCCCTCGTAGAGAGGCGTGTGATCGAGGTGCTGTACGAGCTCATCCGATCTCACGATATCGGTACTGTGTGGACCACCTGGCAGCATGACGCCCACATCGACCATCAGCATGCCGCCGCCATAGCGCTCGGCCTATGCGCGACAAACGGGCGGCTGCGCCTTTGGCAGTTTCCCATTTGGAGCCGGTTCACCGGCGAAGCCATCGGCTACGATGAAAGGCTTTGTACCTTCGAGAGCGCCCGGTATCGTGCACTGAAGCGCCGAGCCATCGCTGCGCACCGATCGCAAATGACCACCTTGATAGATGATGACCCCGAGGGGTTCACGCTCGATCCAGCCAAGCAGGAACATTTCCTGACTTTTCCCGAGATTTTCATCACGAGGTCGCGAAATGAACGACAGACGCCGCACATTTGACGACCTTTACGCCTCGTCGATCGATCCTTGGAAGTTCAGGACATCGAGTTATGAGAAAGGCAAATACCTCGCAACGATGCGGGCGCTTCCTGAGCCTCGTTATTACACGGCAGTTGAGGCGGGATGCTCGATCGGCGAATTGAGCCGGTTGCTTGCAACCAGATGCGATGTCTTCTACGGCGTCGATGTCTCGGGGATCGCTATTGCCGAGGCGCGGGTTCGAAACTCCGATCAATTCAATATGAAGTTCAGTGTGGCCGAACTTCCAGGCGGTTGGCCCGAAGTCAAGGCAGACTTGATCGTACTGTCGGAGTTTCTTTACTTTCTCTCGAAAGACGAAATTTATAATCTAGCTATGGTTATCGTGCAGAACTGGAAGCCGGCTGGAGACTGTGTTGTCGTAAGTTTTCTCGGAACGATATCCGGTGGTCTTCTGCAAGGCGCCGAGTCCGCGGAGCACCTCATTGATGCGCTTGGAGCGCGCACCAGGGCACGGACAGTGCTGAAAAACGCATACGACGGTTATCGGATCGATGTCGTCCGAAACTGCTGAAGCCGATCCAATTCTGAGGTTTATCCTTTGAGCAGCACATTCACGACGCCGGACGTGATTCCATGGTTTAGTCTTGCGGACGCCAGAGCCGAAATCCTCGCAGCACGTGAACCAAATCGCCGGCGCTGTACGGTTTGAGAATAAATTGGCTGTTTGCCGGTAGTTCGTGCCCTTTCGGAAGCGATTTATCCGCCGTCACTACCAATTCGATCGCAGGCCAGTGCGTCCGCACCAGATGGCCCAGCCGAACACCATCCAGATCTCCCCGCATATGGACGTCGGTGAATACGACACGGACGCCAAAATCAGATTCCAAAATCCCCACGGCCGCCTCGGCATAAGCAACATCGATCGTATCGAACCCTCCCGCCCGTATGGCGGCAACGGATTGCTTTCGCAATCGCGCTTGGCTCTCCACGACTAGAATCAGAGGCCTGAACATTTGAGTGTGGCTACTATCGGCTGGATAAAGGGGCTGTGTCTACAAAGCGCGGAACAGGGCGTCTCGTTAAGAGCAGGTCAAAGGTAACCATGAGGGCGCGCGCCTGGAGCGGGGCGTCACGGCCTGCTCGGTTGACCGAACTGATAGGTCACGCACCCGGCCGCTGCCGCCAGCACTAGCGCTGTCAGGACAGCGAAAAAAGGTATGTCGGTCATGGCAATTCTTTAGCAAAGGTAAGCTGCTGACGGCCGATAGGCCTCAAGCGCGCCCACGTGCAGGTCGATCAGCTGCACAAGAAAGCCGTTAGAGGTTGGTTGTTCGCATTCGTCTCGATCCGATTCTAGATTCGGCCTCCTCGCGTCGGCGCTCGCAGTTGTAGCCGAACACGCGCCGGTTCCGCTCCGCGTACCGAGAAACTGCATCACGCACCCGCCCGCTCGGCACTGCGAAAGCTTGTGAGCCGTTCGGTCTTTTCATCCCACAGCGCTAACCACGGCGCGTTGAGCCCGCCCCGAAGGCTGAGCGGTGCCACCGGCCAGATTTTCTGCACGGCGTCGTGCGCCGCTTCGAGGTTGTAGTTTGGGATGCGAGAATTGAGATGATGGACGTGGTGGAATCCGATGTTTCCCGTCAACCAGTTCAACAGGCGCGGCAACCGGAGCCAAGACGAGCCTTCCATCGAGGCGCTCGACGGGTCCCACGCCCCGCGGCGGGTCCAGCGCACCGTCTCGAAGCGGTGCTGCAGCGAGAAAAGCCAAACGCCGACAATGGAGGCCACCACCATGATCGAAGCATGGATAGTGAGCACTTCCTGCCAACCGAATACCAGTGCAAGTGCGCCAAACATCCCCAGCAGAGCCACGTTGGTGACATGAACGGAGCGCCGCTCTCGAACCCAGCGCCGCGGCGTGTCGAAAGGCAGACGATATAGGAGCAGGAAGATGAGCGGAGGGAACAACACGTTTGCAATCAGCGGATGGCGTGGCAAACGATGCAGCAAACGCTGCCAATCGGACATGGAGAAGAATTCCCGCACAGTAAGGCAGGCCGAATAGAGGTCTGTGCCCTTGCGGCGATCGAGGTTGCTCCAGCTACCGTGATGCAGGCTGTGCTGGCGTGCCCAGCACACGAACGGCGTCAATGTAATGAGGCTGCACATGAAACCCAAAAATAAGTTGGCCGATGGCGAGGCGAAGAACGAGTTGTGCCCGCAGTCGTGTTGGATGATGAAGACGCGCACCACCAACAAGCCTGTTGGCAACGCGAGTACGAGGCTTATGACAGGGGATATTGGGTAGACGAGGTACATCGACATGCAAGCAGCGATAAACGGAGCGAAGGACGTGAGAAGCTGCAGTATTGCCTTGCCCTGATCGGTCGCGCGAACAGGGCAGCGGACTGACGCAGCTCGACGTCCGAGCGGATTGACGCTCGGTCGGCATCTATGAGGTTGTCCTTTGCCGGTCGTGCCGACGATGATCTCGAGATAGCCGCAATCTTGCGTCGGGCGGTTTCTTCGTGGGGGCTCAATTGGGCGCGCAGTCCGCGATCCATGGCAAAACTCTGTAACAAAGAGTGAGCGAGAACGCAGGCACTTGAGCTATGCCGCTGGTTCTCAGCCGTCGGCGCTCAAAACCGAGCCGACGATGCCCACATAATGCGCCGATAACTTTCCCCAGGCTGTTCACTATGGAACAGCTGAACCGTCTACGGGCCTGATGGCTCCTTTAACGACAAACCAAGTGCAGCCACGAACCGAATTGCGGCCAGACACACGTTCTTTCGGCCGACGCGTCCCGTCCTCCAAGCGTCACTCGCAAGCCATTCCCAAGGAATATGCGGTTGCGCATCTGTAGTTGACCAGGGCATGCCCTAACAGCTTGCGCCTAGCCTTCCATTTGATTAGCGACAGTTCGCTCGTGCCAGCTACATGGGTGCGACGACGCGACATTTGACGGCCGATTGGCCCCTGCGGGAAGTAACGGCCGGTTGATCCGAGGCCAACTGAAAAACCCGCTGTCGGCGACAGCGAGCTTCTCTGTATTCACCACACTGCGGTGGGTCAGACGGCGGTGAACACCACCGTCTTGCCTTGCTTCAGCTTATGCCCGGTAAAGGTACGCGTGACCGGCGGCGGCAAGCCCTCGGCCTTGAACTTGGTGAGAAGGGTTTCTTTCGCAGCCAGGAGCTCTTCGCCGAGGCGGGTCAGGTCGAGCTCGCCCTCACGCGCTTGCGCGAAGATGCCTTCGCCGGCCTTTTCCTCTTCCTTCACGTGATGCTTGATCTCTTCCGACAGGACTTTCATTTTGGCGTCGTAGAAATCGTCGTCGGGGGAGCCCGCAAGCGACTCCGCAATCATCACCTTCGCGCCATCATGCTCGACATAGGCCTCGTCGAGCTTGTCTTCTTCCTTGGTGACTTGCTTCACTGCCGGATAGAAGATCTCCTCCTCGATCGTCGCGTGCACACTAAGCTCGGTGCAGATTTCCGTAGCGAGTGCCTGCTTGGCTTTGGCGCCTTTGGCGTTTTCGAATTTCTCGAACAGGTCCTCGACCTTGCGATGGTCGGCTTTGAGCAGGGCAATAGCGTCTTGTTTGGCCACTGGTGATCTCCTGAGTTTTGGGGGGAAAGCGAGTGCTGGTTCAACGGCCTGTAGGTGCGACCGTGCCCTGCTAACGACTCGCACCTTCCGGCGCCCTTAGGGCGGCGGCGCTTGTTCCGTCGAAGGTTCTATAGGTGGCGAAACGCCTTCAAATCATCGATCTGATAGATGGCGGCTTCCTTGCGGAAGGGGCAGATGATTTCGATTTTGGCGATGCCAACGATTTCAGGGGGCACCGCGTCGTCGCTGATGCCCATCACCGCAAGATGTTTGGTGCACGCGCTGCACTTGACGCCGTAATACTGCCGCCCGGGAAGGCCTCTCCGTGGCCGCATTAGCCGCCCGACGCCAGATGCTTTTGCGAGTGAGGGTCCTGCCGCACTCTTCGAATACCTTCATTAGCATGCTGCCGGGCGTTGTGCGGCTTGCCTGGGCCGACCGACGACGCATCAAGGGCAACGAGAAGTTCTATCGCTCGTTGCTAGCCAACTACACCGTCACAGTTGAGAAGCCGATATGAAGGCGCTCCTTGTCATCCTGGCGATGGTGTGCGCGTCGGCCGCCGCACTGGCCCATGAAGTGCGGCCGACCTACCTGCAGATCCGCGAGACGGCACCCGACACCTATGACGTGCTCTGGAAGGCGCCGGGGTGTGCCGACGAGTTCAGGATGGGGCTGTATGTCGAATTTCCCGCCGATGTGGTCGCACTCGACCCACCGCGGGGTGAGTTCCGCGGCTGCAGCTTCAGCGCGCGCCGCCGGTGTGCCGGCCGGGCGGGCTGACAGGCGCCACGATCCGCATTGACGGGCTCGCGAGCATGTTGACGGACGTGCTGGTCTGGTTCGAGCGAAGCAACGTGACGCTCTGGACTATACCGCTTTCGCCCGCTGCACCCTCGTTCGTCGTCGAGGCGAGCTCGGGCCGGCTCGAAGTCGTCGGCATCCATCTGAAGCTCGGCGTCGAGCACATCCAGCTTGGCGTCGACCATCTTCTATTCGTGGTCGCCCTCCTGATCCCGGTGCAAGGTACGCGCCGGCTGGTGGCGACGGTGACGGCGTTCACGCTCGCCCATTCGATCACGCTGGCGGCGGCGACGCTGGGTGTCATCCAAGTGCCTGGTCCGCCGGTCGAGGCTTGCGTCGCGCTTAGAGCCGAGATCGTCCAGGAAGTGCGGGCCCGCCCAGCCTCACGGCGCGAAAGCCGTGGCTTGTCGCTTCCGCCTTGGGCCTGCTGCATGGTCTGGGCTTCGCAAGTGCCCGTTCGCGCTCCTTTTCTTCAACATCGGGGTCGATATCGGCCAGTTTTTGTTCATTGCGAGTGCAGGTGCGTCATCATCGCGTTGCGCCGTGTTCCCGGTCTGGCTAAGGCGCGAGCGGTACGGCTGGGGACGGCCTATGTCATCGTAAGCTTGGCCGCCTTTTGGGCAATCGCACGAATCGCGACGTTCTCGGGCTGAAGCAGGTGACTATCGCGTCAGCGGAGGAGTAGTCCCGCGCGGCGTGCAAGCGACCTACTCGGCCCACTGTATGTAATCAGCAGGCGGGAAGATGGACGACCCTGTCAGTTTGCGTTGCCGCAACTCGTCAATGAGTAACCCAGTCATCCTTGTAGTTGAGTACAGCCCGCTTATTTTGATGGATACGCTCGACCTCGTCGTGTCCGCCGGTTAACGAAGGCGTCGGTGCTGCGAGCGCCGATGAAGCCATCGCCATCCTAGAGGCACGGCCGAACATCCACCTAGTGTTCACCAACGTTGAGATGCCCGGCAGCATCGACGGCGTGAAGCTCGCGCATTTTTATTAGGCAAAGACGGCCGCCAATTAAGCTGATCGTTGCATCCGGCAGAACGATCTTGGAGGAGAGCCACCTTCCGACGGGGGCGGTGTTTTTCACCAAGCCGTTGATTGCCGCAGCCAGCGTGGCGGCCAAGCGCCTGATAGCTTCGCCGATTGTGCTGCTGATCGGGTGCGGCTGGTTCTTCCTCCTCATCTTCGGGTCTCTGATCGGCTACACCACCTACATGCGCCTCCTCAGGATATCGGCACGTTACGCGCCGGCAGTTACGCCTTCGCATCGCCGGTGATTGCCGTCGCGCTCGTAGCAATGCAACGGCCACTTGCAGATCCGCTAAGGGGTGTGCCACGACGGACAACCGCGGGCGTCGAACCACGACGGGTGCTGCGCGACGACGCCAAATACCTCATGCGCAATACACCGGAATTGACCGCGGGCGCGAGGGAGAGCAGGTCCATAGAGCGTGCTTGCGCCATGACTAGTTTTAAGATGTGTCGCCGAGCTGTTCCCAATTGAACAGAACAACGCGACGGTAGGCGGTTATGTTCGCCTATGACAATGCGCCCAGGCAGTAACGGCAAGAATTTCCTCTCTGGCACCAACGGTGATGACTATCTGTCGGGAGGCAATGGCAAGGACACTCTATTTGGCGGTGTCGGCGACGACACTCTGAATGGTGGCAATGGCAAGGATAAGCTCTACGGAGGAGCCGGCAACGACGACCTTTCGGGAGGTGACGGCGACGACATTTTGTTCGGTGATCTGGGCGACGACGCGCTGGATGGCGGATCAGGCAACGACATCTTGAATGGCGGTGCCGGCAGCGACTTGGCGACATATGCCAGCGCGACGGCCGGGGTGACGGTGAGCTTGGCGATTACCGGTTTGCAGAGTACCGGTGCTGCTGGCCTCGATATGCTGGTCAGTATCGAAAACCTCGGCGGCTCAGCGTACGGGGACACGTTGACCGGCAATGCCGGTGCCAACTTGCTGCTCGGCGGCGTTGGCAACGACATGCTGAACGGCGGGTGGGGCGACGACACGCTGTCCGGCGGCACGGACAATGACACGCTGAACGGCGATCGGGGCAACGACATCCTGGGTGGTGGCGTGGGTAACGACATGCTGAACGGCGGGTTGGGCCACGATACCCTGAGCGGCGGAATTGGCAATGACGTGGTCAGTGGGGGCATCGGAAACGACACGTTGATCGGGGGCTTGGATAACGACACCCTGAATGGTGACGCGGGAAATGACTCGATAAGCGCCGGTTTGGGCAACGACATCTTGAATGGCGGCGCGGGCAACGACGCATTGCAAGGCGGCCTCGGTGCGGACTCGTACTTGTTCGACAGCGCGCTCGATGCGCTGGCCAACGTCGATCTCGTCAGCGGTTTCAGTCTCGCCGACGACCACATCCTTCTAGGGCAATCGGTGTTCACAGCGGCCGGTGCGCCTGGAGCTCTGGCCTCCAGGGCGTTCTTCATCGGTGCCAGCGCGGCCGCCGACGACGACCGGATCATCTACAACAGTGGCACGGGCGCATTGCTATACGACTCCGATGGCAATGGCGCGGCTGCAGCGATTCAATTTGCCACCCTGGATTCCAGCCTTGCCCTGACCGGCTACCACTTCCAGATCGAGTAAGGTGGTCCCGCCCTCCGCGAGATTCGGCATTATCAAAACTCGGCGCCTCAGAGTTATTTGCCCCCGTGCCAACGAGCCTCTAGTTAAGCAATGAGAGGAGCCCTTTCGGGAACGTACTGCTTGGCAATTGCTGCATGATATGGGACGGCGCGCGCGGAATCGCACTTCGGAATCCAAGAGCGGATCGTTCAAAAGTGAACAGTCAGATGAGAGACTTTCGTCGCACTGTACGATATCGCCGGCTCGTCATGAGCGTCGGCGACTGAGAGGCAGTGGCATAGCTCAAGTGCCCGCACTCCCGCTCACAACAGTGACGGAGGCGCCGCTATGGATCGCGGATTACGAGCACAACTAAGTCCGAACGAGGAGACTGCTCTTCGCTAAATTGCGCTGGCAATGGATCGAGACTACATATCGCTGCCTCATCTGGAGCAGCTTGTAGCCTTGGCCCTAATCGAAGCGCGGGACGGCAAATGGCGTTCAACGGAGATGGGTGCCGTCCGACTGATTGCGAGCGGAAGCAGACACACCGCCGTCGGACCCTCGGCCATCCATGCGTCCCCTTTGTCAGAATGAGCCAGTAGATCGCGTCAGGTCGGCCCGGTCTGAGGCGCTTGCCTGGGCGGGAGAGGCGGGTCTGGTCCGAACTATCCTGCGAAGTCACTTGCCATCGGCCGATGTTCGGCGCGTGGTGTCCGTATCGCTGGCTCCGTCGTGAGCGGCTGCAAGAGTCCGGGCATGGTTCAGTGCCCCCGCGCTAGCCCGAGACCTTCCCGTCAGTAAGCCTTCCAACCCTTTTCGGAATGTCCATGTCCAATGACACGGAAGCCATGGCCCTGGCGGTGATACGCCTACTTTATGAGGTGGCCCGCGGCGAAGCGATGCAGTGGCATACGCTTCATCAGATTGATGGGACAGAGGATGCCATCGTGTTTGCCCTCCAGCAAGGTTGGCTGCTGATCGATGGCAATTTGGCCGCACTGACGGATCTCGGATGTTCGGTCGCCGAGGAATTGGGGCGACCTTTGCACTAGCCCGTTTTCGCTGGTTGGCCGCTCGGCTATACCACGACGTACTCTTCTCGGATTTCGCGGTCCTCCAGAACGAGTCGGGAGAGCGTAATGGGCGAGAGTCGGAGTGCTTCATCCTTCCCACCTCAAGCCCCGTTGAATGCGCAATCTGCGGTCCCTTTTAGATATCTCCTGAAACCGTTTCAGTTTCGAAGGACTCTTAACCTCTGAGCGAAGCCTTCGGCCACGATCCATCGGTGATTCCCTCGCTTGATCGTGTCAAGCCAAGGCGCAAAGATGTCGCGCGCTGTTCAACATTGAACTGTCCAGTATTGGACTGCGCGCCATTCTCCTCCGTCAGTGTCCAGCAGGAAGATAGATGCGGGAAGATCCAAAGCGAAAAGCAGCGGCCAAGAACGCCCCCAAACGGACGGGCAGAAAGGCCGCAGACATTGAGTTCGATACGGAAGCGTTCCTGACCACGGTCGGCGCTGGTCGCAGCCTGTCGACGTTCAAAGCGAAGGCCATCATCTTCCGGCAGGGCGCCGAATGCGAAGCCGTATTCTACGTATTGAAGGGCCTCGTCGATCTCAGCGTGGTCTCGGCGCAGGGGAAGGAAAGGGTCGTAGGCCAGCTCGGCTCCGGCGCCTTCATCGGCGAAGGCTGCTTGGCTGGCCATCCCCGCTATCTCGCATCGGCACGGGCTGCCACGGAAGCGACAGTGGCGCGTATCGACACCAACACGCTGGGGCAGGCCCTCAACGAGCATCCCGAGTTGGCCCATCGTTTCATGGCCTACCTACTTCTGCGGAACAGTCAGGTCGAGGCGGATCTTGTCGACCATCTCTTCAATTCAAGCGAGAAGAGGCTTGCGCGCCTGCTCCTCATGCTGGCTCAGGTTGGCAAGGAAGGCGAGTTACGCAGGGTTTCGGCGCCCATCAGCCAGGAGGTCATGGCGGCGCGTGTCGGTACTACACGCCCGCGCATCAATCATTTCCTCAACAAGTTCCGGAAACTCGGCCTGATCGAGTACAACGGCGAGCTGAAAGTGCACTCTTCACTGCTGAACATCATAATCCGCGAGTGACGGAGTGCCGGCCACGTGCGTGCCTGACATGCGCGTGCCTACAGGATAGAGCAGCGATTGGGCCGCGGGTGTGCCCGGTAACTGTCAGCAGTAACCAGCGCTGTGCTCGCGTTTTGGTGTCATGCCTCCGTGCTGCCGACCCGTCCGGCTGGTATCGTCCCAAGATCAAGTCATGGCTCGTGCTTTTGGTAGCCGCGGCCCTTTTCTCTATGCCGGCTGGCGCTGAGGCCCGAACAGTCGACGGGGACACTATCAAGCTGGACCACGGCAAACTTTATCGCCTGTGGGAATCGACGCGGCGGAGCAGGTCCAACGCTGCACTGATGGATGGCGAGCCGGGCTCGAGGCCCGCAGTTCGCTGCCGCTTATTTCAATCGAAGCGTGCGTAGATAGTTGCGCCATCGCAGCGGCGAAGTTGCCAAAGTTGGCTCAGTACGGAGCAATAAGTCGATGATGGCCGAGCCACGGCTCAGAAGTCTGAAGTGAGTGCCGGCACCAGCGCGCGATCGACAAAGACCGAATGGGAGGGTCGTCAACCTGGTCAACGGCACGACCATCGTATTCGAGACGGCCGACGGGCACGAGACGCTCGACTTCTGTCACAACGCGCTCGCGCGGCACGACGTGCTCGATGCCAAGGGCGCGGCGTGCGAATCGTGGCGCGATGCCGCCGTCGAGGAGTCGTGTGTTCCGATGTTGAGCTTCTATGGCGGCCGCGACGAGGTGCGCTCGCGCCTGCGCAGCGCCGCGAGGCCAGTCTCTCAACTAATCTTTGGTCCAAAAACCCGGGAGCAGGTCAGGTGCGGGATAGCGGGCGTTCCAAATTTTGTTCTCAGGCGCTCAGCGTGCGTTAAACCTCCAGGTGCCTACATCTGGCGCGGAGCGAGGGCTGAACTGCGTATCAACGACCCAACTGCCGAGGGCGCGGATCCTCGGGAGCCACCTGTTTGGCCCAAGCATCGCCAGGGGCGCGACCGCAGATTCAGCCGCCGCGATCCCGAGAGCTGGAGCCATGAGTTTGCTCTATATCGCGTGCAAGGGCTTGCCCCGCTCGTTGGCGGCCTGCTGTCATAAAAGCCCACACGGGGCTTTCGATCATACGTGTTGTGACCAGCAGTTTTGCGCAAAAATGGCGATGGACTAACTTGCGCTGGCGGCCTTCACACCAGTGACCAAACCGGATTGCGGCTTCGCCACAGGCCCAGCCAGCGTCCGCATCCCAGTCTGTATCGCAGAAAGCAAGGACGATTTCGTGAAGTCTTAGCTCGGAAATATTAGTGGCCGCCACCCCGTGGTACGGTCGAATTTCTTCCAGGCGTCTTGCGGCTGCACAAGGCGGTCAGCCACGGCATAGACCGCAGCAGGGAGATGGCCCAGCCCGCAGTGGCTCCCGTTGACTTCGATGTTCTCGGTCTGCGGTCCCTCGTCATTAATGCAGGTCTGCCACGCACAGATTCCGTCGGAGCGATTGTAAATGGAGGTTGTCGGGACCGGCGGCGCCTCTGCCAGGGATCCAGTTAATAGGCTAGGCGTGTCAATGGCGGTACCCGAGGCCCATTCGTAGGCTCGCCAGGCATTCGTCGACTCAGGTGAACCAGCGAACGGACTTCCCAATGTGATGACGCAACGCACTTTGCCAGGCACGCGTTTGGCGAGCTGCCGCGCATAGAGGCCACCAAGGCTCCAGCCCACCAAGCTGACTCTGCGACCGTGGTAACGAGTGAAAAGTTCGTCCAACCGCGCTGCCATCTCGACTTCGACGTTCGCACGGAGGCCGCGATTGTTGCCGAGTTTCCACCCATGTGCGCGATAACCGTGCGAATTGAGGAAGTCGCGCAACGGCTTTGTGCTCGAATCGTCCGCCAAGAGGCCCGGCAGGACGAGGACGGGATGACCGTCGCCCCGCGGCGTGGTC